>ENA-ORUI01000003-ORUI01000003.1-human-gut-metagenome-genome-assembly--contig:-NODE-3-length-347440-cov-8.733719_pt1 | contig 347440 bp, 381 predicted proteins | sample MGYA00242078_ERZ509205 | MGnify/ENA primary metagenome ERZ509205 (study PRJEB26280, sample SAMEA2338828) | human gut metagenome | biome: human gut; feature: human-associated habitat; material: faeces... | reverse complement strand
TCGACCTGTGCCAGCGACAAATGCGCACTGATGCGGGCTTCGCGCAGCTGGCGGGCAATGCCGTTCCTGATTTTGATGATTTCGTGATTTTTGGTTGCCATTATGTTCAACTCCTTCAATGTTTTGTTAAAACAAAACCGCCCTTTCGTTTGGAAAAGGCGGGAGGAGTTGCAAACTGTAACCAGACAGCGTACTAATTCGTCCGCAAAAGCGGCTTATATCGTACCATCCTCCCTTGCAGGAGGTCATATATTCGGTTCTATTCGAGGAGTTTCGACACTCCGCTGCCGGCCTAACCGTTTCCGGCAACAGAAATGATTATAAAGGCAAAAATCCAATTTGCAACCAAGATTTTCGCATACAAAAAAGGGTTTGTTCGGTCATCGCCGAACAAACCCGGAATTCATACATTTTTTTTCAATTCAGGCAACAGCAGACTTTCGTCAAACTTTCCCAAATACGCGTTCCAGACTTCCGCCGCTTTTTCACACAAAAACGTCAGCGTTTCAATCCAAAGCCCGTTCCCTGAAGCCAAAACCGACTTTTGTTCGGCAAGGGTCGGAAAACTGTCCAAAATCGCCGCGCGGCATTCCTCGTCGCTCAGCGTCGGCTCTGAAACGTAGGGCATGTTGTCAAACACGCCGTCGTCGCCGGAAATGGTCGGATACGGTTTAACAAAAGCCCAAGCCGTCGTACGCATTTTTTCCTTCGTGTCGCGGATAACTTTCAATGTTTCGCACAAACTTTTGCTTTTCAGCAAAAACGCGCGGATATTGAAATCCTCATTCTCCAGCGCTTCCAGAACTTCTTCGCATGTCGCCGACAGCGTTTCAGTTTCCCGGTTCAATCTGATGCCGTACGCGTCAATGACCTTCTGCCGATAATCCGCTGCCGCCGTATTTTCCGCTGCTTTGCTTTTCAGTAAAAAGAGCCGGATTTCGTCATTAAAGCCATACTTTTGCAGATAATAGGCCAGCATCCGTTCAACCTTGCGGCCGCGTTCCCCTTCGGTCATGACAAACATTTCGCAGATGACTTCGCTGTGAAACATCTGACGCCGCATGGCTCTTTTAACCCGGAAACAGCTTTTCTGCCTGACAAGTTCCAACTGTTCCTGAATTGTCAACAACGGTCTGTCTTCTCTTTTGACAAACCTCAACAGGTTTTGAATAATTGCGTTCATAATATACAAATTTTTGAAGATTTTCGTCTAAAAATTTAACATAACCGAAAAACGAAGTAAACAAAAAAAGAGAAGGATTTTGCCAATCCTCCCCTTCTTTTTACAATCAGAAACCGATCCTGCAACGTAAGGCTCACGGCCGAACGTCCCGAAATCCGGTTTTTTTCATCTTGAAAAAAACAATAAACTACAAACTTTTCCGAACCGGATTTTTCGATTCGTTTTCTGCTCTTCCGCCAATTTTAACCTGTCGTGTAAAATCTTCAATTTCCACCGGAAAACCTTTTGCCGTCGTAAAAACGGCAACCGCATCGCCGGCCTGAAGCTTTGTCAGGCTGCGGCATTCTTTCTCCTGCTGCGTCACATCGACCAGATATGCATAACAGCGCAGTTCATTGTCGGCGATAACACCCAGCGTATAAACCTCATACTGCGGGCGCAGAAACTCCTTGGTCTTGAACTTGAGCCGTCCGGAAAAGGTTTCCGTTTCATCCGGTCCGCCGTCCGCGTCTTCGCAATCCAGTTCCATGCCGCTTAACATGTCGAAAAGCTTCATGATACGGCCGTTATACGTCAGATAGGCAAACACATAGGCACCGATTTGCAGCTGATCGACAAACGCCGCAATTCTCTCCTCTTCTTCCTGGTTTTCAGCGCGCAGAATATAACCTCTGTTACCGTCAAGCAGAACATAAGCAGCCGAATTGTGGATATAGGCTGAAATCAAAATCCCTTTGGACAGGGAAACATTGTTGTTGTGAGCAATACTCGTTTTCATACAGAATGATATTTAAAAAGTTACACAAAAATCAGATTTAAGGGTTTTCGTTTTAGCACAGATTCGCATTTTGGCAATATCAATCTTCACTTCTGGTCAAATCTGCCCTGCAAATTCCGCATCAGTTCCGCAAGGTCTTTCCGCCGGCGGATTATCGCCAGATCAAAATTTCCGGCGCTCCGGGCTATCATCTCCAACAACAGCGGCCGCGTCCGTCGGTTAAACCGTAACACATAGCCATAAAATTCCGGGTTAAATCGCTCCGTACAACCGTCCGCCATATCCGGACGCCTCTTCCGCCGCAGCATACGCCAAAGCACTCTCCACAGGCAGAAAATCGGGTTATAATCGATATATATGACCAGATCGGCCTTTTCTAAACGCTGCGGCAGCGTTTTTTTGAAGTTTCCGTCAATAATCCAGGCATCATTTTCTGCCGCGGCCGTCATTGTCGCACACACTTCCGCTTCCGGCGCCTCAATCCATCCCGGTTTCCAGAAAATCCGGTCCAAATGCACAACCGGCAGGCCGGAAACATCGCCCAGCGCCGCCGCCAATGTCGACTTCCCCGCACCGCTGTTGCCCAGAATGCAAATCCGCCGATACTTTGTCATCTCTGCTTCTCCTGCTGCAGTTTCTCCGAGCGGCTTAAAAGCCTCCTGTCAAATCTTTTGAATGGGGAAAATCATTTAAGCAGCCCCAAAAAACGCCAAAATCTCAGATAATTGTTATTCTGCCCGTATGACGCATGGTTCCTCCCTTCCTTGTCTGAAACATTCAAATCAAGTGACGGCTGCGTCTGCAACCATTTCAAAAACGAAAAATCCCAGCGGCAAAATTCGCTGGCCGCCATCAGTACTGTCACACCGTCATCATTCTTCGAATTAACGTCAAAACCATATTTTTCTACCAGCAACCGGGCGGTCTTGTATGCCTGCGCGCCCACCGCGCACAACAACAGATTCGAGCCGTCCTTGATTTTACAGTCAAGAGCGGCGCCGGCCGCGGCCAGACTTTCAACCGCTTTTGTATTTCCGGCCAGAACCGCATGAAACAAAGGGCTACTCCCGTTCGGATAAACAATGTTGACATCGGCGCCGCATTCTATCAAACCGCGAATTGCCTGTTCCCGAGCCGTTCCCCGTACAGCGGTCAACAACGGCAAGCCATTGTCAAAATCAGGATCTGCACCGCGGCGAATAATGTCCTGAATGTCTTTTTTCCGCACAAATCCTGACATCAGACAGCACATCAGAGCCTTATCCGGCGCCAAAGCATGTTTTTGAAACAAAAAAATCAAATATCCCGTCACATAAACGGCAATCAAAACCGCTGCCGCGCAGGCAAACCATAACATCAAATCAGAATACGCCATTTTCCGCCTCCTTCCCTAAGGATAAAAAACAACCCGATAAAAAACAACAAAAAAAGCGAACCGGAAAACCGATTCGCTTTTTCGTCATAATCAGAAAGATTATTCGGCAGTCTTTTCTGCTTCGGCAGCAGCTGCTTTCTCGGCGGCAACGCGAGCCAGATCTTTGGCGCCTTTGGCATTAACGTCACGGTCAACCAACTCAATGATAGCCATCGGAGCGCAGTCGCCATAACGCAGGCCTGATTTCAAAACGCGGGTATAACCGCCGTTGCGGCCTTTATAACGCTCGGCCAAAGTAGAGAAAAGCTTCGAAACAACTTCGTTGTCACGCAGGAAAGCAAGAGCCAGTCTGCGGCTGTTCAAATCGCCTTTCTTCGCATAGGTAATCATGTTATCGGCAAACGTTCTCAGTTCTTTTGCTCTGGGCAGCGTAATCGTAATCTGCTCGTGAGTCAGCAGAGCGTTGGTCAGGTTCGAGAACAAAGCTCTTCTCTGGCTTTTCGGCATGTTAAATCTTCTGTGTGCATCTCCATGTCTCATGACAATGTCCTTTCATTTTTCTCTGTGCTTTGCCTGGCAAAGCGGATATAAACACGTTTCCGCCACGGTTTCGCCTCGGCGTTCATGCACGGAAACAACTCATTCGCCTGTGCTTTTAGCATACAATATTCTGAAAAGCAAGCAAAAAAAGACCTCGGCCGACATTATTGCCGACAATGTCCGCAACAAAAAAACAACTGCTTTCCCGCGCCCGTTTCGTTCTTCCGCAACGGATGGCTCTCCCCGAACAAAACAGCCTTCTCAACCATAAACCGGCCGAAACCTTTCCCTCACGACGCAATATCCGTCAGGATGGCTTTTCAGCAACTGATCGCCGCATTTCATCAGCCTTTCTTCTCATGCCAAAAACGTTTACAGATAAATATCCCTGTGTAAACTCGGGGTTTTCTGTATAGCAATAATAAAAAAAAGGGAAGCCCGACGGCTCCCCCTTTTTTCAACTTTTTAGAAATGTTCGTCAACGCGGCGAATCAGTTCCTCAATATTCTCCGGCGGCCAGCCCGGCGTATCCATACCGAGATGAATACCCATTTTCGCCAGAACCTCTTTGATTTCGTTCAAAGACTTGCGGCCAAAGTTCGGCGTACGCAACATTTCCGCTTCGGTTTTCTGAACCAGATCGCCGATATAAACGATATTGTCGTTCTTCAGGCAGTTGGCCGAACGAACCGACAGTTCAAGCTCTTCAACTTTCTTCAACAGGTTTCTGTTAAACGGCAGTTCTTCGCGCTCGGCTTCAACTTCGACTTCCGGTTCGTCAAAGTTAATAAACGGTTTAAGCTGATCCTGCAGAATACGGGCAGCCAGGGCAACCGCGTCTTCCGGCGAAACGACGCCGTTGGTTTCGACAACCAGCGTCAGCTTGTCATAGTCGGTAACCTGTCCGACACGGGTATTTTCAACCTTGTAGGACACTTTTTTGACCGGCGAATAAATCGCATCGACGGCAATAACACCAATCGGCGCGTCGGCAGCTTTGTTCTGATAAGCCGGAACATAGCCTTTGCCGGTATTAACCGTCAGTTCCATCGAAATTTTGGCACCGGCATCCAGATTGCAGATAACCAGTTCCGGATTTTTGATTTCTACGTCATGACCGGTTTCAATCATGGCTGCGGTAACTTCGCAGGGACCTTCAGCCTTCAGGGTCATGGTTTTCGGGCCTTCGCCGTGAACGGCGACAGCCAAACCTTTAATGTTGAGAACAATATCGGTAACGTCTTCTCTGACACCCGGAACTACAGAAAATTCATGCAGAACGCCGTTAATCTTGATAGCCGTTACGGCACCGCCCTGCAGCGAAGATAACAAAACTCTTCTCAATGCGTTGCCCAAAGTTAAGCCAAAACCTCTTTCCAAAGGTTCAACTACTATCTTAGCCTTATTTCCGCCTTCGCTTGAAACATCTAAGTTAGTGGGTTTAATAAGTTCTTGCCAATTCTTTTGAATCACTGGTATGTCCTCTTATTTTAGTGCATATGCAATATTACAAAAATCAAAAGACGGCGAGGCTGTCATGCAGCCTCACTATCTGTAAAAAGATTAAACGCGACGTCTTTTTCTCATGCGGCAGCCATTGTGAGGAATCGGGGTAACATCACGAATGGAGGTGATGGTAAAACCGATAACCTGCAAGGCTCTAATCGCAGATTCTCTACCAGAACCGGGGCCTTTAACTTCAACTTCCAGAGTTTTCATACCGTTTTCCTGAGCCTTTTTGCCGGCCTCTTCGGCGGCAACCTGTGCGGCATACGGAGTCGACTTGCGGGAACCCTTGAAACCCTGAGCGCCGGCCGTCGACCAGGATACAGTGTTACCCTGAGCGTCAGTAATTGTTACTCTTGTATTGTTGAAAGTAGAATTCACATGGGCAACGCCCGCAGTGATATTCTTCTTCTCTTTTTTCTTAACACGTTGTACTGCTTTTGCCATTAGAATCTACCTCTTACTTCTTCTTGTTCGCAACGGTTTTGCGTTTACCTTTACGGGTACGGGCATTCGTCTTCGTGCTCTGTCCGCGAACCGGCAAACCTTTACGATGTCTCAAACCTCTGTAACATCCGAGATCCATAAGTCTCTTGATGTTGACGCCGACTTCGCGACGCAACTCACCCTCGACGAGGTAGTTGCTGTCAATAACTTCACGAATTTTCGCGACTTCTTCCTCGGACAATTCATGAACGCGGCGACTGCAGTCGATTCCAGATTTTGCGCAAATGTCTTGAGCAGTTTTCTTTCCGATACCAAAAATATAAGTCAGGGCGACTTCAATTCTTTTGGCTGTCGGAATATTTACACCAGCTATACGAGCCAAATTAACTCTCCATCTTTCTAATTAATTATTACATTTAAAAAGTTGATCACCACTTTTCAAAATTAAGCCGGATTATAGGCTAAAATTTAACAGTGTCAACCACCCTTTTGCTAAAAAAATTCAAAAAGTTGCATTTTTTTCAGGTTTTTAGAAACCCGACCTGTCGACTCGGGCTATTTAATGCCCAAAATGCTGTCGACTTTATTGCTGACGGCTTCAATAGTCCCGGTTCCGTCCACGCAGCGCAGGAGTCCTTTTTTTTCATAGTAAGGAATTGTCGGATACGTCAGGGCTCTGTAGTTCACCAGACGATTTTGCACCGTCGTCTTGTTATCATCGACCCGGCGGAAAAAATCCGTTCCGCCACAGACGTCACAGACGCCGTAAACCTTCGGCTTCTGAAACTTGTCATGATATCCCTGCCCGCATTTCATGCAGGCATAACGGCCCAAAATACGTTCCATAATAATCTCGTCGGGAACCTGAATTTCAATAACCGCATCCAGATTTATCCCTTTCCGGTCCAGCATTTCGTCCAGAACTTCCGCCTGATGCAGCGTTCTAGGAAAACCGTCGAGGATAAAACCGTTCCGACAGTCATCCTCGTCGATTCGCTTAGATACCATGTTAATAATCATTTCGTCGGTCGCAAACTCGCCCTTGTCAAGCAGAGCCTTGATTTCCAAGCCCAGCGGCGTTCCCTTGGCCGCTTCGGCACGAAGCATTTCGCCGGTCGACAAATGGCAAATAGCTACCTTCTCTTTCAAAATTCTTGCCTGCGTGCCTTTACCGCAGCCCGGAGCTCCGGTAAAGACCACATGCAAACCCAATCCGCTCTCTCTGAAAGACATTATCTTCTCTTTCCTTTATTAACCAGAGCGGCTTTTTTAATCAGCCCTTCATACTGATAGGCAATCAGGTGCGACTGCAGCTGTCCGACGAAATCCATCGTAACCTGAACCACGATAAGCAGGGTCGTGCCGCCCAGAATGAACGGAACCGACAGTCTGGAAATCAAGATTTCCGGCAGGATGCACAAAGCTGTCAGATAGACCGCGCCAAGCACCGTCAGACGGGTAATCACATAGTCCAGATACTCTGCCGTATTTTTGCCCGGACGGATACCGGCAATAAAACCGCCGTGCTTTTTCAGGTTGTCCGCGGTTTCTTCCGGATTGAATACGACTGCCGTATAGAAAAAGGCAAAAAAGATAATCAACGCGCCGTACAGCGTCAGATACAAAGGCTGTCCGTGGCCGAGCAGCTGGCTCAGCGTCTGCACCCATTCCGGACCGTTTTCGGCCGACAGATTGGCAACCGTAATCGGCAGCAGCAGAAGCGAACTGGCGAAAATCGGCGGAATAACGCCGGTCGGGTTAATTTTCAAAGGCAGATGCGAATTTTCGGAAGACATCATTCTGCCGCCCATCTGGCGTTTCGGATACTGGATGGTAATTTTCCTCTGTGCCCTTTCCACCAGAACGATAATGTAAATCAACGCCAGAACCATAAACAGCAGCATGGCAATCACGCCCAGCGACATGGAGCCGACGCGTCCCAATTCGAAAGTCTGCGCCAAAGCGCTCGGAATATTGGCGATAATACCGACGGTAATAATCAGCGAAGAACCGTTGCCTACGCCGCGGGAAGTAATCTGCTCGCCCAGCCAGACGATAAACATCGTACCGCCGACCAGTGAAACAATCGTCGTAAACTTAAAGATGAAACCGGGCATAACCACTGCCGACAAACCGGCGCTGCCGGTCATGCCCTCCAAACCGACGGCAATGCCGTAGCCTTGGATAATCGTAATAAAGACCGTCAAAATCTTGGTATAATGCGTAATTTTGCGATGGCCTGCCTCGCCGTCCTTTTTCAGCGCTGCCAGCGACGGAATAACCGACTGTCCGAGCTGCAGAATAATCGACGCCGAAATATACGGCATGATGTTCAGGGCAAAAATGGTCATACGCTCCAACGCGCCGCCCGAAAACATGTTGAACATTCCCAAAATGCCGCTCGACTGTCTGGCGAAAATATCCGACAAAATATGCGGATCGATGCCGGGAAGCGGAATAAACGTTCCCAAACGAAAGACGATCAGGGCCAGAACCGTAAACCACAGTCTTTTCTTCAGTTCTTCAGCCTTGCTGAAAGCGGACATATCCATGTTTGCAGCCATTTCCTCTGCCAATGATACCATTTTTAAATCCTTATTATTTATTTAAAACAAACAACGAGGGACAAACCGGTCCCTTTAAGCTAATTTATTAATACACTAAAAAAATTTTAATTCAACTAATTTATCCACTTACACCGCATAAATAATCACTGTCTCCGGTTGATTTCAACACCGCACCCAAACGGGACAAAAGCCCCGCCGATAAAATTGTTGCAACAAAAAAAGCGCATTCTCGACAGAATGCGCTTTTATGGCTCAAAATAACGCTTATGCTTCGATAAGGTTAACCTTGCCGCCGGCTTTCTCAACCGCAGCTACAGCGGCCTTGGAAGCAGAGTTTACCGAAATGGTAACACTGGAGGTAATCGCGCCGCGAGCCAGCAGACGAACGCCGTCCAGCTCCTTGGAGATAACACCGGCATTCATCAGAGCGGCAACGTCAATCGCAGCAGCATTAAGCTTGCCGGCATCAACCGCTTTCTGAATGGTATCCAGATTAACCACCGCAAATTCCTTGGCAAAAGGATTCTTGAAGCCGCGTTTCGGCAGTCTGCGGTAAATCGGCATCTGGCCGCCTTCAAAACCGTTGACGGCAACACCCGAACGGGACTTCTGACCTTTCTGACCGCGGCCGCAGGTTTTGCCCTTGCCGCTGCCGATGCCGCGTCCGACACGGATACGGTTTTTGGTAGCTCCTTCGTTGTCTCTTAATTCATTAAGTTTCATTTTTCTTCACCTTAATTAACTCGTCAATGAGTTGACAGGGGTTTCGTCATGCAGACCGCTTTGAAATCGGCCGACCCGACCAACCCCCGGCAATCTCCCTACTCCTCAACCTTGACCAAGTGAGGAATTTTTCTGATCATTCCGCGGATAGCAGGCGTATCCTGAAGCTCGACGGTCTTGCCCATCTTGTTCAGACCCAGACCAATCAACGTGGCTCTCTGCTTTTCGGGACGTCCGATCGGACTTCCGATCTGCGTAACTTTAATTGTTTTTGCAGCCATGGATTAAGCCTCCTCTTTTTCCAGTTTTGAAGTATTTTCGCGGCGGCTGACAATGTCCCCGACTTTCTTGCCGCGTTTGGCGGCAACCATGCGGGGCGAATTAATCGCCGTCAGGGCGTTGAATGTAGCCTTAATCATGTTATACGGGTTATTTGAACCCAGCGATTTGGCAACGACATCCTGAACGCCCAATACTTCAAAGATGGCGCGCATCGGGCCGCCGGCGATAACGCCGGTACCGGCGGGAGCGGTTCTCAAAACAACCTTGCCGGCGCCGAAACGGCCGGAAACGTCGTGATGAAGCGTTCTGCCTTCGCGAAGCGGAATGCGAACCATGTTCTTTTTGGCCTCATTGGTAGCTTTGACAATAGCGTCCGGAACTTCGGTCGCTTTGCCGGAACCGTAGCCAACGCGGCCTTTCTGGTCACCGACGACAACGACGGCGGCGAAAGACATGTTGCGGCCGCCTTTAACGGTCTTGGCTACGCGGTTAATATGAACCAGTTTCTCAACCAATTCATCTTTCTTTTCAGCTTTGTTGCTGTTGCGACGATCTGCTTGTACCATCATCTTATCTCCTAAAATTTCAGGCCGGCAGCGCGTGCAGCGTCAGCCAAAGCTTTAACACGACCGTGATAAATGTAGCCACCTCTGTCGAAGATAACTTCACTAACACCGGATTTGACGGCTCTCTCAGCCACCACCTTACCGATAAAGCTGGCCGCTTCAACGGTAGAAGATTTCTTAATCTGATCTCTGACTTCTTTGTCCAAAGTAGAGGCAGAAACAACAGTGGAACCTTTAGCATCGTCAATAATCTGCGCGTAAATATGCTTACCGCTGCGGAAGACGGAAAGTCTCATCTTGCCGTTGGCAACGTTTTTCAAAGCTGTTCTTACGCGAGCTTTTCTTTTTTCAAACAATTCTCTTGGCGTACTCATTTAATTAATCCTTATTTCTTCTTACCTTCTTTGCGGCGGACATATTCACCGGTATATTTAACGCCTTTGCCTTTGTAAGGTTCAGGTTTTCTATACTTGCGAATTTCCGCGGCAATCTGACCAACGAGTTGTTTATCGGCACCGGAAACGGAAATCTGAGTCGGAGTAGCGCAGGCAAGATTGATGGTTTTCGGGGCTTCGAAAATAACATCATGAGAGAAGCCCAGCGACAATACCAGCTTGTGGCTGCCCTCGACGCGGGCTTTATAGCCGACGCCGACCAGTTCCAGTTCTTTCTTAAAGCCTTCGCTAACGCCCTTGACCAGGGAGTTAATCTGAGCTCTGGTCGTACCCCACAGTGTGCGGGCTTCCTTGGAGTCGCTCAACGGGGTAACAACAACTTTGTTGTCTTCCAGCTTGGTTGCAACATGACTGTCGTCAAAAGCAAAGCTGAGTTCACCTAATTTACCTTTGGCCGTAACAACGTTGTTTTCGACCGTAACGGTAACGCCATTAGGGATAATAACAGGATATTTACCAATTCTAGACATCTGTTTGCTCCCTTAAAATACCTGGCACAGAATTTCACCGCCGACATTGGCCTTGCGGGCTTCATGGTCACTCATGACGCCGGCCGGCGTTGAAATGATGGAAATACCCAGACCGTTGTAAACTCTCGGCAGGTCGCGTACGCTTGAATAAACGCGGCGGCCCGGTGTCGAGACGCGGTAAATTTCGGTTATAACGGAAGTACCTTCATGATACTTCAACTGAATGCGGAGTTCGTCGATTCCCGGCTTGACATTAACGCGCTCATAGCCGTTGATGTAACCTTCTTTTTTCAGAACTTCCAATACATTTTCACGCAAGCGAGAAGCAGGTGATACGACCTCGTTCTTCTTCGCTCTTTGTGCGTTTCTAATGCGTGTGAGCATATCGCCCAAAGGATCGGTCATAGACATGATCTTAATCTCCCTACCAGCTTGATTTTACCAAACCAGGAATCTCGCCGAAGCTGGCCAAATCTCTCAATTCGACACGGCTCAGACCGAATTTCCTGTAATAACTGCGTGAACGACCGGTAACTTTGCAACGGTTTCTAATCCGGTTTTTAGCCGAGTTACGGGGTAATTCCGCCAATTTAAGAGTTGCCTGGAAACGCTCTTCGGGAGACGCATTTTTATCCATTACAATCTCTTTGAGTTTCGAACGGCGGTTGTTGAACTTCTGCGCCATTTTAACTCTTTTCAAGTTTCTGAATACTGAACTTGTTTTTGCCATAGTAAAATCTCCGCTTATTTCTTGTAAGGCAGGTTAAAGCCGTCGAGAAGAACTTTGGCTTCGTCGTCGGATTTTGCCGTTGTGCAGATTACGATATCCATACCGCGGACGTTCTCAACCTTTTCATAGTTGATTTCCGGGAAGATAATCTGTTCTTTAATGCCAAAAGCGAAGTTGCCTTTGCCGTCAAAGTTCTTGCCGGTAATGCCGTGAAAGTCGCGGATGCGTGGCAGAGCCATATTGACCAGACGCTCCAGGAACTCGTACATTCTGTCCGAACGCAGAGTAACCTTGCAGCCAATCGGCATGCCTTCTCTCAGCTTGAAAGTGGCGATAGATTTGCGGGCTTTGGTAACCAGCGGTTTCTGGCCGGCAATCAGCGCCATTTCGTCTACGGCGTTATTCAGTTTCTTTTTGTCTGTAACAGCGTCGGAAACGCCCATGTTCAGAACAATCTTAGTCAGCTTCGGAATCTCGTGGGGGTTCTTGTAACCGAATTTTTCCACCAGAGATTTCTTTATGACTTCGTTATAAAGCTTTTCAAAATTTGTCATAAGATTTTCCCTTTACTTATCGATTACTTCACCGGACCGGCGAGCGATGCGGACTTTTCTTCCGTCCTTTTCCTGATAGCCGATTTTGGTGGCCTTGCCGTCACTGGCAACAATGGCGACGTTGGAAACATGGATCGGAGCTTCTTTGGTAACGATGCCGCCCGGGGTGGTCTGGCTGGGTTTGGTATGTCTTTTAACCAGATTGATACCCTGAACAACCACTTTACCCTCTTTCGGCATGGCCTTTACGACTTCACCGGTTTTGCCTTTGTCCTCTCCGGACAGGACAACAACCTTGTCACCTTTTTTGATTTTAAGTTTAAGGCTCATTACAATACCTCCGGTGCTAATGAAATAATTTTCATAAACTTCTTCGCACGCAGTTCTCTGGTAACGGGGCCGAAGATACGGGTACCGATCGGCTCGCCGTCCTTGTTGATCAGAACTGCAGCGTTAGAGTCAAAGCGGATGACAGATCCGTCTTTGCGTCTGATATCGCTGGCTGTGCGAACAATTACAGCTTTATGAACATCGCCCTTCTTAACGCGGCCTTTCGGCATGGCGTCTTTGATGGAAACGACAATTACATCACCCACAGAAGCATGCATTCTCTTGGACCCACCAAGAACCTTAATGCACTGCACCTGACGTGCGCCTGAATTATCTGCGACATCCAGGTTGGTTTGCATCTGTATCATTTTTTACTTCCTTCTTTTCTAGGCGTTATCAACGATTACAGTCCAACACTTGGTCTTGGAATAGGGCTTGGACTCTTCAATCCGAACGATATCCCCGACTTTGAACTGGTTATTTTCATCATGAGCCGCATACTTTTTGCTTCTCTTAACGAACTTTTTGTAAACAGGATGCATGACCTGACGCTCTACGCTGACTACGACAGTCTTATCCTGCTTATCACTAACAACAACACCTTGAAGAATTCTTTTAGGCATATTTCAGTCTCCTAGTTATTCTTCTTGCGCTCGGCAATGAGCGTGTTGATTTTTGCAATTTCACGACGGACTTTTCTTATTACCGCAGTATTCGATAATTGTCCAGTAGATTGTTGAATTCTTAAGTTAAACTGTTCTTTTTTGTTTTCGAGCAGCTTTGCTTCCAATTCGTCAATCGTCATCGCGCGCAAATCTTTAGTTTTTACCATTATGCTTCTCCCTTGTCGGAATTAAGGCGCTTGACAAACTTTGTCTTAATCGGCAGTTTGGCGGCACCGAGAGCAAATGCGCTGCGGGCGGTCTCTTCATCAATACCGTCAGCCTCAAACATAATGCGGCCCGGGTGCACTCTTGCGCACCAATACTCAATAGAACCTTTACCTTTACCCATACGAACTTCGGCGGGTTTGTCAGATACAGGAACATCCGGGAAAATTCTGATCCACAATCTTCCGGCTCTCTTCATCTCGCGGGTTATGGCACGACGGGCAGCCTCAATCTGGCGGGCCGTAATGCGATCCGGGGTCAGAGCCTTTAATCCATATGAACCAAAACTCAATTCAGAACCGCCTTTGGCGAGGCCGTGAATACGACCTTTGTGCATCTTGCGGAACTTTAATCTTTTAGGACTTAACATCTTATTTTAACCTCAAATAATTATTTCTGTTCAGCCAGCTTCTTGTCCTGCGCCATCGGATCGTGGGCCATAATTTCGCCCTTGTATATCCAGACTTTTACGCCACAGGCACCGTAAGTGGTGTGAGCCGTAGAGGTTGCATAATCAATGTCAGCGCGCAAGGTGTGCAAAGGAACGCGGCCTTCGCGATAATATTCGGTTCTTGCGATTTCGGCGCCGCCGAGACGACCCGAGCAGCTGACCTTAATGCCTTCTGCACCCAAACGAAGAGCTGACTGCATAACGCGTTTCATGGCGCGGCGAAAAGCGACGCGGCGTTCCAGCTGCTGCGCGACGGAGTCGGCAACAAGCTGCGCATCCAGCTCAGGTTTTCTGACTTCCAGAATGTTTAACTGTACTTCGGAGTCGGTCATTTTCTGAATCTCTTTTCTCAAGAGCTCAATATCCTGACCTTTTTTGCCGATAACAACACCCGGTCTTGCAGAATGAATGGTAACTCTGGCCTTCTTCGCAGGACGTTCGATAACGATTCTGCTGACGCCGGCCTGAGCCAGTTTCTCTTTCAAGAATTCTTTAATTTTCAAATCTTCGTGGAGGTAGTCAGTGAACTTGTCATCTGCATACCAACGGGAATCCCAAGTGCGGTTGACGCCTAAACGAAGACCTGTAGGATTTACTTTCTGTCCCATTAACTTACTCCCCACGCTCGGTAACGACAACAGTCAGGTTGGAGAACGGTTTCAATACCCGGGCTCCGCGACCGCGACCGCGTGCGTGCATACGTTTCATAACTAAACCTTTACCGACAAAAGCTTCGCTGACGAATAACTTGTCGATGTTTAACTGGTGGTTGTTTTCGGCATTGGCAATTGCGGACTGCAATACGGCCAAAACAACTTTGGCGATTCTCTTCTTCGAGAAGCTGAGTTCGGCAACCGCTTTTTCAGCATTCAATCCGCGAATGGTCTGAGCGACTAAGTTCAGTTTGCGCGGGCTGGTACGAATAGAGTGGCAAACAGCCATAGCCTGATTGGCTTCTACTCTTCTTGTATCTTTAGATTTTCCCATAATTAACCTCTCTTAGCCTTTTTGTCTGCGGCATGACCGTAAAAAGTACGGCTCGGCGCAAACTCACCAAACTTGTGACCAACCATGTCTTCGGTAACCAGAACCGGAATAAATTTGTGACCGTTATGGACACCGAAAGTCAGGCCGACGAACTGCGGCAGCATGGTTGAACGACGGGACCAGATTTTAATCACTTCGTTACGGCCGGAAGCTCTGGCTGCATCAGCTTTCTTCAGAAGATAGCCGTCAACAAAAGGTCCTTTCCATACGGAACGTGTCATTAGCTTATCTCCTTATTTCTTTTTGTTTTCATGACGAGAGCGCATAATAAAGCGATCCGTCTTCTTGTTAGAACGAGTCTTGGCGCCCTTGGTCGGTTTACCCCAGGGAGTAACCGGATGACGACCGCCGGAAGTGCGGCCTTCACCGCCGCCGTGCGGGTGATCGACAGGGTTCATGGCAACGCCGCGGCTGACCGGTCTGATACCCAGCCAACGAGAACGGCCGGCTTTGCCGAGCGATCTGTTCTGGTTATCAGGATTGGAAACGGCGCCGACCGTAGCCAGACACTCTTCGCGTACGATTCTCAGTTCGCCCGAGCTGAGCTTCAGCTGGGCATAACCGGCATCCTTACCGACAACCTGGGCATAGCAACCGGCCGAACGGACCAACTGCCCGCCTTTGCCGGCTTTAAGCTCAATGTTGTGAATAATCGTACCGACCGGCATGTTCTTCAAAGGCATAGCATTACCCGGTTTAATGTCCGCCTTGTCGGCAGAAATAACCTTGTCGCCGGCTTTCAGTCTCTGAGGAGCCAGAATATAGGCCTTTTCGCCGTCTTCATAGCTGATTAAAGCAATGAAGGAAGAACGGTTAGGATCATATTCGATTCTCTCAACTGTTGCCTCGCAGCCAAATTTATTGCGTTTAAAGTCGATGATACGGAGCTTGCGTTTGTGGCCGCCACCGATTTTACGACTTGTAACGTGTCCGAAATTATCACGCCCACCGGACTTAGTAAGACCGATTGTCAGAGACTTCTCGGGAGCGCCCTTGTAAAGTTCGCTTCTGTCAACAATGACAAGCTGACGAAGTCCCGGAGATGTGGGCTTATAGTTTTTTAAAGCCATGTCTTATATTCCTGTTGTAACATCAATATTTTGACCTTCGGCAAGCGTAACAACGGCTTTTTTGAAATCGGAACGCTGTCCGACGTAACCTCTGAAACGTTTTTCCTTGCCGAACTGACGAATAGTATTTACCTTATTTACCTTGACGTTGAAAATAGCTTCAACGGCTGCCTTAACCTCGTCTTTGGTGGCAGACAGCGGAACCAGGAAGGTTACCTTGCCGGCCTCGGACGACAGCATAGATTTTTCGGTAATTACCGGACGAACCAGCGTATCGTACATTTTTGCGGAAACGTTGTTTGATTTGTTAGATTTTACCATTTCAGTCTCTCCTCCAAGCAAGCAACCGCATCTTTGGTCAATACCAGTTTATCCTTTCTCAAGATGTCATAAACATTGGCGCCGATTGTCGGAAGAACGTCTACGCCTTCGATATTGCGGCTGGCCAGTGCAAAATTGACATCAACTTCCTTGCCGTCGATAAACAGGCAATTTTTCAATCCGCAAGCATCAAGTCTGGATTTCAGATCTTTAGTCTTGGGGGCTGACAATTTTGCCTCGTCAACGACAACCAGGTTGCCCTCTTTGGCCTTGGCCGAGAGAGCGGTCTTCAAACCGAGTTTTCTGAACTTTTTGGTCAGATCATGAGACTGGTCACGAACGACGGGACCGAAAACGACGCCGCCTTTTCTGAACTGGGTACCTTTGCGGGAACCCTGACGCGCATTGCCGCTGCCTTTCTGCTTAAACGGCTTTGCCGGCGTCAAGGCAACCTCGGAACGGCCCTTGGTCTTGTGGTTGCCAGTCTGCAATCTGGCCAACTGCCAGTTTACAACACGGTGCAAAATATCGGCACGGACTTCCAAACCGAAAATCGATTCGTTCAGTTCAATTGTACCGACGTTTTTGTTATCTGCTAAACTTAAGATGTCCTGTTTCATAATTTTCAATCCTTATAACTTATGCATTGTCAGCAGGAGCTTCGGCTTCTGCTTTAACTGCAACAGGTTCATCAACTTTTTTCAAACCGGCAGGCATCGGCAGGGTAACATTACCGGCCTTTTTAACGGCGTCGGTAACGCGAACCCAGGCATTTTCGCTGCCCGGAACGCCGCCCTTAACCATAATCAGGCCCTTGGAGGCGTCGATGGCGACAACCTTCAGGTTCTGAACGGTTACGCGCTCATCGCCCATATGGCCTGCCATTTTCTTACCCTTGAATACTTTACCGGGATCCTGTCTTTGGCCCGTAGAACCGTGGGAACGGTGCGAAATAGAAACACCGTGGGTGGCTTCCAGACCGGCGAAGTTATGACGTTTCATAACACCGGCGAAACCCTTACCGATTGATGTTGCGCAAACGTCAACATACTGACCGGGAACAAAATGTTCTACAGACAATTCGTTGCCGACAGACAGCAGGCAGTCTTCGGTTACTCTGAACTCGCCCAGTTTCTGTTTCGGCTCGACATTAGCTTTTGCAAAATGTCCTTTGAGCGGCTTGGATACGTTTTTGGCCTTGACAGCACCGGTTCCGAGCTGTACGGCGTTGTATCCGTCCTTCTCCTGAGTTTTAACGGCAACAACCTGGAGACCGTCAACACTCAAAACCGTTACCGGGACATGTGTTCCGTCGGCTTCGAAAATGCGGGACATTCCAAGTTTTTTTGCGATTAGACCCGTACGCATTTATTTATTTCCTTTTCAATTGGTTGACCAGTCATATTTCAAAAGGCCAACATTGTTATTATCAAACTAGAGCTTAATCTCTACATTAACACCGGCAGCCAGATCCAGCTTCATCAGAGCATCAACGGTCTGCGGCGTCGGATCAACAATATCGAGAAGTCTCTTGTGAGTACGGATTTCGAACTGCTCGCGGGACTTTTTGTTGACATGCGGAGAACGGTTAACCGTAAATTTCTCGATTCTTGTGGGAAGAGGAATAGGTCCTCTGACATTTGCCCCGGTTCTTTTGGCAGTGTGCACAATTTCCTTGGTAGACAAATCGAGCAGACGGTGGTCAAAAGCCTTGAGGCGAATTCTGATATTTTGTGTATCCATCATTTCAAATACTTTTCCTATAACTAGACGGCAAAATCCGACCCGAAAGCCAAACCTGCCATCTAAATGTTAAACTCTGCAGCACGTGCTCAGCATAGGTGCTGCGGTATGTTTTATATTTTCATCGCTGGGGAGATTCCTCCCCCAAAACAATTATCGTGAGCACCTTGTAACATAAGTGAGTCTAATATGCAAGCAAAAAAACGCTGTTTTTTTATTTTTTTGTGTCGCTGAATCGCTTTGCCAGACTCTGTTTGAGTCAGGTTGACAAAATTTTTAAAATCCCCGCCTCATGCCATATAACCTGTTATATATTAAAAAGAGTTATTATTATAGCCCACATATTTTTGATTGAAAACGCAATCAGTTTTGTATATTGTAATTAGCAGAAGCTAATACAAAAAATAAAATCGTGAGAAAAATGACCGAATTAAGCAGTAGAGTTATTACCATTCACAAACGTAAAACAACCATGCGTTTGTGTAAAAACGAGTGGGAAGCCCTGAAAGATATTTGTAAAAGAGAGAAGATAAACCGCAAGATGCTTCTCGAAATGATTGAGAGCCGCAAAGATCCGAAACTGGGCCTGACGCCGTCCATTCGGCTGTTTTCGCTGGTTTATCTGCATGAATTGTCCAAACCGCTGCTGGAGAAACAGCATAAACCGGACAACTATAAATCAATTACCGACATTCTGGATAAAATATCTTAAATCAGCGCCCCTGGTTCCGCATATATTTTATTTCCGCACACTGCATCGGTCCGGCGGCATTGGCAACCGGGCTCCAAGCGGTAAGACTTCGCTCTTCATAAACACGGCGGCCTTCCCAAAAGGCTATTTTCTGCTGAGCACTCAGCCTGTCACAGCGGGGCTTTCCGTTGCTTTGAATCGTATAACCGTACAATTCTCCGGTTTTTGTCAGAAAGACACGGGCATCATAATAAATTTTGGCGATTTTCTTATCACTCATAATTTCTCCTTTCTTTTTGCCAAAAAGAGAAGCGGCCTCTATTCTTTAGAGGCCGCTGAACCGATGCTTAACAAGCATTCATTATTACAAGCACTGTGTGTTGTTCTTATTTGCTTAAACATCTCGAAAATTCTGTCTTAAATTCCAAAACTGTCTATAAGTTAACATATTATTAACAAGAGTCAAGAAGAGTCTGCATGCCGCAGATACGAAAAAAATCCGGTTTTCGCCGGATTTTGCTTCAGATTCAGGCAAATATTTTCCCGAAATCCTCTTTTTCTCCCAAATGATGAAGACGGTATAAATACCACGCCATATTCAGAAAATCGCTTAAATTAATCTGCTCGGCATCGATTCTGGTAATCCGCCGACGCAATTTGGCTCTCTTCCGCAGTTCAAACCACCAGACAGACCTGTACCGGCGACGCAACGTCCGCCTCCTTTCCGCTTTACCGAGCAGTTCCGCATACAACACGGAAGCATTCTCACTTTCCGTCGGCAGATTCGACACCCACATCGGCAGCTTTCGCTCAACCTCGGCCAACACCAGACGATAATTATAATTGGCCACGGTCATTCCTTCCCACGGATCCAGAACCGGCACAAAACGGCTTTTCAAACGCGCTTCGTAATAAACGACCAAACTGTACAAGACAGCTTCTCTCAACGATTTTTCATACCATTGCCGTGATTTGACACTCATCGCGGAAAACTGCTCCGCAATCATACCTACTGAAATTTTAGGAGTTTCCATACTCATAAAAATAAAAATTAATAACACTTAGTCTTAATACAAACGGACGCCTGATTACCACAAACCGAAACAAAAATCAACATCCAATTTTCCCAACAGAAAAAAGGAAAAGCTCTGAAGAATTTCAGAGCCTTTCCCCTAATTCGGAATATCTTCCGATCCTTGTTTTTTGTCTTTATTATTACTTCAGGATCTTCGATACGACACCCGCGCCTACCGTACGGCCGCCTTCGCGGATCGCAAAGCGCAGTCCTTCGTTCATTGCTACAGGGTGGATCAGTTTCGCAGTCATCCGAATGTTATCTCCGGGCATAACCATCTCCGTTCCTTCCGGAAGTTCAATCGAGCCGGTAACATCCGTCGTACGGAAATAAAACTGCGGACGATAGTTGCTGAAGAACGGCGTATGGCGGCCGCCTTCTTCTTTCGTCAGAATATAGCATTCGCACGTGAAGTCCGTATGCGGCGTTATCGTTCCGGGCGCTGCCAATACCTGTCCGCGCTCTACTTCTTCTCTCTTCGTGCCGCGCAACAGAACACCGATGTTATCACCGGCTTCGCCTTCGTCCAGAAGCTTGCGGAACATTTCAATGCCAGTGCACGTTGTTTTCTGTGTCGGACGAATACCGACGATTTCAATTTCGTCGCCGACATGCAGTACGCCGCGCTCTACACGACCGGTTACTACCGTACCCCGGCCGGAAATCGAGAATACGTCTTCAATCGGCATCAGGAACGGTTTGTCTTTCGGACGATCCGGCTGCGGAATGTAGCTGTCTACTGCCTTCATCAGTTCAATAATCGAATCATGGCCGATCTTCGCATCGCCATTCTCCAATACCGCCAGGGCTGAACCTTTGATAATCGGAATTTCGTCCCCGGGGAAGTCATAGGATTTCAACAGGTCGCGGATTTCCATTTCTACAAGTTCCAGAAGCTCCGGATCATCTACCTGATCTACTTTGTTCATGTATACAACCAGAGCCGGTACGCCGACCTGACGGGCCAGCAGAATGTGCTCGCGTGTCTGCGGCATCGGGCCGTCGGCTGCCGATACGACCAGAATGGCGCCGTCCATCTGTGCCGCACCCGTGATCATGTTCTTTACATAGTCCGCGTGTCCCGGGCAGTCTACGTGCGCATAGTGGCGGTTCGGCGTTTCATATTCTACGTGCGACGTCGAAATCGTAATGCCGCGGGCTTTCTCTTCCGGTGCCTTGTCAATCTGATCATATGCGGTAAAGCTTGCACCGCCCTCTTCCGCCAAAACCTTCGTTATCGCTGCCGTCAACGTCGTCTTGCCGTGGTCTACGTGTCCGATCGTTCCGATGTTGCAATGCGGCTTATTACGCTCAAATTTCTCTTTTGCCATTTTTAATTTTTCTCCAAATTAGTTTTTAATGTTTGAAACTGCTTTCCGACGACCGGAAACGGCCGGGCATTCCGTCCCGCCGCTCCGGCTCCGTCGTAAGACAATTAGCTGTTCTTCGCCTTAACGGTCTCGGCAATTTCCCGCGGTACTTCGGCATAATGGCTGAAGACCATGGAGAACTGCGCACGTCCCTGAGACAGAGAACGCAGGGTATTTACATAACCGAACATGTTGGACAGCGGAACTTTCGCGTCAATAACGCGGGCATTGCCGCGCTGATCCATACCGTTTACAAGTCCGCGGCGGGAGTTCAGGTCGCCGATGATATCACCCATATATTCTTCCGGAGTAACAACTTCAACCTTCATAATCGGCTCCAACAGCTTTGCACTAGCCTGACGCATACCTTCGCGGAAAGCGGCACGGGCAGCAATTTCAAAGCACATAACGTTCGAGTCGACTTCATGATAGGCACCGTCATACAGGGTACATTTGACACCGGTAACCGGATAACCGGCCAGCACGCCGGCTTCCATCGCCGAGCGCAGACCTTTTTCGACACCGGGGATGTATTCCTTCGGAACATTACCGCCGACAACGGTATTTTCAAACTCAAATCCGTCATAACCTTCAATCGGTTCAAATTTGATTTTAACCTTAGCAAACTGACCGGCACCACCGGACTGTTTCTTGTGGGTGTATTCGATATCGGCCGGTTTGGTAATCGTTTCGCGGTAAGCAACCTGAGGATCGCCCACATTGCATTCGACCTTAAACTCGCGTTTCAAACGGTCGACAATAATCTCCAGATGGAGTTCGCCCATGCCTTTGATGATTGTCTGACCGGAATCCGGGTCGGAAGAAACTTTGAACGACGGATCTTCCATCGCCAGTCTGGACAAAGCCAGACCCATTTTTTCGACGTCGGCCTTGGTCTTCGGTTCGACAGCCAGTTCAATAACCGGTTCGGGGAAAACCATGTTTTCCAAAACAATCGGCTTTGATGCGTCGCACAGCGTATCACCGGTGGTCGTGTCCTTCAGACCGGCCAGAGCGATAATGTCGCCCGCATGAGCTTCTTTCAAATCTTCACGCTTGTTTGAATGCATCAGCAGCATGCGGCCGATACGTTCTTTTTTGTCTTTAACCGAGTTGTAAATATATGAACCCGCAGTCATCGTTCCCGAATAGATACGGGTAAACGTCAACGAACCGACAAACGGATCGTTCATAATTTTGAACGCCAAAGCCGCCAAAGGCTCGTTGTCGCCCGGATGTCTTACTTCGACTTCGTCCGTACCCGGCTTAACCCCCTCAATGGAAGGAATGTCAAGCGGAGAAGGCAGATAATCGATAACGGCATCCAACAGAGGCTGCACGCCTTTGTTTTTGAAAGCGGTTCCGCACAATACCGGAACGAACTCGCGGGCCAGCGTACCTTTGCGGATACATTTCTTCAAGGTTTCCAAAGAAACTTCCTTGCCCTCAAGATAATCTTCCATAGCCTGCTCGTCCTGCTCAACCGCAGTTTCGACCAGCGCATGATGATATTCTTCGGCCTTGTCTTTCAGGTCTGCCGGAATTTCTCTGATTTCAATCGGAGAATCTGCCGTATCACCTGTATAAACAATCGCGTTCATATTCAGCAAATCGACAACGCCGACAAAATCGGCTTCCGCACCGATCGGGAGCTGCAAAGCCAGCGGCGTTGCACCCAGACGATCCTTGATCATGTCCAGACAACGGTAGAAGTTGGCGCCGATGCGATCCATTTTGTTGCAGAAACAAATACGGGGAACGCCGTATTTGTCGGCCTGACGCCAGACGGTTTCCGACTGGGGCTCAACGCCTGCAACCGAGTCAAATACCGTAATTGCGCCGTCCAGAACACGGAGCGAACGCTCAACCTCTACGGTAAAGTCAACGTGACCCGGCGTATCGATGATGTTAATGCGGTGATTTTTCCAAAAACAGGTTGTTGCGGCGGAAGTAATGGTAATGCCGCGTTCCTGCTCCTGTTCCATCCAGTCCATGGTGGCGGCGCCGTCATGGGTTTCACCGATTTTGTGGTTTACGCCGGTATAATAAAGGATACGCTCAGTTGTGGTTGTCTTACCGGCATCGATGTGAGCCATGATGCCGATGTTTCTATACATTTCCAGTTTATGTGTACGAGCCATTGTAATATCCCTATATTAGAACTTGTAATGAGAGAAAGCCTTGTTGGCTTCGGCCATTTTGTGGGTATCTTCGCGTTTCTTGACGGCGGCACCCTTGTTGGCAAAAGCGTCCAACAGTTCGTTGGCAAGTCTGTCTGTCATGGTTGTTTCGGAACGTTTCTGAGCGGCGGAAATAATCCAGCGGATAGCCAGAGCCTGACGACGGTCAGCGCGGACTTCGACCGGTACCTGATAAGTGGCACCGCCGACGCGGCGTGAACGGACTTCGACAACCGGTTTAACATTCTCAATAGCTTCGTTAAAAACGGTTAATGCATCCTGTTTGGTTTTGGAAGCCAGAATGTCGAAAGCGGAGTAGACGATTTTTTCGGCTACGGCTTTCTTGCCGTCTTCCATAACATTGTTAATAAATTTTGCGACTACCTTGTCATTGTATTTTGCATCAGGCAGTACGATTCTTTTTTCAGCACTATGACGACGTGACATTATCTATCTCCTATTTAGGTCTCTTGGCGCCGTACAGAGAACGACGTTTACGACGTTTAGAAACACCCTGGGTATCCAAGGTACCGCGAATGATATGATAACGAACACCAGGCAAGTCTTTTACACGGCCTCCTCTAATCAGCACCACTGAGTGTTCTTGCAGGTTGTGACCTTCACCAGGGATATAGCTGATTACTTCAAAGCCGTTTGTCAGGCGAATACGGGCTACTTTACGCAGCGCGGAGTTCGGTTTTTTCGGGGTCGTTGTATAAACCCTCGTACAAACACCACGTTTCTGCGGGCAAGCCTTCAAAGCCGGGACTTTGTTTCTTTTCACTTTTGGTGTTCGTGATTTACGAATTAACTGATTAATTGTAGGCATCACTAATTTCCTTAAAATTCATTACGTTTGTTAACATAAAAAACCCGATTCACCGAGCGCTCCCGCTCTTCGTGAAACAGGCTAAAAACTTACCTAAAGAACCCTTCCGGGCTATTTATATCCATTTTTAATTGCCTCTTCTCAACCTGCATGAGGCATCAAAGATTGAGCGCATACTAGATTCACTTTCCTTATTAGTCAACAGCTTTTTTACAAAAAAACGCCTTTTTGAGTCCAAAAAACCTTTACCTTCCGTTAACTTCTTTTCATGCCGCCGTTTACAAAAGCCGTCTCCGACTCTCTTTCGCCGTTTTGGGCGAGTCGGCTCTGCAGACCGGCGGCTGCGTTTTTTGAGTCCAATTGAGTCCAAAATTCACCGAAGATTAACCAATCCGTCATATACTCGGCTCAAACTCTAAGATTCGGAGACAAGCAATGAAAACAGTTTTTGTCGCTCTGGGCATTCTGCTTCTCTGCGGCTGCTCAACCTCATCGGGACGCCTTTCGATAATCGTGCCGGCCGGCGTTACCATCAACGAATTCGGATTGGAACACAGTACTGTCAAACACAACATTACGGGCTCGGACACAGCGCCGATTTTGCTGTTTGTGCCGCTCGGACAGCCAAGTTTCGACCTTGCCGTCCATGATGCGCTGCAAAAAGGCCGCGGACAGATTTTGACCGACGCCCTCGTAACCGACACCACCCGGTGGTTTGTTCTCTTCGGCTGGAACCGGATCGAAGTAAGCGGCAATGTCGTCGATTTGCAGTAAGGAGACGCCGCAATGTCTAAAATATTCCGTTGCCTGCTTTGTCTGTTTCTTGTCGGATGTTCGGTATCCGAAGGACAATACGCTTTCGTTTCCGACCGTCCGCTTAAGCTGTCAAGCCTGACCGGCAAAGGCGGCACACCGGCTTCATGGGCGCAGGCATTGTCCCGGCAGCACGTTGTCGCGCTCGTTCCGCTCAGTGAAGCGCCGTCTCCACAGGCGGCGGTAGCACTGATTTTACGGGAATATAAAGGCGATTACATGACCAACGTCAACATCAGGCTTACCGGTGTGCAGCTGATGCCGCTCTATCGCTACCGCTCCTGGCGTATCAGCGGAACGGTCATACGTCTTCAGCACCCCTGACCGCCTTTCGGCAATGGCACAAAAATTGCATAACGAGCAAAAAGTCCTTGCCAGAAACGCAATATGATAATATTTTCAACTCATTATTCCGAACCCAGAAACAAGGACTTTTTTAAATGGAAAATAAAGACATAGCTTCCGCAAAAAGAACGATTGACAAAGAAGTCGAAGCCCTCCGCATGATGGAAGGCGAACTTGACGACACCCTCAGCAAGGCGCTGGACGTCATGCAGAACGCCAAGGGCCGCGTTATCATTACCGGCATGGGCAAATCTGGACATATCGGCAGCAAAATCGCCGCCACCCTCGCCTCAACCGGCACCCCGTCCTTCTTCGTCCATCCCGGCGAAGCCAGCCATGGCGATTTGGGCATGCTGACGACCGACGACGTTGTGGTTGCCATATCCAATTCCGGCGAAACCAGAGAGCTTTCCGACATTATTCTTTATTGTAAAAGATACGGCATTCCGCTGATTTCCATCACCAAAAACCCTAACAGCACGTTGGGCAAAACCGGCGACATTCTCTTAAAGCTGCCCGACGACGGCGAAGCCTGCCCGCTCGGACTGGCCCCCACATCCTCTACAACCGCAACACTGGTTCTGGGCGATATTCTGGCAGTCTGCCTGTTGGAGCGCAAAGGCTTTTCCAAAACCGACTTTCGTCAGCGCCACCCCGGCGGCAAGCTTGGCTCATTCCTTCAGAAAGTTTCCGACCTGATGCACAAAGGCGGCGAAATGCCGCTGGTAAAAGAAGGAACGCCGATGCAGGAAGCCCTGCTAGAGATGACGTCAAAAATGCTCGGCTGCGTCGGCATTGTCGGCGGCGACGGCCGCCTGCTCGGCATCATTACCGACGGTGACCTGCGCCGTTGCCTTGCACCCGACATGCTCAGCAAAAAGGCCGACGACGTCATGACCCGGAATCCGAAAACCGTTGCGCCTGACGTTCTGGCTGCCGAAGCCGTCAACACCATGAACAACACCGGCAAAGGCATTACCCAGCTCTTTGTCGTCGAAGACGGAAAACCGGTCGGTATCATTCATCTGCATGACTGCCTGCGCGCGGGAGTAGCCTGATTTGTTTGACCATCGCAAGCTCGATTCGTATTTCAGCGGCGACAGCCTCGGTTCCGGCGGCAAAAAGACGGAAGTGTCCCGGCATACCCGGATAATCCGCCTGACCAAACTTTTGCTGCCGGCCATCGCCGCCCTGCTTATCGGCCTGCTGATTCTTTTTCCCAGCCTCAAAAAGACCAATGACGAATTTTCCATAGACATTACTTTTCCCAAAAAGGGCGAGTTGGAAAAACTGCACATGGAAAATACGGTTTTCTACATCACGGACAAAAACAACAAAGTCAACAACTTTACCGCAAAAAACGTCGATGAAACCGAACCGGGGTCAAAACTGGTCAAACTCATCGACCCGGACGGCGTTCTGCCCTCCGAAGACGGCTCCTGGATCAACATCAAGTCGCCTGTCGGCTACTTTAACCAAAACACCAACATCCTCGACCTGATAAATCAGGTCGACGTCTTCTACAGCGACGGCATGACAGCCAAAACCGAAGAGGCCACGTTCGACTTTAAGGCCGGAAAAGGCTGGGGAAACAAGGAAGTCACGTCCGAAGGCGTTTTCGGAACTCTTAAATCACAGGGATTCGAATTTTACACCGAAAAAGGGCTGTTAATCTTTACCGGCAAGACATACATTACAGTAGAGGAAGAAAGTTTGAAGGGAAACAACCATGAATAAATTTTTTGCCGCTGCCTGTCTGCTGGCTGTTTTCACAATGCCGGCCCGCGCCGAAAAAATCAATCTGGTGGCTGACGACCGCGTCGAATGGCATCAAAACGAACAGAAAATGGTTGCCGTCGGCAATGCCGTCGCCAGCAAACAGGACATGAGCGTCCGCGCCGACACGATTACCGCCTTTTATGAAAACGCCGGCACCGCGTCTGACCGGCAAAAGAGCAAATCGCAGATTAAAACCGTTCACGCCCAAGGCGGCGTCGTTATGAAATCGGCTCGCGCCGACGGTTTCGGAGACACCCTTGATTATGACGTTGCCGCCGACACCATGGTTTTGAGAGGACGTCCGGCCAAAATCAAAACCGAAACCGAAGACATTACCGCCCGGGGCAGCATAACTTATTACCCGTCAAAACAACAGGCCGTTGCGCTTGACAATGTCATCGCCACCGACGCGCAAAAGAACAAGGTTTACGCCGACCGCATGATCAGCTTTTTTGAAAAAAACGCGCAGGGTGCTCTGGAAATGAAAAGGGTCGAAATCTACGACAACGTCAAAATCGTAACCAAGGACGCCGAAGTTACCGCCGACCGCGGCGTATATCTGCCCAAAGACAATCTGGTCAACCTTTATGACCGTGTCGTCATCAAACAGGACGGCAACTTTATCCGCGGCGACTACGCCGTTACCGACCTCAGTACCGGCGTCAGCCGTCTGCTGACCCGCAAAGGTTCAGGCAAACGCGTTTCCGGAGTCTTTCGCGAAAAAGACAAAGACGAAAAGAAAAAAGGCGGAACGCCGGCGCCCGAACAAAAACAAACCGCTCCGGACACACAGTCTCAAGCCCGGCCGGCAACCGGCGCTGAACCGGAAAAAACGTGGGAACTCGGCACCGCCGATTAACTTAACAGGAAATGTCCATGCTGAAAAAAAACGACTGCAATATGAATTCGACGCTTGAGGTTTTCAATATCGGCAAAAAATATAAAAACCGTCCGGTATTGCGCAATGTTTCGCTTAACGTCCGCCGCGGCGAGGCCGTCGGCCTGCTCGGTCCGAACGGCGCCGGCAAAACCACCTGCTTCTACTGCGTCACCGGACTGATTACCCCTGACTACGGCGACGTACATATCGACGGACAGGACATTACCAATCTGCCGATGTATCGCCGCGCCCGCATGGGCATCGGCTACCTACCGCAGGAAGCCTCCATTTTCCGTTCACTGAGCGTGGAAGACAATATCAAGGCGATTTTGGAAATCGTCATTGACGACGAAAGCCGGCGCGAAAACATGCTGGAAGAGCTGCTGTCCGAATTTTCAATTGCTCATCTGCGCAAATCGCCGGCAATTGCCCTGTCCGGCGGCGAACGGCGCCGACTGGAAATTGCCCGGGCTTTGGCCAGCCAGCCAAACTTCATCCTGCTCGACGAACCGCTGGCCGGTATTGATCCGATTGCCGTTTCCGAAATCCGCAATCTGGTTTCACAGCTCAAGCACCGCGGTCTCGGCGTTCTGATTACCGACCACAATGTCCGCGAAACGCTGGACATTACCGACCGCGCTTATATTCTGCACGGCGGAACTGTCCTGATGGAAGGAACGCCGGACGAAATCGTCGCCAATAAAGAAGTCCGCAAAGTTTATCTGGGCGATAATTTCTCAATGTAAATCCGGGGAGGCTTAAACAATGGCGGTTACACCCCGCATAGAAATAAAGCAGTCCCAATCCCTGTTAATGACCCCGCAGCTGCGGCAGGCAATAAACCTTTTGCAGCTTTCGAACGTGGAACTGAACGAACTCCTCGCCAAAGAACTGGAACACAATCCTTTTCTGGAACGCGAGGACGATCGTCTGGCCGACGCCGAAGACGGCAAAGCCCCGACAATTGACGACTATCCGTCGGCCGGCGAAACGCCGGCGGCCGAGGAAGACTTTGCCCCCGACATCGACTGCGACAACGAATTTGACGATTTCGCCAGCGACCGCGAAGGCTACGAAGGCGGAAGCGACTATTCCTGGGACGAATATGCCGCTTCCAAAACCCGCAGTCCCGACGATGAATTTGACTTTTTCGAAAAGAAACTCAGCGGCAGAAAGTCATTGTATGAGCTGCTGGACGAACAGATTTCGCTGAATTTTTCCGTCCCTCGCGACAAAGTCATCGCCTCGCGGCTGACCGCCTTTCTTGACGAAAGCGGCTACTTCCGCGGCGATACGGAGGAAATCGCCGCCAAACTTAATCTGCCCAACGAAGAAATCGAAAAAATCCTAAACCGCATGCAGACTTTCGAACCGTCCGGCATTTTTGCCCGCAGTCTAAGCGAATGCCTGGCCATCCAGCTCAGGGATAACAATCGTCTTGACCCGCAGATGCAAAAGCTGCTGGACAACCTTGACCTGCTCGGACAGCGCAAATTCAGGGAACTGAAAAAAATCTGCGCTGCCGACGACGAAGATCTGGCTTCGATGATTGCCGACATCAGGGCGCTCAATCCAAAACCTGCCGCCAGCTACGACAATGACAACGCCGTCTGCGTCATTCCCGACGTTTTTGTCCGCACCAATAAACAAGGCGATTATCTGATTGAACTCAACAACATGTCCCTGCCGCGTATTTTGATTAATCGCGAATACTACAGCGAAATCAAAGCCGGCAGCGCCAAAAACCGGGAAGCCAGACGTTACCTGAAAGAACAGCTCGGGCACGCCGGTTTTCTGATAAAGGCCCTGCATCAGCGCGCCACGACCATTCTCCGGGTCAGCGAGGAAATCGTCCGCCGCCAGCGCGATTTTTTCGAAAAAGGCGTGGATCATCTCAAACCGCTTCTGCTCCGGGACATTGCCGAAACGCTGGAAATGCACGAAAGTACGGTGAGTCGGGTTACCGCTCACAAATACATGCACACGCCCCGCGGCATTTTCGAGCTGAAATACTTTTTCTCGGCCGCCGCCGGAACTTATACCGGAGAAGAGAACACTTCGGTCGTCAGCATCAAGCACCGGATAAAAAGACTCATTGACGAAGAAACCCCGGAAAACATTCTTTCCGATGACAAAATTGTCGAACTGATGGCGCAAAAAGGCGTCAAAATTGCCCGGCGCACCGTCAACAAATACCGCGAAGCCATGGGTATCCCGACCTCGGCCGAACGCAAACGCCGGAAACGCAGCCGGTTCTGATTTTGAAGGCGAAAAAAATTTTAGTGTGCATAGAACCACATGAATTTTTTGAGACCGCACAAAATCGCTTTAATAAGCCGTTATCCTATGAAAAAGTTTGCAGAACGAGATTAGTAAAGTGATTTTGAAGGTGAAAAAAATTTTAGTGTGCACAGAAGCACATGAATTTTTTGAAACCATACAAAATCGCTTTAATAAGCCGTTATCCAAACTTTTTTGGTGTTGACTTTTCTCCATAACTAGATTATCAAATTCTCTGATTGAAATATCTATTTTTTCATAGTAAAGTAATGTTTCAAGAAAAGTTTAATCTATTTTTTGCAAGGAAGAATTATGAAAATTACATTGACAGGCAAACAGGTCGACATCGGCGACAGACTTCGCAAACATGTTGAAGAAGCCATCGAAAACTCTGTTAACAAATATTTTAATGCTCCCATCAGCTGTACCGTCGCTTTTTCCAAGGAAGGCGAAGATTTTAACGCTGAAGTAACAGTTCATCCTGCTAAAAACATCGTTCTCAAAGGTTCCGGCGTCGCCGGCGATCCGTATTCGGCTTTTGACAATGCCAATACGCACATTGCCACCCGTTTGCGCCGCAACAAAAACAAGCTTAACGACCACAAAGGCAAGCTCGGCCTGGCCGAACTCGCCAACGAAGCCGTCTTCCCCTTGCATGAAACCGAAGACGAACTGGACATTGACGTCAACGCGCCCCTGACGATTGCCGAAACCGACGCCAACATCCCGGTCTGCACCGTCAGCGAAGCCGTTATGTATATGGATCTGGTCAACGAAGCCGCCATCATGTTCAGAAACAGCGCCAACAACCACATCAGCATGGTTTATCGCCGCAAAGACGGCAATATCGGCTGGGTTGAACCGAAAGCTGAAAACTAGTTTCAATTATAAAAGGCAATAAGTTAATGAAAATCTCTGACATAATGACCGAGAAAAATGTTGTTTTGGGCCTGAAAGCCAATTCCAAAAGACAGCTTTTGCAAGAACTTTCCGACAAGGCAGCCGAAATCACGGGCATTAACGAAAGAACAATTTTTGACATCGTCCTTGAACGCGAAAATCTGGGTTCAACGGGTTTCGGCGGCGGTACGGCTCTGCCGCACGGCCGCATCCCCGAACTCGACAAAGTTTACGGCCTGTTTGCAAAATTAAACGCACCCGTAGATTTTGAAGCGGTTGACAACAAGCCTGTCGATTTGGTCTTCCTGCTGCTTTCCCCCGAAGGCAGCGGCGCCGACCATCTGACAGCGCTTGCACAGATATCGAGAATCTTAAAAGATGAAAATACCTGTGAAAAATTGAGACAAATGAACAACGGCGAAGAAATTTACGCTTTGCTTAACAACTGATATAAAGACCGGCGGAAACGCCGGTTTTTTTATGTCTGACAATCGGCGCTTCAGAAAGATGCCCCGTCGGCTGCTCTGATTTTCCTATTTCGAAACAGACTAAAACACTTTTAGAGAGAAAAGCAGAGTTGGCTCCCGGAGCGCAGAAGCTTGAGCGTACTTGGTGTACGTGAGCTTCGAGCACCGGACGACGGCTCTGATTTTCCTATAAAAGTGTTTTAATGAACGCTGCAGGGAGTAAAATCATTCTGCTTGGCCATAACAAAGGCAAAGTCCCGGTCGTCGGTGGCGGCAATTTTGGTTCCGTCGGCGGCATAAATCAGCCACATGCTCTTGCCGTCATGAACGTCGTTTTTAATAAAAGCAACGTCTTCGTCGTTCCATGAGCATAAATCGGCTTCGCTCTCGGGCAAAAGCTCATATTCGTCAAACCAGTCCTTAAATTCGTGCGCCATCGTCAGCCAGCTTTCATAATCTTTTTCTCATTGTGCTTAGATTCTAATCTTATTGCTATTTTATTAAATAAGAACTAAAATCGCAAAGTCAATCAAAAACAGGGAAAAAAATCAGATGTTTTTCAGCCTGAACAAAAAATTTATTTATACCATCGCCATCTTCTTCATCTTCACGGCCGTTCTTTTCGTATATACCTTTTACATCGTTTACGGCAGCAAAATTCAGGAAGAGCAGAAATCGACCATTCTCCGCAACCAGCAATATCTGGAACTTTTGTACGAAAACATCAACTTGCGCAAAGACCTCAGCCGGCTCATCCGTGCCGGACACGAAGACCTTGTCAGCAAAGAAAACCTCAACGTCATTCGGGGCAACAATAATCTGGAAGAAAAACAGGCGGAACTCAGCCGCGAACAGCAACGTACGGCCCAGATCGTCCAGAACTACGACGAACGCTATCAGGCAATTACCGAAGGTATCCGTCTGGTTATGGCCAGTTCGTTTCTGATTATCCTCTCCATGCTGCTCATCTGGTATCTCATGCAGCGTCTGGTACTGACCCCGATTAACAAGCTGGCAGCCGTCAGCCGGCTGGTCTCTTCCGGCAACTACGACAGCCGCGTCGACATGAACGACAGGCGGCTGTTTCAGGACGAACTCGACGATTTGTCCCATACGTTCAACCAAATGCTGGACAATATCCAGAGCAGTATCCGTCAGATAAAAAATCAGGAAATCTTTTTACAGTCAATTATCGACGGCATTCCGGACGGTATACGCGTCATCGACAAAGACGGCAACATCGTCATCGCCAATAAGGAATATTACCGCCAAATCGGCAGCAGCCAAAACTGCATCGGACAAAAATGCTTCGCTTCGTCACAAAAAAGAAACGGCTTTTGCCCGCCAAGCACGTTTACCTGCCCGCTCCGCGAAATCATGAACAAAGACGCGGCAAATGTCAAAGTCATCCAGCAGTTTGCCAACGAACCCGGACGCCACTTGGCCATCAATGCCGCGCCGCTGTATATCGACGGCCAAAAGACCTACATTGTCGAAGCCATCCGCGACCTGAGCGAAGACATTCGTTTCTCTCATCAGCAAAAACTTTCCTCGCTCGGATTCCTGGCAACCTCGGTCGCTCATGAAATGAAAAACCATCTTGGTTCCATCCGCATTATCATTGAAGGTCTGCTGACCAAATTCCACAACGCCCCCGAAGACAAAAGCGAAGAGAAAAAATACCTGTCGCTCATCAACGACGAACTCAACGTCTGCGTCGACGTTCCCGAACGGTTGCTGAAACTGGCTCAGTTCTCCTCCGACACCAATCAGGACATCGACTGCATTTCCGGCATAAACGACGTTCTGGCGCTTTTAGACTACGAAGCCAAACACAACGGCGTCAACATTGAGTTCCGGCACCCCCAAAGCGAACTACACATCCGCGGCTCGGAAGGCGACTTCAAAATGGCGCTGATAAACCTGATTCAAAACGCTTTCAAGGCCATGCCCAACGGCGGCAATCTGAAAATCGAAGCCCGCAGAAAACGCTCGGAAATCGAAATCAGGATAATCGACGACGGCATCGGCATTCCTGCCGACAAAATCAACCGCATCTTTGAACCGTTCTATTCCGAAGGCAGCAATTCCTCCCGCAGCAGCGGTACAGGCCTGGGTCTGTCCATCGTCAAATCGATTGTCGAAAACTTCCGCGCCTCAATCAAAGTAAACAGCGAAGAGAAGAAAGGCACCTGTTTTACGCTCAATTTTCCGGTCTCACCGAAGAAATAAATTGCAAAAATAAAAATTAAGGTTTATACAGGTAAAAAATCATTAGCAAAATTGATAAGGAAAATTTTATGAGTAAAGAAGAACTGCTTGAACTGACCGGCGATGTCATCGAGAAACTGCCGAATGCCATGTTCAGAGTCAGACTGGAAAACGGCGTCGAAATTCTGGCTCATACGGCCGGCAAAATGCGCAAGTTTCGTATCCGCGTCATGGTCGGCGACAAGGTCGATATTGAAATGACGCCTTACGACCTGACCAAAGGACGCATTACTTTCCGCCATAAAGATTAAATAAAACCCCGTGACGGGGTTTTATTTTGGCCTAGAAAAGTTTTATACAGGCAAAACCGCCCAACAGAAGCAACAGAAACAAAACGGACAGCATACCCAGATTTTTCTCTATGTAATCTTTCATCGGTTCGCCGTATTTCTTTAACAACCAGGCCACCAGATAAAAGCGCATTCCGCGCGCAACGACCGAAGCCAACATAAAGACGGCAAAATCCAAATGAACCACGCCGCTGGCAATGGTAATTACCTTATACGGGAAAGGCGTAATGCCGGCGCCGAAAACAATCCAGGCACCCCATTCGTGATAATAATCCTTAAAGACGTCAAACTGGTGCATATAACCGTAAAAAGTCAAAATCGGCCGCGCAATCAAGTCAAAGAAGAAAACGCCGATGGCATAGCCGAAAGCGCCGCCCAACACGCTGGCAATCGTTGCAATGCCGGCAATCCGCCAGGCTTTCGCCGGCGCTGCCAAAACCATCGGAATCAGCATAACGTCCGGCGGGATGGGAAAGAAAGAACTCTCGATAAACGCAACCGCAAACAAAAAATACATCGCGTTGCGGCGCGACGCCAAATTAAGCATATAGTCATAGGTCGCTTTGACCAGAGCATGAAAACAATCGGAAAATTTACGCAGCAACATCTGTCATCCTTATAAAAATTTATAAAGATGATAACATCATTATTTTAGAAGCAAAGCTAATTTTTTTATCGTATCGCGATTTTCCACATAAATAATCCGGTCATGCTTCAAACGCGGCTTAACTTCTTCAAAACGCTCGGCATCGAAACTGACGCAGACCGCCTTCGGAATGTTTTTGTTCAGATAAAGCACCGCAGCATTCACGTCATTGACGGAAAAAAAGCTGAATCTCAGTTCATTGATGGCGTCACGGATCGAAAGGTCAAAGGGATTGTAATCTTCCAAAAGCAGAATGTCGTGCGCTTTCTGTCCGGCACAGTAGGTTTCGACAATTTCCATAAAGTTCTCCATGTCCAGCGGCTTGGGCAGATAATGCGCAACGCCTTTTGCCACCGCCAGCCCTTTGTCGGCCTCTACCGTTGTCATAATTACCGGCGCCCGAACCCTGGTCTCCTCGTCCAAAAGCTGCAGCACTTCCCAGCCGCTGACGTCCGGCATGTTAATATCCAGCACCACGACATCGGGATGTATCTCTTTGGCATAAAGCAGAAACTTATAGGCATTGGTTGCCGTAAAAACCTTATAACCGCGCGCTTCCAAAAGATTGCGGTAAAGGTCGAGAAAAAAAAGATCATCATCAAGCATAAAAACCCGGCCGGCGTTTTTTTCTTCCATATTCCGTCTCCAGCAAATTCTGTTTAACGGAATATATATAATCCGCCTTGCCTACTTTTTAAGGGCAAGATATGCCTGATAGGTATTCTTCAACAGCATGGCTATCGTCATCGGCCCTACGCCGCCGGGAACCGGCGTAATGAAAGCGGCCTTTTCGGCAACGTCATCAAAATCGACATCCCCGCATAACCGGCCGTCAACTCGGTTGATACCGACGTCGATAACCGTTGCGCCGTCCTTTATCCAGTCTTTTTTAACCATCTTCGGACACCCGCAGGCCACAATCAGAATATCCGCCTGCCGGGAAATTTCCGGAAGATTGCGGGTTTTCGAATGAACAACCGTTACCGTACAGTCGTTGTTCAGCAGCAAAGACGCCAGCGGTTTGCCGACAATATTCGAACGCCCGATAATAACGGCATGCAAACCCGACAAATCCCGGTGCACCGTTTTAAGCAAATGCAAAATCCCTGCAGGCGTTGCCGAGACAATCGCCCTTTCGTCTTTAAGCAGAAGCCGGCCGGCATTAAGAGGCGTAAAACCGTCCACGTCTTTTTCAGGACAAATCCGTTCAATTACCCGCCATCCGTCAATATGTTTCGGCAAAGGCAGCTGCACCATAACGCCGTGAATACCGTCGTCCTCGTTCAGACGGTCAACCAGAGCCAGCAATTCGGCCTCGGTCGCCTCTCCGGGAAGATGATGCAAATCACAATCCATGCCGGCCGCCCACGCCGCCTTCTGTTTGTTGCGGTCATAAATCAGACTGGCTTCATCGTCGCCGGCCAATACAACCGCCAAATGCGGCCGATGCCCCTTTTGGGCAAGTTCCGCCGCCAACGCTTCGCGCAAGGCCAGAGCCGTTTCTTTTCCGTTAATGAGTTGTGCCGTCATCTTACGCCTCCTCCGACAGACTTTGCAGTTTTTCGGCAGTTTCCGCCGCAAACGGCAGTTGCAGTTTTTTACAGCGGTCGGTTTCTCCGCCGATAAGTTTAATTTCGCTTTTGGGCAGCCGTAACAGACGCCCCAGAAATTTCACCAGTTCCTGATTGGCTTTGCCTTTCTCGGGAACGGCAATAACATTGATTTTAAGATAAGACAGGCCGTCCGCGGCGACAAACACGCCTTTGACGGAACAGGAAGACGAGTTTGGCGACAGCCGCACCCGCAAAATGATTGAATCGCCTTTCCGTTCAAAAAACAATGCCGTTTTCCCGTTTAATTCAAAATCAGACTACACGGCGAACAACAGGACGTCAGAAAGCCGGACAACCCTGTATACAAAGAAGTACGGGGAGCCGGCTTATTTGCCAAATCTTTGTCAGTCAGCCGTCAGACGGATTTTCTTACATGACCATTTCGGACAGCCGATAAACCAATCGCCCGATGAAAAGGAGAATAAGCAAAAGAATAAAGGGGGAAAAGTCAAAACCGGAAACAGGCGGAATTTTGCTGCGGATTTTGGCATATACCGGTTCGGTAGCCTTTTCCAAAATTTCCATGGTCTTTTTGGCATATTTATTGTCAGCTTCCAGAATTTTGAAGTGAATCAGCCAATGCAGAACGACCTCAACGACCACGACCTTAAAATAAATATCCACGACCAGAGCAATAATATAAAAGAAAGGCTCCAATAAAGCACCCATAGAAAAAACTCCTTAAAATTAAAACATTCATTGATAAGTTAATCGCTATTTTCGGGTTTGTCTACAGCAATTATAAACTTACGCCATCATAACTTCCGTTATGCTTCTCGTCCTTGCAGTTCGCGAAAACGGGACATGTCAAAAGCGCGGCGGCGAACTTCGGAATAATTGTATTCCGGCGCGTCTTTCAACGGCGGCCGGCGGCCGCTCAGCCGTTCAATATGGGCAGCCAGGCTCTCTCGCGTCTGACGGTTCTCATTACCCATGCGCTTCATCATCATCATTTCGCCCATGCTGTGATCGTAACGGCTCTGATATTGCGACGGATTCATCGACTTGACCATTTCTTCCCGCAGCCAGTCATACCAAACGTAATTCGGCTGCATATCGCGGTCTCCGGCATGAGAAACGCCGTAGCCGTTGTCGGCATATCCGTGGTTGAGGCCGGCCTCATAGGCAGCGCGCCCCATGTTTTCCAAAGCCGGCTCCGGAAGGTTCCAATACAGATTGTGCTCTTTCAGCTGTCTGACCGCCCGATAATACTCAAGAGCCTTCTCATATTCGCTTTTTTCGACCTTGCGGTCCGCCTGATCCTTGGTGGTCTGCTTAATCATGCTGCGCATCTGGCGAAGTTTGGTCAGCTTGTAGGTCAGCTCGTTGGCCTTGTCTTTCGCTCCCTTGAAAACGCTGTTCTGATAAAGCGAAATGCAAACCATCAGTTCAGCCTCGCGCTGATACGACATTTCAAGAAACTCATTGCGTTCGTTCAAATCCTCATGGGAAACGAAACCGTCGTTCATATGCTTGATAATGCTTTCGGTTTCGTCCAGCCAGCGAAAATATTCGCGGCTGGAAGTGCTCTCGGAATTAATCTGCTCATATGAATCCGCCAGCATAAACTGCAGGTCTTCACCGATATCCATGGCTATCTGATGCTGCATTTCGTCAACGCGCAGATCCTGGTTGCCGACTTTCAGTTTCACGTCTTTCGGCGCCAGCGCCATCTGCCGGGCAACAATATCGCCCTCTTCTTTGCTGACCCGAAAACGGTTCTGCACGGCTCTGCTGATAATATCCTGTGGTGACCGGCCCCGCGTCTGCTGGCTGATTTCCAGATTGGTCAGCCCGGTATTGATTGCCTTCTGCATCCGGCGCAGATGTTCCAGTCTTTCCGAATTTTGCGGTTGTTCAAACATAACGGCCTCCGTTGGCAATACGCTTATTTAACTTCCTCAAAGATGATTTTTGCCTGTTCTAGCCAGATGATGCGGTCGATAATCCAGTTGCTTATCTGCTCAATTTTTTCAAGTTCGACCCCCATCGCCTGACCGACGCGGCCGATAAGCAGGGTTTCCTGATCGGAAAGCTCGTCGTCCGCATGTGCCAGAACGCACATTTCCTTAATCAGTTCCAAAGCGGCGCGGCGGTTGTCGATAACCTTGACGGCATTGACGACTTCCTCGTCGCTGTCAATTTTAAGAATTTCGTCGACCCGCTTGTCGGAAATGCCGTAAACTCGGGCCATGCTGCGGATAAAAGCCAGTTCGTCTTCATCAAGGTGTCCGTCGGCGCCGGCCAGCCGCGAAAAAGCCTTCATAAAGGCCACTTTCTGATCTTCGGTCAATTTAGATAAAACTTCCATATCCTGCTCCATGTTAAGCACCACCATTGTCTAATTCCTTTATAACAATTGTTTCAGGCAAATGATACTAAATTTTTGTCCGATTAGCAACAGAAAAGCTGAAACGGCAGAAATAATGCGCCAAAATCCGTGGACACCGCTAAAAATTCGTTGAAAACTCCGGCGCATTAACCTAAACTGATAAACAGAACATAATTTTAAAGAGAATAACGTGGTAAAAAAATATTATATTAAAACTTTCGGCTGCCAGATGAACGTTTACGATTCACAACGCATTGCCGCTATTCTGAAAAATCTGGGCTACGAAGAGGCGCCGACGCCCAAAGCGGCCGACCTGATTATTTTCAACACCTGCCATATTCGGGAAAAGGCTGCCGAAAAGGTCTTCTCCGACCTCGGACGCATCAACCTTATCAAACAGGAACGCGCGGAAGAAGGAAAAGATACCGTTATCGGCGTCGTCGGCTGTGTCGTGCAGGCAGAAGACAGCGAAATTGCCAAACGCGCACCCTTTGTCGATTTTGCAACCGGGCCGCTGACTTACCACCGGCTGCCCGAAATTTTGTCCCGGGTGGCGCGCAAACGCGGTATCAGCATTATCGACACCGAATTTCCGGCCGTCGCCAAATTTGACTCTCTGCCCGAAAACAGGGCGGAAGGCGGCCTTTCCTATCTGGCCATTCAGGAAGGCTGCAACAACTTCTGCACTTACTGCGTCGTTCCCTATACGCGCGGCGTCGAATATTCGCGCCCGGTTGCCTCGGTTCTGAGGGAAGCGCGCCGGCTGGTCGAAACCGGCAGCGTCGAAATCAATCTTCTCGGACAAAACGTCAACTCCTATCACGGCGAGGACGAAAACGGCCGCGAACGCAATCTGGCCTACCTGCTGCGCCGCATTGCCGAAATTGACGGGCTGCAGCGCATCCGCTATACCACGTCTTACCCGGCCGACGTTGACGACGACCTTATCGCCTGCCACCGCGACCTGAAAAAATTGATGCCATACCTGCATCTGCCGATTCAGTCCGGTTCCGACAGAATTCTCAAGGCCATGAACCGCCGTCACAATTCCTCGGACTATTTGCGCATCGTCGAAAAACTGCAACAGGCCAACCCCGCGCTCAGAATGTCTTCCGACTTCATCGTCGGCTTTCCGGGCGAAACCGACGAAGACTTCAAAGCAACGCTTGACGTCGTCGACAGGGTCAAATATATTCAGGCCTTTTCGTTCAAATACAGCCGCCGGCCGGGAACCCCCGCCGCGGTCATGAACGGCCAGGTGGAAGAAAAAGTCAAAAAAGAACGCTTGGAAATTCTGCAGAACCTGCTATTTTCGTATCAGTTAAAGTTTAATAAAGAATGTCTGGGTAAAATAATGCCGGTTCTTTTCGAAACCAGAGGCAGACATGCCGGCCAGCTTATCGGCCGCACCCCGTACATGCAGAACCTGCATGCTAAACTGGACAAGGAAAAACTGAACAAAATAATCAACGTCAGAGTAACCGAAGCAACGACCAACTCGCTCAGCGGTGAACCTGTCTGAACACAAAAGGAACAAAGGAGAAGACCATGGCTGAAGTAAATTTTGAACTCTATAACAACCAGCTTGTTCAGCAGCTGGTCGGTGCCTCTGACGCCAACCTGCGCCTGATTGAGAAAATCCTGAACGTCGAAATCAGCTCTTTCGGCAACCAGATAAACATCAAAGGCAGCCAGGACGCCGTCGATCAGGCCAAAACCGCCATTGACCTGTTGTACGGCAAAGTCAGCAAAGGCATAGAAATCGGCGAGCAGGAAGTTAAGGCCGCCGTTCGCATGAGTGAAGAAGGCCCCGAAAAAATCGACGGGCAGAATCTTAACGACATCGTGCTCAAAACCAAAAAACGACATATCTATCCCCGTTCCGCCACTCAGGCCAAATATATTCAGGAAATGATGAAAAACGAGCTTGTTTTCGGCCTTGGCCCTGCCGGTACCGGTAAGACCTACCTGGCCGTTGCGCTCGCCGTTTCCATGATGCTGGAGGGAAAAATCGACAAGATTATCCTTTCCCGTCCGGCGGTCGAAGCCGGCGAAAACCTCGGTTTTCTTCCCGGTGACCTGAAAGACAAGGTCGACCCGTATCTGCGCCCGCTGTATGACGCCCTTTATGAAATGCTGCCGGCCGAACAGGTCGACAAAAAGCTGGCCATCGGCGAAATCGAAATCGCGCCGCTGGCTTTCATGCGCGGCCGCACGCTATCCAACGCCTTTGTCATTCTCGACGAGGCACAGAACACGACACCGATGCAGATGAAAATGTTTCTGACCCGTCTGGGCGAAAACTCCCGCATGGTCGTCAACGGCGACCTCAGCCAGGTTGACCTTCCCCGCGGCGTCATATCCGGCCTCAAAGACGCGCTCGACACGCTCGAAAACGTCAGCAGCATCAGCTCGGTAACCTTCAGCGCCAACGACGTCGTCCGTCACGGTCTGGTTGCCAAAATCGTAAAGGCTTATGAAGAGAAAGGCAAAAAACAACACGGCTATGACTAAAACCAACCTGACAATTACCCTGAACGAACCCGGCTGGGAAGAGCAGATTCCCAATTTGCAACAGCTTGCCAACGATGTTCTGGTCAATGCGCTTGAGTACGTCGAAGCCAATGAAGACATAGACTTTCTCGGCACTGAAAAACCGGTCGACATCAACCTCTGTCTCAGTGACGACAACGAAGTCCATACGCTCAACCGCGATTTCCGCGGCATGGACAAACCGACCAACGTCCTTTCCTTTGCAGCCGTTGACGATCCCGACTTTGACCGAAACACGGAACTTTTCGGCGAAATCGAACTCGGCGACATCATCATTGCGCTCGAAACCATGCAGCGTGAAGCGGCCGACAAGGGAATTCCGCTGCGCGACCATTTCTGCCACCTGTTTACCCACGGCATTCTGCATCTTCTCGGTTTCGACCACATCGAAGACGACGAGGCGGAATATATGGAAGAATTCGAAATCAACATACTCAAACGCTTAAACATCAAAAATCCCTACGGAGAAGATTAAAACACCATGACGGAAGAAAATCACAAAGAATCTATCTGGCGCCGTTTCAAAAGTCTGTTCGGCGGCAAACAGCAGGAAACCGTCCGCGAAACCATCGAGGACCTGATAGAGGAAGCCAATTCCGAAGGAGACTGCCCTTTCAGCGAACACGAGCAGTTGCTTTTAAATAACATTTTGTACCTTAAAGACAAAAAATGCTGCCACACCATGATTCCCCGTGCCAACATTATCGCCTTTCATAAAGACGGAACGGTTCGCGAACTTGCCGAACTGATGGTAACCCGCGGCCACTCCCGCATCCCGATTTACGGCGATTCCCTTGACGACATTCTGGGCATCATCCATATCATCGACCTGGCTAAATGTCTGCTTAAAGGGGAAGGCGACGTAAAAGTCGAAGACGTCGTTAACCGTGAGGTCAAATTCGTTTCGCCGTCCATGCGGGTCTTGGACCTGCTGCGCGACATGCAGGCCAACAAAATCCACATGGCTATGGTTATTGACGAATACGGCGGCATTGACGGGCTGGTTACCATTGAAGACCTGCTCGAGGAAATCGTCGGCGACATCGAAGACGAATACGACTTTGAAGAACAACATGTCATCATGCTACAGGATGAAGGGCTGATTATTGCCGACGCCCGCGCCGAACTGGAAGAAATAAAAGAAGCGGCGCATCTCGACCTTTGCAAAAATCTTGACTGCGACGAACTGGAAATTGACACGCTCGGCGGCTATGTTTTCCACATTGCCCAGCGCATCCCCGCCCGCGGCGAAGTCATCGACGGACCGGACGGTATCAAATTCCGCATTCTGGAAGTCGATCCCCGCCGTATCAAAAAAGTTATGATTGTCATTCCCAAACCGGGCAAAAAAGAAAACGGCAATGTTGAATAAACTGCCCGCATACCATAAAACCATATGCCTGGCGGCCGGTTTGCTCGGCGTTGCCGCCCTGCCGCCTTACTATGTTTTTCCGGTTTTGTTTATTTCATTCGGCCTGCTTTTGTACTTCATGGACAAATCCGCAACGCCCAAACAAGCTTTTGCCTGCGGCTATTGGTTTGGTTTCGGCTGGTTTGCCTGCGGCCTTTCCTGGGTCGGCAACGCCTTGCTGATAGACGCTGCCGCTTTCGGATGGCTTTATCCGCTTACGCTGCTGGCCGCCGGCGCCTTTTTCGGCCTGTTTGCAGGCATTCCCGCCGCATTGGCCTGGTATTTCAAAAACACCTATGCCCGCTGGCTGGCTTTCGCCTCTTTTTGGGTAATTTTGGAATGGATACGCAGTTTCATCTTTACCGGCTTTCCGTGGAACCTGCTCGGTTCTGTTCTCGCTTTTGACGACAGGGGGCTCCAGCTGGCTTCGTTTTTCGGAACCTACGGCTTGTCGCTGCTGGTGCTTCTCTGCGTTTCGGCGCCGACACTGATTGTCATCCGCCGCACCAAAGCTTCCGTCGCGGCCGCAGTCGGTCTCATTGCCGCCTGCTCGGCTGTGGTCTGGATCTACGGACAACAGCGGCTGAAACTTTTTCCGCGGGAAACCTCGGACATTATCATTCGCATCGTTCAGCCGAGCATACCCCAAACCATGAAATGGGATGCCGCATCTCTGGAAAAAAATTTTTTCGAATACATCAGCCTCAGCCGCTCCAAACCGCTGGACGACGTCGATTTCGTCATCTGGGGTGAAACCGCGGTCCCCTATGCGCTGGATATTGAACCCGGCTACAGGGAACTTCTGACAGCCGCCGTACCCCCGCGCGGTTATCTGATTACCGGACTTGTACGCTACGAATTCACGGCTGCGGACAGATATCGGCCTTTGAATTCAATGTTCATCATTGACAAACAAGGCGAAATCGTCAATTTCTACGACAAAAGCCACCTGGTGCCTTTCGGCGAATACATCCCGCTCCGCCGTTATCTTCCGGAATGGGTGCGCCCGGTTGCCAACACCGTCGCCGACTTCAAACCGGGCAAAAGCCACAAAACATTCAAACTGAAAGACTATCCCGCTTTCGGCGCACTAATTTGTTACGAAATAATATTTCCCGCTCAAGTGGTAAACAAAAAAAACAAACCGCAGTTTCTGGTCAATCTGACCAACGACGGCTGGTACGGAACCAGCGCCGGCCCCTATCAGCATCTGGTTACCGCCCGTCTGCGCGCCGTAGAGGAAGGCATTGCCGTCATTCGGGCCGCCAACACCGGAATCAGTTCCGTAATTTCTCCTGCCGGCCAAACACTCGCCTCTCTGCCGCTGAATTATCGCGGAATAATAGACGTACCTCTTCCGGCAAAACTGTCAATTACGACCTTTTACGGGCAATATGGCAATATCGTCCCGCTTACATTCTGTTTTGTTAATATACTGCTGGCGTTTTTTTTAAGATATAAGTTGCACTAACGGTTTGAAAACAAGGCGTTAAGCGGTGCATCTCGCGAAAAACGCTCCGAATATAAAATATTATATAAAAAATCAGTTGACGAAAAGGCCATAAAATCCTATTTATATGTTATAGATTAATGAAAAGGAATAAACAATGACTGCAGACATCGTAAAAAAATCTAGCCGTGGTAGAACTCCGACCGGAGAGCCAAATCCGATTGATGTTCATGTCGGCAACCGCATTCGCCTAAGACGCACACTGCTCGGCCTCAGCCAGGAAAAACTGGCTTCGCTGCTGGGACTGACTTTCCAGCAGGTGCAAAAGTACGAACGCGGCATGAACCGTGTCGGCGCAAGCCGTCTGTGGGACATCGGCAAAGTTCTCGAAGTTCCGGTTGGCTTTTTCTATGAAGACATGGATGAAGAAGTCGCCAAGCAGAGCCCGCGCATGTTCTCCCTGCCGGACAGCACACCGCTGACTCTCGCCGAAGAAACGGAAAATTTTGACGTAGACCCGATGCACCGTCAGGAAACTATTGAACTGGTCAAAGCCTATTACAAAATTCCCAACCGTAAAGCGGCAAAATGTATGTATGACCTTATTATTGCCATGTCAAAAACGACATACAACAACAGTCATGATGAGGATGCGGAGAAATAATTTCTGCATATTTCACGAAAAAAGCTGGCTTTTCGCCGGCTTTTTTTATAACCTCGCCGTAACAGAAAACAAGAGGTTGACATGAAATATCTATTTACATCAGAATCCGTTTCGGAAGGACATCCGGACAAGGTCTGCGATCGCATATCAGATGCCGTCGTCGACCTATACCTGAGCAAAGACAATTCTGCCCGTACCGCAATCGAAACGTTGGCCACGACCAACCGGATTGTCATTGCCGGCGAAACCAGCTGCGGCGCCTACATCAGCCAGGCGGAAATAGAAGAAACGGTTCGGCAGGCCGTCCGCGAAATTGGCTACGATCAAAAAGGCTTCAGCTGGCAAACCGTCAACATCGAAAATCTGCTTCACCACCAGTCTTGTGACATCGCCCTCGGCGTCGACAACGACGGCGCCGGAGATCAGGGCATCATGTTCGGCTATGCAAAAAAAGAACCGGACTTTGACAGCGCGTATATGCCGCTGGCCATTTACCTTGCCAGCCGCATTTTAAAAGATCTTGCCGACGCGCGGCATGCGGGAAAAATCCCCGGCATTGAACCAGACGCCAAAAGCCAGATAACCGTCGAATATGAAAACGGACGGCCGGTCGGCATTGCCAAAATTGTTCTTTCAACCCAGCACTCGGATAAACTTTCACAGGAAGAAGTCCGGGAAACGGCAAAAAAATACATCGCCCGCAACATTCCCGACGGCTGGATGCCTGAGGACAAAAACATTCTCGTCAACCCCACCGGTCGTTTTGTCATCGGCGGTCCCGACGGCGATACCGGCCTGACCGGCCGCAAAATTATCGTTGACAACTACGGCGGCTACGCGCCGCACGGCGGCGGTGCCTTTTCGGGCAAAGACGCAACCAAGGTTGACCGTTCTGCCGCCTATATGCTGCGTTATTTGGCTAAAAACGTGGTTGCCGCCGGACTGGCCGACGAATGTCTGTTGCAGTTGTCCTACGCCATCGGCGTTGCCGATCCGCTGTCTTTCTACATCAACTGCAACAATACGGCTCGGGTCGACGAACAAAAAATCCTTCGAACATTAAAAGAAATGACCGACCTCACGCCCAAAGGCATCATTAACCGGCTGCAACTCCGGCGGCCCATTTATACGCCAAGTTCCTCTTACGGACATTTCGGCCGCGAACCGCAGCCGAACGGCGCCTTTTCATGGGAAAAAACCGACTTAGCCAAGGAGTTAACCAAATGTTTCTGAGTGAAGCCCCAAAATTTTTCGGCCGCCGCAAAGGCCGTATTATCCGCAAAGCCAAAACAACGCTGCTTGAAGCCTTTCTGCCCGAAGTCAGACTTGCGGACGACTGCCGTTTTGACCGTCAAACCATGTTCGGCAAACCGGTTGACCGGGTATATTTGGAAATCGGTTTCGGCAACGGCGAACACTTGGCCGGACAGGCTCTCAGAAATCCGTCGGTCGGTTTCATCGGAGCCGAAGTCTTTCAAAACGGCGTCGCCAATCTGTTGAGTTTGATTACCGGTGTCAAAGAAGGAAGCAACCTGCCTGAAAAAATTACCTTAAGCAGCGGACGTCCAGACAATATTCGTGTTTACGACAATGACATGCGCCTGCTTTTTCCGCGCATTCCCGACGGCTTCCTCGACAGGATTTTCGTCCTTTTCCCCGACCCGTGGCCCAAAAAGCGCCACGCTTCCAGACGTTTCATCAACCCCGACAATCTGAAAGAACTGGCGCGGATTTTAAAAAAGGGCGGTACTCTGCGCGTCGCGACTGACCACAAGGTTTACAAAGGCTGGACCTTGCGGCAGCTGCACGAAAACCCGGACTTCCGCTGGACAGCAACCTGTGGCAACGACTGGAAACACGAACCGGCCGACTGGGTTGAAACCAAATACCAACGCAAAGCCATTCGCGAAGGCCGCCGCCCGGTCTTCCTGGATTTTGAACGGATATAAAGCCAATTCCGCATTAGCCCCCCGTTATACGAGTTTTTAATAAGAGGGATAGGTCGTAATCGTCGGCTGTATGTTCGGTTCCTCTATTTTGTCGATGTCCTCCGCCGGATATGATTGGACGTCATAAATACGCCCGCCGGATTCGTAAAGCGTATTTTGAATTTGCCGATTAACCTTTTGCGGCGTTTCATCCGAACTTATTGGCGGATTTTGCGGCAATGTTTCTGATACAGTCGGCGGACTTTCCACACTTGCAGGAACGGCACCCACGGGAGAAGCAGCCGGCGGCTGTCCGTTGTCCGCCGCAGATTCGAACCCGCCGGTATCTATCGGCTGTCCCATAATGTTTCCCTCATCGTCCCGAAAACGGACCACTGCGCTGTCATGTACGCCGGGAGCCGTCTCCGAAGCGCCGTAAATTATCGTTGACGGCTCAGCGGCATACGCTTCCGAATTAACGGCACAAAACGCCCACAGAAAAAGCGCCGCATTTCTGATTGCCTCATTCATATCAACCTCTCTGCTGATTAGAATCCCGCTTTAAGAAATAGGCGCTTTCTGCCAAAATCCAAGAGGGAAAGTTAAGAAGCCCGAGCTATCGAAACGACATTGTCGCCCAGCAGACTGTAAGTGTCCTTGGCAATCAGCAGCTCTTCATTGGTCGGAATGACCAAAACCTTAACTTTTGAAGCAGGCGTGGTAATTTCAGCAGCCCTGCCGCGAATATGATTGGCCTCTTCATTCAGTTCAATTCCCAGAAAACCAAGCCGCTCACAGACTTTCTTGCGAATAAACGAAGAATTTTCGCCGATGCCCGCCGTAAAGATTATTGCGTCAACGCCGCCCAAAACGGCCAGATAGGCACCGATATACTTAATGAGGGCGTGCACGTAAACATCAACCGCCGTAATCGCATCCTGATTTCCTTCCAGATACTGTTCCTCAATGTCACGCAGATCCGTATAACCACGGGTCAGACCATACCAGCCGCTTTCCTTGTTCAGCATGGCATTAACCTCATCGGCGGTCATATTCTGGGTTTTCATGATGTGCAGCGGAATATACGGATCAATGTCGCCGCAGCGGGTACCCATAATCATGCCGGCCATCGGCGTAAAACCCATTGACGTGTCAACCGAACGGCCGTTCTCAATCGCCGTTACCGAAGCGCCGCCTCCCAGATGGCAACTGATGAATTTTCCCTTATAACCAAGCATCTTGGCCGCCTCTTCGGCAACATACTTATGAGAGGTTCCGTGGAAACCGTAACGCCGGATTTTATGCTTTTCATACTGTTCAAGCGGAATGGCATACAAAAAAGCCTCTTTCTTCATACTCTGATGAAAGGAAGAATCAAAAGTCGCCACTTGTTTGACTTTCGGCAGCAGTTCGGTAATGGCATCAATTCCGTACAAAAACGCGGCACCGTGCAGAGGCAGCAGATCGCCGGCCTCACGGGCCTTTGCCAGAACATCTTCGTCAATAACCACCGACTTGTCAAAATACTCGCCGCCGTGCCCCATCCGATGTCCTACGGCGTCAATCTCTTCCACGCTCTTAATCGGCCCGGCAAGCAACATGTTCAAAACTTCTTTAATCGCCTCGATATGATTATGCAGCTCAACGTCCTTAACCAGCTTTTCATTCTCGTCAACCGACATGCTGACGCGTGAACCGCTGATGCCGATACGTTCGGCCATTCCTTTGGCAACAACCTGATGACTTTCTCCGTCCATATTAAACAGCTGATATTTAACGGTGGTTGAACCGGAGTTCAGAACGAGTATCTTCTTCATAAATGCTTTCCTGTACTTGTTGTCGGAATAAAAAAACGTGGCGTCATCATAATGACACCACGTTCTTATGCCATAAAATCAGTTATTAGTCAAGTTCACTGTATCCTGGGCTATCGCCAGTTCCTCATTGGTCGGAATGACAAAAGCCCTGACTTTTGAATCCGGCGCGGTAATTTCGGCAAAATCGCCGCGCTCGTTGTTTTTGGCTTCATCAACCTTAATGCCCAGATAAGCCAGACGTTCCAAAACCAGCTTGCGCACAATCGGCGAATTTTCGCCGACGCCGGCCGTAAAGACAATTGCATCGACGCCGCCCAGCGCCGCAATATAGGCGCCGATATACTTGACGATGTTATAAACATAAACCTGCATGGCTTCCAAAACTTTCGGCTCTCCGCGATTGTAGGCGGCTTCAAAGTCGCGGGAGTCGCTGTAGCCGGTCAGACCGTATTTGCCGCTCTGCTTGTTCAGCATCTCGTTGACTTCGTCCGGAGTCAGCTTCTGGGTCTTCATAATATACAGCGGGATATAAGGATCAATGTCGCCGCAGCGGGTATCCATCACAATGCCGGCCAACGGCGTCATACCCATCGACGTGTCGATGCACTTGCCGTCCTTAACCGCGGTTATCGAAGCGCCGCTGCCGATGTGGCAGGTAATTATCTTCGATTTTTCCCCGACGATTTCCGCAGCCTTCTGCGCCACAAACTTATGCGACGTGCCGTGTGCGCCGTAACGGCGGATTTTGTAGGTCGTACGCTGCTCTTCAGGCAAAGCGTAGATATAGGCCTCCGCCGGCATCGTCTGATGAAACGCGGTGTCGAAAACCACAACCTGCGGCACCGACGGCAGTTCCTTCATGACCGCACGAATAACCAACGCTGCCGACGGATTGTGCAGCGGCGCCAGCGTCGAAAGCGATTCGATGTCTTCGATCACTTTCTCGGTAACGACAACCGAACCCTTGAAAATCGAACCGCCCTGAACAATACGATGGCCGATGGCCGAAATCTCGTTCAGATTTCCGATAACGCCGTCGGTCAGCAGTTTCATGACTTCGTTCAGCGCCGTTTTATGATCGGGCAAATCTACCTTGACCTCCTTTTTGTCGCCGTTGGCATATTTGATACCGACAAACGAAGCGTCGCGGCCGATACGCTCGGCATTGCCTTTGGCAACAACTTCATAGCTTTCACCGTCAACGTTAAACAGCTGATATTTCAGCGTAGATGAACCGGAGTTCAAAACGAGTATTTTCTTCATCACTAAGTCCTTAATGTTAAAATAAAAAAGAGAAACGGGCGGAGTAAATTTACCCCGCCCTATCGCAAAAACTTATTTCTGAGCCTGAATACAGGTAATCGCAATCATACCCACAATATCTTCGACCAAAGCGCCGCGGGACAGGTCGTTGACCGGCGCGTTCAAACCCTGCAGCATCGGACCGTAAGCTTCGCAGCCGCAAATGCGTTGCAGCATTTTATAACTGATGTTGCCCGAGGCCAAATCGGGAAAGACCAGAACATTGGCTTTGCCGGCAACTTCGCTGCCCGGCGCCTTCTTCGCGCCGACAACGGCGTCAAGAGCGGCATCAGCTTGCAATTCGCCGTCCAGTTTAATGTTCAGACCATTATAATCGGGGTCGTTTTTCAAAGCCTCCAAAGCAATCTCCGTCGCCCGGCGAACCTTGTCAACCTGATCGCCTTTGCCGGATCCCTTGGTCGAAAAAGTCAGCATCGCGACTTTCGGCTCCATGCCGAACTTAACGGCATTTTTGGCGGCCTCAAGTGCCGTATCGGCCATTTCCTTGTCCGTCGGGTCAATGATAATCGCGCAGTCGGCAAGAATATACGGCTTGTCGTTATGAACCAGAATCAGCAGCGACGAAACGCTGGCGCCTTTTTTGGCTGATTTGATAATCTGCAGTGCCGGACGAACCGTATCGGCCGTTGAATGGTTGGCTCCGGAAACCATGCCGTCGGCATCGCCCGCCTTAATCATCAGCGTTCCGAAATAATTGGGATTTAAAACGGTCTTTGCCGCTTCCTCTTCGGTCATACCCTTTTCCTTGCGCAGTTCATAAAGGAGCTTGGTATATTTTTCGAGATTTGCCGATTTGGCAGGATCGACAAGTTCAATGTCTTCCAGGCTCCAGTTATGTCCGGCAAAATGTTTTTTTACCGATTCGACATCGCCGAGAATAATGACCTTCGCGGCTTTTTCGGCCGTAATCAGATGAGCGGCTTTCAAAATACGCTCATCTTCGCCCTCGGGCAGAACAATGGTTTTAACGTCTTGTTTTGCCCGCGCAATCAGACTATTTAAATAAGCACTTTCTAACATGGGATACCCCTTCATGATTAAGTTTAAAAAGAATTATCCATAATAAACAACGCCTGAGCGCAAAAGTCTATAAAAACTTTTGCTTTTTGCGGCAAAATATTATACTATCGGCTTAAATTTTATGATAATTGACGTCATTCAAAGGAAAAAACGATGGAAAGAACCCTCTCGATAATCAAACCGGACGCAACCTCGCGCAACATTACCGGCAAGGTCAACGCCATGATTGAGGAAGCCGGGCTGCATATTGTCGCCCAAAAACGGATTTTGCTTACACCGGAACAGGCCGAGGAATTTTACGCCGAACACAAGGACAAGGCGTTCTTTACCAGCATGATCGAACAGATGACTTCCGCCCCGGTCGTCGTCCAGATTCTCGAAGCGGACAACGCCATCGCCCTTTATCGCAAAATCATGGGCGCCACTAACCCCGCCGTTGCCGAAGAAGGAACGATTCGCAAAACCTTTGCCCTTTCCATTGACAAAAACACCGTCCACGGCTCGGATTCGGAAGAAAGCGCCAAGCGCGAAATCGAATTTTTCTTCTCCCATATCGAAATCGTCGGTTAGGGAGTTCTGCCGTGTTCCGCATCAGAGCTGCCCTTATCGCTTTTTTTTGCCTGTTTTCGGCCTCTGCCGCCGGTGCCGGCGACATGACCTACAATGCCGAAATTACTGTTGACGTTACCGCCGAAAACGCTTCCGTCGCCAGAGAAAAAGCCATGACCGAAGCCAACCGGCAGGCGTACACCGCCGTTGCCAAACGCGTTACCACGGCCGACGGCGTCCGCCGCCTTAACGAGCTTAACGACGCGCAGATTCTGAACTTCATCAAAGAAGTTTCGATTATTTCCGAAAAAGCCTCCAACGTCCGCTACATTGCCACGCTTAATGTTGCCGTCAACGAACATATTCTCAAAACCTACATGCAGGAAAACGACATTCCCTTTGTCATCGGTTCCGTCGCCAACATTCTGATTATTCCGACCTTTAGGGAGTTCAAAACCGATGCGCCTATGCTCTGGGAAGCTGACAACCTCTGGCGCAAGGCCTGGGAACAGAATCCCCGCGCCATCGGTTCGGTCAGGTTCTTCAGCATTCCCGCCAACGGCTCAAATTATGCCGCCCTTGATGCCGAAAAGGCGCTCCGCATGGACGGTATGGCTCTCGACAAGATAGCTTTTATCAACAACACCAAAGACATTTATGTCGCCGACGCCGTATATAATGGTATCGAAGGACTGAACGTCACGCTCTATTCATACCGCGACGGCCGGGAAGAAAGCGTTTCCGTTCCGGGCGACCGTTCGCCGCAACTGTTCATCGACGCCATCAACCAGATTAGCGACCACATTTACAATCAGATAAAAAAACAAAACGTCGTCGACCGCCAGAGCAAGTCTGAAATTACCGTACTGTATTCCTACGCCTATCTGCGCGACTGGCTGATGCTTGAAAAACAGCTGAAGGAAATCGGTTATGTCAACGGCATTTCCACCGCAGCCGTCGGTTCGGGGAAAGTACAGTTCAAAATTACCTACATCGGCGGTTTCGACAAGCTGCTGGAAGCTTTGCGCAGCAAATACTACAATCTGAAAAGCGCCGGCGATTTTTACATCATCGAAAAAATCTGAGAAAGGGAACGACCATGCCGATTACCCGCAAAAACAACCGCAACTGGATGTTCTGGCTGACTTTGTTTGTCCTGTTCTGCACCGCCGTTTACGCGCTGCGTTCGGTGCTGCTGCCCTTTGTCGCCGGCATTGTCATTGGCTACCTGCTCGATCCCTTTGCCTCCCGTTTCGAAAGATGGGGCATGAACCGCACGCTTGCCACCTTTCTGGTACTGTTTCTGGTCGCCATAATCGTTCTGCCGGCAATGGCTCTGCTCATCGGCGTCATCGATGAACAGCTGGGCCGTTTTATCAATGTCGTGCCGCAATACATCGGCTCGTTTCTGCGCAAAATCGAACCGTTCATCAACCGGCTGCATGAAAGCTTCCCGAATATGGAACCGGAAAAAATCCGCGAATACATGCGCAACAATCTGGCTAATACGCTCAAACTTGCCGGCGGCGTTCTGCGCGGCATCATAACCAGCGGCTTTGCCATTTTTAACCTGATTTCGCTGTTGTTGATTACGCCGGTCGTCGCGTTCTACATGCTGCGCGACTGGGACATGTTCATCGCCAAAGTCGACAGTCTGCTGCCTCGCAAGTCCAAGGCCTCGATTCGCGAACAGGCCCGCCAGATAGACCGCACTTTGGCGGGTTTCATTCGCGGACAGCTCAGCGTCTGTGTCATTCTGGGCACCTACTACTCGCTCGGCTTGTATCTCGTCGGACTTGACCTCGGTTTGCTGGTCGGTTTCATCGCCGGTCTGATTTCGTTCATTCCCTATGTCGGCAGCATTGTCGGTTTCCTGCTCAGCATCGGCATTGCCTTTGCCCAGTTCGATTCGCTGATGCCAATCCTGCAGGTGGTCTTGGTTTTTGTGACCGGCCAGTTTCTGGAAGGCAACTTCCTTACCCCGAAGCTGGTTGGCGAAAACGTCGGCCTGCACCCGGTCTGGGTTATGTTTGCCTTGCTGGCCGGCGGCGTTCTGCTGGGTTTTCTGGGTTTAATGATTGCCGTGCCGCTGGCTGCCGTCATCGGCGTTTTGCTGCGTCATGCAATTGAAAACTACAAAAAAAGCACTCTTTATCTGGACAGTTAAAACCATGCGCCGCCTGATCTCTTTTATCCTTCTTATCGCCGTCTTCTGGGGCGGCTGGCAGCTGTTTCTGTATCAGGCCCGGCCGCAGAAAGAGGCCGTCGTTACCATCGGCGCAACGCTGCCGCTCAGCGGCACAAACGCCGAAACCGGACTGGCTGCGCAGGATGCGCTTAATCTGGCGCTGAAAGAATGGAACAGCCGGCAAAACCGCTACAGATACCGAATATTCTATTTGGACGATTCGGGCAAAGCGGAACAGACGCAAAAAAATCTTCTTACCCTGTTGGAAAAACAAAACGCCGCGGCCGTAATCACATTGTGGACGCCGGCTGCCGAAGAAGCAATTCCGTTGGCCGGCAAATTCCGGCGGCTTCACTTTACCTGCGCTTTCGGCAGCGGACTGAGCGACGGCCTGTACAATTTCAACCATTATCTTTCCTACCACACCGACAAGTTCACCGACAACTTCCGTCAGGCGGCGGGAAAACTGCCCGCATCCTGTTCTTCCAACCTGTACGATGCGCTCGGGCTGCTGATTTTCGCCTATGAAAACACGCCGCCGGACTGGGGACGCAGCCTTCCCTCTGCCGAACGGGTTTCACGCAGCCTGCACAAAATATTCAACCATGCTTCCGCTTCGGGACAGATACGCATCGCGCCGAACGGTACCGTCCTTCCGGCTGAGGAACAGCCATGAAAAAACTGGCTTTGCTGCTTACAATTCTGGCTCTTGCCTTCCCGGCTCAGGCCGTCGAAATCGGCGACATCTACTACAGCAACAAAAGTTTCAGCTCAACCCCCGTTGACGGACTGCTGCCAATCGGCATCGTCTGGCAGGTTAACGATGCCGGAAACGGCGGCCTGATTGTAGCGTTGGAACAACCGGGATCCAAAAACTGGGAACGGGCCAAAACCTACTGCCGTCTGTACCTGACTCGCGGCACCAAAGCCGGCGACTGGTTTATGCCCGATTTTTTACAGATGTTCCCGATTGACAAAATGCAGAATCGCCGCATCAACGCCCGCACCTTTCTGCACATTAACGACCGTCTGGCACTCGTTAAAGAAGCCCGGGCGTTGAAAGAAGATGTCTACATGACTTCTTCCGATTATGCCGACGACAAAAAAACTGCCATCGGCATCAATCTGACCACCGGCGAACTCGTCAAACTCAAAAAAAAGGGGCGGCACGCCTTTCGCTGCATGATGTCTTTTTAAACCGCGGTTTTTATACAAAAACGCGGTTTTTTTAAGGAATATTTTAGATATTAAACTTATGATGGGTTTCATGATTACCAGCAAAAGGAACCCGCTATGCTTATGCAATTGACCGACTTTTTCAATTCCCTGCCGCTCAGAGGCGTTCTCGCTTTCTTTGCCGCTCTGTTTCTGAGCCTCGCCTGCGGCGAAAAGCTGATTGGCTTTCTGCACCGTCATCAGGCTAAAGGACAACCTATCCGCGAAGACGGGCCGCAGAGCCACTTGCTGACCAAAAAAGGCACGCCGACCATGGGCGGCCTGCTCATACTGGGATCCGCCATTGTCAGCATGCTGCTTTTTGCCGATTTACACAATTCCTTCGTTTGGATAAGCATTCTGGTTCTGCTGGTCTACGGTTTGACCGGTTTTGCCGACGACTATGTCAAAGTTACCAAACAGACTGCCAACGCCATGACCGCCAAAATGAAACTTTTTCTCCAATTTACCACCGCGCTGGCCGCCGTCTGGGTCATTACGCAGTCCGCCCCCGAAACCGGACGCTTTGAGCTGAGCTTTCCCTGGTTTCGCAGTCTGGCGCTGAATCTCGGCTGGTTCTACGTTCCTTTTGCCATGATTGTCATTGCCGGCGCCTCCAATGCCGTTAACCTGAGCGACGGTCTCGACGGGCTGGCTTCCGGCCTGCTGATTGTCTCTTTTCTGGTTTTTGCAGTCATCGCCTATGTCTGCGGTACGGAAATGTCCGCCGCCGTCGGCCTGACGCCGGTTGCGCATTCGGCCGAAATCGTTGTTGTCTGCGCCGCGGTTGTCGGCGGCTGCGTCGGTTTTCTGTGGTTTAACGCGCCGCCGGCCAGGGTCTTCATGGGCGACACCGGTTCTCTGGCGCTGGGCGCGCTGCTCGGTACCGTTTCGGTCATGACCCGGCACGAAATTCTGCTGGCCGTCGTCGGCGGCGTTTTCGTCGTCGAAGCCCTGTCGGTCATGATTCAGGTGGCCTACTTCAGAAAAACCGGCCGGCGTTTTTTCAAAATGGCGCCTGTTCATCATCACTTCGAACAGCTCGGCTGGAAAGAAACCACCGTTGTCGTCCGTTTCTGGATTGCCGCGTTTATTCTCGGCGTTCTCGGCCTTACGTCGCTCATCGTTCTGTAGGAGGGCCGGCGCGTGATTTCCTTTTCGAGAAACAGCCGGAGCATAATCGCCAACTGGTGGTGGACCGTTGACAAGGTTCTGCTCACTCTGGTTACCGTCATCATCCTCATCGGCATTTTCTTGAACTTTTCAGCCAGCCCGGCCGTAGCCAACCGCATTGGCGTCGGCAGCTTTCATTTCATCAAAAGGCAGCTGCTTTTTCTGCCCGTCGCCTATATGCTGATGGTTTTCCTTTCGATGCAGAATCTCAAAACCATCAGGCGCGTTGCCATCCTTGGCTATACCGTTACCATTCTGCTGATGATTGCCACGCTCTTCTGGGGCGAGGAAACCAAAGGCGCCTCACGCTGGATCCACATCCTCGGCTTCTCGCTGCAGCCGTCCGAATTCATCAAGCCCTGTTTTGCCGTTGTCGCTGCCTGGCTGTTTGACGGCCAGCAGAAATATCGCGATTTTCCGGGCAACATTCTCTCCACCTGCCTGTTTGCCTTCACGCTGATACTGTTACTTCTTCAGCCCGACGTCGGCATGTCGATTGTCGTTTCGGTCATCTGGCTGTTTCAGTTTTTTCTGGCCGGGCTGTCATTGCTTCTGGTAACCGTTTTGGGCATCGTCGGCATCGGCCTGCTCGTTACCGCCTATTTTACCTTTGACCACGTTCACACCCGCGTCCAGCAGTTTCTGGATTCGGAAAACAATCTGAGCTATCAGGTTCGCAAATCGCTGGAAGCTTTCCAGAGCGGCAGCATTTTCGGCCGCGGCCCGGGCGAAGGCATTGTCAAACTGAATATTCCCGACGCACATACCGACTTTATTTTTGCCGTCGCCGCCGAAGAATTTGGCTTGCTTTTATGCCTGATTATAGTAGGCTTGTATGCAGCGGTTGTAATTCGTTCGATGCTGATTTCCATGAAGGACAACAACCTGTTCATCATTCTTTCGGCATCGGCGCTGTCGGCCTCTTTCGGTCTGCAGGGAATCATCAACATGGCGTCTACCCTGCACCTGATGCCGACCAAAGGCATGACCCTGCCTTTCATATCTTACGGCGGATCGTCATTGCTGGCCACAGCTCTTGGAATGGGCATGCTCTTGGCCATTACTCGTAAAAATGTTCATGCGGAGGACAAAGATGTCGGCGACTAAAAAAGGCAAAAAAACTCGAAAACCCCTGATTATTCTCACGGCCGGCGGCACCGGCGGCCATGTTTATCCGGCCGAAGCGCTGGCTGACGAACTGCTGCGCCGCGGCTATCGCGTCGAACTGATAACCGACAGCCGCGGCAAAGACAATTACAAGGGCCGCCTCGGCGAAATTCCCAATCATGCGGTTCTGGCCGGCGCTCTGGTCGGCAAATCCCGCCTGTTCAAAATCAAAAGCCTGATTAAGACTGCCGTCGGCGTTCTGCAGGCCGGGCGCCTGATTTTCAAAAAGAAACCCGCCTGTGTCATCGGCTTCGGCGGCTACGCTTCTTTCCCGAGCTGCATGGCGGCCATTCTGCTCGGCACCGACCTGGTCATTCATGAACAAAATTCGGTCATGAGCCGAACCAATCGCTTTCTCAGCAAATACGCCGCCCTCATCGCCCAGAGTTTCAAAAAGGTAAAATATACGCCGGCCGGCATTAAAACCATTCTGACCGGAATGCCCATCCGCAAAACCATTGCCGAAGTCCGCGAAATTCCGTTCCCCGCGCTCGGCAAAGAGGACAAATTTCAGATTATGGTTCTCGGCGGTTCGCAGGGCGCCAAAATCTTCGGCGACATTGTTCCCGAAGTCATAAAAAAACTGTCGCCCGCGCGACGGAAAAAAATCCGCATTTTCCAACAATGCCGCGAAGCCGATGTCGAAAATGTCAAAACCGCCTATGACGGTTGCGGCGCCGAAGTGACCGTATCGCACTTTTTCAACAACATGCCGGAACTTTATGCCGGCACCCACCTCATTATCTCTCGCGCCGGCGCATCTTCCGTTTCCGAAATTGCCGCGGTCGGTATTCCTTCGATTCTGGTGCCCCTGCCGATTGCCGCCGACGATCACCAAACCGCCAACGCCCGGGAAATCGGCGACGCCAAAGCCGGTATTGTTCTCAAACAGAAAGACTTTACGCCGGCCAAACTGGGAGAGCTTCTCAAAGACCTGATGTCTTCCCCCAAAAAACTGTCGCAAATGTCCGAAAACGCCAAATCGGTCGGCATTACCGACGCCGCCGTCCGTTTTGCCGACGCCGTCGAAAAAGAAATTCTTTCCCGTCCGTAGGAGAAAAACAATGTTCGGCCTGAAACTGTTTAAGAAAAATTTGCTCAACCTTCTCCCCGAAGTCCGTGGAAAATATACCCCCAACGTCAGACTTGCCAAATATACCTGGTTCGGCGTCGGCGGTCCGGCCGAAGTTCTTTACACCCCGGCCGATGCCGAAGACCTCAGCCACTTTCTCAAAAACAAGCCCTACAACCTTCCCATCTGCGTCATCGGCGGCGGTTCAAATCTGCTGGTCAGGGACGGCGGCGTTCCCGGCGTTGTCATCAGGCTCGACAGCCCCGGCTTCCGCAAAATATCTTTCGGCGAAAATACCGTTACCTGCGGCGCCGGCGTAAAAAATGCTGAACTGAAAAAAATCATGCTCGACAAACAGTTCGGCGGCCTGGAATTCCTTTGCTCGATTCCGGGCGTTGTCGGCGGCTCGGTCAAAACCAATGCCGGCTGTTTTGGCTGTTCGGTCGGGGACGTTATCGTCGAAGCGGAGATTATCGACGGCTTCGGCGAAATCAAAACCGTACCCGTCGGCGATCTGCTCCTCTCCTACCGCAGCAGTTTTTTTCCCGACGACTGGATAATTCTCAGCATCACGTTCCGAACTTCCCCGGACAGCGCTGAAAATATCAGAAAAAAACTTGACGAGCAAAAAGCCTACCGGATGAAAAATCAGCCTTACAACCAGAAAACGGCCGGTTCGACATTCAAAAACCCCGAAGGCCTCCGTGCTTGGGAACTCATTAAGAAATCCGGCTGCACCGGTTTACAGGTTGGCGGCGCCAAAGTTTCCGACATCCACTGCAATTTTTTGATTAATACCGGCAAAGCCACTGCCGCAGATATTGAAACGCTCGGCGAAACCATCATCAAAAAAGTCCGTGAAGAAACCACCGTCACGCTGGAATGGGAAATTAAACGTCTGGGAATCAACAAGTGACAATGACCGACAACGCCGAAAACAGCTCTGAAGCCAGAAAACCGGTTCTGCCGCCTGATAACCGCGTTTCTCTGCCGCGTGAATGGCCCTTTCGGCTGCTTGGCAATGCCCTCATACTGGCTCTGGTTTTTCTGACCGCTTTTCTTACCGTTACCGTCCGTACCAACCTGGTCGGCAGACAGATAGACAGCCTTACCGAAGAGTTCTACGTTCTGACCTCTAAACTCGGTTTTACGCTGGACGATATCCTGATTGAAGGAAGAAAGAAAACCTCGCGCCGCGCCGTCATGGAAGTGCTTGGCCTCAAACGCGGCGACAATATTCTAAGTCTGGACTTAAACGAACTTAAAAACAGAATCGAAACCCTGCCCTGGGTACGCCGTGCTGACATCCGCCGCAGCTACTTTCCGAATATTCTGCACATCAGCCTCGTTGAACGCAAAGTCGCTTCCATCTGGCAGATATCCGAAAAATTCCACCCCATAGACACCGAAGGAAATGTCATTAACGCGCCGTTCCGTCCTTCCCGGCCGATCTTGCTGATTGTCGGCGAAGAAGCCCCTGAGCATATCAACGAATTGCTCGAAATCATAAAAAAAGACAATGACATCTGGCCGCGGGTCAAAGTCGCCAACTTTATCGCCAAACGCCGGTGGAACCTGATTCTGGATGACATTGAAAACGGCATCACTGTCAAACTTCCCGAAGAAAACGTCGGGCAAGCATGGAAAAAATTGGTAAAATTAGACCGGACACAAGGTATTCTTAAACGTAAATTAACTTTCATCGATTTAAGATTAAAAAATAAAGTCATTGTCAAACTCGGCAAAATGACCGATGACGAACGCAAAAAACTGAAAGAAAACAACGCGGACAAACCAAGGGGAGCATAACGTGACACATTCGTTCAACCGGCTGACGACTATCGCCGCTTTAGATATCGGATCATCTAAAGTCTGCTGCGTTATCGCCAAAATCAGCCGCGACAAGCGGATTAACGTCGTCGGTTACGGTTACAACGCTTCCAAAGGCATTAAAAACGGCATCGTTACCGACATCAATCAGGCAACCCTCTCCGTCTGCAACGCAGTCGAAACCGCCGAACAAATGGCCAACGAACGCATTGACCGCATCATCGTCAACATCTCCGGCGACAAAATCAAAAGCATCGTCAAGGATGCGACCATTGCCATCAACAAAAACCGTCCCGTATCCGAAGCGGATATTACCAAAGTCATCGAAAAGGGAATTAATAAAATCAATGTCGACGAACACGAACTGATTCACTGCCTGCCGACCAGCTACCGTCTCGACATGGGCGACGAGATCAAAGATCCGCGCAATATTTTCGGCGAAAGCCTTTCGGTTGACATACTGCTCGGTCTGGTTCCCGAAATCCAGTACCGCAACCTCTCCACCGTAATTGAAAACGCTCATCTCGAAACTGCCGAAAAAGCCTTTTCCGCCTATGCTTCAGGACTTTCCTGCCTGGTCGAAGACGAAAAGGAAATCGGCGCCACCGTCATCGACATCGGCGGCGGCACCACCAGCATTGCCAGTTTCAAACACGGACATCCGATTTACTTCTCTTCCATCGCCGTCGGCGGCAACAACGTTACCAACGACATCGCCTGGGGACTGACCACTTCCTTTACGCACGCCGAAAGGCTGAAAACCCTGCACGGCTGCGCCTTCCTAACTCAGGCCGACAAGGAAGAAACCATCAACGTCTATCCGGTCGGCGAGGAAGACGACAGCTCCATCAAGCAGGTTCCCAAATCGGAACTCATCAGCATTATCACGCCGCGGATTGAAGAGATTTTTGAACTCGTCAACCAAAAACTCGGCGAACACGGCCTGCGTGACATATCCAGCCACCGCGTCGTCTTAACCGGCGGCGGCAGCCAGCTTTCCGGCATTCGCGAAGTTGCGTCCATGGTGCTTGACAAACAGGTTCGCCTCGGACGTCCGAAAAATATTCCAAATCTTCCGGACATTCTTTACAATCCGGCCTTTTCCACCGCCGTCGGCCTGCTTTCTTTCGCGCTTAACTACACAGAGAAGAAACCTGCCCGCGCCACGCAAAAGCCGGTCAGCAGCAACGGCGCTTTCAGCCGCATTTTCGGCTGGCTGAAACAAAATTTCTAAAAATTATTTCAATTTGTTTTTTTAGTAACCAAAACTTAATTTCTTTTCCTTATTCTGAACTCAAGTTCAGTAAAATTTTGGAGTAAGAAATACGATGTCAATCAAATTAGCCGTACCGGAAAAAACTGTTATGCACCTGAAACCGCGGATTTCCGTCATCGGTGTCGGCGGCGGCGGCGGCAATGCCGTCAATAATATGATTGCGCAGAATCTGGAAGGCGTTGACTTTATCGTTGCCAATACCGACGCGCAGGCTCTCGCTCATTCCTCTGCCAGCCGCAAAATCCAGCTCGGCCTTGAAACCACACAGGGTCTCGGCGCCGGAGCCCGTCCGGAAATCGGTAAGCTGGCCGCCGAAGAAGCCCAGGAAGAAATAGAAAAAGAACTTGAAGGCGCCAATATGGTCTTTATTACCGCCGGCATGGGCGGCGGTACCGGTTCGGGTGCCGCGCCGGTCGTTGCCAAGCTGGCCAAATCCAAAGGTATTCTGACCGTCGGCGTCGTTACCAAACCTTTCCAGTTCGAAGGCCGCAAACGTTTCGAAACGGCCGAAGCCGCCGTCGAAGAGTTTACCAAACAAGTCGACAGCATCATCATTATTCCTAACCAGAACCTGTTCCGTATTGCCGATAAAAACACCACGCTTGCCGACGCTTTCGTCATGGCCGACAACGTTTTGTACGCCGGCGTCCGTTCCATTACCGATCTGATGATGATGCCGGGTCTGATTAACCTCGATTTTGCCGACATCAAAAGCATCATGGAAGACAAAGGCAAAGCCATCATGGGCACCGGCGAAGCCGAAGGCGAAGACCGAGCCGTAAAAGCGGCTGAACAAGCCTTGTCCAACCCGCTGCTCGACGATTGTTCCATGCACGGCGCCAAAGGCGTCCTCATCAACATTACCGGCGGTCAGGACATTACCCTTTTTGAAATCGACGAAGCGGCCAGCCGCATTAAGGAAGAAGTTGACGAAGACGCCAACATCATCTTCGGCTCCAGCTTTGACGAATCTCTGGCCGGCAAAATCCGCGTTTCCATCGTTGCGACCGGCATCGGCGAAAACATCGCCCGCCAGGCTCAGAGCAAACCTTTGATCAAACCGGGCTATCTTGAAGAAAGCTATGGCGGCGAAACCGTCATAACCCCGAACGAAGAGCTCGATTCCAATCTTGAAAAATTCTCAGCCACTAAAACGGAAGTCGCTGAAGATGTTAACGAAGTTATCGAGAAAGCCGAGATAATTTCCATTGAGCAGGAAGCTTCCGCGCCGGCGGAAGAAACAATCCAGAACGCCGTTCCCGATGATAAAATCGAAGATTTCGATTCGTTGGACCGTTCTTCGGTAATGAGCGAAATGCCCAAAGCCTCTTCCTTGTTCAAAGCTATTATTAACAAAACCGAAGACATCAATGCCGAAGCGCAGCTTGAAGGCATTCTGTCCTCCAATGAAAACAGCTTTACGGCCAAAACTTCGCTCCGCACGGTCGAAGAAGAGCCGGAATTATTCCCCAATCACAATCCCGCTCCGTTCTCCGCCCGCAAAAGCGAAGAGCCTGAGCAGCTGATTGTCAGCGGCGAAGAAGAAGAATATACCCCGACCCTGATTGAAAGGGTTACGGGTTTCTCCATCGCCAAAAGAAACCGAAAGAAACTAAAGGAACACGAACAGAAGTTTCAGGAGCCCGTGTCTCCGTCTTTCGCTGAGGACGATTACCGCGAGGAAGACAAACTGAATTTGGAAATTCCCTCCTTCCTGCGCCGTAAATAATCCCGAAAATTATTACGTTATAAACCTGAAAAAAGCGGAAATATATATTTCCGCTTTTTTATGCCTGTATCCAAACGACTGTCTGCCTTTTACCGGACATTAATCAGCGTTATCTCAACGCGGCGGTTTTGCTCGCGGCCGGCTGCCGTTGCATTGCTGGCAATCGGATTGCTGGAACCGTAGCCGTATACCATCAGACGTGAAGCGTTGACGTCACGCAGTTTCAGATAATTGGCCACGGCCTGAGCGCGCTGCAGTGACAGCGTATTGTTATAAGCGGCGCTGCCCGTGCTGTCCGTATAACCGGCAACCTGAACCTTCGTCTTGTCAAACTCGTTAATAACTTTGGCAACCGAAGTCAGAATATTGTTAAACACCGGTTTGAAGACGGCGGAATCCGTATCGAAAGTAATGTTGCTCGGCATAATCAGGCGAACGTTGTCGCCGACTTTTTGCACCTGCACGCCGGTTCCGACCAATTCTTCACGCAACCTGCGCGCCTGAATATCCATATAGCCGCCGACACTCGCACCGCCGACTGCGCCGATACCGGCACCAACCAGCGCACCCTTTTCGCCGCCGACCAATGCGCCGATGCCGGCGCCGGCCAGAGTGCCGATACCGGTGCCCCAGGCTGTCTTGGAAACCTTGCTCTCTCCTGTATACGGATCGGTTGCGCAGGCCGCCAGAAAGCAGACGGCAGCTGCGGACAATATCAGTTTTTTCATCAGTTTTCTCCTTTGTTAACCTACTGAAACACTTTACGACATTCCCGCGCCAGCACAAAAGAAAAAAAACATTCACACACAAAAAAACGTTCTTATTCTTCGGGAACAAGAACGCTTTTTTTCACTTTTTCCAACGGTTTTTGACGGGAGGGCTGTTGTGAACAGTACGCACTCCCCAAAAAATAAAAACCAACACAAAAATAATCAATCCTGCTAACATAGCCTAATAGTTTAAAATGTCAGGCAGCAATCTTGATGCTGCTTAAAAAATCCCAAACCTCACCCCAGAAAAGGGCGCTGTTTTTGTAGTTCTCAATATCGCCGGAGCTGATTTCCTCTTTTTCCAGATTTTCCTGAAAAAGCCGGAACGAATTATCAGCTTTTCTGCCGACGTTGCCGAGCAGCAAGAGTCTCTTTTCCTCATCCAATGACAGATAATAAGCCTTGGCGGCTTCGGCGTTAAAATCCAGATTATTGCGGCGCACATGCAGTTTGCCGTCTCTGGTCATTGCCTCCAACATCCGTCTGGTTCTGATTTTTGCAACCTCCGTACCGAAAATTTCCCAAAACCGGCGTTCCCTGTCCAACCATCCGCGACGAAACAGCTGAATCAGCCCCGTTTTCTTTTGGGAAACCGTTTCGGCATAATGAGCCTCAAAGAGTTTTGCCAGTTTGCTGAGTTTGATAAGCATGTTGAGGGCCGCCGCATTGGCAAATTCAACCGCCGCATCAACATCAAAATCAACCCTGCGATAAGCAGACTGAGCCACATTTCCGCTGAGAACCGCTTCATTTTTCAGCAGTCTCTCCAGATACTTTTTGGTCTTCATAAGCACAAAATTAAGTGGTTTATATGATTTTTCGATTATCTCAAAAACTTTCACACTAATTGTGAAGAATAATAAAAAAATTCAGTTTTCCTTATACACTTTTTCTGGCGAAAATCAACAAAAAACGCTTAAGAACAATCTTAAGCGCTTTCTGTCAAAAAAAGTCAGCTTTGCCGTTTTTCAACAAACTTTCTTTTCAGTTCTTTAAGCCGCCGGACTTCCCAATGCCGTCTTTCGCTTTCCGCACGCAAAATCTTTTCGTCGAAGAGCGAGAGAACTTCCTCCGTCTTGTTCTCAAAAATCAAATGCAGACACTTTTCCCAGCTTTCCAGCTCGGCAATCATGCGTTTCATGTCGGCAATCTGATGATTGATAATAACTTTCTGACGTTCTGCCGTCCGCCGAGCCGCAATCAGCTTATCCGCCAAAACAAAAATGACAATCCCGCACAGCACAAGTACAACGGCAATATATTCCCCGCTGTTCATACCGCAAACGTTTCAGCGTTCTTCCTGCGGTTTCTGTTCTCAAAGGCGGCATACCGCCGGCAAAGACGATAGATGTCAAGCTCTTTCAGTGTGTCGCCGTCCTGAATCTCCATATTCGAGATTCTGCGAATGTGACGAGCCATTTTGTCCTCAATTGCCATAAGCTCTTCGTCGGAAAATTCCTTCAAAAGTTCGCCGATAACCTTTTCCTGAAAATAGGCGCCGGCCTGCGATTCTTTCGTTTCAAACTCCGCCCTTGACTTCAAATCGTCGGTATTGACAACAAGTTTTTCCAAATACTTGATTTTCCAGTGCTGAAGCAGAACAAGGCCGATCAAGAAAAAAACGGCGATAAGTAAACCCAGATTCTCAATAATAAACTTTTCCATTGCAACAATATTTAAGTTAAACAAATTAATTTTTCTGACATATTAATCATTTTTCGAATTCTCATTTTAGACAAAAATATCAAAAAAGTCAAATTCAAATGTTCCGCACATACAAAAAAGGCTGAAGAGAAATTCTCTTCAGCCTTTTGCGGATTGGCACCACTGCTTATTCGGCAGGCGTTTCCTCTGCTGCCGGAGCAGCATCCTCATGATTGGCATGCTGTTCAAGCTGAGCCTGAGCCGCTTCTTCTTTCAAAGCCAGAATTTCCTTGTCATTCTGGGCAGCAACCTTCTTGAGAGCCCGCAGAACGGTACCGGTACCGGCCGGAATCAAACGGCCGACAATAACGTTCTCTTTCAGTCCGACCAGCTTGTCGACCTTGCCGGCAACCGCCGCTTCGGTCAGAACGCGGGTCGTTTCCTGGAAGGATGCGGCAGAGATAAACGACTTGGTCTGCAGCGAAGCCTTGGTAATACCGAGCAGTATCGGGTCGGCCTGAGCCGGCGTCCCGTTCTCGGCAATAACCTTGGCGTTTTCCGCTTCAAACACATCACGGTCAACCTGCTCGCCGATGAGGAACGTTGTATCGCCAGGAACGGTGACTTCAACTTTTCTCAGCATCTGCGAAACGATAACCTCAATATGCTTGTCGTTAATCTTAACGCCTTGCAGACGGTAAACGTCCTGAACTTCCTTAACCAGATATTCAGCTAGTTTCTCAACGCCCAGGACACGCAGAATGTCATGCGGAGCCGGCGTGCCTTCAACCAGCAAATCGCCTTTCTTGACAATGTCTCCGTCCTGAACAACCAGATGGCGTCCCTTCGGAATCAGATATTCAATCGGCTCGCCTTTCTTCGGCACAACGGTAATCCGCTGTTTGGCCTTATAGTCCTTGCCGAATTCGACCATACCGTCAATGTCGGAAATAATCGCCTGATCTTTTGGACGACGGGCTTCAAACAGCTCGGCAACACGCGGCAGACCGCCGGTAATATCCTTCGTCTTGGAGCTTTCTCTCGGAATACGGGCGATAACGTCACCGACTTTAACCTCGGCACCGTTGTCCACCGTCAGAATGGCGTCAACCGACAGATAGTAGCGGACTTCCTTGCCGTTGTCGAACGTAACCGGCTTGCCTTTGGCATCTTTCAGAACAATGCTCGGTTTCAGGCCGGCGCTGTTCGAACCCGAACGCCAGTCGATAACCACTTTGGAAACGATACCGGTCGTCTCGTCAACGCTTTCCTTAACCGAAACGTTGTTAATCAGGTCAACCAGCTCAACTTTACCTTCTTTTTCGGTAATAACCGGAATGGTAAACGGATCCCACTCGGCCACTTTCTGACCTTTCTTAACCTTGGAGCCTTCGGCAGTCAAAATCTTGGTGCCGTAAGGAACATGGTGGCGGGACTTTTCACGGCCGTTGGCGTCTTCAATAACGATTTCGCAGTTGCGCGACAGAACAATCGCATGGCCGTCCTGATTGATGACCGAGTGATTGTTTTCGAGCTTCAGCACACCGGCAAACGGAACTTCAACCGAAGCCTGCTCGGCAGACTTGGAAGCGGCACCGCCGATGTGGAAGGTTCTCATCGTCAGCTGCGTACCCGGTTCACCAATGGACTGCGCGGCAATGACGCCGACCGCTTCGCCGATGTTAACCGGCGTACCGCGGGCCAGATCGCGTCCATAGCAGGCAGCGCAGACGCCGTTTTTGGTCTCGCAGGTCAGAACCGAACGGATTTTGACCTGTTCAACGCCGGCCTTCTCGACGACTTCGACGTCGTTTTCGTCAATCAGCTTGCCTTTCTGAACCAGAACCTCGCCGGTTTCCGGATGCAGGATGTCTTCCTGAATGGTACGGCCCAAAATACGCTCGCCGATGGAAACGATGACGTTGCCGCCGTCGACGACCGGACGGACAATAATGCCGCGTTCGGTACCGCAGTTGGTTTCGGTAATGACCACATCCTGAGCAACGTCAACCAGACGACGGGTCAGGTAACCGGAGTTTGCGGTTTTCAGAGCCGTATCCGCCAGACCTTTACGGGCACCGTGAGTCGAGTTAAAGTACTCAAGCACGGTCAGACCTTCTTTAAAGTTCGAGATAATCGGCTGTTCGATAATTTCGCCGCTCGGTTTGGCCATCAAACCGCGCATACCGGCCAGCTGGCGCATTTGGGCGGCGGAACCGCGGGCGCCGGAGTGAGCCATCATATAGACGGAGTTGATGTAGCCGTTTTCGGTCTTCGAAATGTTCTTCATCATTTCGTCGGCAATTTTATCGGTGCAGGCAGCCCAGATATCGACCACCTTGTTGTATTTCTCGCCTTTGGTAATCAGACCGTTCTGATACTGTTGCTCAAATTCCTTGACCTGAGCTTCGGTTTCGGCAATCAGGGTCTTCTTGGCATCAGGAACGATAAGGTCATCCTTGCCGAAAGAAATACCGGCCTTGCAGGCGTTGGTAAAGCCGAGCGTCATAATCTTGTCGACAAACAGAACCGTTTCTTTCTGGCCGCAATGGCGGTAAACGATATCAATAATCTCGGCAATTTCCTTCTTCTTGACCAGACGGTTGACCAGCGAGAAAGGAACGTCCTTGTGCTTCGGCAAAATCTGCGAAACCAGAATACGTCCCGGAGTTGTCTCGACCAGACCGTACTTCAATTCGCCGTCATCGGCCATATATTCCATACGGCATTTGATTTTGGCATGCAGGTCAACAACCTTGGCGTCCAGAGCCATCTCAACCTCATTCGTATCGGCAAAGACTGAGCCTTCGCCCTTCAGACCGTCGGCATCATAGGTCAGGTAATAGATACCCAGAACCATGTCTTGAGTCGGAACGATAATCGGCTTACCCGAAGCCGGCGACAGAATGTTGTTGGTCGACATCATCAGTACGCGGGCTTCCAGCTGCGCTTCAACAGACAAAGGAACATGGACGGCCATTTGGTCGCCGTCGAAGTCAGCGTTGAACGCCGTACAAACCAACGGATGCAGATGAATGGCCTTGCCTTCGACCAGAACCGGCTCAAATGCCTGAATACCCAGACGGTGCAACGTCGGCGCACGGTTTAAGAGAACCGGATGCTCGCGAATAACCTCTTCCAGAATATCCCAGACTTCCGGACGCTCTTTTTCGACCATTCTCTTGGCCGCCTTAATCGTCGTCGCGTGGCCGTAAAGCTCCAGTTTGGCATAAACGAAAGGCTTGAACAGCTCCAGAGCCATCTTCTTCGGCAGACCGCACTGATGCAGCTTGAGTTCCGGACCGACCGTAATAACCGAACGGCCGGAATAGTCAACGCGCTTGCCCAGCAGGTTCTGACGGAAACGGCCCTGTTTGCCTTTCAGCATATCGGACAGCGATTTCAGCGGACGCTTATTGGTGCCGGTAATCGCGCGGGCACGGCGGCCGTTGTCAAACAAGGCATCAACCGATTCCTGCAGCATGCGTTTTTCGTTGCGGATGATAATATCCGGCGCATGCAGTTCCAGCAGTCTTTTCAGACGGTTATTGCGGTTGATGACGCGGCGGTACAAGTCGTTCAGGTCGGAAGTCGCGAAGCGGCCGCCGTCCAGCGGAACCAGCGGACGCAGTTCCGGCGGAATAACCGGCAGAACATCAAGAATCATCCACTCCGGTTTTGTATTGGAATCAATGAAATTCTCGATAATCTTCAAACGCTTAATCAGCTTTTTGCGCTTGGCTTCCGAAGCGTTGTCTTTCAGCTCTTCGCGAATGGCGTCTCTTTCAGCTTCCAAATCGATGGAGGCCAGAATTTCCTTCAAAGCCTCGGCACCGATGCCGGCGCGGAAAGAATCTTCGCCATACTCGTCAATGGCTTCCTGATACTGTTCTTCAGTCAGCAGCTCATTAACGCCCAGCGGTGTCAGACCCGGTTCAATAACGATGTAGCTCTCGAAATACAGAACGCGTTCCAGTGCCTTCATCGGGATATCGGTCAAAATCGAAATCCGGCTCGGCAGCGATTTCAGGAACCAAATATGAGCGACCGGCGCGGCCAGCTCAATATGTCCCATTCTTTCGCGGCGAACCTTGGAAAGCGTGACTTCGACGCCGCACTTTTCGCAGACGACGCCGCGATATTTCATTCTCTTGTACTTTCCGCACAAACACTCATAGTCCTTGACCGGACCGAAAATGCGGGCGCAGAACAAACCGTCTCTCTCCGGCTTGAACGTACGATAGTTGATGGTTTCCGGCTTTTTGACTTCACCGTAGGACCATGAACGAATCTGTTCAGGAGAGGCGATTGAGATTTTAATTTGGTCAAAAGAATCTCCGGCGACCTGCTGACCAAAAAATTTCATAATATCATTCATGTAAACTAAACTCCTTTACCTTAAACTTCTTCGTTCAGCAATTCGACGTTCAGACACAGGGACTTGATTTCCTTGACCAGAACGTTGAATGATTCCGGAATGCCGGCTTCAAAGCCGTCATCGCCGCGGACAATAGCCTCATAAACTTTGGTACGGCCATTAACGTCGTCGGACTTGACGGTAAGCATTTCCTGCAGCGTATAGGCGGCGCCGTATGCCTGCAGAGCCCAGACTTCCATTTCGCCGAAACGCTGACCGCCGAACTGAGCTTTACCGCCCAGCGGCTGCTGGGTAACCAGAGAGTACGGACCGACGGAACGGGCGTGCATCTTTTCATCGACGATATGGTGCAGTTTGATCATGTAAATGATACCGACGGTAACTTTACGGTCAAACTTCTCGCCGGTACGTCCGTCATACAGGTCAATCTGACCCGACGTCGGCAGACCGGCCATCGACAGCATGCTGTTGATGTCGTCGCCGGTGGCACCGTCAAATACCGGTGTTGCCATCGGAACGCCGCGTTTCAGGTTGGAAATCATTTCCAGCTTTTCGGGTTCGCTTAACGGAACAATATCGTTCTTATACTGTTTGTCGCCATAGATTTTTCTCAGTTCTTCGTTGAGTTCGTCCATGGTCTTTTCGCCGCGCTTGTACTGTTCGCACATTTCGTTCAGCTGTTCGCCGAGTTCGCGTGCCGCCCAGCCCAAGTGGGTTTCCAGAATTTGTCCGACGTTCATACGTGACGGAACGCCCAGCGGATTCAGCACGATGTCAACCGGCGTGCCGTCTTCCATATACGGCATGTCCTGCAACGGCAGAACACGGGAAATCGTACCCTTGTTTCCGTGGCGTCCGGCAATTTTGTCACCGGTTTGAATCTTACGCTTTGTCGCAATGAAGACTTTAACCATTTTCAGAACGCCGGGCAGCAGATCGTCGCCGCGCTGTACTTTCTCGACCTTGTTGTCAAAGTGTTTCTGGATTCTTTCCAGACGGGCGTCAAATGCAGCGCCGAACTCTTCGATTTTGGCCATAACGTCTTCATCTTTGACGACAATCTTGCGCCACTGCGAAGAAGGCTGCGAAGCCAGAACTTCTTCGGTAATCGTCGAGTTCTTGGCAATGCCTTTCGGAGCGTCAACCACAACCTGCCCCAACAGCATTTCTTTCAAACGTGCGTCAAAGTTCCTGCGGATAATCGCGATTTCGTCATCACGGTCTTTGGCCAGATGAGAAATCTCTTCCTGCTCAATGGACAGGGCACGTTCATCCTTCTCAACGCCGCGACGGGAGAAAACATGTACGTCAACGACAATGCCTTCGATACCCGGCTGAACGCGCAGCGACGTGTCGCGGACGTCGGACGCCTTTTCGCCAAAGATGGCGCGCAGCAGTTTTTCTTCCGGCGTTACCGGCGATTCGCCTTTCGGCGTAACCTTGCCGACCAGAATGTCGCCGGCCTTGACTTCGGCGCCGATGTAAACGATGCCGGCCTCGTCCAGATTACGCAGAGCTTCTTCACCGACGTTCGGAATGTCGCGGGTAATCTCTTCCTGACCGAGTTTGGTGTCGCGGGCCATCACTTCAAATTCTTCAATATGCAGAGAAGTGAAGACGTCGTCGCGGGAAACGCGTTCGGACAGCAGAATGGCATCCTCGTAGTTCAAACCGTTCCACGGCATAAAAGCAACCAGAACGTTCTTGCCCAGAGCCAGTTCGCCCATGTCGGTACACGGACCGTCGGCCATAATGTCGCCGGCCTTGACTTCGTCGCCGACCTTAACCAGCGGCACCTGGTTAATGCAGGTGTTCTGGTTCGAGCGGCGGAATTTCTGCAGCTTGTAAATTTCAACGCCCATATCGGCGCCGTTGCCTTCCTTGGAACGAACCACAATACGGTTGGCGTCAACCGCGTCGACGATACCGTCATACTTGGCAACCACGGTCGCGCCGGAATCCTTGGCGACGGCAGCTTCCATGCCGGTACCGACCAGCGGGGCTTCCGAACGCAGCAGGGGCACGCCCTGACGCTGCATGTTCGAACCCATCAGCGCACGGTTCGCGTCGTCGTTTTCCAGGAACGGAATTAAAGCGGTCGCAACCGAAACCAGCTGTTGCGGCGAAACGTCAATGAAGTCGATCTCTTCCGGATGGGCAAATTCAAACTCGCCGGCCTTGCGGCAGGCAATCAAATCGTTTTCGAAATGGCCGTCTTCCTTGACCTTGGCGTTCGCTTCCGCAATTTTGAACTTGCCTTCCTCATTGGCGGAAAGGTAAACGACTTCTTTGGTAACCACGCCGTTGACAACTTTGCGGTACGGACACTCAATAAAGCCGTATTTGTTGATGCGGGCATAAGTCGACAGCGAGTTAATCAGACCGATGTTCGGACCTTCCGGCGTTTCAATCGGACAGATACGTCCGTAGTGGGTCGGATGTACGTCGCGGACTTCAAAACCGGCACGTTCGCGGGACAGACCGCCGGGCCCCAGAGCCGACAGGCGGCGTTTGTGGGTAATTTCCGACAGTGGATTGTTCTGATCCATAAACTGCGACAACTGCGAAGAGCCGAAGAACTCGCGGATAACCGAAGCAATCGGTTTGGCATTGACCAAATCCTGCGGTTTGACATTGTTCAGAACTTCCGAGCTCATTCTTTCGCGAATGGCTCTTTCCATGCGCAGCAAGCCCATGCGATACTGGTTCTCCATCAGTTCGCCGACCGAACGGACGCGGCGGTTACCGAGATGGTCAATATCGTCTACTTCGCCTTTGCCGTCGCGCAACTCGACCAGACGTTTGACAATGCGCAGAATATCGTCTTTGCGCAGCGTCCGATAAGTATCCGGCGCGTCATCAAAAGAGATGTCCAGCGCAACGTTCATCTTTACGCGGCCGACCGAAGACAGGTCATAGCGCTCAATGTCAAAGAACAACCCCTTAAACAGCTGATCGGCAGTTTCATAGGTAGGCGGTTCACCCGGGCGCATAACGCGATAGATGTCAAGCAAAGCCTCTTCGCGGCAGTTGTTTTTGTCGGCTTCCAGCGTGTTTCTGATATACGGGCCAACATTAACACCGTCGATAAACAGGGTCTTGATTTCGCCAATCTTGGCTTTGGCAATTTTGTCAAGCAGCTCCTCGTTCAGTTCGGCGCCGGCTTCGGCGACAACTTCGCCGGTTTTGCCGTCAACCACATTGTTGGCCAAAAACTTGCCATACATCTGCTCCTTGGAAACGCTGTAAAATTCCAGCCCTTCGTCAGCCAGTTTCTGTGCCGAGCGCGGCGTCAGCTTTTTGCCTCTTTCCAGAACCACGTCACCGGTCTTGGCATTAACCAGATCAAAGTCAAACTTGACACCCTTCATACGTTCGGGAACAAACTTGGCCTTCCAGTTCTTCTTATCGGCAACATAGGTGTCGGCGTCATAGAAGTAATTGAGAATTTCCTCTTTGTCCATGCCTTTGACTTCGGAGCGGTCGATTTTCTTACCGTCTTTGGCCAGCTGTTTAATCTTCTCTTCCGTCTCCTTTGAGTACAGAGAATACAAAATGGAGGTTACCGGCAGCTTGCGGCGGCGGTCGATACGGGCATAAACCAGATCTTTGGCGTCAAATTCAAAATCCAGCCAGGAACCGCGGTAAGGAATAACGCGGGCGGCAAACAGATATTTGCCGGAAGCGACGGTTTTGCCTTTGTCATGGTCAAAAAAGACGCCCGGCGAACGGTGCATCTGCGAAACGACGACACGCTCGGTACCATTGAAAATAAACGTACCTTTGTCCGTCATCAGCGGAATGTCGCCCATATAGACGTCCTGCTCCTTAATGTCGTGAATGGACTTGGCGCCGGTAGCCTCGTCGGTATCCCAGACGACCAGACGCAGGGTAGCCTTAACCGGAGCGGCATAGGTCATATCACGCTTAATACATTCGTCGACATCGTACTTCGGCTCTTCAAGTTCATATTTGACAAACTCCAATTCGCCGTTTCCTGAAAAATCTTTAATCGGAAAAATTGATTTGAATACTTCTTCCAGACCGAACTCGCAGGGTTCCGCATTTTTGTCCTGCTCAATAAAGCTGGCATAAGAACCGGTCTGAACTTCGATTAAACTCGGCATATCCGACACGGCGTCGATTTTGCCGAAGCTTCTTCTTACACGTCTTTTGCTCGTATAAGATTCTTTCATTGTGCTTTCATCCCTAGGTTTGAATTCCGTAACAATACCATCAGTAAATACTGCATCCCGATTACGGAAGGTTATAACTTAATATTCGTTTCGTAAAAAGCAAAAAATCAGTCCGCACCAACAAGGCGTTGCACCCCCGCGGAAAAGATTTGCAAAATAATTTCGACCCGCCGCAGCATTTCGATTTTCAATCGGATAAAACGATTCTTTTAAACGAGTCAAAGGCTCCCGGAAAGGAACCTCGGTTCAATAATATGCCCCAAACTTCTGCCTTTGCGCAAGATGACAATAAAGCTTAGAACTTTTCGGTAATAATTCATCTCCCCGCCGGAGAACTTCAGCGTTCGGAAAACATCTCCGCCCGCCGAAACTTTGACAAAGAGGAAACGGCTCTCGCCGCCCCCTCTTCGCAAAATTCAAAATTACTTAAGAGTAACTTTGGCGCCGGCAGCTTCCAGTTTCTTCTTGATTTCTTCAGCTTCTTCTTTCGGAGCGCCTTCTTTAACGGTCTTCGGAGCACCGTCAACCAAATCCTTGGCTTCTTTCAGGCCCAGGTTGGTAATTGCGCGGATTTCCTTAATAACGTTAATCTTGTTGTCGCCGGCAGCTTCGAGAATGATGTCAAACTCACTCTTCTCTTCTTCAGCGGCAGCAGCGGCACCGCCGGCAGCAACGGCTACGGCAGCAGCAGCGGAAACGCCCCATTTTTCTTCCAGCATTTTGGACAGGTCAGCGGCTTCCATAACGGTCAGGGCTGACAATTCATCAACTAATTTGGCTAAATCGGCCATTTTTTTTCTCCAATAAAATTTTAATTAAATCAACTAAATTACTTAAAAACTTTTGTCTTGTGCTTTCAGCATTATCGCTTCCGAACCAAGCCATGCATAGTGGATTTTATTCCCGCACAAACGGCGCATAAGCAAAAAGCCACCGACAGACCTGGCGTAAACAATAATACTAAGCGGCTTCTTTCTCGCTGTAAGCTCTGGTAACGCGTGCCAACTGGGCACCCGGAGCCTGCAACAGACCGATAATCTTGGCTCTGAGTTCGTCCATAGACGGAATCGTTGCCAGTTTATTGATTTCGGCAACCGAAAGAACACCGGTTCCCATGGCACCGCCGACAACAATCAGCTTCTCATTGTCTTTGGCAAACTGAACGCAGGCTTTGCAGGCCGAAACCGGGTCATTGGCGAAAGCAATGGCCGTCGGACCGGTAAACAAGTCGGTCAGTCCTTCAAACTTGGTACCTTTAAGAGCAAGACGAGTAATCCGGTTTTTAGTAACTCTGAACCCGGCGCCTACTTTTCTGATCTTGTCGCGCAGTTCCGAAACTTCCTTAACGGTCAAACCTTTGTAGTGCGAAACTACAATGATTTCGGAGCTGTTAAACAGTTCATTCAGTTCACCGAGCAACTGTGTCTTTTCTTCGCGGTTCACTTATTGTCTCCAAACAAAACATCATCTCAAACAAGACAATGTCATTTCACACATCCGCAACGCCGGTCTGCCGACCTTTGCCACGGGACCTAATCTGTCCAGGAGAAAAAAAGATAAATATTTTTCAACTCCCGTCTGCGCAGGATATTTAAAGTTGTCAAACGCCGGTTCCGGCATTTTCGACCACCTGCGGTCTTGGACAGTTTTCAGAAGCACGAAACTTCTGAAGAGCGGGAAGCGGACACGTCCGCCTCCCAAAACTTTCTTACAAAGCGGACGAATCCACTTTGATGCCGACGCCCATCGTCGAACTCAGGGAAATCTTCTTCAGGTAGTTTCCTTTGAGCGACTGCGGTTTGGCTTTCAGAATAGCGTCGATAAACGTCTTGGCGTTGTCATAAATCTGCTCTTCCGAGAAAGAAGCCTTACCGATACCGGCATGAACAATACCGTTCTTTTCAACGCGGTACTGAACTTCACCGGCCTTGGCCTTTTTAACCGCACCGGCAACATCGGTGGTAACGGTTCCGAGCTTCGGATTCGGCATCAGGCCTTTCGGACCCAGAACACGGGCAACGCGGCCGGCCAGCCCCATCATATCCGGCGTGGCGATACATCTGTCAAAGTCAATCTTGCCCGACAAGATGGAATCAACCAGATTCTCGGCGCCGACGATATCGGCTCCGGCAGCTTTGGCCTCGTCGGCTTTCTCGCCCTGAGCCAAAACGGCGACACGGACGGTTTTGCCCGTGCCGTGCGGCAGGGCGCAAACGCCGCGGATCATCTGATCGGCATGTTTCGGATCGACACCGAGGTTGATGGCAACGTCGATGGTTTCGTCAAATTTGGCGGTAGCGTTGGATTTGACGATTTTGACAGCCTCTTTCAGCGCATAGGCCTGAGTCTTGTCAATTGTTTTGTATGCGTTTACAATTCTTTTTCCAGCCATCGTCTTACTCCACTACCTTGATACCCATGGAAACCGCCTGACCTTTAACCATATTCATGGCTGATTCAACGGTCGAGCAGTTCAAATCCGGCATTTTGGTTTCGGCAATTTCTTTAACCTGAGCCATCGTAATCTGACCGGCAACGGTTTTGCCCGGTTCCTTGGATGCAGACTTGACGCCGGCAGCTTTCTTAATCAGATAAGAAACCGGCGGAAGTTTGGTCTCAAAAGTAAAAGACTTGTCTTCAAAAGCGGTAATAACGACCGGAACGGGAACGCCCGGTTCCATTTTCTGGGTGGCTGCGTTGAAAGCCTTGCAGAATTCCATAATGTTCAAGCCCTTTTGGCCCAGAGCAGGACCAACCGGCGGAGAAGGATTAGCCTTTCCGGCGGGGATCTGAAGCTTGATTAATCCTAAAATTTTCTTTTTAGTCTTAGCCATTTTCATACCTCTGTTTAGGTTCGTGGTTTTTCCAGACCATGGCTGGTCTCCCACGAAGTTACATTTTTATGCGATTCGCATCTCAAAAGAACAGAGTCGCCCCTTTGAGAGTCGCCTTTGTATAGCACATCCGATTCATTTTGCAAGCGTTTTTTTCAAAATTTTGCGATTCAAGCCTTTGATTCGATTCAGAAAAAGGCTCCTTTGCGGAGCCTTTTTTTCACTTCAGTTCCGAAGTGCAGTGCGGACAGCGCACCGCCTTAACGGGAATTTCTTCGCAACAGTACGGACAAGCCTTCGTTACCGGTTCCTTTTTCGCTTCTTCGGCCGCTTCCTGCCTGAGCATCTTGGCCTGCAGTTCGTTAATGGCCTTAATCAGAATAAACACGGCAAAGGCAACGATAATAAAACTGATAAGCGCATTGACGAACAGCCCCACGTTAAGCGTTACGGCGCCGGCCTTCTGCGCCGCATCCAGCGAAGCGTAGGGCGCCGCCGTTACCCCTTCCTTCAAAACCACAAACAGATTGGTAAAATCGACCTTGCCGAGCAGCAGCCCGATCGGCGGCATAATAACGTCTTTGACCAGAGAGTCGACAATTTTGCCGAAAGCGGCACCGATAATGATACCGACGGCCATGTCAATGACATTGCCGCGCATGGCGAATTTTTTAAACTCATTGAAAAAACTTTTGAACATGGCTTCTCTCCAAATAAATAAACCGCCGGACGTCAATCGCGGCGGTTTCAGACTTTTCTAAACCTTTTCAACTTGGCTGAATTCCAGCTCAACCGGAGTCGAACGTCCGAAAATCGAAACGGAAACTTTCAGACGGGCCTTCTCAAGGTCAACCTCTTCAACCAAACCGACAAAGGAAGCGAACGGACCGTCGGTTACCCTGATTTGCTCGCCGACCTCATAGTCGACAACCGTCTGCGGCCTTTCAACGCCTTCCTGCATCTGGGTAATAATACGTTTGGCCTCGGCTTCGGAAATCGGCTGCGGTTTATTGCGGCTGCCCAGAAAACCGGTAACGCGCGGCGTATTCATAACCGCATGCCAGGTATCGTCGGACATTTCCATCTTAATCAGCACATAACCCGGAAAAAACTTGCGTTCCGAATTGACCTTCGAACCTTTTTTAACCTCGACGACATCTTCGGTCGGAACCAGAACGTCAAGAATCTTATCTTCCATTTTTTTCAAAACAGCCTGTTCTTTAATCGATTCGGCAACCTTCTTCTCCGAACCGGAATAAACATGAAGAACATACCAACGTGCAGTCATAAAACTATACTCCAAGACCAAATATTAATTTAACAACCCAGCCGAAAATCTGATCGACAAAGAAAAAGAAAGTCGCGGCAATCGCCACCAGGATAATAACCATTATCGAGGTCTGCATAACTTCCCTGCGGGTCGGCCAGGTAACCTTTTTAATTTCCTGTTTTACCTGTCTGAAAAACTGAATCGGACTAATTTTTGCCATAGATCCTATCCATCTGAAAAATTACAACAAAGCCAGCCCCGTCCGCGTCGTTAACCGGTCTTTTCAAAAAACATATCGAAATTATACGGCAAAATGACGGGGATAGGCTGCCTGATTTACCGGAAACATAAACTATTAAACAAAAGATTGCAATACTTTTTTCTCAGGGTTCTGATTTTGGTTAAAAAAGGATGTCTGGCAGACGCTCATGTGCTTTGCCGCCTCTGCCCGCCAGATTTTTCTTGACTTTGAGCAAACTCTAAGGCTTAAATTAATCACTGTCACACAACGGGAGAAAATCTATGGGATACTCAATCGGCCAAGTTGCCCAAAAAACCGGCTTAAGCGTTCATACGCTCCGATACTACGAAAAAGAAGGCCTGCTGCCTTTCGTCAGAAAAAACAGTTCCGGCCTGCGGGTCTTTTCCGATTCCGACCTCGGCTGGCTGGAACTTATCGAATGCCTGAAAGCCACCGGCTTACACTTGAAAGGCATCAAACAATATATAGATTGGTATATTGAAGGCGATTCAACACTTCAACAACGGCTGGATATGTTCAAACAACAAAAAATCCGTATTGAAGAGCAAATGGCCGAACTGCAGAAACATATGAACAAGATTAACTACAAAATTGAGCTCTACACAAAAGCTGTTGCCGCCGGCACACTGCACCCGGAAAAAAAATCCGCCTGAGCTTTCCGCTCTACATAAAAACGTATAAAACAGCTTCCTGCCCGGAAGCTGTTTTCTTATATAACATAAAAAACCGCCCCTTCGGACGGCTTTCCCTAATCGACAGGATAACATCGCACAAATACACAAAACTAGTGACATATGGCACAATCCACGGACTATTTTATTATTCCCTTCATCTGAAAATTATGTCACAATACACAAAAATTCAGGGAAGATTAAAATGACAAAACTTTATCACTACATCACAAAAGGCAACAATGCTCTGAAACAAGGGATTTTATCTTTTGCCAACAATCCTCAAGCCGATTTACATTACTATTACAAACGCACGGGCGGCGAAACAACCCACTCCGGAATTGTTAAATGGATGGAAAATTGTTTTGAAGGCCGCAGCCGCGCCATTCGCGGTTTTTCAGAGCCGATACAGTGGACCGAGAAAAGCATAAATATGTTCAAACCTTTTATTGCGAACGCTGACTTATTTTCTGTTGATTTGGAGACCTTACAAAAAGACGGACTAATTGAAGCAATTTATGTCAGTCCGGCAATCCGACCGAATTTAGATAAAAATTTTCCGCAAGACGTTGATGAACGTTTAGTAAGATTAGCCTCAATTAACGATATTGATACTTCTCCGGTAGACTGGTCTGTCTGTGATGAAAAATTAGGCTTACGCTTTTCTGTCGTTCCGTATTATCTGATCGTCATCAAAGGCGGCATCATCCCGCCCAAATATATTACATTAGAATCTTAACAATTCCCAAAGACAATAAGATTCTATATTAAATGCTTGTAAAATAAAGGATTTCGTTTGGAATGGTCCGTGTAACAAGCGGGAAATGGCTTCTTTTATAGCACCTCATACGGGCTTGGCTAAGTTCTTGATATATATAAAGCCGCTTTTCAGCGACTTTATCTTGAGTGGCAGGACACATAGTGCAATCCACGGACTAGTTTATGAGTTTTTTTGTATTTTGAGCTTTATAAAACTTACATAAGTTGCCCATAAAAGAGCAAAAACGAAAACAACGATATAGATATAAGAAAAATAACTCATATACTGTGGAAAAATCGAAACATATTCAAGCCCGTTATATTCAGCCTCAGCCGCCCTGTACCCGTAAACCAGTCCCGGAATCATACCAAATATAATACCTATATATTCCAATACACCCAAAGCTGACAAATAATTTACAGTTCGCGGAAACCTGTGTTGAAAAGTTTCAAAAACCAAAAATTTACGCTTAAAACATAAACACAAAAACATCACAATAAAACAACAAGCGACAATCGCTTCCAAAATATTAAAAGAATAACCTTGCCCCAAATCAAGCAAAAAGGAGATAATAAAGTAAAATCCACCTAAGATTAAAATATGCTTACCCAATATTTTCATAAATATTATCTCCCTGAACTTTTTTATCATATTAAATCATTTATTTTTTTCGCTTGCAGGTATCTTTATAGGTCTGTTGAGCGACAAATCCTAGTTTTCCGAGGTTGAAGCCTTTATTCCAATCCTTTACCAGAGGCAACCGTCCTGTTGCAAAATCAACAACGCGATTTCCTGTTTTTACAGGATTTTTAGCATCAGACATTTTATATACCTGAACAGCTCTGCGAGCTACCGGCCACTTTTTTTCTCTTTCTTAAGCTCAGGAAAGAGCCTCACCGACTTCTTTTCTCTCATTTCCTTAACATAATCCATAAAGCCCATTTTAACTAACTCTGAATGAATTGGCACTAAGCATCCCATCAATCTCTTGCGCTTCTTTCATCTGTTCTTCGGTAAATAGCTTGTGTACACTCATTTTTATCATTCCGGCTCTAAGGTTAGCTATGCGTCTATCTTTCGTATGTAAAGACCGCCAAATCTGACTTTTCCCTATCCGCTTTCGCAGACATTTGGGGACATTTATAACAATATAGAATGAAGATAATCGATTGTAAAGTTTCATATAAAGCCTCCAAAAAATTGAGGCTAATACTTCTTTGGAATTTTGATAAAAAATTAGCACTTCGCATTAGCAAAGTGCCTGAATTTTCAATTTTCGAAAACAACTATTATTCAGAATCAAATAATTGTTTTATAAAATGGCAGGGGCAGTAAGATTCGAACTCACGACCCTCGGTTTTGGAGACCGATGCTCTACCAACTGAGCTATACCCCTATCATCATATTGCGTATACTTGATACACAAATCTGCACAATTAATCAAGAACTTTTTTACAAAAAGCCACATCCGTAAAAAAAGAAGAGCCGCACCTCACGGCGAAGCTCTTCATGTGTTTAACTTAAATATGCAGGCGGCGCACCGAGCTGCATATATTTGCAGCCTTTTCGCACATCCTGCCGCCATGATAGTGCACATAGCTCTGCAACTCGCGTTTATCCGCGGTCTTAGAAAATTCAATTTCCAAAGCATTGCGGAACCGCTGTTTGGAGTAGTACACTTTTCGTAACCCTTTCGGAACTTTCTGCAAGCGCCGTTCCTGATCGGGATTAAGATTGTATTTCTTCGCAAACATACCGAGAACCACGCGGTTATCGGTTGTTATCATATCATCCTGCACTTTCGGAGCAAACGGCTTAAACGAAAGTACAAAATAAATTTTTTCCCACTGTTTCGAATGGGTCAAATAAATTTCGCCGTCTATCGACAGGCCAAATTCTTTATACATCTCGGCAAATGCTTCAAACTCACCGTCGATGTACTGTCTTTCCTCATTAAAAGTTAGCATAACTTCAGAGTTTTAAGTGAATATTTTATTTAACTGTTCACAAAAGCCATGAATTATTTTCAACATAAAGATATAACCGCACAATAACTCATTTTAGACAAAAACAATATCACAAGAGCAACAGTTTGTCAAAATATTTTACAGCACAAAAAAAGCGGTCATATAAGTAACCGCTTTTTAATCACACTTTTTTCATTAAGTTTTAAAAGAATGAATCTTAACACCCAATATACAAAGGAACAACGCCAAAGCCAGACAAAAATTACAAACCTTGGAAGCTTCCTCGTTCACTTTTTGACTAAAAACAGCCCAGTCAATTTTGGATGTCGCCGGATATAAGTTGTTATTCCAAGCATAAAGAATGATAGTGTCAGACACCGCAACTTTTCGTCTGAAAACAGAGAAATCTCTAAAACTGACAACAGGCCGAATAATTACCCCTTCTGGCGTTTCTAATTCAATACAATCTGAGGTAGGAAGATTATACGGATTAAGAGAAGATACAACACCGGAAAAAGCCTCAACAGCCACTTTGTTATCAGCCGGAAAATTCTTCTTCCCTAATCTTACAAAAACTCCAAAAACAAACAAAAACAATGCAAAAAATAATAATACCTTTTTCATAATTCAAATTTTTAAGTTCAACAATATTTTAAGACATAACATTAATTCTTAATAAGAACGCATATTTTGTAGCTATCACAATCTGTCTTATTTGTCAAAATTTTCTTAAAGAAACAAAAAAAGGAAAGGCTCTGAAGAATTTCAGAGCCTTTCCCCTAATTCGGAATATCTTCCGATCCTTGTTTTTTGTCTTTATTATTACTTCAGGATCTTCGATACGACACCCGCGCCTACCGTACGGCCGCCTTCGCGGATCGCAAAGCGCAGTCCTTCGTTCATTGCTACAGGGTGGATCAGTTTCGCAGTCATCCGAATGTTATCTCCGGGCATAACCATCTCCGTTCCTTCCGGAAGTTCAATCGAGCCGGTAACATCCGTCGTACGGAAATAAAACTGCGGACGATAGTTGCTGAAGAACGGCGTATGGCGGCCGCCTTCTTCTTTCGTCAGAATATAGCATTCGCACGTGAAGTCCGTATGCGGCGTTATCGTTCCGGGCGCTGCCAATACCTGTCCGCGCTCTACTTCTTCTCTCTTCGTGCCGCGCAACAGAACACCGATGTTATCACCGGCTTCGCCTTCGTCCAGAAGCTTGCGGAACATTTCAATGCCAGTGCACGTTGTTTTCTGTGTCGGACGAATACCGACGATTTCAATTTCGTCGCCGACATGCAGTACGCCGCGCTCTACACGACCGGTTACTACCGTACCCCGGCCGGAAATCGAGAATACGTCTTCAATCGGCATCAGGAACGGTTTGTCTTTCGGACGATCCGGCTGCGGAATGTAGCTGTCTACTGCCTTCATCAGTTCAATAATCGAATCATGGCCGATCTTCGCATCGCCATTCTCCAATACCGCCAGGGCTGAACCTTTGATAATCGGAATTTCGTCCCCGGGGAAGTCATAGGATTTCAACAGGTCGCGGATTTCCATTTCTACAAGTTCCAGAAGCTCCGGATCATCTACCTGATCTACTTTGTTCATGTATACAACCAGAGCCGGTACGCCGACCTGACGGGCCAGCAGAATGTGCTCGCGTGTCTGCGGCATCGGGCCGTCGGCTGCCGATACGACCAGAATGGCGCCGTCCATCTGTGCCGCACCCGTGATCATGTTCTTTACATAGTCCGCGTGTCCCGGGCAGTCTACGTGCGCATAGTGGCGGTTCGGCGTTTCATATTCTACGTGCGACGTCGAAATCGTAATGCCGCGGGCTTTCTCTTCCGGTGCCTTGTCAATCTGATCATATGCGGTAAAGCTTGCACCGCCCTCTTCCGCCAAAACCTTCGTTATCGCTGCCGTCAACGTCGTCTTGCCGTGGTCTACGTGTCCGATCGTTCCGATGTTGCAATGCGGCTTATTACGCTCAAATTTCTCTTTTGCCATAGCTGTTTAATCCTAAGTTTAAGTTGTTAAGACATTTCTCTGGATATAAGGGGAAAAATTGGAGCGGGTGAGGGGAATCGAACCCCCGTCATAAGCTTGGAAGGCTTCTGCTCTACCATTGAGCTACACCCGCTTAATCAACCTCTTAATCAAGAGTTCCCGTATGGCTGCAAGAGTTAAATGGTGGAGGGGGATGGATTCGAACCATCGTAGACGTTCGTCGACGGATTTACAGTCCGTTGCATTTGACCGCTCTGCCACCCCTCCGATTTTAAAACTTCAGCCGGGATAGAGGATTTTATCATCCTTTTAGTTATTCACTAACACGCAAATAATAACATTTTTGCGCAACTGTCAACATCTTTTTTCCGATTTCGGCATTTATTTAGGATAAATTTTTTCAACAGGCGATGGCCATCAGCTTTTTCTCCGTCTCCCGAACAGCCTCGGGAACGCCGACGTGAAACAGAATGCCCTCGTTGACAACAAAGCCGAGCCGGCCGTTCTTCTCTGCCTTGTCAAACAAATCGCGCAACGAGAATTTGCCGTCCGGGCTGTCGGCAAAAACGCGCGGATGTACGATTGAAACGCCCGTAAACCAATAGGGAAAACCTTTTTCCTTACTAACGTTACGCTGCGGCCGCCCCTGTCCGTCAAGACGGTAGTTGCCGATACCGCGGCCGTTGTCGCCGAAGATTTGTTCCATCGGATGCAGCAACAACAAAATGTCATATTTTTCGCCGTCCCACTCATCCAGCATCTGACGCATGGCCGGCTTAAAACCGCGATCGACCCACAGCGTGTCGCTGTTCATGACAAAAAAGGCCTCGTTCCCCATCAGATGCAAAGCGTTTTTAATTCCACCGCCGGTTTCCAGAGCTTCCTTTTCTTCCGAAAAAGCAATATTAAAATCCGTCCGCCCCGCCAGATGCTCCTCTATCATTTTGCCCTTATAGCAGACGTTGACCGTTACATCCTTGATTCCGGCATCTTTCAGCTTGTCGAAATTATAGTCTATAAGCGCTTTGCCGTTTACTTCTATCAGCGGTTTCGGCAGGCTGTCGGTCAGTTCGCCCATACGCACGCCGCGGCCGGCCGCCAGTACAAAAGCTTTGCTTATCGGTTTGGATTCGGGAACCGTCCGCCGGGCCTCCGGCAAATTCTCATCCAGCCAGCGCTTCAGTACGGCAAATTTCGGATATTCCAGCGTTCTTTTCAGCAGTTCCAGCGCATGCGGTACATATTTGGCATACCATGGCTTTTTCGAAACGGTAATCAGGGTCGTAAAACGGCCGATGACCCGCATATGCCGCAGCAAAGCCAGAAAAGCATAAGCGTCTTCGAAGTCGTCCCGAACCACGCCGCTGATATTGGCAAAGAAATATTCCTTCATTTCCGCCGTCACTTCCGGCGCAATCACCCGGCGCTCGTCCTCAATCAGGCTGGCCAGGTCATACAACGACGGCCCCCACATTGCGTCCTGAAAATCAATAACGCCGCATTCGTTGCTGTTCGGAAGCAGCATGACGTTGTTGACATGATAATCCCACAGCACCAGCGACGACGGAACTTTTGCGCCCAGCGGCAGCAAACCGGCGATGATGTCCAGAAACTCGCGTCGCTGCCGGTCGCTGAGCCCATTTCCCAGTACGGCCGGCATATACCAGTCCAGAAACAGGCGAAAGTCTTTGACGATAAAGGCGTCGTCCATGTCTTTGACATAATCGGGACGCCGGGCATCCTTATAAATTTTCAGCAAAGCATCAACGGCCAGTTTAAAGACGGCCGCATCGTTTCTGCCGTCCAGAACTGCGGCAAAATCCTTGTCGCCGAAATCCTCCAGCAGCAAAAAGCCCTCTTCGGTTTTCTGCGCCAGAATTTCCGGCGCCCGTACGCCGATACCGCGCAACAGGCTGTCAATTTTGACGAACTCGCGGATTTTCGTATACGGACTTTCGTCGTCCATCAGCACCGCCGTCGACCCGTCGGCCCGCACAACCCTGAAATATCTGCGCACCGAAGCGTCCGTTACCATGTCTTCCAGACGATATCCGGCAAGCTCGCAGTCTTTTTCCAGAAACGCCTTTATTCTTAATGCGCGCTGATTCTTTTCCATTGACCCTGTCTCCTTTACTGGCTATCATACTTTTTATATAACCGATACCATTTAAATAAAGCTTAAAATCGGAGGTTTTATGAGTATAAAATACGTTGTTTTCGACTGGGACGGCACCTTGGCCGACACCTACCCCGTTATTTCCGCCGCCTATGACTACACTTTCGACACGCTCGGCCTGCCCCGCATTCCCTATGACGAAGTTAAACGCATTACCAGCACGCTTCAGAACAAAGACACTCTGGGCTACATCTTCGGCGAAAGCAAGCAGGAAGCCGCCGACGCCTACTACAGCTTCATCGGCAAACACCACGCCGCCGCTCTGGAAGCGATGCCCGGTGCCCGCAGCGTTTTGGAATACTGCCGGAAACACAATATTACCAGCATCCTGATTACCAACAAAAAAACGCTTTATGTTGCCGAAGAAATCGAAAAACTCGGTTTCTCCGAATTTTTTGACAAGGTCATTGCCGCCGGCGAATATGCGGAAGACAAACCGCACCCTCTGGCCACGCACGCCGCTTTTGGCGGGAAGCTTCCGCCGGCCGACGAAATACTGGTTTTGGGCGACGGCGAAGCCGATTTTCAAACCGCGGCAACCTATGCGCATGACAACCGAAAAGCTTTTTGCGTCATTTATGACCCCAAACGCAAATACAAGGGCAGCGAGCCTGACCGCAAAATTGACGACCTGCGGCAGGTCATTGAGATTATCGGAGAATGCAATGGCTGAAAACCGCAACCCCGATACGGTCGACATTGATTTGATGGATTCTCTCAAAATAGCCCGAAGCATAAACCGCGAAGACACAAAAGTTGCGGCAGCCGTAAGCCAGGTTCTGCCCGATGTCGCCCGTGCCATAGACCTTGCTGCCGAAGCTCTCCGCAGCGGCGGCCGGCTTGGCTACTTCGGAGCCGGCACCAGCGGCAAAATCGCCATACTTGACGCTACCGACTGTCCGCAGACTTTCGGCATCGACGAAAACCTGATTCAAAGTTTCATCGCCGGCGGCGACGAATGTATCCGCGCTTCGGTCAACGGCGCGGAAGACAATGCCGAACTGGCCGTCAAAGACCTTGAAACTTTCAATGCCGGCGCCGGCGACGTTGTTGTCGGCATTTCGGCCAGCGGCAATCCCGCCTATGTCGTGTCCGTGCTTGCAGAAGCCCGGCGCCGCGGCGCCAAAACCGTTGCCGTCACCTCCAATCCGCAGGCAAAATTCAAACCCTATGCCGACGTCTTTATCAATCCGCTCGTCGGTTCTGAGGCCATTGACGGCTCCTCGCGAATGAAATCGGGTTCCGCTCAGAAAATGATTCTCAACATGATATCCACCGGAGCCATGATTCGGCTCGGCAAAACCTACGAAAACCTGATGATTGATGTCAATGTCAGCAACGAAAAGCTTTATCGACGGGCCTTGGATATGATTGAGCGGATTACCGGCGTAAACCGCGGTGTCGCCGAAAAATGTCTTCTTGCCGCGGACAAAAACGTAAAAACCGCCTGTGTCATGGCCGCAATGAATTGTCCGCCCGCCGAAGCCGAAAGGCTTCTGGCGCAAAACGACGGTTCTCTGCGCAAAGTCATTCAGCAAGGAAAAGAAAATGTCTAAAAAATTCTCAGTACCGACAGCAGCCAAAACGCCTCTCATTCTTTACGGGCGCCATGCCGTAACCGCAGCCCTCGCCAATCCCGAACGCAAAATTGCCAAACTGCTCTGCACGGCCGAGAACGCGCCCGAGGCAAAAAAAATCTGTGCGGCGCGAGGCCTGCCCGAAGCCGCGGTCAACATCGTCGACCGTCGGGAAATTGACCGCATTCTGCCCCGGGATGCCGTTCATCAGGGTTTTGCGCTCTATTGCTCGGAACTTCCCGAATATTCTTTGGAAGACATCTGCATTCTGGCCGCAGACAAACCGGACTGCCATCTTCTGATTCTTGACCAGGTAACCGACCCGCAGAACATCGGCGCCGTCATCCGTTCCTGCGTCGCTTTCGACACGCTGGCGCTGATAATGCAGGACAAAAATGCGCCGGCCGAAACCGGAGCCATGGCAAAAGCTGCGGCCGGCACCATTGAATATCTGCCCGTTTGCCGGGTTACGAATCTTTCCCGCGCCGTCAACCGCCTGAAAGAGGCCGGCTTCTGGACAGTCGGAATGGACGGCTACGCGCAGACAACCATCGACAAAATGAACAAAGGCGGAAAAATAGCCATCATTATGGGATCCGAAGGCAAAGGCATGCGTCGCCTGGTTGAAGAAAGCTGCGACATGACGGTCCGCCTGCCCATCTCCGGCCGGGTTGAAAGTCTCAACGTTTCGACGGCCGCCGCCATCGCCCTCTACGAAGTCAGTAAAAAATAGTTATTATTAATTAACCATCTTCGATTATATTAATGACAGTTTCAGGGAGAAAAAACATGGTTAAAAAACTCATTTTCACACTTATCGTTATCGCCGCAGTCGTTTTCATTTCCTTTCGCCTCAACAATCCCGGCGACGATCGGGTTTCATCGCCGGCAGAACCGTCCTTTGCGGCTGAGGTTCTGTCTGCGCTGGAGCAGAAAAAAGCCGCATCGGTTGTTGTTTTGGCCTATAACAGCCCGGCCGATATTCGCAACGCCGACAAGGTCATCGCCGCGCTTGATGGCGGAAAGATCAAGGTTCTCGCTTATGAAATCTATAACGGAAACACCAGCCCCGCCCGTTTGGCCGAAGTTGCCAGAGCCGGAGGCGAACCTGACGTTTTCTATGCCAACGGCAAACTGATAGCACCTGCCGAAATCGACGCTTTCATCAAATCGGAACTCGGCTGGCGCAAAAATTCCGACGGAAAAAAATAACCAAAGGAGACCTGCTTTGCCCGCCGCCATAGAAATCAGGCATCTGACCAAAGATTACGGAAATCTCAGGGCCGTCGACGACTTGAGCTTCACGGCGGCGGCCGGAGAAATCATCGCCCTTTTGGGGCCGAACGGCGCCGGCAAATCAACTCTGATGAACATGATAACCGGCTATCTGGCGCCCAGTTCCGGAGACGTTTTTGTCCTCGGCCGCAACATCCGCGACAACCCGTTGTCCGCCAAGGCTTCGGTCGGCTTCCTGCCGGAGGGTGCGCCGTTGTATCCGGATCTGAGCGTCAGGGACTTTCTGCGCTATATGGCCGAATTGCGCGGGCTGCCCGCAGCGCGCATTGCCGAGGCGGCGGAAACAGCCAATGTTACGCAGGTTCTGCGACAGAAAATCGAAACGCTTTCCAAAGGATATCTGCGCCGCGTCGGCTTTGCTCAAAGCATTTTGAGCAATCCGCCGATACTGCTGCTTGACGAACCGACCGACGGTCTCGACCCCAACCAAAAGGCTCACATTCGCAGTCTGATTAACCAAATGGGACAGGAAAAAACCATTCTCATTTCGACCCACCTGTTGGAAGAAGCGGAAACCGTCTGCAGCCGGATCATTCTCATGAACCGCGGCAAAATCATGGCTGACGGCAGCTGTGCGGAAATCATCGCCCGCAGCGGCGGCAAAACGCTGGCCGAAGCTTTCCGCAAACTGACCGCCTCCGAGGAGGAAAACTGATGAACAAGCTGTTTGTGGTTGCCAAAAACGAACTCCTGCGTTACTTCATCTCGCCGCTGGCTTACGTCTATCTGATAGCCTTCCTGCTGCTCAACGGTTCCTTTGCCGTTTATTTCGGCAGTTTCTTTGAACGCGGCTCGGCCGATCTGTCGTCTATGTTTGCCTTTCAGCCCTGGCTTTACCTTCTGTTTATTCCCGGCATTTCCATGCGGCTGTGGAGCGAGGAGTTTCGTGCCAAAACCGTCGTCCAGATTATGACCATGCCGGTTCCTGTGTCTGCTTTCGTCTGGGGAAAGTTTTTTGCCGCCTGGATATTCTGCGCTCTGGCGCTGTTTCTGACCTTTCCGTTCTGGATTACCGTCAATGTTCTCGGCACGCCCGACAACGGCGTCATTGCCCTGAGTTACGCAGGCAGTTTTGTCCTCGCCGGCTGCATGCTCGCCATTTCGCAGACCATGTCGGCACTGACCAAAAACCAGGTCATCGCTCTGGTGCTTTCCGTTGTCGCCAATCTGGCTTTTTTCCTGAGCGGACTGGAATACATACTCGCTTTTGTCAGGCTGTTTTTGCCGCTGGCCGCCGTCGATATGATTGCTTCGTTCAGCTTTCTTACCCATTTTGACGCCATATCCCGCGGTCTTCTCGAACTGCGCGATCTCATTTTCTTCGTTTCGCTGATTCTGCTGTTCAACTTTACCACCGTTCTGATTGTCAGTTTCAAAACCGCCGGAACCGCCGGATGGCTTAAGTCAACGTCGCGGAGCTATTATATTTTTGCCTTTTTCTGCCTGTTGCTCGGTTTCGCCGGCCTCAACCTGCTCGCCAACAACCTTACCCGCGGTATATCCGCCGATTTTACCGAAGAAAAAATCTTTACCCTTACCGACACCACCAAAAATACGCTCCGCTATCTGCCCCGGCCGATAACCGCAAAACTCTACTATTCCCCGGTTTTGGGCGAACGCAATCCTGACCTGCGCCTGATGTTTGACAAAGTCCGCCTGCTGCTCCGCCAGTATGCCGCGCTGTCCGGCGGCCGTTTTGCCTACCGGATTTACAATCCCGAACCGCTTGACGAAATCGAAGACAGAGCCATTGCCGCCGGCCTGCAGCCGCTGCCGGTTGCCGACCTCAACGTCAATGCCTTTTTCGGTCTGACGCTAACCGATTCGGTTGACAATCGTCAAACCATTCCGTTTTTCGCCCTGGAGAGACAGAACTTTTTGGAACAGGATATTACCCAGAAAATATTCGAACTTGCACATCCCCGCAAAAAACTCGGCATCATTACCACGCTGCCGGTCTTCGACACCGTCATCAACAACAACGTCGTCAGCCAGGAATGGCAGATTATCAAACAGCTCAAAGAGCTTTACCGAATAAAGCACATCAAAACCGCGGAAGACTTCCCCGACGACCTTGACGTCCTGATGATAATCAACCCGCAGAATCCCGACGAGAATTTGACCGGCAAAATCAAACGTTACTCCCTCGACGGCGGCAAAGTGCTGCTTATTCTCGACAACGCCGCCGAAGCGCCGCGCATTTTCTCGCCGGTCAACCATGAATACGTTCCGTCATATCCCGGCGAACTGGCCGACTTCTGGGGCATCCGTTTCCGCAACGATGCCGTCGTCGCCGATTTGGACAACTCCATAATGGTCGATGCCACCAAAAACTATAAAAACAACCCGTCTTTTACCCGCGACGTGGTTCAGTTTATCCTGACCGAGAAAAACGTCAATCCGAAAGCGCCGGAGGTTTCCAAACTTAAGAACCTTCTTTTTTCCTCCGCTTCAGAAATCGAACCGGCGGCGCCGGACATCATTTTCGAACCGCTGATAATCACTTCGCCCAATGCCGCGTACCTCGACGTTTCGGCAGTTTACCAAAACGTCAACCCCGGCGACATTCTCCGCAGCTTCCGCTCGGACAATACCCCTAAGGTCATCGCCGCCAAAATCAAAAGCGGCCGCGCCGACCGCCCCTTCGAACTGATTGCCGTCGGCGATTCCGACTTTCTCTACGATTCGTTTTGGACCAGTTCGGTCAAACTGCTGGACGGCAACTTTGCCGTGCCGGTCATGGACAACGGTAACTTTGTTCTTAATGCACTCGAAAGTCTGAGCGGCGGCGACAACCTCATCGGCCTGCGCGGCAAATCGGCCAAGGTCAGACGATTTGAAGACGTCGAAAGAATCAGGCGCAACGCGCAGCTTGACTTTAAGGTCAAAGAGAACGAAATCATCGAACGCATCAATCGAACCAAAACCGAACTTCAGGAAATCTGGGGCAAAAAAGACTTCGAACGGCGGCAGACCTTTACTGCGGACGAATTGTCCCTGATTGCCGGCATTCGCAAACGTCTGGATGCCGAAAGAAAAGAACTCGGCGAAATCCGCCGCACGCTTAACGCCGAAATCAACGCCATCGACACATGGGTAAAAATTGCCAACATCTACGCGGTTCCGCTGTCCATATTGGCCGGATTGCTGCTGTCGGCATTCTTCTCCCACCGTAAGCGGCCGGGAAGCTCTTTCCGTTTCAACGAAGAACTCGGCAGGATTCTTGCCGCTTCCCTGCTTTTGCTCGGATTGGGCATCGCATCGGTCTATCTGACCGAAGACCGCCAAATCGAAGCTTATGAAAACAAACCCGTTTTTGCCGGACTTGATAAAAAAATCAACGACGTCCGGCATATAACTCTCCAAAACAACAGCAATATCCTTGAGTTTTATCTTGACGGCGACAACTGGAAACTGAAAGGACATGAAATTTTTCCGGTTTATCAGGAGCGGCTTCGCAGCTTCTTGAGCGCAATGCTGGAAGCCGTTTATTATGAGAAGAAATCCGACCGCGGCGAAGATTTGGGTAAATTCGGACTGGCACCGCTGGGCGTCGCCGGTACGCCCAATATCCGCATTGAACTGCAGGATGCGGACGGAAACAGCCTGACGGCCTTCAACGTCGGCCGCTATGATCTGGACGTCGGCCGCGGAGCCAAAGCCGCCTATATCAAGTTTGACAACCGTTTCCAGGTCTGGCTGATTGCCGCCGACTTCATTGATCTTGAACCTGTCTGGCAAAACTGGACTTACAGTTCGCTCTGGAACCTGCGTTTCGGACGACTGGCCGCCGTAAATGGCCAAACTGACGCCGGCCTGCTGGCCAATCTGGCCCGGATAATGCTGAACACCTACTTTACCGGTGAAGCGCCCGAAAAAACAAATGCCGAAAACATATTCGGTTTCACGCTGGACGCCGAGAACGGCAACCGTGTCGATTTGAAATTTTACCGCGAGAAAGGCCGCTATTATGTCGTTTACGATTTCATCGGCACAATCAACGGAAAACATTTGCAAACTTTCGCTGACGGCACTAAAAATAAGTTTTTTGAAATAACTGCCGAAGATATGGAGAAAATACAAAATGCCCTTAAGTCAGGAAGAAAGCAAAAAACTTAAAAAAACGGCCACCGCCGCCAGCGTCGCGCTGGCCGTCAGCCTCAGCCTTCTCAAGATGTTCGGTGCCCTTTACACCGGTTCGCTGGCCGTGCTCTCGTCCATGATTGACAGCCTTGCCGACATTTTCGCGTCTTCAGTCACTTTTATCGCCGTCAAAATATCCTCCCAGCCGGCCGATTCCAATCACCGTTACGGTCATGGCAAAGCCGAGGCCATTTCGGCGCTTATTCAGTCGGCGTTTGTCGCCGGTTCCGGCATTTTTGTCATGTATGACGGCATCAGCCGTTTTATTACGCCGGTAAAGGTTGAACAAACCGGCATCGGCATAGCCATCATGCTGATCAGCCTGTTCGGCACGCTGGCGCTGATCGCCTTTCAAAAATACGTTACCCGGCACACCGCTTCACAGGCGATTGAAGCCGACAGCGCCCACTACACCGTCGACGTCGCAACCAACCTCTCCATCATCGTCACGCTTGTTGTCGTCAAGTTTTTGGGCTGGAGCTGGTTTGATACGCTGACCGCCTTTGCCGTTTCCGCCTATCTGTTGTACAACGCCTACAAACTGGCACGCGACGCTGTCGGACTGCTGACCGACCGGGAGCTTGACGACGAAATTCGCCTGAACATCAAAAAAATCGTCCTCGACCACGATTTTGCCCACGGCATTCATGACCTGCGCACCCGCGACCTCGGCGGCGAATATATGTTCGAATTCCATTTGGAACTGGACGGCGCCCTTTCTCTGTATCAGGCGCATGACTATACCGACGAGGTTGAGAAAGCGCTGCTCAAGGCTTATCCGAATGCGCAGATAATCGTTCACGAAGATCCGGCCGGTATCGACGAAGACCGTCTCGACCGCAGGATCCGCTGTGCTAATCCCGAAGCCACCGATTGTCTGCTCTGAAACGAAACAAGGCGGAACCAACATTCCGCCTTGCAAACTTTTAATCCGACCGCTTTTCAATTACAGCCGCAGCGTTTTTTAAACCATCTCTTTCCACGAGCTTCCAGTCCCGCCTTATGCCGGTAAAAAACCCTTTCAAACATTGGCAGACAGCTGTCGTCAATGCTTTCAAAGTTAAGCGCCAGCAGACAAAAAGCGCAATGCACCGCATACGAATAGTTTCTCCGAGCCAAAACTGCCAGCAAATCTTCCGTTTCGGCAGCGCACGAGTACCCGCCGGAACCGTAATAAAATACCACGGCCAGCGCACCCAGCTCCTCAAACAAACCGCGCGAAGCGTATTCCAGAATACACAAGGCCGTTTCCTTGCGCACTTTTTCAAGCAAAGGGGCATTTTCAAAACGATTTTCCGCCAATTGCCGATTCTTTTTCGGATTATCATAAATTTCCCGAAAAGATTTCATATCCGCTTCCGGTATATCTTTTAAAAACGGCATCGGAATTACCATGCCGTGCATGGCCTTCCACAGCTCAAGCTGCATTTCTTTCTTTGTCATAATTCAGATATTTAATAATAAACAATCAATTAACGGACAGTTCCCCAAACAGGAACCGTCCGCATCATTAAAAAAATTTAACCGAGTGCGACCAGCAAACCGTTATGCTTTTCCAACGCCTGATAAAGCAGCGGCAGCAGGTCTTCGCTCATCAGGTCAAACCTGAACGCCACGAGGCAAAAACCCCAGTAAACGTCATAGTCGGCAGAAACGTCCGCCTGTTTCTTCAGCATGTCTCCCAACACTTGCGAGAGGTCAAGTTTTGTATGCGTAACATACAGGGCGTCAGCCAACTGCGCAAGATAAGGACGCTTGCAAACATTCGCTTCGTTGCGAATAAAATTGGTCAGTTCGTCCTTCCAACAAAACTTCACTTCGGCAAAATTCCTGCTCTGCAAAAACTCAAGCGCCGACAAATCCAAACCGTCTTCCGGAAATATCTCATTCCAAAAAGCCTGATAACCCGACAAGGTCGTATCATTCGCAATCAGAAGATACTTTTGTTTCGGGTCCTCATAAATTTTTCTGAACTTGTCAAACAGGTCATCACCTGCATCATAGCGAATATCCGCCATCACACTGTTAGGAATAATCCGTCCGTGCATCATGTTGAATAAATCCAACCGTGCTTTTTGCAACTTATCCATAAGCCAAAAAATTTAGTTAAACATAAAAAAATACATATCTTGTATAAAAATACATTCGCATAAACATAAAATTTTGAACCATCACCATAAGTCTTTTGTCCATCTCTGTCAACCACTGTTTTCTCTTCGGAAAGCGTAAAAAAGAGGGCGGAAAACCCGTCCGGGATAAGCCCTTTCGAATTTTCCGCCGCTCTTTTTTTTAATGGACGAGCGTATAAAACTCAGTCTACTTTCTTCGGCTCAATACGCATTCCGTAGAACGATCTGTATACGAAATACAAACCGATGAGGAAAAACGCGACGCCAAGTCCGACGGATACGCAGCGCGGCGCAGCGACAGCCATCTCGACCGCCAGCAGACCGAACAGCGTCGTGAACTTGATAATCGGATTCAGAGCCACCGAAGAGGTGTCCTTATACGGATCGCCGACCGTATCGCCGACAACGGCAGCCGCATGCAGCGCAGAACCTTTTTCATGCAAATCGACTTCAACCACTTTCTTGGCATTGTCCCAGGCACCGCCGGCATTTGCCATATACAGAGCCTGAAACAGACCAAAGACCGCTATCGAAATCAGATAGCTGGCAAACAGCGTTGCATTAAAGCAGGCAAAGGCAATCGTAAACGAGAAGATGACGATGAAAATGTTCAGCATGCCTTTCTGCGCATAAATCGTGCAGATTTTAACCACGCTCTTGGAATCCTCAATCGACGCTGCCTTGTTGGTATCCAGCTTGATGTGCTCCTTAATGTAGTTGACCGCGCGATAAGCCCCGGTCGAAACCGCCTGCATCGAAGCGCCCGAGAACCAGTAAATGACCGTGCCGCCCAGAATCAGGCCGAACAGAACATTCGGATCCAACAGGTTCAGCTGCAGATTCAAAAGCAGAATGATTGAGAAAATCATTGTCGTTGCGCCGATAACCGCCGTGCCGATAAGCACCGGTTTGGCCGTCGCTTTAAACGTATTGCCGGCAGAATCGTTTTCTTCCAGCAGCTGTTTTCCCTGCTCAAAGTTCGGTTTAAAGCCGTATTCTTTCTCAATTTCCTTATCAATACCCTTCACGCCCTCAATCTGCGACAGTTCAAATACGGACTGTGCATTGTCGGTAACCGGCCCGTAGGAGTCGACGGCAATCGTAACCGGACCCATGCCGAGCATGCCGAAAGCAACCAGACCGAACGCAAACACCGTCGGATATACCATATAGGCATCCAGGCCGGTGCGGGCGGTAAAGAAGGCGATAACCATCAGGCCGACCATGACCATACCCTGCCAGAAGGCGGAGAAGTTACCGGCAACGATACCCGAAATAATGTTCAGGGAAGCGCCGGCTTCACGGCTGGCGTTGACGATTTCGTCAACATGCTTCGATTTCGAAGAAGTGAAGATTTTGGTAAATTCCGGAATCAGTGCCGCGGCCAGCGTACCGCAGGAGATAATGACCGAAAGCTTCCACCACAGGTCGGCACCCATGTCGCCGATCATTACGTAGGAAACGCCGAACGTAACCAAAATCGACAGGATTGAGGTCAGCCAGATCAGGCTTGTCAGCGGCGTTTCGAAGTTAAAGGCGGCTCTGTTGCCGAAGATCATCTTCGAAGCCTTGTTGTTAATCAGATACGAAACGACCGAAGTGATAATCATCAGTACGCGCATCGCAAAAATCCAAACAATCAGCCGAGCCTGAATATCAATGCCTCCGGCCATCAGGGTCAGATCGCCGTTCGGCGCATACATCATGCCCGCGGCCAGAACGATAAAACTGATGAGGGCCACGCCGGTTACGCCGTAGGTCTCAAAACCGTCAGCGGTCGGGCCGACGGAGTCGCCGGCATTGTCGCCGGTACAGTCGGCAATCACGCCCGGATTGCGCGCATCGTCTTCGTCAATTTTGAAAATGATTTTCATCAGATCGGCGCCAATGTCGGCAATCTTCGTAAAGATGCCGCCGCAGATGCGCAACGCCGAAGCGCCGAGCGATTCGCCGATGGCAAAGCCGACGAAGCAGGCGCCGGCGCTTTCCCTGTCGACAAACAGCAGGATGGCAATCATCATAATCAATTCGACGCAAATCAGCAGCACGCCGATAGACATGCCGGAACGCAGCGGCAGGCTCATAACCGAAAACGGTTTTGCCTTCAGGGAGTCAAACGCCGTGCGCGAATTGGCGTAGGTGTTGATTCGCATGCCGAACCAGGCTACCGAGAACGAACCCAGAATACCCAGAATTGACCAGCCCAGAATGGTCAGAACCTTCGGCAGCGGCGTCGCGTTCAGATAAAAGAAATAGTAAAAAATGCAGGCGGCAATGAAAACTTCCAGCAGCACCAGAAGCTTAGCCTGCTGCTTCATATAGGTCTTGCAGGTTTCATAAATGGTTTCCGACACGTTCAGCATCAGCTTGTGCGCCGGCATTCCCTTGATTTTGACAAATTCATAAAATCCGAAAAGCATACCCAGAACACAGATACCCATGCCGTAAAGCAGGAGCTGCGAACCGGTCGTGGCATAACCCCAGATATTGTAGCTGACATCCAGCATCGGAATGTTCAGGTCAATTTCGGAAGCAGCCGCACCCTGAATCAGGGCCGTCATAACCAGCAGGGTCATCAACATAACGCTGCCGATTTTCTTACATGCTGTCATATCCTTATCCTTAAAAAGTTAATACAAAAGTTGATAAAATTAGCTTATCGCCCGAAAACGAGAGTTGCAAGCGCTAAGTTAAATTATGGCCAAAAGTCTAATCCCGGAATCTAAAGAATCGGTTAAGATTCTTGATGTGATTCGGTTTCCGCCGATTCGCCCCGCGGTGGATATAAGATTTTTTTTGCTTTAAAAACCAAAAGCAGCTCCGCCGGAACCCCGGAGGAACTGCTCAAAGTCCTAAAAACCGAAATCATACCGACGCCGGACAGACATAACTTTCGCTTTCGAGAACGTCGACGGCCTTTTCATATTCCTTGCCGCCTTCGCTCAGGACAATCGTAAACTCTTCGACAACGCCTTTCTGCGGACAGCCGTTCAGAACCGAAAGCATTGCTTCCACCATTTCGGCCTGCGACAGAGGACAATTCCCGCCCAGACGAAAATCCGGAACCGCCAGCGTCGTCAGCTTAAATTCCAGCGCCTTGACCAAAATATTGGCAACCGCCGTCTTCAGCTGCAGCAAATACGTTTCCTTGTCGCCGGGTTCCATTGCCGAATGAAACAGATACTTTGCATTGCCGCCGCCCGGCGTCGTAACGACGCATCCGGGCTTCAGCCGCGTCTTTTTCGAATACGCTTCAAAAGACTTCAGTCCGTCTTCGGCACCGCAGTACACCAGTCTTCTGGTCAGCGCCGTATCGGCAATTTTGTTGCAAAACTCGGGCACCACCAGCGCGGCCGTGGTAATTTTGGTAATGTCGCCGCACAAAACCTCAACGGCAACGTCATTGACTTTTTTCATGTTACTTAAAATTTTATAATTATACATCAGAAAATACTTAATCAAAATCCCGGACAAAATATCATATTTTTCAGCCGCCCGCAATTAAAAACGCCGTATAAAAGCAAATTTTTTGTAGAAAAGAAAACAATAAAATGGCATAATCTTAATTTGAGATTAGAATACTGGCTGATAATGGAAAGGAAGAAAGAACTATGAAAAAACTGTTAGCAATGGGTTTAATGCTTTTGGTTTCCGCCTGCGCTTCCGAACCGCAGCCGCTGCCCCAGCCAAAGGAAACCTATCCCTACGGCATGACCGAAAAGGAATGGAACGAACTGTCGATTAAAGACAAGGCCCGCATCCGCCGCGACTTTTATTTCTACGAAAAAGGCACTATCAGCTTTGTCGACCCGCAAATGGAGGTCGAAGGCAAAAAAGAAGTTGTTCCCTACAATATTCGCAGTCAGGCCTCGGCGCCCAAACCAATTGTCGAAAAATAAAAAAAACCGCTCATCCGAGCGGTTTTTTTATTTATTCGCCACGTCGCATATTTTCTTCCCAACGGTCGGCCTGCTGATAAAATGCGATTCCCTCTTTCAGGTTTTCGTCCACGGTTTTCGGGTCGGCGTCGCCCGGCTCGTATGAAAAGCGGCGAACCGGTTTCAAAATCACGTTCACGCCGTTCTTTACATACCCGACTTTCTGATAATTGCTGACAAAAAAACGCGGCTCATAATCCGCCGACAGCGCATCCTGCCCGTAAAAACGGCTGTCATAGTCAAAATTCAACAGCCCGAGCAGCGTCGGCAAAACGTCAATCTGACTGACCGGCATGTCGATTCGCCGCGCTTTGACCAGTTTCGGCGCATAGATGATAAACGGAATATGATGCCCCTCAAGACTGATTTCCTCCTTGCCTGCCGCCCCGGCCGTATGATCGGCCACAAACACGAACAGGGTATTGTCAAACCAGGGTTTCGATTTGGCCTCTTTCACAAACTGTCCGACGGCATAGTCGGCATATTTCACGCCGCCGAGCCGCCCGCCTTTCTCGGACGGAATGTCTATCCGCCCATCCGGATAAGTGTACGGCCGATGATTGGAAATCGTCAGCAGCACGGTCAAAAACGGCTTGCCCGCCGCATAGGACTTGTCCGCTTCGCGAATAACCTTGGCAAAAGCGTCTTCGTCCGCCGCCCCCCAGGCGTTGGCAAAAGTAACCTCGTCCTTGTCCCATACCGTGCGGTCAACAACCTGAAAACCGTTATGGCCGAAAAAATAGTTCATATTGTCAAAATACCCGTAGCCGCCGTAAATCCATTTATTGTCATATCCCTTTTCCGCAAAAACCGAACCGATATTAAACAGGTTTTCGTTTTTCTGGCGGCGGACAATCGACATTCCGGGCAGCGGCGGCACCGACAGCGTTACCGCTTCGATTCCCCGCACCGAACGCGTACCGGTTGCATAGGCATTGCTGAAAAACAGCCCCTCGCGGGAAAGGCGGCTCAGATTCGGCGTAATCTCGGGCATGCCTTCCGGCTGATTCTCGTCCAGATACTTGGCGCTCATGCTTTCCATCAATACCACAATCACATTGGCCCGGTTCTCCGGCCGATACGAACCGATATGCCGTGAAATTCCCTTTTCCGGCGCTAGAAAACGAACATTCGGCGCGGCAAACTTTTTATGCAGAATTTTCAGATTCTCGCGTACGTCCTGCACCGGATAAAAACTGGCATAATCCAGCTCGTTTTTCAAAAAGGCCGAAAACAGGCTGTAGGTTCCGTTTTTGGAAATTTCTGCATTGTAAAAATTCCGGTTTGCTTCCAAATTTGCCATATCGACAAACCGGTACGCTGCCAGACACAACAGCGCATAAACGGCGGCGGCAGATAATCGGCAGCGCGGCCCGCAGCCTCCGGAAGCCGGAAAAAGAAACCGCTTCGTAAGCCAAACGATTGCCGCCGTTGCCGCCAGCAGCGCCGACAAAATCAGATTAACCGGATACGACTGATAAATGTTGGCAATAACCTCGTTGGTATAAACCAGATAATCGACGGCAATAAAGTTGAACGCTGCCGAAAATTCATCCCAGAACACAAAAGACGCAGTCTTCTCAAACAACAGCGCAAACACAAAAGACGCATACATAAACACCGTCACGGCACGGTCAAGTTTTCCGTTCCGGCGCGCCGCGGGCAGCGCCAGCAAAAACAGCATATAGGGAATAAGCATATACAGCGTGGCTATAGCCGTCGTCAGCAACATCACGCCGAAAGTTTTCAAAAGTTCGGCTGCGGCAAAATCCGGCTTATCGGCCTCAAATGCCATCAGTCCGGTTTTATAAAGCAGTTCCAGCCCGATGCTGAAAACACCGAAAGGCAAAAGCCTGCGCAAAATATACATCGATTTCTCCCGGCAGATACGCAACTTGTTTGCTTATACTACAGAGATATTAATTTGAACAGTCGGAAAATAAAACTTTCGCAGACTTCGTCTTGTTGAAACCCGGAAAGCCGGTGTTATATACAAACCAGCATAATCTTTCGGGAGAAAAAAAGATGTTCACACTAAGACCTGCCAACGAACGCGGCCATACGCAAATCGGCTGGCTCGACAGTTATCATACCTTTTCGTTCAGCGGCTATTATGACCCGGAGCACATGGGATTCGGCGTCCTGCGCGTTATTAACGACGACGTTTTCGCGCCCGGCACCGGTTTCAACATGCACCCCCACGCCAACATGGAAATTATAAGCATCGTCCTTGACGGCGAGCTTGAGCACAAAGACAGCATAGGGCAAAAAGCGCTGCTCAAACCGGGCGATATCCAGAAAATGTCGGCAGGCACCGGCGTTTATCACAGCGAACTAAACGCCTCGGCGGACAAGCCTCTGCATTTTCTGCAAATCTGGATTCTTCCCGACATCGAAGACATTAAGCCGACCTATGGCCACAGGCATTTTACCGAAGACGACATGCTTAACCGTCTTTGCTGCGTCGCCACGCCGGACGGCCGCCACAACTCTTTTATCATTCAGCAGAATTGCGAAATCCTCCGCACCCTGCTTCAGGAAAATGCCGAAATCGTCTACAAACTTGAACCGAACCGGAAATACTGGCTGCACGTCGCCCGGGGAAGCCTGGTTCTCAACGGACAAATAATGGTTGCCGGCGACGGCATGGCCGTTGAAGACGAGAATGCAACCTTGCAGCTGCGCGGGGTCGACGCAGAATCAGACTTTCTGCTCTTCAACCTGCCGAAATAACGCAACTTCTCGGGAGAAAAAATATGATTACGGGAAAAATTAACGAACCGGTAAAAGTCCGCGACTACTCCGACCAGAATTTTACCCCCGACGACGAAAAGGACTTTGAGGTTAAAACTCTGCGCGAAGAACGGCTGATTGACACCGTTCCGGAACTTGACGAACTTTTTGAGCAGGACATGTACAACCTCGGCAATGCCGACGACCTGCCGGACAGCGACCGTACACTCGACTGCCAAACCCGCGGTATCGACAGGCGCATGTGCTTCGGCAAAGATACCAAACCCGAAATTATCGTCGACTGACCGCCGGAATTTCTTCGTTGCAAAATAGAATTTTGCCTCTATAATCACTCCTGTTATCAGAAACGGTTAAGCTGATAACGGAGTGTCGAAGCTCATCAAATAGAACCGTAATAACCTCCTGTAAGGGAGGATGGTGCGATATAAGCCGCTTTGCGGACGAATCAGCACACTGTCTATTTGCAGCTTCGAACTCCTCCCACCTTACTCAAAGTAAGGTGGTTTTGTTTTACGACAAAACATTAGAAGGAGTCGGACATCATGTCATTTGAATACAACCCGCGTACGGAAAACCCGCGCCGCATTCTGCGCCGCCGCCTGGGTCTGCAACTCTTTGCCCGGCGGCACGACCAGCAGCTGACCTTGGAATACGTCGCCCGCCGTACAGGCCTTAAAGCGGAAGTAATCGACCGGATAGAAATCGGCAAAGGCAACGTTGCATGGGGCGATTTGCTGGCGCTGATAGATTTTTACGGCTGGCGCTTTGATTTCAACCCCGAAAAGGACGAAAAAACGGTCTGACCGGCATTTCAGTTACTCAAACTCTACGACAACAATCTCCGGCCGGCAGTTAAAACGCACCGGCAGCAGACTGGTACCCAGCCCCCGGCTGACCAAAAGCCTTTTGCCGTTTTCCGCCGTCAGCCCGCCCTCATACCTTTTGCCGAAAACGGACGGTACCAGCAGCGCCCCCAGCCAGGGCAGCGCCACCTGTCCGCCGTGGGTATGTCCGGCCAGCGTCAGCGCCGCCCGCTCCGGCACCTGCGGAAATATGTCCGGCGAATGGGTTATTACCAGAACCGGATTGCCGGCATTTTCCAACGCCCTGTGCACATCCGGCCGCCGCATGTTGCAATCGGCCAGCCCGGCCAGCCAAAAACTGCCGCCCGAACGGTCAATCCGCCGATTCTCGTTTTCCAGAACTTCAATGCCGTGTTTTTGCAAAACGTCGGCAATCCGCACCCCGTCCCGCCGCCAGTCGTGATTGCCCAGCACCGCATAAACTCCGAGCGGCGCATGCAGCTCTGCCAGTATCGGCGCAATCTTTTCAATCGGCATACTTTTCTCAAAACGGCGTCCCTTGACAAAATCGCCGCCGAGCAGAATCATGTCCGCTTGCTGCGCGGCAATTCTGCCGACGATTTTCCGCAGCCGCCGCTCATGCCCCGGCGCCGCATGGAAGTCGCTGGCAAAGACGATTTTCAGCCCCGCCAGCTCCGGCTGCCGAATGCAGTAAACCGAAGTTTTCAGCAGTTTCGGTTCAATTCCGAACCCCCAGAGCAGCGCCGCCGCGCCCAACATAACCAATATGACCGGAATACTTATCATTTCGTCCCAAATAACAGATGACTTTTTGCGGCGGAAACCGCATAATGCTTTTGTCACTATAACAGAAAAATACGGAGCCGCAACCATGAAAACCGCACTTATCCTGCACGGGATCTGCCCCGAAGAAGAATTTTTCTTTTCCAAATACCCGTCACCTTCCAATGCCTGGTGGCTGCCCTGGTTGCAACAGCAGTTTCTGCGCGCCGGCTGGCAGTGCCAGACGCCGGAACTTCCGCATCCTTACCGCCCGTCCTATGCCGAATGGAAAGAAACTTTCGAATGTTTCAAACCCCAAAAGCTTTCTCTTCTCGTCGGGCACAGCGCCGGTGGTGGATTCGCCATAAAATATTTGCAGGAACACAAACTCAAACTTGAAAAACTCATTTTAGTCGCCCCCTGGCTGGACCCGGAACGGGAATTTGACGACTTTCTGCAAACCGACCTCAAACCGACAGCCTTAAACAGCATAGATGAAGTCCATCTTATCTTTTCGGAAGACGATGACGAGGCCGAACGCCAAACCAAAGACAGGCTGCTGGCCGCCTACCCGCAAATCGTTTTTCACGATTATCTCAATTTCGGACATTTTACCGCCGGCAAAACCGGACGCAGCTTTCAGGAACTCTGGAATCTCTGCCGCTGAAACGGTCAGGCGTTAAAAAAACAGTTCAGCCTCAATCTCTGCGGCATCCCAGCCGCAGACGGCCATGTCGACTTTGCCTTCGTCCGTAAAGACCGCGCCTTCCGCTGCCAGCAAAGCCCTTTGTCCGGCATCGGCAAAAGCCATGCCGCCGTCCTTATAAACGACCCGCTGCCAGGGAACGTTATCTTCCGCCCGCGCCTGATGCAGAGCATAACCGACGGCGCGCGCCGCATGCGGACTGCCGGCCAGCCGCGCCGTCTGTCCGTAGTTCATGACCTTTCCCCGCGGAATCCGCCGCACGATGGCAAACACTCTCTGATTAAAGTTCTTCATCTTTCATCCGTTTTTGCGCTGTAACTTTGTTTCAATCCTACCCAAACGCCACGGAGCTGGCAAGCATAATCTCGTAAAATTAATTATTGACATTTTTAATATATGTAATATTCTATATATAGAAATATTGATATGTATAAAATATTGCATTAAAAGGAGTCTGATATGAAAAAAATTGACAGTGTTAAGGAGTTCGTCGAAAAAATCGACAGTTCCAAAAAAGTAAACCCGAAAGATTTGTCTTCCGACCAGGATTTGAGCATTGCCATCATGAACCTGATTTCCATTGAGGAACATCTGGTTTTTTCCGGCGCCAAAACCGGTAAAAATTCTTTCTATGACCTGATTCGGGACGTTCGCGAAATGCGCAAAAACCTCATGCAAAAAATAATTCCTTCTTACGAAGGCGAAGTCTGGTGCATATCCAAACATCTGCTGGCCTCGTCCATGCGCCTTATGGAAGTCGGCACCAAACAGCAGTCGCTCAACCACCCCGAAGAGGCCTACAGGCTTTTCAATCAGGCCTATGAACTTTACTGCCTGTTTTGGGGACTGAACATGAACATGCTTAACGTCGACGATATCAAATGGATTGAAGACAAGTCCGAAGACATCAAAAAACTTTCTTCCAAACTCGACGCCGTCGTCAGGGAAGCGCCTGCCGCCGCCGAAAAGACCGGCGCACTTTCCAAAATGAAGGCCTTCGTTCGCAAAGCCGTCGACTGTTGCATTGAATAAGGGGAAAACCATGCGCAAAATCTGTCTGACTCTGTTTGCCGCCGTTCTGCTTGTCTGCGGCTGCGGCAAAAAAACCGAAACCGCCGCGCTCGACGACGGCAAAATCTATTTTTTCTACTATAACGAATGCCCTTATTGCCACGATGCCATAGACTACATTGACCGGCAATACCCGAACCTGAACATGGCTATGGTCAACATCCATGTCGGCAACGGCTTTGAACTCTTCAAAGCCTGCGGCGAAAAGTTCAGACTCGGCAACAGCATCGGCACCCCGTTGTTCTGCATGGGCGGCAAATACCTCATGGGCTGGTCCGAAAACAACGCCCGCAAATTTGACGAATATGTCAAACCCTATCTCAAATAATAAAACGCTTTTAGTATCCTTGTCCCTCCGGTCACCGCCGGAGGGACGTTTTTGTTTGCAATACCTGCAAAATCTGCTATATATAAAAAGCGAAAGATATTAAAAAGAGGTTCAAATGGAACAGCAGCTGCCCGAAAACATCATGCGCAAAGCCGTCAAAGGCATTTCTTACATTGCCCACCCGCTGCGCCTGCGCATTTTGGAATACCTCGACGTCAACGGCAGTTCTTCCGTTTCGGCCATAACCAAAGCCCTCGGCGAAGAACAGGTCATCATCTCCCAGAGCCTGAAGAAAATGCGCGAGGCTAACCTGGTCAGAACCAACCGCCGCGGCATTTTCATCTATTACGACATCTGCGAAGAATACCCGGCCAGCATCTTTACCTGTCTGCGCAAACTCTATGCCATGATGACCGACAATTTCTACTTTCTTGAAGACGGCGTCAAGGCGATTCTGCCTTCGGACTATACCATGATGACCGCCAACCGCATCAAGCTCTTTGCCAATTACGACAAAATGCGCATTCTGGAGTTCTTGACCCTTTACGGTCCCCAAAATGTTACCGAAATCGTCAACGGCATCGGCAGCGAACAGCTCAAGGTTTCACAATATCTCAAACGGCTGAAAGACGACGGTTTTGTCATCTCGCGGCGCCAGGGACGTTTTGTCATCTATGACATTACGCAGGGTGTGCACAAAACCTGCGTCCAATGCATTCACAAACGCTACGATTCGCTTGAAGACAAAGGCGCTTTCTGATTTCCGCTCAGTCTGCGGCTTTGCCCTCTTCTTCCCTCTTTTCCTGATGATGTCCGCGCAGATTTGCCAAAAACTGCGCCTCGATTTTCATATACTGGGTCAGCAGCCACTTGGACTGCGCCAGAACAATTACCGAAACAAACAACAGCAGCAGCGAAATCCGCGCGTCTTCGGTTAAAAAGGTATGAAAGACCGTGACAATGAAAAACGCCACCACCAGCAGCCGGAAACTGGTCATCAGAATCAGCGGCAGCCGGTTCGCCTTTTTCGAAATCCACAGTTTATAATAGATTTTAGCCAGAATACTGTTGGAAATGAAAAAGTTTTTGATATTTTCGGCATTTTCGCTCAGATTGCCGCAGAAAGCGAATTTTTCGCTCACTTTTTTCAGCCAGCCGGCTTCATGGCCGTCATCCGGCGAACGGCCGCTCAACCGGCACAAAATCCGCATTACCGTATCGCGCAGAAATGCCGGCAGAATGGCTTCCCAGCCGATAAGCGCTTTCAGAAACGGCGCCATAACCAGCAGCGTTATCCCGGTCATAACCACCCGGCCGCTCAAGTTCGGCAGATAATGCAGAACAACCGGCTGTACATAATGCTGCGCAAGCAGAATAATCGTGTATAATATCATCGAAAACAGCACCATCCGCAGCAGATAGTTTTTAAACAGTTCCGACCACAGCCGCTCCTCCGAGGGGCTTACCCGAACCGGCTCTTCCGTCCGGCCGATGTAACGCCGCCACGATTCCGGACAAAGTTTCAGCACCAGCCGGTAAAACGGATCGGCGGCCTTAATCATCATCGGCGTCAAAAAGGTCGTAATTACCGACACCGCCACGATAATCGGATAAACCTGCGCGTCGAGAACCTTGAGGCTCATGCCCAGGCTGGCGATGATAAAGGCAAACTCGCCGACCTGCGCCAGCGAAAAACCGCAGAGAATCGCCGTCTTTACCGGTTGGCCGGAAATGATGAAACCCAGACACGAAAAAGCAACCTTGCCGATAACGACAATCAGCGTAATCAGAAAAATCGGCCAGGCATACGTCACAAACATCGACGGGTCGACCATCATGCCGACCGAAACGAAAAACACCGCACCGAAAAAGTCCTTAATCGGCTGAATGTTCTTTTCGATTCGTTGAATCAGACTGCTTTCCGCCAGAATGGAACCCATGATAAAAGCGCCCAGCGCCGACGAAAAGCCGGAACAGGTCGCCAGATAAACCATGCCGAAACACAGACTGATGATAATCAGCAAAAGCATTTCATCAGTCAGGAAACCTTCGATTTTTTTCAAAAACGTCGGCACCAGATAAATTCCGGCAATAAAACACAAAACCAAAAAGAACACCAGTTTCAGCGCGCTGCCGAGCAAAGCCTCGCCGTCAATGCTGTTGCCCAGCGCAATCGTCGGCAGCAGCACCAGCATCAGGATTCCCATAATGTCTTCAACCACCAGCACGCCGAAAACCAAATCCGTAAATCGCTGTTTTTTGACGTTCAGGTCGTCAAAAGCCTTAATGATAATCGTCGTTGACGACATTGAAATCATGCTGCCCAGAAAAAAGCTGTCCATCGTCGACCACCCAAGCAGAATGCCGGTGCTGTATCCCAGATAAAGCATGAACAGAATGTTGGCGTTGGCCGTAATCATTGCCGACTTGCCGACATTGATCATTTTTTTGAAGCTGAACTCCAGCCCCAGGCCGAACAGAAGAAAAATAACGCCGATGTCCGCCCACAGCGTCAGGTCTTCGCGGTCGCTGACCGTCGGCAGAAAATTGAAAAACGGACCGGCCAGAATACCGGCAACCACGTACCCGAGAACAATCGGCTGCTTCAGTTTTTTGCAGACAAGCGTCATTATGCCGGCATAAATAGTAATAAGGGTCAAGTCTAAAATAAGGGTATGGATATGGTGCATTTTTTCTTACATTAAAATAAAGGATTAAACTGAAATTAAATTAATTTTATTTCTGTTTAAATTTTCTTAATGCAGCGCCATAAAACCGCCGGCCGCGTCTGTTTCCCATGCGTCAGGACAAATGCATGCCTCCGGTCACGCCCATAACCTCTGCCGTCACATAACTTGATTCGTTCGACGCCAGATAAACGTACAGCGAAGCCAGCTCCGCCGGCTGGCCGGCTCTTCTGAGCGGCGTTTCCTGCCCAAACTCGGGAATGTTTTCCGGCAGCTGTCCGCCGCAAATCTGTAAAGGCGTCCAAATCGGCCCCGGCGCCACCGAATTCGCCCGAATGCCGCGGTCGGCAAGCTGCTTGGCCAGTGCACGCGTAAAACAGACGATTGCACCTTTGGTCGCCGCATAATCAAGCAGGTACTTGCTCGGCTGATAAGCCTGTATCGACGAAGTGGTAATAATGCTCGAACCGGCCGGCAGATGGGGCAGTGCGGCCTTAACCGTCCAAAACATCGAAAAGACGTTGACCTGAAACGTTTCCAACAGCTGCGCGTCGGACAGTTCGGCTAGGTCGGCGCAAGCCGTCTGCCGGCCGGCCGCCAAAGCCAAAACATCAAGGCCGCCGAGCCCGTCGACGGCTTTTTCGACAATTTCCGCGCATACTTCCCTGCGGTTAAGGTCTCCGGGAAGCAAAACCGCCTTTTGTCCGGCTTTTTCAATCAGCTTTTTCACTTCCTCGGCATCTTCTTCCTCACTCGGAAAATAGTTCAGCGCCACGTCGGCCCCTTCCCGGGCAAAGGCGATTGCCGCCGCCCGTCCGATGCCGGAATCGCCGCCCGTAACCAGCGCCTTGCGTCCGGCCAGCCGGTTGCACCCCTGATAACTGTCTTCGCCGCAATCGGGCTTCCGTTCCATTTCGGCCTGCACCCCGGGCGCTTTCTGGAGCTTTTCTTTAAACTTGCCGTTAAAATACGCTTTTTGCGGATTAATCAGTTCAGATTTTTCATTCATGGCTTTTTTCCTTTGCTGTAAAACGGTTTTCCCGTCCAATGTAATCAGACGAAAGCCGGAATCCAGCGCCTTTAAACCGAATGGATTAGCCGAACTATACGAAAAATTAAATTATCCGCAATATTCTGAACAAAATTTAACGTTACCGGAAAAGACATGAAACTCTGGATATCGCTCTGTTTGTTTCTGCTGCTGGGCGCAACAGCGTTTGCAGTTCGCGAAAATTCTCTGGAAAGCAGACTTCGCCGCATAATCCGCCTCTCAAACACCGATGCAGGCGTCGCCGTCGTCAGCGGCAGCCGAAATTGGGCGGTCGGCAACCGGAAACGCCCGCTGCTCAGCGTTTTCAAGTTTTTTATTGCGGTTCAAACCCTCCGGCAGATGGAACAAACCGAAACAGCTCTTAACGCAAAACTGACAGTCAAAGAAAACATGACGGACGCGAACATGTACAGCCCCATGCTGAAAAAACATCCCCGCCGCCCCTTCGAAATCAGTCTGGCCGAGCTGCTCGAATACATGATTGCCGAAAGCGACAACAATGCCGCGGACATTCTGCTGGAATATTCCGGAGGAACCGGACAATTGGAAAAATTTCTGCATGACCTCGGTTTTTCCGGCATTGACATTCGCGTCAACGAAAAACAGATGAACCAAAAAGCAGAAAACCAATACCTGAATCAGGCCGCGCCGTCAGACGTCGCCGGACTGATAAAACTTGTTTTTGAAAAAGACGTTTTGTCAGCCGAACACCGGAAATTTCTCGCCGATATCATGATCAAAACCTCCACCGGCGCCGACAAAATAAAACTAGGCCTTCCTCCCGGCGTCATATTCGGCCACAAAACCGGCTCGTCTTCACGCACCGCCGACGGCATTAAAATTGCCGACAACGACGCCGGTTTTGTCACTTTGACAAACGGCAGCACCTATTATATCGCCGTCATGATAACCGAATCAAAACATGACGACCGTGCCAATGCCGCACTGGCCGCCCAAATATCGCAGACCGTTTACAATTATCTGACGACAGAAAAAACCGACTAAAGAAAAGTCACAAAAAAATCCCCTGCAACCGAAACGAATTTAGAAGCCTGGAAACGAACCCGGGTAAGAAAAAAATAATATTGTCATTCCCGTGCTTGGCACGGGAATCTAAAAGAGATGTCCGGCTCAAGGCCAAGCATGACAAAAAAAGCCGCCCCGATAGGACAGCTTATAAATGGCGTACCCGGAGGGATTCGAACCCACGACCCTCGGCGTCGGAGGCCGATACTCTATCCAACTGAGCTACGGGTACATCTTCATATATCGTTTTCCTATGTACATTATTTTAATTTACATTTCCAGTCTTTTTTGAAAAAATCCTCTCTTCTTTCCCGCTTCGCAGAAAATTTGCCAAAATTATCGCAATTTGGGCTTGACTTTTAGTTACGGAAACGTTATTAACAAGCAACAAGTTTATTTACGAGGATTAATACAATGGCTAAAAAATGTGATATTTCCGGCACCGGCGTTATGAGCGGCAACAATGTCAGCCACGCTCACAACAAAACCCGTCGCCGTTTTCTGCCCAACCTGCAGGTTGTATCTCTTCTGAGCGAAACCCTGGGCAAAATGTTCAAACTCAAAGTTTGCTCCAAAACCCTGCGTTCTATTGAACACAACGGCGGACTGGACGCTTATCTGGAATCCACGTCCAACAGCAAACTGACCGAAGAAGCTAAAAAAATAAAAAAGAGCATTGCGAAAAGCAAAGCCGCTAAATAATTATAAACAGGTCAACTCCGAAATATCCCTCTGATTTTTCAGGGGGATATTTTTTTATCCCCACAATTAACAGCCCTGAAACCCCCTTCGCGTCAAATCCTTTGAGTTTTACCGAGAACTTGTTTATAAAGAGGCAGTAAAAGAACTAATTTTTTTCACATGAAAGTCTGCCCCGATGGAACAAATCGACACCGCTTCGCTGCCGCAAAACCTGGAAGCCGAACAGGCTCTGCTCGGCGCCGTTCTGGCCAACAACAAAGCCTATGAAAAAGTTTCCGAATTCCTGCGCCCCTACCACTTTGCCGATTCGATTCACGCCAAGATTTTCGAAGTCATTTCCAAACTGATTCAGCGCGGTCATGTTGCGGACGTCATCACGCTCAAAAACTATTTTGAACAGGAAGGCTCCCTAAACGAAGTCGGCGGCCACCAATATCTGATAAAACTTGCCGACAGCGCTTCGCCTCTGACCAACGTCGAATATTACGCACAATTCATTTATGACAAATACCTGCGCCGCGAACTGATAAACACCGGTTACGAAATCGTCAACGACGCTATGAAAGAAGACTTGGATACCGATGCGACCGCCCAGATAGAAACTGCCGAAAAGAAACTTTTCGAACTGTCTAACCAGGGTGAAAGCCAAGGCGGATTCATCGACTTTGCCGAAGCGCTCACGTCTTCCCTCGGACAAATCGAACAGGCCTATCAGAAAGACGGCAAAATATCCGGCCTTCCCTCCGGCCTTGATGCTCTCGACGAAAAAACCGGCGGGCTCAACAATTCCGACCTCATTATCATTGCCGGACGTCCGGCAATGGGCAAAACCGCTCTTGCTACCAATATCGCCTATAATGTGGCCGAATTTATGAGCCATGACAAATCCGTCGACCCAAAATCGCGCGGCGTCGCTTTCTTTTCACTTGAAATGTCCGCCGACCAGTTGGCCGGCCGTATTTTGTCCACCGTTACACAGACGCCCGGACACAAAATGCGCACCGGCGAACTCGACAATGCCGAGTTTACCCGCATTGCCGCCGCCGTCCGCGAACTGGAAACCATTCCGCTGTACATCGACGACACGCCGGGCCTGAACATCAACGCCATCCGCACCCGCGCCCGCCGCCTCAAACGCAACAAAGGTCTGGGCTTGATTGTCATCGACTATATCCAATTGATTATGGGAACAGGCAGCAAAAAGACCGAAGGCAACCGCGTGCAGGAACTTTCCGAAATCTCCCGCGGCCTGAAAATCCTCGCCAAGGAACTGAATGTTCCGGTCATCGCCCTGTCACAGCTGAACCGCGGCGTCGAACAACGCGATGACAAACGTCCGGTTATGTCCGACTTGCGTGAATCCGGCTCAATCGAACAGGACGCCGATATCGTCATGTTTGTTTTCCGCGAAAACTATTATATCCAAAACGAAGAACCCAAACAGCGCTCGGGCGAAACGCCGGAGCATCTGCAAAACCGCATGGAAGAATGGCAGAAACGCATCCGCGAAACCGCCAATCTCGGCGAAGTCATCATCGGCAAGCAGCGCCACGGCCCGACCGGCACCGTCAAACTGTTCTGGAACGGAGAGTTTGCCCAGTTCGGCAATCTGGTTAAGGAAGAATACCTCCCCGACCAAATCGGCTGAGTTTATTTGCGGTTGCAGCAACGGCCGCAGCCGCAGGAGTCCTCGCCGTCACAGCCGGAACCGTCCTTGACCCCCACCGGATAACCGCCGTAAAATGCCGAACCGAGGATTTTTCCGGCATATTCATGCTCCGGCGTATCGCAGGTCATAACCGCGTCTTCAGTCGACTGCGGTTCGCTTTCAATGTCGCCGCTGAGAATTGCCTCCTGCATTTTTTGCAACCGTTGTTTTTTGCCCTCGCAACAGGAGCACGAACTCTGTACCGGGGTCTTAACCAGCATGTCGGCCAGCCATTTAAACATTTTCACTACTCCTTAATTAATATCCTGTATAATATACCGTAAAATTTATGAATAAAAAGGAAACGCCTTGCCAAAAAAACTGGAAAATATGACCGAAGAAGAATGGGAAGCCGTCTGCAACCGTTGCGGAAAATGCTGTCTGATAAAGCTTCAGGACGAAGACACCGGCGAAATTTACTACACCGACGTCGTCTGCAAATATTTTGATTTCGACACATGCGAATGTACGCAATACCAAAACCGCTGCACGCTGGTGCCCGAATGTCTGAAACTGACCAAAAACAATGTCGGCAAAATCGGCTGGATGCCGAAGTCATGCGCATACCGCTGCCTGATTGAAGGACGGCCGCGCCCGGTGCGAGAACCGGTATCGGCATTCTGCATTTCCGAAAATCTGGTCAGCGATGACGAACTGGAGGACCATATTCTGGAACGGGATGACTTATGAACAAAGACGACTATATAATAGAAGACACTTTTAACCCTCAGTCCCGGTTTGAACATCTGGAACATATCGAACCCGAATTCTGGAAAAAGAAAAAACTTGAGGAAATGTCCGCCGAAGAATGGGAGCTTCTCTGCGACGGCTGCGGCAAATGTTGTTTGAACAAATTGGAAATCAAGGGCAAAATACGTTTTACCAATACCCGCTGCCGCTTTCTGGACTGCCGGAGCTGCCTGTGCCGGATTTATCCCGAACGCTTTGAGAAAGTTCCCGACTGTCGCGACATTGACCTGAACGCTGTCCGCGAAAAGCCGCGCTGGCTGCCCAAAACCTGCACCTACTGGCTGCTGGACAACGGTTTCGACCTCCCGGAATGGCATCCGCTTAAAACCGGCCGCGCCGCTTCCGTACATGAGGCAAAGATGTCGCTGAAAGACCGCGAAACCGTCTCGGAAACAGGAATACAGAATTATGAAAATTACATTGTTTACTGGGAAGACCTTTGAGATCCGCGAAGCGCTCGGCTTTGATATAAAAATCGTCAAATCGTCGCGCGCCAGACGAATGACGCTCCGCATTGATTCCAAAGAACGGCTGCCGGTTCTGACCATTCCCGAACGTTGCGCGGCCAAACGTGCCGTTGACTTCGTCAACCTGCACCGCGGCTGGATAGAACGCTCTCTGGCACGGCTGCCGCAAACCAAAAACTTTGAAGACGGAGAGCAAATCTCTCTGTTCGGCCAACCGGTTGTTATTCGCCGGACAAACGACCGTCGCGGCGGCACTTTTCTCGAAAACGGTTTTCTGAACGTTTCCGGCGACGCCGAATTTTTGCACCGCCGGGTCAAAGACTACATTAAGGCACAGGCAAAAACCGAATTTTACCGCCGTTCCAAAATTCTCGCCGACCGGCTCGGCTGCCCTCTGAACGACGTCACGATAAAAGATACCAAATCACGCTGGGGCAGCTGTTCGTCCATGCACAACATCAACTACAGCTGGCGCATCGCCCTTGCCCCCGAAACCGTAATCGACTATTTGATTGCCCATGAGGTTGCCCATCTCAGGCACCAGGACCATTCCAGAGCATTCTGGCGTTGCGTCCGCGAACTTTATCCCGAGGCCGAGGCCGGCAAAGTCTGGCTCCGCCTGCACAGCAGGGAACTCTATCGGTACGAATAACAAAAAACTTGATAATTACATATTTGCTCCTTATATTTTAAACAGACACCAACTTCATGGAGAACAATTTAAATGTTAGAAAATAAAAATTTTGCCGCCGTCAGTGCCAAATCGGCCGCAACCGTAGACGAAGGGCTTCGCCAGTACATGATTAAAGTTTACAACTACATGGCTACGGGTCTCTGCCTGACCGCCTTTGCCGCCTATCTGGTTGCCAATACCTCGCTGATAAGGCTCTTTTTCAACATTACCCCGCAGGGCGCCAGCCTGTCCGGTTTGGGCTGGCTGTTTCTGCTGGCGCCGTTTCTGATGATTTTTGCTTTCGGCTGGGTCATCAGCCGCGGCACGCTACAGCAGGTTCAGGGCGTATTCTGGGGCTTTTCGGCAGTTATGGGCATTTCTCTGGCGCCGATTTTCCTGACTTATACCGGTGACAGCATTACCCGCCTGTTTCTGATTACCGCCGCAACTTTCGGCGGAATGAGCATCTACGGCTACACCACCAAAAGAGACCTGACCGCCATGGGTTCCTTTATGGTCATGGGCTTGTGGGGAGTCATTATCGCTTCCATCGTCAATATCTTTATGCAGAGCTCCGGCCTGAGTTTTGCGCTGTCGATTCTGACTGTCATCATCTTTACCGGCCTTACCGCTTATGATACGCAGAAAATCCGCAGTCTTTACCTCAGTGCCGACACGGGCGATACGCTTTCCCGCAAAGCCATTGCCGGAGCATTGGAACTCTATCTTGATTTCATCAACCTGTTCCTGGCTCTGCTCAGACTTTTCGGCGACCGCCGTTAAAAAAACAAAGTGTTTTCAGGCTCCGTGCATACGGAGCTTTTTTTTGCAAAAAATCATTGACTTGCCGCCCAAAAATGTCTATAAGCAGAATTACCCGAGGCCTTAGATTCAAAATTAAGGCTTAAATAACTAATAAAAATCAGCCGGCTGACGCCGGCGTTAACCGGAGAAAACAAATGAAAAGAACCTATCAGCCGAGTAAACTGGTCAGAGCCCGCCGTCACGGTTTCCGTGCCCGCATGGCCACGGCCGGCGGCCGCAAAGTCATTGCCGCTCGCCGCAGCAGAGGACGTAAAAATCTTTCGGCTTAGGCTGCAAACCTATGTCTGAAGTTTTGATTTTAAAAAAACGGAAAGATTTTGTAAGAGTCGCCGCAAAAGGCGTTAAGGTAGCTACCTCGACGCTCATTTTGCAGGCGGCTCAAAGTTTATCTGCACCCGAGGGCTCCTGCCGCACCGGCTACACGACAACCAAGAAAATCGGCAAGGCTCATGTCCGCAACCGGACCCGCCGCCGCATGCGCGCCGCCGTCCGCGAACTTTTTCCGGCCCGCGCCCGTCCCGGTGTCGACTATGTTCTGATTGGCCGTTACAACACGGCGGACTGCCCCTTTGACAAACTGAAGGGTGATCTTTGTTATGGGCTGAAAAAACTCCACAAACTGCTCAATCCGGAAGAAAAAAAACATGAACCGGCTACTGAAAAACCTGTTGATTTGGCCGATTAAATTTTACCAGAAATTTCTCTCGCCGCTTTGTCCGGGCGTCTGCCGTTTTCGGCCGACCTGCTCGCAATATATGATAGAAGCCATCTCCGTCCACGGCGTCATCAAAGGGCTGTACCTCGGCATCCGCCGTATTCTGCGCTGCCATCCGTGGGGAGGTTCGGGGTACGACCCGGTTCCGCCGAAACGCGAAAAAGAAAATAAGGAATAAGGCTGGATATTTGCTTGCCTAAACCCTAATTATACAGTAGAAAATTTAAGAAGAGAACAAAGACGCCGAACACCGGCCGACCGAGCGTTAACCGAGGAGATTAAAAAAAAGATGAAAGAAGAAATGAAAGGCATTTACTGGGCCGTTATCCTGTCAATTGCCGTTATTTTCATAACCAACTACTTTTTCCCGCGCAAACCGGCAACAACACCGACGACGCCGGAAGTTCCGGCTGTCGAAACCGTCGCAGAAAAAGTCGAGCAGCCGCTTGACGATGTTACGGCCGAAACGCCGTTGGAAGTCTCCGAAGTCCTCGGCAAAGACGCCCGGATTAAAATCAAAAACGCTGCAGTCAGCGGCTCCCTCCGCATTAAGGGCGCCCGTTTTGACGAAATTTTGCTCGACAAGTACAAGCAAACGCTGGAAGCAGACAGCGCAGACGTAGAGCTCTTTGCTCCGGCTAAAACTGCCGCCCCCTACTATGCCGAATTCGGCTGGCTGCCGCAGGACACGGCCGTCCGCACGCCGAACGCCGACACGCTCTGGAACGTCAAAGGCAGAGAATTGACCCCGCAGACGCCGGTAACGCTGGAATGGAACAACGGACAGGGACTGACCTTTGTCCGCCGCATCAGCTTAGACGACAACTATATGTTTACCATTGAACAAAGCGTCGAAAACAATACCGGCCGCAGTATTGTCCTTTACCCCTACGGCTTAATCAGCCGTTTCCACAATCAGGCGGCAGCCAGCAGTGTCGTTCATGAAGGGCTTATCGGCGTTGTCGACAACACCCTGAAAGAAATCAAATACAAAGATCTTGAAGACGGCAAAAAAGAAGACTTCAAAACAACAGGCGGCTGGGCAGGCTTTTCCGACCGCTACTGGTTTTCGGCCTTTGTCATGAACAACGCTCAAAACGGCACCGTCAAATTCAGCAATACCGGCAAAGACACCTATCAGACAGATTATGTCGGCGCACCGATAACCGTCGCTCCGGGCTCCGTCGGCACCAATACGGTCAAGATGTTTGCCGGCGCCAAAGAAATCAAACTGCTGGACAACTATACCAAACAGTTTAACATTCCCAAGTTTGACCTTGCCGTCGACTTCGGCTGGTATTACTTCCTGACCAAACCATTTTTCTATATTCTCGATTTCCTTTACAACTTCATCGGAAACATGGGCTGGGCCATTCTCCTGTTTGCCGCCCTGCTCCGTTTTCTGATGTTCCCGATAGCCAACAAATCCTACGAGAGCATGTCCAAAATGAAAAAGGTTCAGCCTCGGATTAAAGAACTGCAGGAAAGATACGGCGACGACAAAATGAAACTCCAGCAGGAAACGCTGGAACTGTACCGTCGCGAAAAAATCAATCCGGCCGCCGGCTGCCTGCCGATGCTGATTCAGATTCCGGTCTTTTTCTCGCTGTACAAGGTTCTGAACATTTCCATCGAAATCCGCCACGCACCGTTCATCGGCTGGATTAAAGACCTTTCCGCGCCGGATCCGCTGACGCTTTCCGCTTGGACGCATCTGCCGGTTCCCGGCCTTCTTGACATCGGCGTCTGGCCGATTCTCATGGGACTGACCATGTGGATTCAGCAGAAACTTAACCCGGCGCCCACCAACAAAGATCAGGCGCGCATGTTTGCCATGATGCCGATAATTTTTACCTTTATGCTTGGGCACTTTGCTTCCGGTCTGGTCATCTATTGGACGCTGAGTAACATTCTTTCCATTATCCAGCAAAAAGCGATTATGAAGAAAAACGGAGTAGAATAACATGGCCTCGGACAAGTTTAGCCCCGAACAGCTTAAAGAAGCTGAAAGCTTGTTTAACAAGCCCTGCAATTTTGTGCTGAGCGTGGCCAAACTTGACCAGCTGCCGTTAACCGAAATGGGCGAAGTTGCGTTTGCCGGACGCTCCAACGTCGGCAAGTCAAGTCTTATCAACGCTTTGTTTAATCAGCGCAAACTGGCGAAAACCTCCTCAACGCCCGGCCGCACCCAGCAGCTGAATTATTTCAATCTGGCCGATAGAATTCATCTGGTTGACCTGCCCGGTTACGGTTTTGCCCAAGCTCCCGAAAGCATGGTCAAATCATGGCAGAAACTCATCTTTGCCTATTTGCAGGGACGGGTAAATCTCAAACGGGTTTTTCTGCTCATCGATTCGCGGCACGGCATAAAAAAGGTCGACGAAGAAACGATGGAACTGCTCGACAAAGCTGCCGTCACTTACCAGATTGTTCTGACCAAAACCGATAAAATCAGTGCCAAAGCTCTGGCCAATACAATCAAAAGAACCGAAGAAATTATCAAAAAGCACGGCGCCGCCTACGTTGACGTTTTGGCCACCAGTTCGGAAAAAAACCGCGGGCTGAATGAGCTCAAAGCCGAAATCAACAGTTTGATTTGACAAACTGCTTGCGGTTTTTGCGCCCCATGGACCAAAGGTTGCCGATACCGTTTATCGGCTGCACCGCATGCAAAGAGTTAAAGTTAAAATCCCGGCTGAAGAAAACCGACGTCGTTTTGGTGTAATTGTTCATCGGGCAAAAACCGTAAAAATCAACCTGCAGCAGATTCGCCGCGCGCAGTTCCGCAACGGCCCGGACATATTCCTGCGACGTATTGATACGGTCGCTGTCATCCAGTATGACAATGCCTCCCGGCGCCAGTTTTCTAACTGCCGCAGCGGCGCAGTAGGCCCGACATTTGCCGTCAATCGCAATCACGTCATAAACCTCATCCTGCTCAAAAATCGCATTAAAATAAGCTTCTCCTTCATCACGCCAGTAAACGGAAAGATTGGGACATTTAAATTCCTCGCGCCAGCGGGCAAACCATTCCGGATTATCTTCAATGCTGATGACTTTTGCCGCCCGTTCAGCCCAAAACAGCGACGAATAGCCGCAGCCGTATTCAAAAACCCTTTTGCCGCCATAATCAAACTGCGACAGATACTCAATCGCCGGATACGTATACCAGGGAATGGGGTTGCCGTCTTTATCCGCACAGACTTTTTCGTCGATGCTGCGTTCAATGGCATATTCTTTCTGCCACATCTCAATAAATTTCATAAACTTGTCGCTAAACATTCGGACGGTCTCCGTTGAAAATATGTTTGCGGCACATATATCATAAAAGTACGGTTTTATGAAATGTTTTTTAGGAGATTACAATGGAATATTTAAGAAAAACCTCTCTGGTTCTGACCATTATCGGCGCCCTCAACTGGGGTCTGGTCGGATTTTTCGACTTCAATCTGGTTGCCTTCCTGTTTGGCAGCATGAGCATTTTGTCCCGCATCATCTACATGCTGGTCGGACTTTCCGCTCTGGTTGTGGCCTACTCCGCCGCCACCTGCTGCCGTACGGAAGAGCATTTTGTAAAAGAAATCAGCAAATAAGTCCTGTTCTCTCCCTCAGCGAGGGAGAGAACAATTTTTCCGTCATTAAAGATTAATCAATAACTCTGATGTACAATCAAAGAAAACAAAATTGAGGGCTGACATGGCAGGCGCAAATTTAATCTTCAAAAATCCCCGCACCGGAATAATCAAAATTGCTCCGACCGGTTTTTCATGGACGGTTCTGCTGTTTGGATTTCTGGTTCCCCTGCATCGCAAAGACTGGCTGTGGACCGCAATCATTCTCTTTTCTCAGATTGTGACTTTCGGCCTGGCTGCAGTCCCTTTTGCTTTTCTGTACAATAAACTTTATGCCCGGAAACTGATTAAACGCGGCTACACCTATTTCAGCCGCACCGGCAGCGTTGCTCCCGAAATACTGAAAGAATACCTGCGGCTGCAAAACCGCGTTTTCGAAAAAGCCTTTGCCGCTGCCGAATAAAAACCGCCGTTTCGATACGGACCGTTTTACGCCCGCCGGATTGGAAACATGAAAAATGCGGAAAATAACTTTATGCAAGTTTTCTCGCCGCGGACGAAATCTGCATAAGCGTATAAGACACAATCTCCACAACCGGCATATTGGTCGTCTTGCAGTCACGTTCGCACTTGTAGAGAAGCTCCAGCACGCTGAGCAGTTTCTCTCGCGGCCAAATGCTGACCTGCCGTTTAAAACTCGATTCGCGAAAAAAGATAATCCGCGGCTGCAGCTTGAAAACCGCCTTGTCTACGGTGTCGCCGTTTTCCATGAAAGCCTTGCAGGTCAAAATTTTGTTAAAATGATACGTCAGGCTGCGAATAATCGAAATCGGCTCGTTACCTTCGTTAACCAGCTTGTTGAAAGCGGCCAGCGCTTTGTCCGCATAACCGCCCGCCGCGGCAAAACAAACGTCGTCGCCGGAAGAAGAAGACGCATCGCTGATAATTTTCTGCACGTCTTCAACCGTTACGTTCTTATGATCGCCGAGATAGGTTATCAGTTTTTCGATTTCGCCGGAATTACTCATCCGGTCGTTGGAAAGCCGTGCACACAACAGCTGCAGCGCCTCGTTGCCGATAGTAATCCCGTTTTCGATAAACTTGGCGCGGGTCGAGTTGAAAATATCTTCGTCACGGTCTTCATAGCAGGCGATTGCCGCCATATTCTCGTTTTCTTCCGCCAGCCTGACCAGTGAAGACTTCTTGTTCAGACTTCCCGAAGACACAATCAGCAGCGTGTCAGAAACATTATTTTCCAGCAGGGCTTTGACATGTTTGGTCAGATTATTGTCTCCGTCCCGTACGATAACCACGCGGCGACCGCCCATCAGCGACTGCCCGTTATATTCGCCGAACAGAATTCCCGGATCGCCGTTAACGTCGCTCCCGTTCAGGTAAACGACCCGAAACGGGTCATATGGATCCGGACAAACTGCCGTTGTAAATTTCTTGACATATTCGGCCTGCAGTCCCTCGTTGCTGCCGTAAATTACCGCGCAGCGCAGCACGTCGTCCGGCTTCTTCAGATACTTGTCTATTTGTGCCTGCTTAAATTGCACTGCTGTCTCCCACGCCGGTTTTCCGGGAATGGAAATATGCCCCCAGACGCAGTGCTATGTCGTTGGCAATAATCTGCGCACAGTCTTTTTCGCCTTTTTTCTCGGCAATCGTCGTCGAATACGGATTGGACATAATGTCATAGCTGGAATAGGCGATGCTGTTGCCGCGCACCAGTTCCTCGTCACTCTGGGCATCATACAGAATATAATCCACCCGGTAGCGAACCTGCTCGCGGGTTGCCGTAATGTCGTTGCGCAGCGCCTGCTGAATAATCTGGCGGTCCGTCAGTTCGACATACAGACGATACTTAGGATGCGACGGAACACCGCGCGGCGTCAGGCTGTCCAGCAGTTCGTTGCGCACAATCTGGCCGAACCGCTCTTCAATCGGTTCAACCTTAATCTGCGACATCTCCCGCGTAATTGAAGTATCAAAGTCGCCGGAAAAATACCAGGCGTTGTTATGCTTTTTTTCCACGTACAACGGCTGAAACCCACAGGCGGAGAGCAGCAAAAGCAAAAGCAAAACCCGGCATTTTTTCATTTTCGGAACTCCTCTCTAAGCCGCAGCGGCCTTGGCAACGATATTAACGATTTTGTTCGGAACGACGATAATCTTGATGACTTCCTGGCCTTCCAGCTGACGTTTGACATTGTCGACGTTCAGCGCCGCCTTTTCAAGGTCTTCTTTTGAGGCGTCTTTCGGCATTTCAATCGTGCCGCGCATTTTGCCGCAGACCTGAACCGCAATCGTTACGACGTCGTCCTGCGCCAATTTAGCATCGCCCTGCGGCCAGCTTTCGGTAATAATCAGCGACTGTTTGCCCATACGCGCCCACATTTCTTCGGCCAGATGCGGTGTAAACGGCGACATCAGTTTCAACAGCGTCAAATACAGCTCGGCCGGAACCTTTTCCAGCCCTGACATATAGTTGACATAGGTCATCAACGACGAAACCGCCGTATTGAACTTCATCTGGTCTATGCGCTCGGTCACTTCAAGAATGCACTTGTGCATCGCGCGCAAATCCTTCTCGTTCGGCTGAACGTCATATACCTTCTTCATCAGCGCATAAACCTTGCTGACAAAACGGTAAACGCCCATCAGGCTCTCGTCTGACCACATTGCGACCTGGTCAAAGGGTCCGATGAACATTTCATATAAGCGGAACGTATCCGCGCCGTAGGCGTCGACAATATCATCCGGATTAATGACGTTGCCACGCGACTTCGACATCTTCTCTCCGTTTTCAGCCAAAATCATGCCATGCGAAGTGCGCTTGTTGTAAGGTTCTTTGGTCGGAACCAAGCCGCAGTCATACAAGAACTTATGCCAGAAACGCGAATACAGCAGATGCAGCGTTGTATGTTCCATACCGCCGTTATACCAATCGACGTTCATCCAGTAGTCCAGAGCTTCTTTGGACGCAAACGCCTTGTCGTTGTGCGGGTCGCAATAACGCAGGAAATACCAGGAGGAACCCGCCCAGTTCGGCATTGTATCCGTTTCCCGGCGGGCATGGCCGCCGCATTTCGGACATGTGGCGTTCAACCAGTCGCCGGCCTTTGACAGCGGCGATTCGCCTTCATCGTTCGGATGATAGTCCGGAACCGGAGGCAGCGTCAGCGGCAGTTCCGATTCGGGTATCGGCTGCCAGCCGCATTTCTCGCAATAAACCATCGGTATCGGTTCGCCCCAGTAACGTTGGCGGGAGAAAACCCAGTCGCGCAGTTTGAAGTTAACTTTCGAACGGCCGAAACCATGCTCTTCGGCATACCTGATGGCAGCTTTCATGCCGTCTTCCTTGTTCATGCCGTTCAGAAAACCTGAGTTGACATGTGCGCCGTCCTCTTCCCACGCCTTTTCGGAAATGTCGCCGCCTTCCAGAACCTGAACAATCGGCAGATCGAAAGCCTTGGCAAAGTCATAGTCGCGCTGATCATGTGCCGGCACCGCCATAATCGCGCCGGTACCGTAGCCCATCAGCACATAATCGGAAATAAACACCGGAATCAACTCGCCGTTATACGGGTTTTTGGCCTTGATTCCTTTCAGTTCGACACCGGTTTTGGAATCGTTCGCCGTACGTTGCAAATCCGATTTCTTGGCTGTTTCGGCAACATAGGCCTTGACTTCCCCGGCATTTTCAAATTTGTCCGCCAGCGCGCCGACATATTCGTGCTCCGGCGCCAGAACCATATAGGTAACGCCGAAAGCCGTATCCGGACGGGTCGTGAAAACGGTCAGCTTTTTGTCACCCAAAGGCGCGCCGTTATTGTCGGTCAGGCCGAAGTCAAGCTCGGCGCCTTCCGAACGGCCGATCCAGTTAACCTGTTGCGATTTGACGCGGTCAATAAAATCCAGCCCGTCCAAATCGTTGATCAAACGGTCGGCGTATTTGGTAATCGCAATCATCCACTGTTCTTTGTTTTTGCGCACCACCTGCGCGCCGCAGCGCTCGCAGCAGCCGTTGACAACCTCTTCGTTGGCCAGGCCGACCTTGCAGGACGGGCACCAGTTGATGGCAATTTTGTCTTTATAGGCCAGTCCCTTTTCAAAGAACTTAATGAACATCCACTGTGTCCACTTGAAATATTCCGGCGACGAGGTGTCGATACATCTATCCCAGTCAAAACTGAAGCCAAGCGATTTCAGCTGTTTGGTAAAGGTCTTGATGTTGGCCTGCGTCGAAACCGCCGGGTGCACACCGGTTTTGATGGCGTAGTTTTCAGCCGGCAGCCCAAAAGCGTCAAAGCCCATCGGATACAAAACATTAAAGCCCTGCATGCGTTTTTTGCGGGCAATGACGTCCAAAGCGGTGTAAGAACGCGGATGTCCGACATGCAAACCTGCGCCGGACGGATACGGAAACTCGACCAGAGCATAAAATTTTTCCTTGTCATGGTCGATTTCCACCTTGTAGGCTTTCTCGTCGTCCCAGATTTTCTGCCACTTTTTCTCAATGGTATGAAAATTGTACCTGTCTTCCAGCGCCCATTCCTTGCGCCATTCTTCAAAACTTGCTTTGCCGTTGTATCTGGCATTGTTCTCGGTCATTTTCGCTTATTCCTCTCTAGCCGCTAAATCTCTTCTGTACAGTTTTCTGGCCTGGGTCAGGATGGCGTTCTCAATCTCGCCGGCCAGTCTTCTGTCCGCCGTGTCGTTAACCCACTTGCCGTCGCGCAGAACTCTTTTGAAGACTGCCACTTTCAGGCAGTCGGCACGCAGATTGCGTGACAAAATGTTGACGGTAATTTTGAACTGCTCGTTCTGAATGTTATCCATCGCCGCCCAGTCGGTAATGATGACGCCGCCGGCGGAATCCGCCGAAGCAAGGGGCATAAAGGAAAGCTTGGTAAGCGCCGCCTGCCACAAATACGGATTAACCCCTATGCTTTCTTCTGCCGGCGCTTCGCTTTCTGCTTCGGGCGCACCCTCGGCAAACGGATTAAGGGATGACATCGACGGCAGCCAGGAACAGCCGGAAACCATCAGTATTGCAATCAGAACCGTGCTTAGTTGCTTTTTCATCGGATAAACCTCATTCATTCAAATTACACATTGCACCAAAAGTATAATACTTTTCACCAAAAGACAAGTCACTTGCGCCATTTTCTCACTTGTAATTAACGTATCTTTTGCATAAGATAGGCAAAAATTACCCTCAACAAGGAACGAAAGATGCCAGATCCCCGCCAAACCGCCGCCGAAATGCTTCAAAAAGTCCTGACCGAAAAAGCCTTTTTCAGCGAGGTTAAAGGCTCTGTCGATTCGCTCGCCGGCAAAGACGCTGCTTTTGCCAACATGCTGGTACTCACGGCGCTGCGCCGGCTGGTTTTTCTGAAGAAGGCACTCAGACAATATGCCAGAAAAAAACTTCCCGAAAAAGCCGCCTTTGCCGAATTTGCCATGCTGCTCGGCCTGACCGAGATTCTCTTTATGGAAACGCCGGACTATGCCGTCATCAACAGCTGGGTCGAAATCATCAAAAGAAAAGCCGACAAATATGTCGCCGGATTCGTCAACGCCGTCCTCCGCAAAGCCTGCGCCGATCGTGAGGAGTTGAAAAGCCGTGATACGGGAGAGTTTTTTACTTCTGAGTTTTACCGGATTCTCAATCATGCTTACGGCAAAAAGACCGTTTCCAAAATGCAGGCGGCCGCATTAATCGAACCGGCGCTCGACCTTACCGTCAAGACCGATCCGGCCGGTTGGGCGCAGAGGCTCGGCGGCCTGCTGCTGCCGACGGGTTCCGTCCGTCTGAGCAACAACGGCCGCATTGCCGAAATCGAAGGCTACGAAAGCGGCGCCTGGTGGGTTCAGGACGCGGCGGCGGCTCTGCCTGTCAAATGCCTCGGCGATATCCGCGGCCTGAAAGTTCTTGACATGTGCGCCGCTCCCGGCGGCAAAACCGCCCAGCTCATCAACGGCGGCGCCGAAGTCATTTCTCTGGACATTTCCGAAACCCGTCTGAAAAAACTGCGTGACAATATGGCGCGCCTGCAGTTCCCGCCGCCGCAGACCGTCTGCGCCGACGGCGCGGACTATTTGCAGAATTGCAAAAGCGGACAGTTCGACGCCATTCTTCTCGATGCGCCCTGCTCTGCGACCGGAACGCTCCGTCGGCACCCGGAACTCGTACATATAAAAACCGTCGCCGATGTCGAGAAACAAACCGTCCTGCAAAAAAAACTGCTCGACGCCGTTCCGCCCGCGCTCAAGCCGGGAGGCTTTCTCGTTTACTGCGTTTGCTCAATCGCCAAAGCCGAAGGCGAAGAACAGCTGAAAACATTTTTGGAAATGCATGCCGGCTTCCGGCTTTGCCCGCTCGCCGCCGAAGACATATGCCGCGGCCCCGGTCCCGACATTTCCGAAATTTTTACCCCCGAAGGCTGCATCCGTACACTGCCGTTCCATCTCGCGGACTGCGGAGGCCTTGATTCTTTTTTCATTGCCAAACTGCAAAAGGTTGCCTGAATGTTTTTCCGCAAAGATATCTTCAATACCAAACCCGCCGCGCTCGAGCCTGAAGCCGAAACGGCCGAAGACGAAGTCAGAAACCCGCCTTCCGACACGCGCCCAGTCTATGTCATCGGCGACAATGCCCTTACCTGCTATCTGGCCGCCAAGCTGACCGACGCCGGACACGATGTCATCGTCATCGCCGGCAAAGAAAACAACCTCAGCTTTTCCACCAACGGCATCAGCCTCAAGGAAGACAGCAGCCTCAAACTCAGTCGCTACAAGTTCAATACTTCTTTCTGGATAAAGGAAGAACCAAAACTGGTTATCATCGCCGCCGACGCGGGCCATGTCAACGCCTCGTTGGCCGCCGTGGCCAAAGACAAAATCGGCGCGGCGCCGGTTTTGTGCTTTACGCCGCTCAAAGACGTCAACTACATTGAAGCCATGGTCGGCGGCAATCTTTTCCGGGCCTTTTTCGACGGCTATCTGCAACAGAACGGACAGCAGGTTTTTCTTTACGGCCGCACGCCGCAGGTAAAAATCTGCAAAAACGTCAACTGGGAGAAGGAAAACCCTTTTCCGGACATTTTTGCCTACACCGGCCTGAACGTCGGATACGAAACCGACACCGTACGCTGTTACTGGGAATTTTTCGCACCTTACGCGGTCGGTTCGCTTTTGTCCGCCCTCAACAACAAAAATCTGTTTGACATTACCAAGGACAAGCAGCTTCGAGACCAAATTCCCCGGCTGATTGCCGAAACGGCGGCGATTGCCGCCGGCGAAGGACTGGAACTGGATTGCGAGCCGCTGGTCAAAAAGCTTTACGCCGCGCCGATGAACTATCGCTTTCCACTTCAGGACGAAATCAACGCCGGCGGCTACGGCGAGGCCAACCTCATCAGCTCGGTGCTGATGAACGCCGCACGCAGCGCCAAAATCCGCTTTATGGACAGCAGCCTCAACAAAATCCTCAAGCAGATATACAACTTAATCTTAGTATAAAAGTGCTTTGCAGGTTGAAGAAAAAGAAGAAACGGATTATAAAAAAGTAAGTTGACTCAATAATCAAAAGGCTCTGGCCCATGGAATTTGCATACATCATCACTCTTGCCGCTTTTCTGGTTTGTTTCTTGGCCGCGCTTGTCGGTCTGCGGTTGGCCGCTTCGGAATTGTCATCTCCTGTTCCCGGCAGCAGCTGGCGCCGCGATGCTTTCCTGCCGATGCTGCTGGTTTCCTTTGCCGCTTTTGCCCTTCTTTTTACCTTTGCCAACCGGACATATGATCAGATTTTTCCGCTGACCTGGGTTGACCTGTTGCTCGCTTTTGTTTCGGCAGCGGCGGTTTATGCCGTTTCCCTGTTCAAAAAAACCGACCGTTTTGCACTGCCGGCACTGGCAGGCGCCGCGCTGCTCTGCACTGCGTTTCTGCCGGCCGATTTCATGCTGTTTCAGAATCATCTGCCTTTCTGGGGCGATCGGTTCTGCATCGTCTTGCTCTGGACGCTGTTTGCCTGGTGTTTTCGTTATCTGAACGGCATTGACGGCATCGCTTCCCTGCAGGCTTCCGGTTTCGTCTGCGGGCTGCTTATCCTTTCCGTACTCGGCGGCCTGCCGCTCTTATACGGCAATTTTGCCGCCGCGCTGCTCGGTGCCCTGACCGCATTGCTCGTTTACAATTGGTATCCGGCCAAACTTCTGCTCAAAGACGGCGCCTGCGTTTCGCTGGGATTCCTGCTCGGCTGGCTGACGATTCTGACGGCTCGCGAAGGCACGGGCAGCTGCGCTCTGATTTACGCCATGTATTATATTCTTGAGATTTGCTGGGCCGTCGGCCGCAAACTGATTGCCAATGACGGCAGCCTGGTTTCCAATACGCTGTATTACCGTCTTAACGCCTCAGGCCTGTCCCCGGCCGAAATCGGCCAAAACGTCGCCAAACTGCTGACCGTCCTGCTGGTTCTGGGCAGCTTTCAGGTTTATGCGCCCAATAACTATTCTTTGCCGCTGGCCGCCGCGCTCGTTACCCTCTGGTTTATGAGCAAACTCAATAACTGGCAGGAACCGCAGCAAAGCCTGAAAGATATCAATCGCGAAGTCATTCGCGACATCAAAGATAATGTCGAAGACATAAAGAAGATAATCAGATAGGAACGGTCTCGAAACGATGGCACTTTTCGGCGCAATAAAAAAACTGTTTCAAAATCCGGCCAGCCGTTCTGCCGAAACGGTCAGCCCCGCTTCGGCTGTCATGCCCCGCTTCCGGGTCAAGGTCATTGAGTTCAGCGACAACGTTGAAGGCAGCAGCGGCGAAATCATCGCCAGACAGCTGGCGACGCGCGAAGGGATCGAGGTCAGCTATTTCGACGAGCCTTTCAACAAAAGTTTTCTCAATCTGGAAAGCCGCACTTTGTTTGACCTTATTGACAAAGGCCAGACGATTCTGGACAAGACCGGCGCCGACGTCCTGCTCTGGGGCTGCCGGGAAGGCAGCCGCATCCGCCTGAACTTTCAGGTGCCCAGTCAGTATGAAGACGAGGAACTGGCCTTTGTTTCACTGATGGACAGCCTTTATATTCCGGCGCGTCCCGAAGGCGAAAACTATCCCGACGCCGTAATAAACCTCATCTACGGCGGCCTGCTCAGTTCCCTGAACGCCGCCGGGGCTCAGGCCAAAGTCTATAAACGCTACCTGCTCAAAAAAATCATCGACCGCCTGTCTAAAGACAACTCAGCCAAAACGCTGTCCATTGAATATATGCCCTATATCATGAACTTTTTGGGCATTATTTACCTCAGCTACGCTTTCGACAAATCGGACGGCCGCGACTTCAAAATTGTCAAAAGCCTTTTTGACACGGCCATTAAACATCAGGACCTGATTACCTCGCCGATTCATCTGGGCTGTATTTACAACCACCTCGGCCAGCTCTACGACTGTGCCACCCGTTATATGGATAAAAATCCGGCCGCTTATTTCAAAGGCGCCATCGAATATTACCGCCTGGCTCAAAAATACCTCAGCAAATATACCTATCCGTACGACTACGGCTACATATCCTACAAACTGTCCAAACTGTTCTTTAACTACTGGCGGCAGAAAGAAGACATTCAGGCGCTCCGCGATGCCGTCTTCCAACTCCGCGAAGCCGAGAAAATCTATACCTACGCATTATTTCCCGAATTTTGGGCCGAGATTCAGGGGCAGCTGGGTTATCTGCTCTCGCTGCTGGGTTCGTTTACCAAAAGCGAAGACATTTCCGAATTGGCTATCGCCAGCTACAAAAACCGCCAAAAAGTCATTACCGAACGCCGCGATCCGCTGCTCTGGGCCGAATGTTCGGAAAACATCGGCGACATCTACTATCGCATTGGCAAAAACAAGGCCGACCGTGCCGCTCTTGAAGAAGCGCTTGAACATTTTCACGATGCCCTGTACATTTTTGAAAACGCTCAGCTTTCCGAACGAATCAAAAAACTTACCACTGACATCGCCCGCACCAACCAGAATCTGAATCTGCTTTGAACGATTCAGATTCTCCGTCCCGGATCAGTCGTCACTTCTTCGGCAGAATCTCAATCCAGTAACCGTCAGGGTCTTCAATAAAATAAACGCCCATCTCCCGGTTTTCAAAACAAACGCAACCCATTTCCGAATGTTTGCGAAAGGCTGCGTCATAATCGTCGGGATAAACCGCCAGATGAAACTCGCCCTCGCCCAAATCATATTTCTGCGGATGATTTTGCAGTTCGGTCAGCTCCAACTCAAAGGACGTTCTGCCGTCGCCAAGATAAACCAGCGTAAACCCGTTTCCCGTCATTCGGCGAATTTCTTTCAGTCCCAGCGCCTTTTCATAAAAACTTTTGCTGTTTTCCAGATTCGCGACGTTAAAATTAAAATGCGCAAATTCAAAACTCATCTTTTCCCCTTTCGTTTTTCTCTTTTTGCAATAAGCGGAAAGCGATGTCAAACAATTAATTTTTCCATATACAAGGTATCGTATTCATATGTCTTTCCCTCAATCTCCGTCATATAAACCTCATTTCCGGTCGGCAAAAACGCCGACTTTCGATACAGGTTAATCGCCGGACGCTGGCTCATCGTAACATGCAGACGCAGTTTTTCAAAGCCTTTCAGACGCGCCATGCGTTCCAGATAATTTAACAGTTTTTCGCCATAGCCGCGCCCTTTAAACTCTTTGCGGACATGAAGTTTACAGACTTCGGCTTCTCTGTCGCTCTTCCTGACGATACCGCCCATCCCGACGATTTGTCCGTTTTCAAAAACGCCGGCAAACATGCCGCCGTTGCGTTCAGTCTGTCGGATAAACGTCTTGATGTTCGGAAAAAGATACAGCTGCTGGATAAACCCCTGCGGATTGTCCCGAACCGAGGCCTCATAAAGTTGTTCCGCCGCAGCCAGATTTTCTTCGCGTAAAACTTTGACTTCAACCATCGTCAATACTCCTTCATGGCAAAATTTTTCAGAGTTAAGGCATAAATTTCGCTTACTTTTCGCAAATCCTGCTGTGCCGCACGTTCGTCAATCTGATGCATGCCGCCTCTCCTGCCGTAATCGCCGCGCGGCTTGCCGTCAACGATACCGCCTTTCTCGGGCGTTCCGAGTTCAATAATCTGCGCCCGGGGAAAATATCTGCCGATAAAGCGGCCGTCGGTCGTTCCGCCCGAACCGTCAGTATGCGCCTCGATTCGCAACGACGCGCGAATAGCCTCAAGCGCACTCTGCGCCAACGATCCCGGTTCCGAATAATAAGGCTCTGACGCCGTTTCCATATTTGCCCGCACAATCACTTCCCGTGCCTTGGCATAATCAGGATGCCTGCGCAGAAAACGCGGCGGATTCAACAATATCTCCTGCAAATCGGCCAGCACTTTTTCCTTGCTCTGCCGACTCGTAAACCGCACGTTCCACATTGCCGCGGCCGTTTCCGGAATAACCGCGCTGGCGGCAAAATCGCCAGACTGCAGGGCCACCGTCTCGAAAGTCGTATTCGGAAAATGCTGATTGCCGTCTTTCCATCTTTTGGCATTGAGAATAACCATGGCGTAAGCCAGCGCCCGGTTCGGATTTTCAAACAGCTCCTCATAAGCCCGGTGTCCCTGCGTTCCCTTTGCCTCCAGATACCCGACCAGCGAACCGCGTCGGCCGGTCTTGATATGCGTTCCGAGATAATCCCGCGACGACGGTTCTCCGACAATAAAAGCGTCGGGATTTTTGCCGTTGGCTTTCATCCAGGCCAACACCTTGTCGCTGCCGTTAACCGCCGCCCATTCCTCGTCGCCGGTAATCAGTGTGCCGATTGTCAGATTCACGCCGACGCCTTTGCCGGCTTTCAGCTCTTCCAGAGCGCTCATCCAGGCGCCGACACTGCCTTTCATGTCCGTTGCGCCCCGCCCCCAGACGAAACCTTCGTCAATCTGCCCGGAAAAAGGCGGACGCCGCCAGAGCTTCTCCTCGCCAACCGGAACAACGTCGATATGCCCCATATAACATAAAAATTTGTGGCCGGCTGCTTTCCTGTCGCCGATAGTCAGTTCCGCATACAGATTCGGCACCGGATACCACCATTTGTCATGCCCGCCTTCAAAAACCAGCTGCTCGGTCTGTGCACCCTGTTTTTGCAAAAACTCTTCCAGATATGCAAGGACTTCGCGGCAACGCTCAAAGCGCTCGCGACGTTCTGTTTCATTTCGTCCGAACGGCGAAACCGAAGGAATTTTGACCAAATCGCTGACAATTTCGACCGCATCAGTCATTTTTCAGTTTTTTCTCCGTATATTTCAATCTTATGCCCAAGCATCTTATAACCGTGCGCCGCCGCAATTTTCTCCAAAATGACGTCCAGCTCGTCAGCCGCAAATTCGGTAACCGCACCGTCTTCCATATCAATAATATGATGGTGGTGATGTACCTCCCCCGAAACCTTTTCGTACGCAGGCTCCAAATTCGGAAATTCGTGTTTTTCAATCAGGCCGAGTTCGCAAAGCATGTTCAGAGTACGGTAAACCGTTGCCAAGCCGAGCGTCTTGTCTTTTTTTCTCGCCCGGTTCAGAATCTCGTCCACCGTAAGATGGGTTTTCGAATTCTCCAACACCTGAAACAGCGCCCGCCGGGAAGATGTCAGATTGATTCCCTTTTCCTTAAATACTTTCTCAAAAAGCGACATGAATTTCCTCATAAAAAATGTTGACACATAAAAAATAAAGTTTTATAAAATCTTCTGTTTGAGAAAGATTATCATTCTCAATAAATAAGTCAACAGTAATTTGGAACAAGTCATGACTGAGCCGGAAACAATTTCTTTCATTCAGGATTCCTATAGGATTCTCCGTCGGCAGAAAGACATGACGCCGGACAACGAAACGCTCTGCCGCGTTCTTAATCGTCTGGTCATGACGCTGATAGAAAAAAACGTCTGTACGCAGACATTTTGCGACAAAATTCTGAACAGCCCCAGCATCAGGCCGCTGGTTGGCAAAATCCGCAGCATTGCCCAATGCGCCGAATGCGAGATGGAAAAATACTGGGCTGCCCGATTTTGCAAAGAACCGAACGGCGGCATAAACCGGCTGAAAACTTTCTGGTATTACGAACAGTACCGGCAGATTACCCTGAATGAATACGGCTTCATCAAAGACCTGCCCAATGTCAGGCACATTGCTTTCGTCGGTTCCGGCCCTCTGCCGATGACCGCAATTCTGCTGCGGCAGCTCGGCAGTTACGAAATCGACCTGATTGACAAAGATTTGAAAGCGTTGACGCTTTCAAAACGATTATGCGACAGTCTGAACCTTAACTTCGGCTTCATTCACGCCGAAGCTGCACAGGCGGACTATCGCAGATATGACCTGGTTTTCATCGCCAGCATGATCGATGAAAAGACATCCCTGGTCAATAAACTGCACAACACCGGAATCAAATATCTGATTGTGCGGGACGCTGAAAAATTCTCCTGCCTGTTTTATGCCGAACTGGAAAGGGAAATTTTTCAGAAATATAAAATAAGCAACTATCATGCCGGAGACAATATGACCTTAAACTCATCTTTTCTCCTTGAAATACAATAAACATCAAATATAACTCCTGAAACGAAAGATACGGAATCCGCGCAACCGGGTTCCGTATTTTCTGCCTTGAAATTAAATGTTCCCGGTCATATTATCAATGGCAGTTTTACAACTTCTTCCGAGAATGAAAATGAGACTGTTTTATCCGATTGTACTGCTTGTCGTTTCAAATATTTTCATGATCTTTGCCTGGTACGGCCACCTCAAATACAAATCGGCCGCCCTGTGGATCGTGATTCTGGCCAGCTGGGGAATAGCCTTTTTCGAATATTGCTTTCAAGTTCCCGCCAACCGCATCGGTCATGACTATTTTACCGCCCCGCAGCTTAAAATCATGCAGGAAATTATTACCCTTGCGGTTTTTGCAGTCTTTTCGGCGCTTTACCTCAAAGAAGGGTTGAAATGGAACGACGCGGTCGGTTTTCTGCTTCTTCTGCTGGCAGCTTTTTTCGTCTTCAAAAGATGGGACTGAAGCTGACGGCATCCGCGGCCAAACGTTTTCTCCGAAAACGGATAAAAAGACTTGACTTAAAGCGGGCTCTAAGGTTTATGCTGTAAGCAACCGATTGCCATAACGAACAGAAAAAAATGAACAAAACTTACTTTCGCATTCGCTGCATCATCGCCTGGGTTACAGGCATGTTGTGCTTTCTTGCCTTTTTCAGTGCATTTTACCCCGTAAAAATTTTTGACCTCCAATTGACCGCGCTGCTGCAACGTTTTCTCGTCGACGTCTCGCTGACCGCGGCAATTCTTCTCAGCGCATTATTGCTTCTCACGCTCTTTTTCGGCCGTGTCTATTGCTCGACCCTCTGCCCTTTCGGGCTGCTCCAGGAATTTCTGATGCTGTTTTTCCGACGCCGCACCGGCTTTCGTCAAAACCGTCCGGCCAAATATTTTCTTGCTGCCGTTTTCTTCGGCGTACTGCTCGGCGGCACGGTTGCCGTCATTCGCCTGATTGACCCCTACGCTCTTTTCGGTTCGGCGGCAAGCGGCGCGCTTCCCGGACTGGCCGCTTTCGGATTCGTTGCCGTTCTGACCTGGTTTTTTGGACGTATTTTTTGCGCCAACATCTGTCCGGTCGGAACCCTCCTCGGCCTGCTTGCCGTCCATGCCCGCAAAAAAATTCTGATTAACCCGGAACAGTGTGTTTCCTGCGGCCTTTGCGCAACCGGATGTCCAACCGGCAGTATTGACTTCAGGAGCAAAACCGTCAACAACGAAACCTGCATCAAATGCTTCAAGTGCCTTGCTGTTTGCCGACAAAACGGCATTGATTACCGCAGCGAACCGGTTGCAGCAGTTCCGTTCAGTCCGGAAAGACGCAGATTGTTGACAGCGGCGGCCGCAGCGGCAGTTTTGTCCGTAGCCGTAAAAGGCGGCATCAGGCTCAGCCGGACAATCGCCGACAAAACCAAAAAAGTCATTCTGCCTGCAGGTGCTGGCAACCCCGGAGAATTTGCCAGCCGCTGCCTCAACTGCAACCTCTGCGTCGCCGGCTGTCCGATGAAAATCATAAAAAAGGCGTCAGCGGATTATCCTGCCGTACATATTGACTACGCCGAGAGTTTTTGCGACTATGACTGTCATAATTGTTCTGCTGTCTGTCCATCGGGAGCCATTAAAAAAATTTCTCTGGCAGAAAAGCAGAAAACACAAATCGGCCTGGCCACTGTCGACGAAAACGCCTGCATCAAATGCGGCATTTGCGTCATGAAATGCCCGCGTCAGATTATTTGCCGAAAAAACGGCGGCTTTCCGCAAATCGATGCCAAAGGCTGCATTGGCTGCGGCGCATGCCAAAATGCCTGTCCGGTAAATGCCATTACCGTAATTCCCGTAGAAACACAGAAAATATTATAAGGAGAAAATAATGTCTTTAGGTTTATCCGAAATCGTCCTGATTCTAATCGTTGTTCTGATTCTTTTTGGCGGCAAAAGAATTCCCGAACTCGCCAAAGCCCTCGGCAGAGCACAGTATGAATACAAAAAAGCACGGGACATGCTGCAAAACGAAGCACAAGAGCTGAAAAAAGACATCGACAACGCCGCCGAAGAAGAAAAAAAGAAAGACGAAAAATAACCGATGGAAAAACGGCAGGAAAGTCTTATTGAGCATTTGGAAGCTCTCCGTTCAACATTGATAAAATGTTTTGCGGCATTGGGCATCGGACTTCTTCCGATGTTTCTTGCCGCACCGGACTGCATTGACCTGCTTATCAGAATCATGACATCAGGCAATAACATCTCCTTAAACTATTTTTCACCGATGGAAGTTTTCGTTTTACAGATCAAAACGGCTGTTGTACTGGACATTCTGATCTGTTCTCCTTACATCGCCAAAAATATTTGGGAATTTGTCCTGCCGGCACTTCACGACAACGAACGCCGTTTCATCAGGTCCATTGTCTTGTCTTCCTGCATATTATTCATCTTTGGCACACTGTTTTGCGTCTTTTTTATCCTGCCCCTGCTGATAAATTTCGGCTTGAGTTTTGCAACACCGAATATAAGAGCCGTTTTTGGCGTTTCCGGCATCATTTCAACCGCACTTTGGCTGTCGGTAGTTTTCGGGCTGATGTTTCAGTTTCCGCTGATTACCCGCTCGCTGATTCGTTCCGGTATCGTTTCTTACCGCTCCGTAACCGGCAAACGTCCACACGTCATCGTTGGCATTTTGCTTCTGGCCGCCCTGCTGACACCGCCCGACATTGTCAGCCAGCTAATGCTTGCCGTTCCAACTTATGCGCTTTTTGAAACCAGTTTGTTTTTTTCGCGGCCGAAACAAAAATAAAATAAAAAAAGTTCTTGACCTAGAGCATGCTCTAAAGATTAAGCTGTAATCAAATCAATGCAAAAAAATCTCTGCCATATATTGAAACTGGCGGAATCGTTCACAAATTCAGTTCAACACACCAACAAAGGAGAAAAAAATGAACAAAACAATCCTGTTCGGAGCCGTCGTCCTTTCTCTGCTGGCTCTGTTCGGCTATAAATCAAATGCCCAACTTAAAGAGGAGAACAATACAGTGAAAAACGAAACGCCCAAAATCCTGATTGCCTACTATTCATACAGCGGCAACACCAAAGAAGTCGCCGAAGCAATTCATAAACTCGTCGGCGGAGACCTGTTCGAAATTAAAACCGAAGGAAGCTATCCCGAAGAATACCGCCCGATGACCACGCAGGCCAAAAAAGAAATCGACGCTGGCTATCGTCCTAAATTGACAACCGCAGTTACCGACATAACCCAATATGACGTTGTTTTCCTTGGTTCGCCAAACTGGTGGGGCACCATTACGCCGCAGGTAAGCAGTTTTCTCGAAACCTACCGTCTGAAAGGAAAAAAAGTTATCCCGTTTATAACACATGGTGGCGGCGGTGCCCAACATACCGTTACCGATATGACGGCACAGTGTCAGGGTTGCGACGTGAACAGCAATGCCTGGATCGGCTACGGCAACCGTACAACAGGCCTCTCCGGCTGGCTGAAAGATTTAGGTTTCAGCAATTGAACCGGACTTCATTAAACAGAAAGCCCTGCAAATGCAGGGCTTTCTGTTTAATGGCGGAGAGATAGGGATTACTCTGCGCTGCGCTTGAGTTGCACAGGCGCTCATTCGCTCCGCTCACCGGCGTTCTCCCGCCCGCCTTTCGCTGGTAGTCGAACCCTCTTCCCTAGGGTTCAAATCCAACGCCCCTCATCATTATCAGTAAACCCCGCACAGGGCGGGGCTTACTGATAATGGCGGAGAGATAGGGATTCGAACCCTAGGTACCCCGATAGGAGTACAATTGATTTCGAGTCAACCGCATTCGACCACTCTGCCATCTCTCCACAGCTGACCTATTTTTAATAAAGTCAAATCAATTAATTTGCAAGCCAAATCTTATCACAATGCAAAAATTTTCTTTTTTTATCGTTTCGATATGCTAAACTAAACATGTTTGACAATCATCCGAGACGACCATGCTAAATCTGAAAGACTATATCCGCAATATCCCCGACTTTCCCAAACCGGGAATTATATTTCGCGACATCACTACCGCGCTGAAAAAACCTGAAGTCTTCCGACAAATTATCGATGAAATCTATTTTAACTTTAAAGATGAAAACATCGATTACATTGCCGCCATAGAATCTCGCGGCTACCTCTTCGGAGCTCCTTTGGCATACAAACTTGGTGCCGGTCTGGTTATTATACGCAAGCCGGGAAAACTCCCGTCCAAAGTCGAACGAATCGAATATGAGCTTGAATACGGAACCGATTCGCTGGAAATTCATCAGGACGCCGTTGAACCGGGAAAAAGAGTTTTGGTTGTCGACGATTTGCTTGCTACCGGAGGAACAATTTGCGCAGCCTGCCAACTTATCGAAAAAATAGGCGGTATCGTTGCCGGTACCGCTTTTTTAATTGAGCTGGATAATTTAAAGGGGAAAACGCATCTCCTAAAATCGGCTAAAAATATTGCGCTCCTGCATTACTAATTGCCTACTTAAACACCTTAAGCCGCATATCCATTGGCAGATAAGTTTTCTTACCCACAGACGCTTCAATGCTGCCAAACGGCATCTGCGCTCTCAGTCGCCAGCTTTGCGGCAGTCGCCATTCTTCACGCACCTTTTCGTCAATCAACGGATTATAATGCTGCAGGCTGGCTCCGACATTATTTTCGGCCAGCGAAGTCCAGACCATATACTGTAAAATGCCGTTTGCCTGTTCGGCCCAGACCGGAAAATTATCGGCATACAAGGGAAATTTAGCCTGTAAATCCGCTGTAACCTGATCATCGACAAAATACAGAACCGTACCATATCCGGCCGCAAACGAATTTATTTTTTCCTCTGTTTTGCCGAAGGCTTCCGCAGGAACCCTAGCCTGCAAGGCATCTTTGACAATATTCCACAGTTTATGATGATTTTCGCCGAACAGAACGACAACCCGTCCCGATTGCGAATTAAAAGCAGACGGACAGTTTTTAACCATACCTTCAACCAGGCGGACAACCTCGTCTTCCGCCAGAATTTTTCGTTTTCCCAAATTATAAACCGACCGGCGTTTCTCGGCCAAGCGTAAAAACTTCTCTTCCATATTCGCCCCCGCTGAATTGTTATAAAGATAAATATTTCTCGTCTCTGGCTTTTTCAAGCAGTTCGGTCGTCATATTCTTTACAAACAGCCCAACCAGATTAAACTTGCTGACCATATCGGCCGGATACAGCCGCTCAAAACGCAGCATCAGTTCGTCTTTGTTATCATATCCCAGAAGCTGTGGCGTCAGATAGTCAACCATGTCTTCAAAATTCTCAAAAATTGCTATGCCGCGCAGCTGCGTCAACAGCTTTTCCTGTGTACGCGAATTGACAAACTCAATCACATCGCCGATTTTCAGCTGCTGCCTTTTCTTGTCAAACAACCTGACTTCGACATGACACTCATTGTTTTTCATTTTGTTAAACGAAATGTAATTGGACTTCATGGTATATTTCATCGGCGTCTCCGCGTTTAATTGTTAATCCGGATACCCTCAAACATCTGATATTCAAAAAGCGCAAAATCATCCGTCATCGCGCTGACATGATCGACAATCAAATGCACCCGCAGCCACCATTCCAGACCGTCCGGACCATAAAGACGGACGGCATCGTCATCGGCAAACCATTCTTTCAACTGATTCTGATAACTCTTGAGACAACGTTTTGACAGGCGATTGAACAAATGCTGCTCATAAGCCCTTCCGCCAACTTTCTTTCCGGCGACAAAAGCCTCAAACTCAGCCCGCGGAAGTTTCAGCAACCTGCCAAAATAACGTTCAAGCAGCCCCGAAATAACCGCATAACCGGAAAGCTCGATACTTTCCGCTTCTTTCGACTGATAAATCCTTTTAACCGAAAAATCCTTAATTACGTTCAAAACGCGTCCCATCGGCATATCTTCGGTAATCAGCTCTTCCGCCGAACTGTCGCAAAACGCGTCATAACGCCGGACAAATGCTTCTGCGGCAGCCTCCACGGCTCTATGACTGATTTCGATACAGATTTCAACGCCGAAATCCCGAACGCTCTCTTTCTCGGCCAGACTTTTAACCGGTATTTCTTCACTCCCGTATTTTTGCTCCCACATCTCGTGAAACTCTTTCAAAAATTCGGCCGGCGTAATAATCCCTTTGGCAATGGCATCCGAAACGTCGCTCAAACAATAGGATATGTCGTCAGCAGCTTCCATGATATAAGTCAGCGGATAACGAAATCCCTTCGGCCAGCCGATAAGCCGATACGCCTTTTCTATCTGCGCTTCTTCCGATTTGAAATAACCGGCCTTTTTTCTGATTTTGCGACCGGCTTTCTCTTCTCCGGAAGTTCTGGCATACTTGACTGCCGACAACAGCGACGGCACTGTCAGATTCAGAGCAAATTCATCTTTTTCGCAATGCAGGCGGCTGACGATTCGAATTCCCTGCGGATTCCCGTCAAACTCATAAAAATCCGTCAAAAGCGGTTTTATTGCCGCATAATCGAGCCGCAAATCTTTCGCATAACTTTCCAGATTGTCTTCCGCCCATTTAACCAGCGCCGCCTCTCCGAAATGTCCGAACGGCGGATTACCGATATCGTGCATCAAACAGGCATTTTCAACGACGGCCGGAATCTCAACGGCATTTTCCGCGCTTATCTTTCCCTCGGCACATAAACGCCGGGCTATTTTGCTGGCCAGAATTTTCCCAATATCAGCCACCTCCAGCGAATGCGTCAAACGCGAGCGCACACTTGAATTAAGTTCCAGAGAAAAGACCTGCGCCTTTTGTTGCAAACGCCGAAAAGAAGAAGAATAAATAATACGCGATTTGTCGCTGAAAAATTCTTCCAGCGGAACACGGCCGCCGATATCCGATTTCCGCAGACGTACCGGGGTTAAAATCCGCTTAAACAAATTCTCCGTCATATTTTCCACCATGTTTAACTTTCTGAATATATTACATTTATAGCAGAAAAATAAAATCTGATAACATTTAATTGCAGTTTTTACAGCACAAAAACCACCTTTTATCCACGGAAAATAAAACTGAAACAAAAAAACAGCCGCCATCCGGCTGTTTTTACCGCAAGAGACGATGTTTGGTTAATGTTTTGAGCCAGCGACAGCGGCGATAAAACATTTACAAAACGAGTGACCGCAGCGAGTTGGTGAATGTTAATGAACCTACGAGCCAGACAGGGATTTGAAAAATCCCTTTGCCCTGAAACAAAAAAAACCAGCCTCTCGGCTGGTTAAGAATTGGAGCGGGCAAAGGGATTTGAACCCTCGACATCAACCTTGGCAAGGTAATTATCTTATAAAATAATGCTTTGATTTATATTGTTTTTTTAACTAGAAATAAAATTACTGCCAAGATTTTGCCAAATTATTTATGGCAAAGCTCCAATTCCTGCCTTAATTTATTAAGTCTGCCTATCCATTCCCAAGTGTTCGGAATTTCCGAACAGCTGGCCTTTTCCAACTCGGCAGCAACGGCCGGACCCGCTGTCGGCCACACCGGGCAATAGTCAGAGTTTACCGTCGTGCATGAGCTTAAGCAGCTCAGCGCGGCCAGCATTAGGCTTAGCATAAATTTCTGCCTTTTTTTGTGAAACATACTTCACAACCTCCACCTGCTTTGTCACATATTCAACCTGTTTGTCAGAGCTTCCCACCCGATAGCCAGTATAATAAGCTCCAGCAATAATAAGGATAAAAAGACCAATAAGAAGCGCATACCTCATCAAACCTCTTCCTTTGGCACCCATTTTTGTAATTTTACATCGAAATAATTATTCAGATGCAAATCAAAAGATTCTTGATGAGACAATCCTTTTCTTTTTACTGTATGCTTAACTCCCATTTCTGAAATGTTAGCTATAAGACAAGCATTTTTGAGAGTATATAAATTATTTTTATATTTTACCCAAACATTTGTAGATAAATTTGTGTTTTGTTCCTTATAAGTAACCCAGCGGCAATTTTCGGGATTATACCCCAAATTATTATCAATCCTATCTATAGTCAACTTGTCATCATATCCGTTGGCAATAGCCCAGTTATAGAAGTTCAAAAAGCCTTTGTTGCTTTTGTGCCACTCGTCGCAAATCTTTTTATCTTTATACCGACTGTAGCTTCTGTGTTTTGAACATTCGCACCTTGTGTGCATTGATTCCCAGATTTTGTACAATCTTGTTTTGCTAAGACCGTTTATTCTGGATATTCTCTCCATTTTCAAACACCCGCAAGATTGAGTATGCCCACTTAGCAGATGATTAGTTAGGACGTGGGTATAATTTCCACAATCGCATTTACAATATTTCTTGTTTCCGCAATTTTCCAAAACTGTTAATCTACCAAATTTTTGCCCTATTAAATCTTTTATTTTTGCCATTGTGAATCTCCGTTAGAATAGTAATTGACTTGCAAGCATAGAACCGAACCAAATTCCTGCGAAAAATTCTCCCCAATTCCATCCAGATTTTCCCAACGCTTTAAGTTTCTCAAGCAAACCGCCCAACCAGTAACACACACCCATTGCAAGGCCGGAAAGCATTAGCGACAGATTCCCAAAGTACAATCCCCACAAAAATGTAATGATTAGACCGGTCAACGTCGTACCGCAAAAGCCGAACAGTTTCGGATATTCATACAACCAGATAGTTTTGCCTTTAAAAGTAATTCGGCAGGAATAAAGCAAATCGTCTATCAGCTCACACTCCCGATACTGCACTAAGTTTGGGTTGAGTTTCCCACCTTCCAGCAACCGGCCAATATACAATCCCCAGCCGTAAAGCTTATAAGACGTGAAACAAGCAATGCAGCCGACAACGGCTTTCTCGAGGCTGTTTCCAAAATAAAAATACCCCAAAATGCCGAAAAAAAGCGCATACCAGATTTTATTTTCCGGGATATATTCTTTCCAAAGTCCGCCGCGAATGCGCCATAACAGCGCCGAAATAACGACAATTCCCAATGAAATCAGATAAATCATAGTTTCCATACTCCCTTTTCAATTAAACGGGCAATTCGTACCGCCCTTTCTCCAACATCTTTGGCATATTTTGAAGCCAGACATTCGGTTGCCGCCTGCATGTAGTTTCCCACACCAAGAAAGCCCAGCATCTTCTTGAATTTCAGGAGACCGCCGATGCCAAGATTAAACGCCATATCCACCAGCGCATACTGCCGCTCGTCGTCCAACTGTTTCCAAAACGGAATCCGTTCGACACATTCGGCTTCGACGCGCTTAATATCGTTTCTAAGCAGAAAGAAAGCGGCGTTTTTGGTAATGCCGCTTTTATAATCGCCAATAACTTTAATTTCTTCAGCCGTCGGCGGATTGACTTCCAGATTCCGGCCAACACCGATAGTCAGATAGCCGGCCGGGCACCGATACGGCTGCAGCCTTATCCCCTCGTGCAGACAAAGCCTCTGCACAGCTTCATTCTCGTTTATCATCGCTTTTGCCTCCGATCCTCTGTTCAAAAATATCCGGAACTTTGTTCAAGCACCGGATAAGCGCATCATAAATCTTCGTGGAAAGAACACCGCAAAGATACCCGACACAGGTTGATATTTCCGGATCATACCCAAAATGTGACATGATCATTGCCGGGGTATAGCAGAAGCTAAACCCCAGAATAAAGACGCATAAAGTGCGCCGAAAGCTCACAAACCGTTCATTAAGCATATTCCAAACTCCTGCAATAAAAGAAGCCACACAAAGCGAAAAATCGTTCAAATCCACTGCATATCTCCATAAAAAAAGAGAGCGTTTCCGCTCTCTCTTGTTTTTTAGTTCATCTTTCGGTCATAATAATCTGCTTTGGCAAGATTCTTTTCAACCTCGCTCATGTCTTTTAATATATCCGAGACGTCCATTATCTCGCCCATCTTAAAATCATTTTTGCTTTTGCCGAAAGCGGTCAGCGTCTCAATCATCATTTTGACGCCTTTGTGCATATCTCGGCGCATTTCGCAAACTTCATCTTTGTTCATATCAATTCTCCCCATGTTTTTTAAGGACGTCCATAATCTCTGCCGGCGTATCGGCCGAAATCTTTATTTGTCCGATTACCGTATTAAAGCTCGTATCGTGCAGATTGCCGAGATACTTTTTGACAACGCTTTCCAGAACGTCCAAATCAATATAATCGCTGTCGCCCGCCAACAGTTTTAACATCCGCACACCCTGAGTTTGCAGTTTATAGTGAGCCGCTGCCGCGGCAAGACCATTCATCAATGTCGGTTCCATATTGCCAAACGTCTGCGAAATATATTCGCTAACGGCAAGCACCGAATTATCCAAACTTATTTTCATCGCTGTTCCCTTCATGAAAGAGCGGGGCGGAGCACAAACCCCGCCCCTTTGAGATTACTGCTGTTTGGCAGCTTTGTTTGCCATAATTACGGTATTGGTTTCGCCGGTGGCCGTGGTATTAACCACCTGCCCCTGAAAACCGACCGGAACACATCCGGCCAGCGGCTGCGGACAAATTACCGACAGAGGGATAACCTCTTTGGTTATGTCGTTCAGACGATTGTTGATGCGTGCAAATTCCTGATTGACAGAAATAAAACCGAAATCAGTCGCCTGCTTGTTCAGCGCGGCTTCCTTGTCCAGACGGCAAACCTCGGCCTGCAATCTTTCGCGACTGGCCACCAGTTCGCTGAAGATTGTTTCAAAGCGGCCGTTGACGCGTTCTTTTTCCGCCGCCAACCGGGTCGTATAATCTTCAAACAGCTTCAAGTCGCTCATGTCAGAATATTCCTTGGCCTGCAGTCTGGCAATCTCCAGATTCTGCGCCAGCTCAAAACGGTTGACATGCGTATTGTCGGAACAGGGCTGACTGACCACAACAGTATCGTTGACGGTACAACCTTTGCCATTTCGTCCCATCTCTTCGCGAAAAATCTCCCGTACTTTCTCTTCGCTGCATTTCGAACCCAGCGCCGTTGCGCCCATGGCTGTACCAGCTGCGCCTAAACCGGTGTTCAGAAACTTCCAAGCCGCTGAACCGAGAGAGCCGGCATTTACTTCAATACTCATTTCATTTCTCCTGAAAAGTAAGCACCATTGCTTACATTTTCAGAATAAATGTATCAAATCTCACTGTAGAGTTTCCGCAAGGGCGCCTTAAGGCTTACGTCCAGTTCAAGAAAATCAGCCACGTCAAAGCCGTCAAGTATCTTCAAGGTCGCCTTATGGTGCACCTTCTTTACCCACTGGATGCCCCGGCCGGTTTCATAAGGAATCTGTTTAATCAACAGCCCGTCTACATATCTCAGTTTCATAATAGAAAGTTCAAGTTCGGACAATCTGAGCTTTTCAAACTTCTGTATCAATAATTGAGGATGTTTCCTGCCGGCTTCGCGCAGGTCTTCCTTAAATTTTTTTATCCCTGACATTGAATTTCCCATTTTCGCTCATATTTACCAAAGCGGGAAAGGAAAGCCTTTCTTTGCCAGGGATTGCTGGCAAGACGGGGAGTTGCAGCTCCCCGTCCCTGTTTTAACTAAATCTTCAAAATTTCCGCACCGGGTTTCGGATATTTCGCCTTAACGGCCAGACAGTCCTTCACATATTTGTCAAACTGCGCATATCCTTCGACCTGCAGTTCCTTGTCCTCTGAATTAATTTTTACCTGCGCGTCCAGATATTCTCTGATGTCAGGGTATTCCGCCGCCCGTTTTTCCGCATAGGTTAATACCGGCTTGACATAAGTTTCCTGCCATACGCAGACAATCTCGTTTTCTTCTTCGACATATGACTTTACCGGCGCAATCATTTCCTCCGGTCGTGGTGTCTCCGCAACCGGTTTCCAACCGTCTGTTTTCATCATGTTTGCGTTTTCCGCCCGGTTATATCCAAAAATATCTTTATTTTCTTTGCGATAATAATAAGGTGCTTCAACCAGCTGGCCGTCAATCAACTTTGCATACATATTTTTTCCTCTAATAGTTTGAAACAAAAGTTATAATTATTTCTCCGTAATATCCTTTGCCGCCGCCATATATGCCATAGCTGCCGCCACCACCGGCTCCGGGAGCCGTGGCATCTGCATTTGAGGGGCCGCCGCCGGAATTGGTCAAAACCGAATTGCCGCCGCCGCGAATAATGCCGCCGTTGCCATTGGACATCACAGTATAAGATTTAACTTCGCAGTTACCTAATGACAGGATTCCTCCATTATGGGGATCTCCGGCTGATCCGATTACACCAAGACCGCCACCACCCAATGTCAGGACGTCGGAGATAACCGTATCAGTACCGGCTGAACGATTATCCGGACATATACCGGCAGTTACCGTTACCTGCATTTTTTTTGTTATGCGAATAAGCCCCTCAAAACCGGCACCGCTGCCGCCGCCATAACCGTCGCCCCAGCCGGTAGCATTTCCCCACCCTCCGGCACCCTGACCGCGCACACGATAGACACCCGGCCAGAGGACAACCGTTGCCGTTTGTCCGTTACTCAAGTTGCAGAGAACATCGCCCGGACTATATGGTCCGGCAGAGCAACCAAGCGGATTCATACTGATTGGTAACATGGCCCTACTCCAGCTTTCCGCAAACCGAACCGTATGTTTTGCCGGAGGAAAACCTTATTGCAATCAGATAAACGCCTGTTTCCGAAAAATCAGGCGGTATATTATTGACCCAATAATTAATTCCGCCAATGGCATAAGTACCGGCAACCGTAATGCTTATTTTGACCTGAAGCGTAAAATCTCCTTTACTCAAATCCAACTGCGTCGTGTTAAAATTAAGCGTATAAGCGCCGCTGATCTCAGGCAACACTGCAGCATTAACTGAAACAATTTCATCGGTTTCAAGAACTCTTAACTCCCCGTACGCAGCAAAATCCCTGTTTGCGCTACGCTCTTTCTCATAACCAATCTGTTTAACACTGCTCAAATCAATTTCTTTCCAGCCGGCGACGGTTCCGTCCGTTCCCAGCCATTTTCCGGCATGTCCGCTTTGTTCGGGCAGCGTCTGTCCTTTTGCCACGCCGGCCCAGTATTCCGCAGATCCTTCCGGCCGCGTCTCAATTGTTCCGGTTGCCCAGCTTTCAGCCTCCTCCGCCGAAGCTGCCGCGGCCGCTGCGCTGCTGTCTACCGCAGCCTGTTTCGCGGCCGCATTTGCATTGAAATCATTTGTTTTTTGGGTGGCGTTTTCATCAAAAGCGGTTGTCTGAGCTGTGACATGCATATTAAAAGAATCTGTTGTCGCGGCTGCATTTCCGTCAAAAGCTGTTATTTGGGCAGTAACGTGTTCATCAAAGCCGCTTACGGTTGCCGCCGCCGATGATGCCGAATCCGCTGCCGCTGTTTTTGAGTTTTCGGCATTTCCTGCCGCTGCCAACGCGGCTGTGGCAGATTCGGCCGCAGCGGTTGCCGCCTGACCGGCGTTGGAAGCATTTTCCGCCGCAGCGTCAGACAGCGGCTTAACTTCCGTTAAAACATACTCGTCTATTATCGGTTTGACCGTTTTTTCAACATATTCATTAATCTGCGGCTCTGAAATATCTTTCACGACTTCACTGACGATCGGCTTGGCCTCAGTTTCAATATAGCTGTCAATTTCCGGTTTGGAAACATTGTCAACATAATCCTGAATTTCTTTTTGTCCGGATTTCACATATAAAAGCGATGTGTCAACCTCAAGCTGGCACTGTCGCTGAACCAAAACTTCAATTTTTCCGGCTGTTCCCGGCTGAACAAAGATGTCCGCATTGTCACTCATTTTGTTACCTGCTCCGTAATTCTGAAGATTCCTGTTTTATTGACATCCATCGGGAATATCGTATTTACCCGGCCGTCTTTGTCCGTCCACTGAATATCGACCTTATAATCTGCCGGATCATACTTCGTTTCGGCCGGGGTCAAAGCAAAACTTGCCATTGCTTCCGATGCCGTAACCTCGCCCTTTTTCGTAAAAACCAGATTATCACTGTCAATTTCCCTGACCTGCATCTCAAAGACAGAATCCGTCAAATCAATTTTCTGTCCCTGTTTATTGACAAATTTCAAAACCACGTCAAAACTGTCTCCCTGTCTGACGGCAATAAGGTTTGGTAATATCATTCCGCTCATCGCACATGCCTTTCATAAACAAGCCGCAGGCCGCCGGCATTGCTGCCGTCTCTGCTGCCCTTCCCCCATTCATCATATTTCGAAACGCTTTCGCCGCCGGAGCCCTCATCAAAACTGAGCTTCACACCGCCGTCATTACCATTTATCTTAGTTTCCGAAAGCACATCCAGCGCTTCGGCTATCGTAACAACGCCGCCTTTGCCGCCGCTGTTAAAAACGCCTTTGGTGCCGCCGCCGGCCGTAATCATGCACTCGCCGTCCAATTCCATATATGCGGCAGCACCGTCCAGACTTCCGGCCTCATTACCTGCCGGTGCAAATAAAACAATCTTCCGGCTGACCGGATTGTAAAACGTAACTTCGGCAAAAGCGCCTGAACCGCCGTTTGCCGCCCACGGATATCCTTCAAGCGCCCATCCCAGACCGCTGCCGCCGGAACCGCACAACGAAACGGTCCAAACCCCAACCGACAGTGTCCCCTCATACTTTCCGGGACTTTGATAGCTGACAACCTCGCCTTTTTCATAGGGATTAACGTCCCAAACTTTCGTTTTTCCCTTAAAAACCTTGCCAATCAGCGTACCGCCATGATAGATTTCGCCGATTTTTACCGTTCCTTTGAAAATCATAGGCTACTTCTCCGGCAAAAAATAATAAGTATCACTGTCCGGCTCTTCCGGCAATTCCTCAACATACTGAAACTGCGCCGCCAAATCATCAATCGCCTTTTCCGTATTCGTTTGCAGTTCGTCAAGTTGCGCCCGATTGACGGCATCCGTGCTGACAGTTCCTTTTGCCATATTTTTAACCTGAAAATTTCCCATTTTCAGATTACCGGTCATCGTCGCACGACCGTCACGAAGCATCGTATCATTAAAGCCTTTGGCAAAATTGTCGTCTTCCTCATCCATACGGTCAGACATAATATCAATGTCGTTTTGTCGGTCTTCTTCCCAGTTGTGCATTCGGGTAAAATTCCCCTCTGAATCAAAAGGCATCATTTTCTCCATAAAAAAACCGCCTTGTTCATACAAAGCGGCAGACCATAAAAAAAGGAGCGGACAACAGATCCCACTCCTTCACTCTACAAAAAGCCTATTATATCCTGTGGATAATGTCAAGATGTTTTTTAACGATAATCGTCTAATAACTCATCTAATGAATTCAGTATTTTCGTCTTGACCGATTTTTTCATCTTTTTATTCTCTTTTATTTTTTTGTGAATAAGAACAATCTCATCAAAAGTTAAAAACGAAATACGATCTGAAATATTAACAGAGCTTAAATCAAAGGCATCAGCACATTCAATCCAACGATCCATCCCCAAAAAACTATGATCCCTTTGTAAAATCGGAATACAATCATAATTTTTTCGATTTAATGTATTAACTAATAAGAATAAATCCGGACTCAAATTAACACAAATACATCTTTTCTCTTTAGGAGGGTAAATATCGGCAATATACGCAATATAAATTCCGCCAACTTCCAAATTTCTGGACATCTTAAACAACCATATATTTAGTTATACCAGATTCCAGCTCTTTTTTTATCTCGCTAGCATATGGATTACCTTCATCCACAAAATTCACATAATCCATCACACCATTTTCAGAAGCTTCAATCCAAGATTTTTCTTTATGAGTTTCATCCGTGAGCTGCCCAAAAGTCTTATCTTTACAAAACGCAATTGCACTATCAAGACACTCCAAATCCGTTTCTGAGAACTCATCGTCATCACACATCCTTAACGAATATGACAAAGGAAACGGTTTCACTTTTTCCGTATGAATCGCCGCTTCAACAATCGGTTTAAAATCTTTTAATCGGCGTTCATTTATTTGCAGAATATCACGAGCAAAAGAACCGACAGGGCCATATGTCATTTTTCTGTAAACATCGCCGCAAACCGGCCGCCCATAACTGTTTAAATGCAGTTTATCAGCATAAAATAAAATTTTCAAAATTTTATGATGATCTGAACCGCCGATCTTATTCAAGATATAAACGATAGCTTCAAGAACTTTTTGTTTATTTAACTTAAAATATTCCATTGCTTTTTCTTTCTTGTAACATTATAAACTCAAACCTTTAACGTTACATTAACAAAAAAATAAATTCCTCAACTGAAAACAAAGACCGCATTTTGCGGTCTTTTTTCACTCTTGATTATATTTAAGATATAACACAAATTTTGTCAAAAATCAACTTCTAAAGCCGTTTTATAAACAAAATCCTATATCCCAAAGTCTGTATTATTGTTAATATAACACAATTCTTCTGTAATCAACACATAAATCTGCCAAGGTAACAACTCTTTTGCGTTAAGAATCGGAGAAAACGGCATATGCCGTTTTCTCCATAATATGCTCGCCTACGAGTCTAGCGGATATAATTCATATATATAATAAAAATATTAAAAAATCCTATATCCCAAAGGCAGATTCAATTTTTTTAACGCTTTTCCAGGTTTCTGCCGCCTGCTTTTCGCAAAGCTCCGCCTGCCGGCGCAGGCTTTCGGCCTCGCGCTTCAGGTCATCGTAGCGGGCAGACATCAGCGTCATCGAAACCCAGCCGCCGACCCCGGCCGAGAGCTTGTTGTAGTCAATCTCCGCCGTCATTGTCAGGCTCTTTTTATCGTCACCCTCGGGCTTGATTTCTCTGCCGTCATTGTCGGGCCAATTCCGGCTAAGCGTTTCCGTCATCTTCGGGCTTGTCCCGGAGATCCCCGGCCGCTTTCCCTCCAGCGCCGCAGCCAGACAGTTTTTGACAATGCCGCCGATTTCGGCCTTGGCCTTTTCGGAAAGCACAATCTCTTTCCTCCCGCTCGGCAAAGAGCGGGTATGAGCAACAACCTCAACCGGCTTATCATCCATAAGTTCTCTGCCTTTTACGTCATTCCCGGGCTTGACCCGGGAATCCATACCGCAGGGATAAATTTTTCTTAACTTGGCTTCCATTTCATTAAAAGCCTGAATATACTGCAACTTAAACTTAAGCGCCTTTGAACCGGTAAATCCCATCGCCAGCAGCGTAAAGCCATCCCGATTCATAATATATTGCTTTAACTTCCGACCAGTAGAATCGGCGTATTCTCCCACTGCATATTTTATAGTACTCACCTCATTTTTGAGGTGAGTAAAATCCTGTTGTTCGCGCAAACTGCCGATAAGCGAGTTTATCTGTCGCAAAATATTGTCATGACGCTTACCAAAAACTTCGGCAACCCGAACTGACGTTGTAACCGCCTGTTTGTCTTTTGAAATTTCTACAAGATTATTCATTAATATATGTCCTTTGTTGAGAAGTTTCCCAGTTCAGCTGGGTCTGGGGAGCTCAACACACGACATATAACGTGCGGACTTATTCAATATATTCGTCGCACTCCCCAGAATAGCTAAGATTCTGCCTACTCCAAAGGCATAAAAAAACGCATCTGACGGGAGCGTAACCGTATATGTCAGAGTGTTGGGCTCTGAAGTTATAATAATATTGTATTAGTTAACAGTCAATTAAATATTAATACCCCAAAAGCATAGCAATCAAAAATGCTATATATATAACGCAAAGTATTGCAAATACTATAAAAAACAAATACTTATCACAAAATTCAGCTATTTTTTTGCATCGTCCACAGATTTTTCTAACTTTAATAAATCTACTTTTATCTTTCAAAATATATTCTGTAATTATTCCAATACCCCATTCTATTAAAAAAAGAACAATTCCCGCCAATAAAAATATTAGAACGATAGGCCACAAATAAATAAGCAACCAACCTAATACACAAATAATTAAAATATTAAGAATACTTCTAAAAGGAATAAAAAGTAGAACTAATATTATTATTCCGATAGGAATATACAAATCACTTCCCCTTATATACTTTTGCCGGTTTGTATTTCTTGGCTTTATACGGATTCGCATAGCCTTTTTTACTCGTATAAGGGTTTGTGTTTCCTTTTGTGCTGTAATTATTAAATTTGCTGCTGTCAGAATTGCTCTTAAAATGCCCGGAAACATAGGTCCCGTTTTTGCGCACATAACCACGCTGATATTTTGCCTCGGCCATGCCGGCAGACAAAACCAGCGCGGCCGCCATAATCAATAAAAATTTTCTCATCTCTGCTCCTCTCAGTTAAAACAAAAGATAGCAGAATGTTAACCTTTACGCCTCAATGAGTCAATCAAAAACAAAAGGCGAGGTACTCCCGCCTTTTGTTCTATTCAACCAAAGTCAATTGATTAGCTAAATCGACCTCACTTTTAGCCTGCTTAATATCCACAACAAGCTTTTGTTCACAGATGCCACTTAAATTTGCCAAAGAATGAATATACTCTCCTGTTCTATTCTCAGCAGCTTCTGCTTTCAATTCTCCATAATTCATCAAAGCAAAATGCCGAATTTCCGAATCTCTCTTGAAGGTCTCCAGTTCTGCTTTTCTTATATTAACCGGCTTCATATTAATATAGACACCATCCCGAGAATATTTCCACATTGAACTCGTAGCAAAATCGGTTGTCCAACTATACACAGATAGCAAATTTCCCCAGGAGACAGGATTTATTTTAGACCTAACCTGCTGTATATTGTCTTCATATCCATCAGCCTTAGCTAAAACCATTAAAGAACTCGAACTTCGCTCTATGTCCACTTGGCACGGCGTACTACTACAAATCATTGCTCCGTTTACATAAATCGAAACATTTTTTACATTTGAATCAAAATTCATACTTTGATTAGAACCACTAAAAACGGTTCCACATGCCGAAAGCAATAATAATGATACTGGTATTAGTCTTTTCATCTCTGCTCCTCTCAGTTAAAACAAAAGATAGCAGAATATTAACCTTTACACCTCAATGAGTCAATCAAAAACAAAGGGCGGGAAACCCCACCCAAAATTCAAATTCTATCCTGCATCAAAATCAATTTTTCACGATCACTATATGTCTTTGACGCTTCAATTGCCACAAGTATTTTCTGTTTGACCACTTCGGGAACTTCCCCTAAAACTTCAAGCTTCCCGTTTCCATACCTTTCTCTCAATTCCTGCTCCGTTATTTCACATAAATGACTTTTATCGCATTGGATACAGGACTTGGACGTCAAACAATCCCATTCGCATACCTCAAGCTCGGCAATGGACGCTAAATCATACCTGTTTACTCTTTTACAATTTTCCACCTGAGATGTAACATAAAAATAGCGTAATGGATCGCTATTCTGGATAATAATAATCCGATGGCTGCCCGCAACATCTGTTGGAAAGACGCCTTTATACGCTCTCCACTTGCTGATGGGCAAAGCCTTAGCAGGAAAGTCTATCAATTTCGTCCCTCATTGCATTCAAGAAAACAGTATCATCTTTAAAAGGATCTTCCTCAAAATGACATAATTTAAGATTAGTCTTACATAAAGGATCGGAGAAAAAATCCTTTAACTTCATAGGATATCTGGAGTAAGGATTTCTACGAACTTCCCCTTCATGTTTTTTCCATTCAGGATAGTCATGAGATATCCTGCTTAATTCATTCCATTCATATTTTCCAAAGGTCTGCAAAGAAAAATCCAATGCTTCCTTAAAAGAAGGAGACAATTCATCATCATCTTGTTCTTTAATAAGAACACTAAATTCATCCAACTCAACAACTTCTTTCAAAAGGTCAATTTCAGCTGAATTAGCTTTCTGGGGCCATTTTCCTTTCAGAATATCCATTGTTGCAGAAGCAACAGGCCCCTTTTTCATGGCAAAATATTCATCACCACTTCCCAAAATACCAAAATGTCTTAAATGGTATCTGTCAGCAAAATACAGCATCTTAAGCAAAAAAACAGGGGCTGTCTTGCTTTCATTGTCTTCAGGCGTGTTTTTTTGAATATAATACAGAGCCTGCAATATTTTTCTGATTGACATTTGTTTCATTTCTGTACCTGACATAAACTTATATATTATATACATAAGCAAAAAAAGATTTCATCATATGAATTATGATGTATATTTATTTAACAACCTCTTAAAGAATATCAAATTTTTTAAATCCTGTAAACAGATATGCAATTTTTATAAAATTTTGTCAAGTCAATTAATAAGCAAGCCCCGAAAGTCTTACCGGTCGGCATTAACCGCCCCGGCAACATTTGCCCTCTGCAAAATATCAGCAATATACGGGCTGAGCAGGTTGTTTTTCTGACTGCTCAATTCCTCAAGCAGCGCCGTGCCTCTCGGATCCGTCAGCAGTTCTGCAATGGCCTTGTTGGTTTCGTTCATAATCCGGTTTTCCGCCGCCCCCAACACCTCACCTATAATTCCCGGTGGATTACGCAAAATATTAAGAGTTAAATTAGACTTATCTCGCAGCGACTGTTTTTCCGAAGTCTGCGAACCGGACAACACTTTGTTCATATTCCGGTTTCGCTTAACTTCCGATTCGGCATATTCCCTAAACACGCGCGCCGCCGGCTTTCCGTAAACGGCTTCAAGCTTTCTGATTGAATTATCATTAAGCATCCGTCCCAGCGCAACCGCCTCATTCGGCGCCTGTCCCAGTTTTCTCAGCAATTCTGATGTCGCGCCGATTTTCAGGCTGTTTTGCTCCAGCCATTCCATGTCCTTTATTTTTCGCCTCATCAAATCAGGCGTAACTTTCGGATCGAAAATATCTTCGCCGATGGCCTGTGCCCGCAGCGCTTTTCCTCTGGCCTCATAAAGGTTTCTCGCCTGTTTATACTCTGGCGCAATTTTGTCCATCTGCTTTAAGAGCTCGTTTTTCTGCATGGTCAGGCGCATAACCGTCGGCATATGTCCCGCCCGTTTGGCGTCCTCAATCATTTCGCCCAAATTCTGGTTTACCTGATCCAGAATATTAAAGTCCGTATCCGCCGCATTTCTCATCTCGCGAGAAAATTCCGGGTTGCGTCTTATTTTCTTAATTTCATTCTGAATCAGGTCGTTATCCTTGACATATCGCCCCAGAGGAGATATATTTTTATTATTGAGGCTCTGAACGTCAGAAAGTCGCGGAGCCTGCCGCAGGGATCCGGTTTCCGGACCTAGCGATGAGGGATATACAGAAGACGAGTAAGTCTGTGTCGGATTAAAAGAAAGGTCAGACTGATGCTGTCCGCGCCCCTCCAGAGCCTCTCTCATTTTTTGATAATGATTTTTCAGATAATCGTTTTCTTTCAAATACGCACTTTTGACAACCGTTCCGCCGTTGGCCGGATCCCGGCTGATAAAGCCAAGATTGGAAACCTTTTCTTTCGGACTGATAACCGCCTGAATATGCGGATATTTGCTCGCATCCACAAGATTGTTCGGATTATAAAAGGTGTCAAACACCATGTCCGCCACTTCTTCCGGTTTCATCTTATCGCTGACAATACGCTTGTCATATAGCTTTTTAACCACATTCAGCGGAATTTTCATGTCAGGGGTCAGCGGCGGCTCGCCGTTTGCTGCCCTGATTTCATTAAGCTGCGCCAATTTTGCCGGGTTCATGCGGCCAAATTCAATATTGCTGAACTTTTGCGCTTTCAGGCGGCCGCCCAGTTCTTTGCTGCCTTTTTTGCCCAGCGCGTAAGCGTCCAAATCGCCGATTTTGCGCAAAGCATCATACAACGGTGTCGCCTTGGCCTTGGTCGTTTCTACCAAATCGTCAATATTGTCATACTTGTTGCCGCGACCGAAACTGAGTTCAATGTTTCGTCGCGTTACGGCCGGGCGTTCGTCAGCCAGCTGTGTCAGACGGTTTTCAATCAGGCTGGCCGCGTCAGGGGTTTGCTGTCTGGCCGCCTGCGCCGCCTGCAAAACCTTATCGTCGCCGGTTGCCAAAACGTTTGAACCGTACTTTTGCGCCTCATACACCATATTGCGCAGATTTTTCTCGCCCGCCGCTTCCGTCAGGGCCTGCACCGCTCTTTTACGGGCTCTTTGCACCGGCAGTGCCGCATCATAAAGCCATCGCAGGCTTTTCCCTGCCGCCGGCAGCAAAGGAGCCAAAGCCGCGCTTGCCAAACCGCCCACCGCCGCGTTTTCAGGAACATCGCTCAATCTTTCCGAATCTGCCGCCGCCTGTATGCCGCCCTCGATTCCGGCTGTTGATGCAAACAGTTTTGCCCCTTTCAACCCCTTATCGGCCACTGCTTTATAAATAGCTTTCGGCGCAGCGCCGGTCAGGTTTCCGGCAACCTCCAGCCCAAACGCTGCCAACGGATGATTCCCGGCAAAATCTTTTCTTGCCTTTTCCGAATCCCCGGCAATTTCGTTATACCTGTCCTTCCATGCCTGCGCAAAAGACTTGTCCGTCAGCAAAGCATCCATCGGAGCCGCGCCAAGAGCGTTTAAAACGCCCCCAACCTTGTCGGCCAAACCCAGCGAACCGCCATGCGCAAAAGACGAAACTGCGCCTAATGCCGCCTCATGGCCGGACTGCGGCTGATAATTACGCACGTCTTCAATACTGACGCCCTCACTGGCAATATATCCGTCAATATCTTCTTCCGGCGCTTTCATTGCCGCCATTTTTGCCACATTTTCCTTAATTCTTGCTAAATCAGCCATTTTTACCTCAAACCATATTTCGATTTATAATCATCAACCGCCCCGATTGGCTGGGTTTCCCCCAGATAATCCTTTCTGAAATTCGCAATTTTCTGCTTAATCCGCGCTTCACTGTCAAAAGGACTGATGGTATACCGATAGGCATTTGCTTCCGCTGCCGAGTTCAACTCAGATCCCGTTAAACCGGTTGCCTGCAGTTTTTGGCGCAGCAGAGCATTCATTTGTGAATTGGCAGTTTCAATATCAGTATAATTCTGTCCCGATTTTCCGACCGGATTCAATCCGAGCCATTCAAGCGTTGCCCCAATTCTCCCAAGCCCGTTACCGCTGTCAGCGGCAATCTCTGCCCGGTCAAGCGCAGCCGAAACAGCCGGACGCATGGCTGCGGTTGCCTGTTCTCCCTTAAGCGCCGCGGCTTTGTCTTTTCCTGCCTGTTGTAACAAGGCTTCGTCATATTTTTTATTTCCGGTTAACGGAACGCCAAGCGAGGCCGCCAAATCTTGGTTGCTGATCTGTTGTCCGCCGTCCAACATGGCCTTTGCTTTTGCCAGTCCCAGAGCGTTTTGATTCATCTTTTCCAGTTTTTCCAAATCCCACTGATGTTCCTGCTCTCTGTCGGCCACCGCCCAGTCTCGCTGTTGCTGGCGCTGTGCCTGCGCCAGCCGGTTGGCATAAAAAGCCGCCGGGTCAACAGCCAAGGCCGCCTTATCAATCTGCTCCTGATCGCCGCTTCCCAAAGCCGCCGCCAAAGCCTCTCGGCGCGAATCGTCCAGCGCTTTGTCCCTGGCTCCGGTATACGCGTTCAGCGCACCGGCCCAGTCAATACCCTGAATTGGCTGCGGCTGATAGCTCTGCAGCGAATTTATGATGTCTCTGTCTCGGTTAAACTGTCTCATTTTCCACTCCTCATATTAAACAACAGCCACACCCGCGCCTTTGCCGCCGGAAGACAAAGATCCGCCCATTCCTCCGGCTGCCGTTGCCGCTGCCATAAGACCATTGCTGATAAAGGAATTTATTCCCTGAGCATTTGCGCGTTTCGCGGCCTGTTGCTGGTTATAACCGCTGGTCAGCAAATTAGCCATGGCCATATTTTTGTCGTAATCACTCATCGAATTTGACAACAGGTTCCAAATCTGGTTCACATATCCGGTCTGTGCATTGTTGCCGAAGTTTCCCGCGTTAATCTGGTCGTTCAAACTCTGAGTGAAAGCGTTTTGGCCGGCCAGCGTCGCGTTATAGGCAGCCTGATTGGTTGCGTCGTTCTGGCTATCCTGCAGATCGGTCATCGCCCGTTGGTAAGCCTCGCTTCCCGGTGTCAGCCCCTGATTAATCAGCCGCGTCTGCAAATCGTCCGTCTGTTGTTCATAAATCGGCGTCGTCTTGTCCAGATACGACTGAAAAGCTGCCGCCTCCGCCCGCTGTCTGGCCTCATCAGACCCGTCAACGCTCCAGTTCCAGCTGCCCAGATTGCTGCTCTGGCTCATCTGTTTTGCCAAATCCTGAAAATTTTCGTTGACCGAATCAAAATCCGCCGTGTCAATTTTGCTCAAAGAACTCAGGCCCATCAATATGCCGGGGTTCATTTTTGTACTCTGACCGCCCAAACTCATTTCTCTCTCCATTTACATTCATTTTTCAACATTCCCAACAGATAACAGTCTTCGCCGCTGCTGCGATAGCGGCGCAGAAGGCCTTCTGTCTTGAAACCAAGCCCTTTAACCAATTTCAGGCTTTTCACATTATCCTTGCTCACAATAATATTAATCCGATGACAGTTCATGCCGTCAAAAGCCAGACCGAAAACAGTTTTCAGCACTTTTCGGCTGCACCAGTGCCTGTCGACGGTATAAATTGTCCACCAAAGCGAGCCGTCCTGCAGCCCATGATAGATCAGACCGCCGACGATCCGGCCGCCGTAAAGAAATCCAAGCGTAAAATTTTCGCCGATTTCCTGCACGCCGACGCCCAGTCCCCGGCAAACCCAGGCGGCTATAATTCCGTCCCGGTCGGCCACGATCTTACATGATGCCGGTTCCGGTCTGGTACCTGATTCCCGTGTCATACCACTCAATAACGTTTCCTTTCGTTTTCGTCTTAAAAACCACCGAAGCCTTAAATCCGGTTGAGCTGTTGGCAATCCACTGACTGCGGATCTTCGTCGTTTTCAGCGTACTCCACTTGGTGCCGATCGGGTTGCCGCTGCTCGACCATTTGGCCTCGTTCCACTTTGTCTGGCCGATTGTGCCGATGTTTGAAAAATAGTTCACATTCCGGTCTTCAAAGTCCATATTGGTGTAAATCGTCAGCTGATAGTTGGTTGACGAACGCGTCTTGGGGTTCAAAAGCACCACTTTTTTTAGCTGATCCGTGCCAAAGTTTGTATATGCCTGCTCAATATGTCCCTCAATCAGCACACCGTTGTCCGAATATGAGTTGTCAAACAGGAAGACACTGTCGTCAGAGCCGAAGAACATCCGGTTTTCAAATTCTTCCCAGCAAAAGGCGCGGATATTTGTAAACCGGCACCAGGCACCGGTATTAATGTTAATCACATGCTGCTCAAACTGCTGGCTGACCGGCACGTTAAAAATACCGTATCCCTTTTTGGAATAGATAATTCCCTGCCAACCCTCCTTGTCTTTGTTGTTTGCCGTACGGTCAAGTACCAGACCGCGGATCGTGTCGCTGAATGCAATCTGGGAGTTTCCGGCATTGTTTGAACTCAGCGCCTTGCTGAGCGGAATATACCCGTCTTCCGAAATAATCACGATATCACCCTGAAACGGCATCACGCAACGATAGCCTATCGGCTTGCTCATTTTATAAGAGCCTTTCAGTGCCCAGCCTTCAGCCGAGTTCGGATTACTGCCCGTATAGAGCAAAACCTCGCCTTCCGAGGTTATAAACACGGTCATGTCGTCAATACCGGCACCGCCGTCAATCGTCCAGTTTGCCACGGCCACCAGCTGGCCGCCCCATTTTGCCACCGCCGACAGGTCAAAAGCCTTCAACTCGCCGGAAACATTGCCGGCCAGCGCCGCATACCAGACTTTCAGCGTGTTTTTCTCAACAAACCACAGAAATTCCTTGCTGACGGCGCCGGCAATAATCCGCTGCGGCTGCAAACTCTCGTTCTCAAATCCCCAGTCTTCAAAATGCTCAGCATCCGCTTCGTCAATATAATAGACCTTCGGCGTATCCATTCCGTTCATAAAATACAGATAATTCTTATACTGAACCGTCTGGCAGCGCGTTTCCGTGAAAGATACGCCCTCATAAGCCCTGACGTATGCCGGCGACGAAACATTAAACGCCTTGTGGTCATATAAGGCAATCAACCGGTTGTTCAGCGGCTTTTTGTAACTTACCAGCGTTTCAACTCTGGCGCTGTTGTCCGTCTCGCTGCCGAGCTTAACATAGGGCACATATCCCGGCCGCAGAATAATCTTGTTGTCCAGCGGAATATAATTATCCATCCTGATTGCATATGCGGGGCTCATTGTGCCGAGCGAATCACGCGCATTCAGACCGCCGATCGGTGCCGGCAGAATGAAATCGCGCGATTTAACGCTGCGGCTGACTGGTCTTCGCTGCATTGACAAACACCTCCCCGTCGCCGTAATCCGTCAGAAACGCCGGCCCGGCCAGATTAATGTCCTTGGTTGCCAAACCGGTTCCGAACTTCTTTTTGAGCTCGCGCTCATATTCGTTAAATTCTTCGGTATAATCCATCCCGTTTCTTTTCAGCCAGCGCCAGATAATGCCGAGCTTAACCACATACGGGTCAAAAACCGGAATATCCGAGTTTTTGGTTAGTCTGGGTTTCTCCTCGAAAGTCCTGTCAGCCAGACAAACGGCGTTGGACCGATACTGGAAGACGATTTTTATTCCCGGCGCCGGCGGCACCAAAAACTTTATTGCGTTATTTTGAATTTTAAATTTGACGTCAATGCCCGGACAGTTGAAATACTTTTCCCGCATCCAGTCTTCCGGCGTAATCGCGCCGATAACTTTCTCCATCTGGTCTTTGATGAAGACGGTATTGTTCAAAATGGCATAAAAATCAGGCACGATATTATCCAGCGGATAAACTGTCTGGTTCGCCACCGTCAAAAGCGTTGCTTCTTTGGTCAGATCCTGCCAGTCGCCGTAGCGCATCAGCGAATCCAGCTCGGATTTTGCCACGCTCAAAAAAATCGCATTATGCTGCGAATTGACATCAAACAAATCCGTCGGCCGCTGTGTCGAAGTAATATCGGCCACTTCCTGGCATATTTCCAGAATCGAACTCATCGGCTACTCCTTGCTTTTGGCCTTCGCCGCGTCTTCCAGAACTTTTATCTTTTCCTTGAGCTTGGCAATTTCGGCCTTATAAGCGGCTTCTTTCTTTTCAAACTCTACCAAAGCGCCGTTTCCTCTGGCATTCTGCAAAAATTTTACCGCCAGTTCCCGCTCGCTGACAATATTGAGGTCTGTTGCCTTGCTCTCGTCAATTCCGGCCAAAGCTTCAACCGTGAAAATACCGCGCACTTTCAGGCTGTCGATCTGCGCTGCCGTCAGAAAAGCAAACTGCTCCAGCGGACTGCCTTTTTCCTTCTGTTTTTTTGCTAGCAGATAACGGTTATATTCTACCGGAAAACGGTTCATTTTCTCGGCATCGGCCGGCTGATCATATACATCGCAGTTGTTGTCCTTCAGGCGTATTTCCACAAAGGTTCGGTCTTCAAATTCCGGCAAACCGTCTTTGGTCAGGTTTCCGGTTTTGACCGAACGGTCGTAAAACCTTGCAAAAACGCCCTCCTCGCGCTTGCTTTTGTTCAACAAATCCTGAAAAGCGGCAAAATCGGCATCATACATAAAATTCTCTCCTTAAAAGAAAGGGGCGGTTTGCTGCCGCCCCGGTTGAAGTTGAACTATTCGCTCTTGTTGATCAAGACACCCTGCAGAGCCGCATTAGACATCGTCATATTGCCGGCCCAGCCGATAATCTTGTAGAGCGCATCCTGATTGATGGCCATACGGTCGCCGCCGATTACCTTCATGTTGCGGTCCTTGTGCGGACGCAGATAAATGTAATTGGTGTTCAGGAAGTACATATGCCCGGCCGGACAGTTGCCGCCCTGACCGCCGTCATAAATGACGTCGGTTCCTTTGTATTTCAGGGTCTGGAAACCGGCATCGGCCAGTTTCGGATCACTGAAACGCTGCAGCGGCGTCAGCCCCTGCTCATAGAGCGAATACATCGTGTCGTCGGCCACGATCAGATCCGGCTTGTCGGTTCCGCGGCTCAGGCTCAGATACATGGCGTCCATTGCCGGACGGATGGTCTCCGAGGTCAAAGCCGCCGCGGAAGTCGTCGCCTTGTTGCGCCAGAACTCGTTACCCGAGGTTGCGCGGTTAATGCCGCCGACGGTTCCGGTTGCCGGCGCATCCGCCACCAGCAGCTTCAGACCGCCGATTGCCTTGCCGGAGGATCCGGTGCCATCGCCGTAAATCGCGGCCGACATCTGGTTCATCATTGTCTTTCTGGCGTTTTCAATGCGCTTTTCAAACAGATCAATCATCTGCTCGCGGCCGGAGTTTTTCAGCATGTCTTCGCCCGAAATCGCCACCGGCACGGCGCAAAGCTTCATGGCATATTCTGCCGATGTAAACAGCTGTTTCGGCGTATAGTCAATGGCGTCATAGCCCGAATACCAGACCATATCGCCTTCGCCGTATTCCAGTTCTTCCAAAATCTTGGAACCGCCGGAAATCGGGCGGATTTTGTTTTTTGCCTTCAAACGGCTCAGCAAAGCGTTGTTGTCCGAGACGTTGTCGGCAAGCTTACCCGTTCTGTTTTCCAGAGTCGTGGTAAAAATGTCGTCATAACTTGAGTTAGGACTTGCCATTTTGGTTTCTCCTTAAGTTAAAAGATTAAAGTCCCTGAGCGTCAAACTGCTGCTCCAGCAGATCGCGGGTAGACAGTTCCGGCTTGGCGGCCGCGGCTTTGCCCTTCGGATCAAAACCGGCTTCTTTGGCCTTCGCCGCTTCCTCGACCTTTTTCTTCAAGGCGGCGTCCTGCCGGGCCGAAATCATCTTCTCCTGCACTTCCGGCACCAGCCACACCGCTTTGGCATAAGCGTCTTCAATATCCTTGGCCATACGGGAATTCAAAAGCTGCCCCATCACATTTTTAACGCTGTCAAAATGCGGATGTTTCGGATTTCCGTTCTCATCCTTGGCCTCGATAAAATTATTGATGGTCTGGTTGGCTTCGGCCTGCCGCTGGCTGGCTATCATTCCGTTCAAAGAACTGAAATTCTGTTCCAGACGGCTTATTTTCTGCAACAGCGGATTGTTCTCAGTGTTGTTTTCCGTTTCCAAACTGATGCCGTAAGCTTCGGCCAGCTTTTTGATCGTCCCCTGCGGATCCTCTGCAAAAGCATCGTCAACTTTTGCCAAAGCCTCAATCCAATCCTGCGGCTTGGCAAAACCGGCTTTAGCCAGTCGCTCCTGCCGGGGCGTCAAAACATTGTCCAACCACTTATAACCGTTCAGTCTATTTCCAAAATCGCTGAACCCGCGTTCAACTTCCCTTTCCCGCTCGGTCAGATATTTCCGCCATTCGGGCGACAAGGTTTTGAACTGTTCGGCATATTCTTTTTTGTAACTTTTAGGAGCGTCCAGATATTCGTCAACGGTTGAAGCCGCCGCGGCTTCCTGTTCTCCCGGGTTACCGCCTGTCATATCCTGGCTTTGCATTGCTGCCGAAGCCGGATCCTGATCCTGCAAAATTTCACTCATTCCATATTTTCCTTTTGTAATTACGCATAAATTCCGCCCAGAGGTCGTCTCTTTGGGCTTTTTCATTACGCAGACGAACATTCTTGCGATATTCGTCCGAATAATCCTGTGCCAAAGCCAGATTGTTGGCTTTCATAAACTTCTCAACTTCGGCCGGCGTTTCGGCAACGCTGCCGTCCGGCAGTCTGAACGCTTCAAACATCAGAATCCTTTCACATATCCGGTTGAAATATTCGCCGTCACCGCATTTCCCGCCGCAATCTGCTCCTGTTTCAGGGCAAACTGCATCTCCGCCTCTTTGTTCTGCATGGCCACCTTGTTGTCTTCAATCTGTTTTTTGAGTGCCAGTTCCTGACTTTTAATCTGGTTCTGCTCTTTCTTAACCGCAAATTCCTGCGCATTTTTCTGCGCCTGATTCTGCACGGCCAGAAGCTGTGGATTCGGCTGCGGCGGCTTGGGCTGACTGAGTTGGCTGCCGATTTTGGCAAAAGTCTGTTCGATAACCGATTCAAACTGTCTGGCATTCGGCAAAGTCGCCACCACGGAAATCATCATCTGCTTGTATAAAGGCAGCAGCAGCGGCTGTGCCGAAATAACCTCGAAGGCAATTTTAACCATGTCATTAATGGCTTTGACGGTCTCCATGGCCTTCTGCGCCTCGGCATCCTGATTAAAAGCCGTATCCGTTTCAATTCCGAGCGCCATGCCGCTCAGTTTTTCGACCTTCAGATACTGCACGGCTTTCCCAACCACCTCCGGCGGATAAACATCGTTTTCCGGCAAAAACCCGGCCAGAGTTTCTTCAGAAAAACGCTCGCAGATAATTTCCGCCTTGATTTTAAACAAATCGGTCAGAAACCGCTGCATATCGTTCTGACGGTCCTGATTGCGAAGCGAGCCAAAGTTCGTCTTTTGCTTAACGGCGGTAGCCGTCTCGTTCGGGTTTGAATTTCCGCGCATAATGTCGGATACGCCGGTCAGTTCAAAAAGCTCGGCTTTCAGCTGCTGACGCCGTTCCGAGAGCTGTTTCAGGACGTTCAGATACTGCTCGATGGGCGCAAAATCCATAATTCCGCGCAAACCGCCGGCATCCCGGAGCTTGTCAAAATCAGGGATGGACACCAGTGTCACGTCTTTGTTCAGAATGTTTCCGAGTTCCGGGAAAGCGCTGTCATAAGCACCGCTTACTTTCAGCGCCTTCATCGTCAGTTTCATCCGGTTGGTTACGCCGTCCAGTTCGTCCAGCAAAGACTTTATTTCCGCATAATCCGGCACCGGCAGCAGCGAATCATTGCGCTGCGTGGCAAAAATAGGTTTCGGAAAAGGAAAAAATCCAGGCAGTTTAAGCAAATCGTCGCTGACTTTCAAAAACTTTGTCTTGCATTCTTTCGAAATCCAGTAGATTTTCGCGGTTTCCCTGTCCCAAACCTTGTAAATCAGCGTATCTTTGCCCTGATAATCTTTCTCGCCCGGCTCGACAATCAAATTCCTGACTTCTTCGCCAAAAGCGTCAATTACCTCCTGTTTTGTCATCCAGATTTTGCGAGCCGCCCAGCCGGCGTCTTCCCAAATTCCGACCTTTTCGCTGTCCGCCAGAAAATCGGCCGGATCGAAATATGAAGTTACGACGCGCTCTGAACGCTTGATTTCGCTGATTTCTCCGTCAACCTCGGCCGACTGCATCTCCGCTTCATACTTTTCTTCCAGAATCCCCATGCCGGAGATCAGAAAATCATTGCGCGCATACTTAACCGCGCTGTCAAAATCAAACTGGTCCAAATCCCAAACCAGCGCATTTTCAATAATCCGGCAGGCCGCGGCAATAACCGGATCAGAGTTTTTCTCCCGGCGGTCTGCATAAGGACGCGGCTGTTTGAAATACAAAAAAGGCTTCATGATTTCCACCGAAGCCCAAAAAATGTTGTGTTTATTCTTGTTTTTCTCGTTGCCATAATATTTTCTGGTCTCTTCAATCAGATCATGAAACGGCTTCCAGTATTCCTCGGCACGGCTCAGTCTTTTCTGCCAACGGTCCACACGCTCGGCTTCGGTCATGTCAAAATCATCACTCATCGGCCAAAATCCCCAACAAAGAGCTTTCTCGCACCACAACCACATCAGGATCATAGGTCGGCAGCTCGTCAAAAACATGAAACAAAACCCGGTCGCCAAGCTTAATGTCTGCTTTAACATCCGGGCCTATTCCTTCAACCGTTCCAATTGTCCGCTCGGTCTCATGCCCGTCTGTCAGAATAATTCCGCCTTCGGTTTTTTTCTCCTGCTTGTCCAGCCGAATAAAAACCCTGTCCAAAACTGCTTTTACCATTCTGTTTCCCTGCTCCCCACATCCTTAAAAAGTTGTTCAAAAGTTACTTGCCCGTTGCCGTAAAGCCGCGGCCTTCCATTGTCAAAAACCGGTTCAGCGAAGGTCAGCGCCAAAGCGTCGGCCTTATCCGGCGACCGACCGATTCTTTCGCGGAATTTGTCTTTGTCTTCAAGCTGCAGCTGGTCTTGCGCAATTTTGACCCGCTCCACGCCGCAGAGTTCGTCAAAAAGTTCCTCGTCATCAGGCAGTTGCACAGGCAAATCGCCGCGCAGCCACTGATTGACACCGTCCCACATTTCCGCCCGCTTGTTTTTGTAACGGTCGTTCAAAATAGCCTTGCCGCCGAAGTTGATTCCCTTGACAACTTCGCCAAAACCGCGGTGTTTCAAAATATCATAGACGCCGGCGCCGGAATTTCCCAAATCCAGAAACAAGCGCTGCGGCTGATAATCTTTGATGAAACGGGTTGCCAAATCGGCCAGTTCAACCGTATCAAAGCCCCTGACCACATGCAGCCGGTAACACCAGCGCCCTTTACGGAAACAAAAAACGCTGCGATCCGTTCCGCAGCGCGCAATATCCAGCCCGATGACCAACGGCGACGTCGAACCGTCCATTTTTGGTTTCATGGCTTCCCTCACCGTCTTGCTGTTAATCAGCTTATAATCGCCCTGCGATACCGGCTCGCCCAGCCAAATATGGCAGTAATCGTCAAAATCGCGTTTCTTGCATTTGGCAGCCTGCGTTTTAATCTCTTCCGGGCAGAACGGATTGTCATAATAATTGACCTTGCGCACCAGCGTCCGCTCGTCCGGATTCGCAGCCACCAGTTTCCACAACGGATCGTTTTCTTCCATCCGGTTCATCGAAATCCAAATCTCCGAACCGTCCTTGCGAATGGTCGGATCCAAAATTTCCCAGCTTTTTTTGGTAATTGTCTGCGCTTCCTCAATCCAGCAAATATCCACGCCTTCCAGCGATTTGATGTTCTGGGCGTTCTGGTCGCGCAATCCCTTAAAAATAATCCGGCTTCCGGTTACCAGATTATCAATCCGGTCTTCATAAGCTCTGAAATCGCTTAAACCATAATAATCAATCCGGTCGCATAAAAGCTTATAGACAGAATCCTTGATAGAATCCTGAATTTCACGAACACAGGCGACAAAAACCTTTTTTTCCCGCGCCCGCATCAGCAGGCTGTCTGCGAAAGCAAAAGACTTGCCACCGGCGCGCCCGCCATAATAGAATTTATAACGCCGGTTTTCTTTCAAAAGCGGCCTAAACGGGGTCGGTATCGTTACCTTCACGGTTTCCATTCTCTTCCCCCTCGTATCCGACCAGCGCCTGTTTAAGCGTCATCGTCACGTCGCTTTTTTCTTTCCAGTTACCTTCAAAGGCGTTTTTCAGAATAAAATCGGCCTTGTTGCCGGGAATCCCTTCGGCACACTGGCGAACCCAGTAGGCTTCGACAACTTGCTTGTAATAATCAACCAGCGGCTTGAACGCCGGTTTGTCGCCATAGTCATAAAAGGTCGTTTTGGTAATGCCGGCAAAGGTACAGAAGTCCTCAATCGTCGTCGGCGCCGGAATGTTGGCCGTCACGACGCCGGTTTTGGTAACCTTGTCCACCGTCCGGCTCTCGCAGGCTTCCAGAAAGGCGGCAATTCTCTCGGCCATGTCCTTCGGCGACTTAAAAGCCCTCGGCCGGCCGCCCAGCAATCCCCATTTTTTGAAGTCGGACAGATATTCGTCTTTCGTTTTTGCCATTTTTCAAACTTTCCCATAAAAAAAACCGCTTTTAACAGCGGTTTCAAACTTCCATGAAAGCCTTGTATTTCTAAGGCTTCCGCTTAATAAAACAATCGCGCGCGCATATTTTCGGGTAAGAAAACCCCAAAGCGGCGGCATTTAGTCCTCGTTTCCAAAGCGCCAGTCCGCCTCCTCTTCGGCAAAAACCGGATTTTCAATCGCTTCTTTGAGCCAGAGCAGTCCGGTCTCAACATACTGCCTGGCAAGTTCCGTTTTTTTCCTGTCCACAACCAGCCAGGGCTTGTTCTCGGCAAGGCTTGTCAGCGCCCGGATTTCATTGCCCAGCTTTTCGACCTGTTCCAGCAGCCCCTGCTGATATGCCGTCATTTTTATTTTCATTTTTTATCCTTGCCCGCAATAAAGAAAAGCCCTGCGCGGGGACACAGGGCTTTGGCAGATACAAAAGACCCGCCTAAAAGGAGAAAGGCGGGCATAAAAAATGAGAAACTGTATACTCACAATTTCTCACTCTACGAAAATACTAAAACACCCTGTGGATAATGTCAAGCATAAAAATTATTTTTTTACCAGATTCCCAACATCCGCCCGCAAACCGGAAGTTCCAGCCCCAAGATCAATACTGTTGCTTCCGGCCGGCGGCCGGCTTTGACTGACTGCCACAGTCCCACGCCCAAAAAAAACAGATAGTACCCGCTTATCCAATCCATGTTTTACTCCTTTTGTCATTTTTTATCAGACCCTCAGTAAATATCGACAAATTATCCGTTTTAAACCCTCAACAGAAAATTTTTTTGTCTTTCCGAAACCAAATCGCCGCACAAACCGCCTTGCCGAGCTTGCCAAAATTGCCGGCAACGGCAATTTTCCCTTTCCCCGTCCCTATCCGTCATCCTCGGACCAATTCCGGCTAAGCCTTTCCCCCAAACTTATCCACACCATCACTTTTCCCCGCTTTTCCCTTCCCGTCCTCATTTTCCGTCCCTTTCCCCAAACTTATCCACAACCTGCCCAATCCCTTTCCCCCTCGTCCTCCCCCTTACCCTTATCCCAAACCCGGGATATTTTTATTTTTTTTCTTTTGCTTCTTTTCTTTTTTTTCTTTTTGCTTTTCCGACGATTATTGAAAAAAGCGTAAAAATCCTTATGTCGGTTTTGACTGAAAAAATCCGACTTTCCGGAGCCCTTTCGGCTCTTTCTGTCTCCCATCGCCGGCGACAAAGCCTTGACCTTGCCGCAACCGATATCCGGAGGCCTGAGTTCCCGTTTTGGCTCACCTGCACCCGCGCCGCGGGGAGGCCGTAAAACTATGGCTTATATGTGGAATAATACCAAAATAATACCGTCTTTGCCTGTCTTTCTCCTTTTCTTATTTTTTTCATCGTCGTTTTCTTATCAATCGCTCATTCAGGTCATTTTTTTCCTCCTCAGACAATAAAATCGCACCAGATCGTCAAGCCCGGCGCAAAGCAGTTTTGCCTCGCCGGCCACAATCATTTTCCCGTCCAGGCATACCCTTTCCACCACTTTGCGGCATTCCGGGCGGATAGCCTGCATAGCGCGGATAAAACGCTCTTCGGCATCATCCATATATTCCGGCCGCCGGAAGTTTCCGCCGCCGTCAACCCTGCTCTTGCGCATATCCTGCGCCTTGGCGGTTTCCGTGCCCGACTTCGCATGATCGGCAGACAAACGTTTTCCGGCCGTCAACCGGTTCAGCGCCGTATGCAGCCAGAACGGCCGCCGAAACCGGCGCAGCCAGTTCGTCTCCTCATAAATGACTTCCAGCGTCGTACGCATATAATAAGTTCCGTCGTCGCGCCGTATAAAACCCTTTTTCCGCAGTTCTTCCGGCGATATATAGGTCTCATCGTCAAATCGCATTTTCTCTCCAATCAGAATTTGCCGCCCGGGATTACAACCCGTCCGGCAGATAATCGTCTATGGCGCTCGAAAGACTTGTCGCGCCGGTTTCGGCCGCTTTTCGGTCTTTTTCGATTTTTTCCAGCTGCTTGCCGTAATACCGCCGATTATTGGCGTCAATCAGACCGCGCGCAAATGTAAACAATGTAATTGCGGTGGGGTTTAGCTTCCGCCCCGCAGCCGGTTTCGGAATCGTCTGCGGCAACCCGGCTTCTTCGTTGGCCAGCCAGCGGTAATCATAGGCTATCATCAAATCAATCGTGTCTATGATAATGTCGCGCGGACAGTTTTTCAGACCGCTCCAGATCGAATAAGGCAGAACCACCGCCGTTTTGTTAACTGTCTTTTTAAAATTCCCCGCCATGCTCAAAATCCTTTTGTATAAATTCCTTCTTGTTCATACTCAAACACCAGTTTATGCGCCGGAAGCCCAAAGACGCTTTCCAGCTCGAAAACAACCGGCAGACAGATGTCTTTCTGTAAATTGTGGCGAATTTTCGAAAACAGAACGTGTTGAGCATCGTCCAAACCATGCCGCCGCGGCAGCTCCAACAAACGGCGCAGATTGACGCGACATGGCTTATATCTCCCATAATCGCACGAACAACCACTCAGCAGATACGCCACGCTCACATCCAGCGCGGCGGCAATTTTATTTAAGGTTCCGATTTTCGGCGTCCGCGCAGAGCCTACGATATTTACCCATTGCGTAGCATTCCGAAAAGTCTTTTTGCCCAACGCATACGACGACCAGCCTTTCTTTGCTGCCTCCTCACAACAGCGGTCAACCACCGCCAGCCCCCGATAATAGTCACTTCCCCTGTATGCTGCCATTTCACTCCCTTTTCTTGTTTGTCATCCTCTTTTATCGCCACCCTCGGCCAATTCCGGCTAAGCATTTCCGTCATCTTCGGGCTTGTCCCGGAGATCCGGAAACGCAAGCCTCATTGCTTTCCTCTTAAAACCTTCCGACGCAACTGCCAAATTCGCAGTTCCATCCGCAGCCGCCACCAAAATTCACGCATTGTTTTCACAAATCCAAGGCTTTGCAGTAGGTTTCCAGGAGAAGTTCCTTTTCGTCGCGGTCGGCGGCATCCATTTTGCGGAGCTTGAGAATTTCTCGCATGACCTTTACGTCGAAACCGGCAGATTTGGCTTCGGCGAAAATGTCGCGGATGTCTCCGGCAATCGCTTTTTTCTCTTCTTCCAACCGTTCAATGCGCTCAATCAGAGAGCGCAGCCTGTCTACGGCAATGCCGCCAATTTCTGCGTCTTTTGCCGCCACCGGTTCAAAAACCGGCTCCTGCGGATCATCTTCCCGTTGCAAAACCTTACCAAGATTTTTATCCTGATAACTAAATTCCTCCACGGTTTCCTGAGAAATTCCAAACTTGGAAGCAAGTTCTTGCGCCTTCTCCTTTGAACAGTTAATTTTCTTCTTCATTTCTTTTCTCCTTTTTCCCAAAACCAAACCAAAACGCGGAAATATAAAAACACTTCCACAATCCACCAAACGGCACCAAGCAAAAACGGCGCAAAAACCAGCCACCAGTTTATTTCCAAAACACCGGCCTGCTTAAAAACCGCCAAAAGCACACAGAAAAAACCCAGCCAGCTAAGATTCAAGCCCCTTCTCCCGTTCAAAATCTTCCATCCACCGTAAAACCTTTTCCTGTGTTTCTTCGCGACACTCGCGACCATGACGCACTCGCCATACAAAACTGCCGTCTCCCATAACTTTAAGCCCAAAAGCCGAGGCTTTAAGAGAATTTCTCTGCAAAAAAGCCTCTATAAAATTCAAAAAATCAATTTTTTTCATATCGTCCTCCTACAATAGATTTATTGTTATTAAACAATAAAGTCAATAGCTTTTTAACAATAAATAACAACTTGAAAAAATTGTAAAAATACAATATTATGTTTTTATGATGAATCCCGATGACATAAGAACGCATATTTTGTCCCTCATCGAGGCGCGAAAAATGACCTTAAACGACCTTTCTCTCAAGATTGGCCGCAATCAAACATATCTTTTTCAATACCTAATGAAGGGTGTCCCCAAACGACTAAACGAAATAGACCGCAGAAAATTAGCCGAAATACTAAACGTACCGGAGCAAGAACTTACAGACATACCTCTTCTGCCCGCTCATCAGCTTGGCACCGCTGTCGCTGCCGATAAAATTGCTTCGGCAGTTTCTTCATGGTTCAAAAAGCCGTTGCCGGAGACCGTAGAAATAGCTATGTTGGACGTTTCCGCCTGCTGCGGCGCCGGCACCGACAACCCCGAAGAAAACGTAGTCGGCATTTGGCAAATGCCGCTGACCGATTTCAAAAGCATAACCGCCGCCAGCCCGGAACATATAAGAATTGTTCGCGCTGTTGGCGACAGCATGCAGCCAACCATCAATGACGGCGATTTTGTTTTTGTTGACACCTCTTCGCAGTCAATGACATCGGATGGCATCTATGTCATTTCCAGCGCCGCCGGATTGGCCGTTAAACGATTGCAAAACAGCTTTACCGGCGACGTCATCGTCCGCTCGGACAACAAAGCTTACGATCCACTTTCTTTCAGCCTTTCCGACCTGCATTTGCTTGGCCGTGTCGTCTATATCCTCAACGCCAAAAAAGTTTAATAACTTTTAATTCTCATTTGCCGCCTTCGGGCGGTATTTTTTTATCCAAAAAAAACAAGCCAAATCAAATACTTATTCTTTGTTGAATAAAAACAATAAACTTTATTGTCAAAACACTATTGACTTATTGTTTATTAGCGATATATTGATTGTAAATTAACAATAACAAATTAGGAAATAAACAATGTCAAAATTCAGAGTAATGATTGTTAAAAAGGACGGCCAGCCGGTTGGCGTTCGAGCCGCCACTATAAACGGCCGGACGATTGTGCTGGCGTTGCGCGACATGCCGGAACAAATGAATTGGCATGACGCCGTAAAATTAGGAATTCCATCAAAAGAAGACTGGATGGCGATTGCTGAAAATTTAGAAACTGTTAACAAAGCGCTTATCCGCGCTGGCGGCGAGCCGTTGAAAAACGACTGGTATTGGTCTTCGTCGGAGTACTCTAACACCAGCGCGTGGTTCTCTTACTTTAACTACAGTTACGGTTTGGACTGGAGCGCTAAGTACGACAATACCTCCGTTCGCCCGGTGCTAGCTTTTTAACTTATCGATTCAGCTATTTGGAGATTGAGATGGTAACCAATCAGATTGACGACATCATTAACGCATACAATTCCAAACTTTCCAAAACCTATGCCGAATTTGCAAATGTTTTGGACGAAGTCAAAGGTATAGTACCGGTCGACAACCATTACCTGTTCGATGAATACCAGGCAAGAATAGACAATGCCTATCAGTCGCTGATTATGATTTCCCGGCCGCATCTCCGACGTTTTGCCGAAGAACAGGAGAAAAGCCATGGCTAGACTTTTTTGGCATCCGATGACCGAACAACCGACTGAACCGGAACGCTGGAACACTTTTGTCATCGCTTATCCAAATCCGCGTTTTTATCGGAGCAAATTTGCCGGAGAACCGGAACATAACGGCATTCCGCCCTATATTTTCGATGTCGCCGTATGGACCGGCACTGATTTCGCCCATACGCAGGAAATTAAATACTGGGCACGCATCCCGTCCCCAACACATATATTTTGAGGATTTTGCAATGAAAATTATTGAATCATCGGGAATTATTCTGGCTTTTTCAACAATCTTCATCGGATTTTTTATGTAAGAAACAGAGCTTAACTCCACCCGGGGCGGCGGGTCATCCGCCCAAACTATTTGTCGGGCAAATTCCGACTAAGCCACCCGTCATTGTCGGGCTTGTCGGAAAATACCACAACTGTCACCTTCGGGCTTGACCCGGAGGTCTGAAAAAGAAAGGAAAACAATGCAAATCAGTTTGTCGGATCAGATCAAATGCGTCGAGCGCGAAATTGACATGCGTCGCCGGGTTTATCCGCGTCGTGTCATAAATAAAACCATGACTGAAGGAGAAAAAGACAGGGAAATCGCCGCAATGCAGGCCGTACTAAATACACTTATTCTTTTTCAACGCTGCCACTTACACCATTCGTTTAATCGAAATCAGGAGAAATAAATGAGTAACAATACCCCGGACTACGAAAATAACTTGGCATTTGAACCGGCCAAAATCGCCGGAACAATGGCAACAATGCAGAGAGATGGCAAAGCTGTCACTATTCGCTGCTACATTGACGGCCGTCATTATTTTGACCTTGGTTTGGAAGACGCGCCGGGAAAAATGGACTGGTTTGACGCAAAAATTTGGTGTGAAGAGCGCTATTGCCGACTGCCGATGAAGCATGAACTAGAGTTTATTGGCAAAAACTTGAAAGCTATCAACAAAATGCTGAAAAGTGCCGGCGGCAAGCCGCTGAAAGGAGATTACTGGTCTTCCTCGGAGACCTCTGACTACGGCGCGTGGTACTCTACCTTTAACGGCAGCTTCGACTTGGACTGGTACGATAAGGACGACAAGCAGTACGTTCGCCCGATTTTTTGTTTGTGAGGAAAAAATGAAAAAATTCAGAGTAATGATTGTGAAAAAGAACGGCCAGCCGGTCGGCGTTCGCGCCGCCGCTATCAACGGACGGGTAATTGTTATTGCGCTGCAGGACGAGCCGCAACAGATGAGTTGGTATGACGCCGTAAAAATTGGCATACCGACAAAAAACGAGTGGATGGCGATTGCCGAAAATTTGGACGCCGTAAACAAAGCCCTTGTTCGTGCGGGCGGCGAGCCGTTGAAAAAAAGTTGGTACTGGTCTTCGTCGGAGGACGACGGCAAATGGGCGTGGTACTCGAACCTTAACGACAGTTACGGTTTGGACGACCGCGCTAAGGACTACACTTACTACGTTCGCCCGGTGCTAACTTTGTAATTTTAACCCTTTAACAATTCGGGCGGCCAGCGCCGCTCTCGGCGAAAGTGAGGAGTGATGATAACTTTAGGCTTATTAATGGTTTTGAGCGGCACGAGCCAGCTTTTACAAGATTTATTAAATACCTATACTTTTTCAAACGACGATGAAGATAGAATATTGAGCTGCATTTCTGGTTTATCAAAAGAACTTAAAAAATTAGAGGATAAAGCAAAGCAATGACGATTAAAGCAGAACAAATTTATAAGGAAGAATGGACAAAAGTCGATTATCTAGATTTTCGAGATAATTTAAGAGGTCAGGGAAAAAGGTGCGGCGGAATGGTTAAAGGAGCAATGTTTGACCGGGCAGTATGCCGGTTGATTAAACGCAAAATAAAATGGGGCAATTATCCTTATTTCACCGATGAGGAACGTAAACTTTTTTTAAGCTCGTCGGCTTTAGGAATGTTTTATTTTGACAAAGTTATGCTGGAAACTGGAAACAAAGACAAAGCTTTATTGGCTTTGTGCGAGCACCAAGGATTTTAAGAAATGAAGATTTTAAATCTTTATGCGGGGATTGGCGGAAATCGGAAGTTGTGGGGAGATAGTCACGAAATAACGGCGGTGGAATTACGTCCGGAGATTGCCAATATCTATCGTGATTTTTTCCCGTACGACCACGTGGTTGTTGGGGATGCACACGAGTATTTGCAAGAGCATTTTGCCGAGTTTGATTTTATTTGGAGTTCGCCGCCATGTCAAACCCATTCGAAACTGCGCGGCCTTACTTGTGTGAGAAAAGGGCAGACAAAGCCGGTTTATTTCGATGCAAAGCTATGGCAAGAAATTATTTTTTTAAAAACATACTGCAAAAATGATTTCGTTGTCGAAAATGTAATTCCATATTACAAGCCCTTGATTGCACCAGATTTCAAAATTCAACGCCATTTATTTTGGAGTAACAAATTTATCCTTTCTACAAATTTTGAAAAAGATAACATAGGTAGGGGAAACACGAAAATATGGCAAAATAATGTTGGTTTTGACCTGGGAAGTTATCGGTTTAGCCGTAAAAATGGGTTGAGAAAAGAGCAAATTTTAAAAAATTGTGTAAAACCAGAGCTTGGATTATATATTTTTGAGCAAATAACAGGAGAAAAAAATTGACAATTACATCGTATTTTAGTGACAAAAAGCCAAAAAATGGCTCATATATTTTAGGAAATTAAAACCATGTCGGCTGGTATTTGAACGGTTACGTTTATTATTGGGCGTTTGACTGCCGGAAAGGCTATCCAAGGTGCGCAAAATTAAAAGATTGGTGCGACGCGTGGCTTTATTTAAAACCTTGCTGTATTGCATCAGAAAAAGAATACCGCGAAACCATGGGAGTAATCGAGGGCCTCGAACCTGAAAATTACAGAGAGTTCGAGGTAGAAAAAGAAACCAAGCGTGAGATTGAAAAAAAGCTGAAGATTGCTGTTAAGGCTTTGGAATATTACGCAAATCAGGAAATCTGGGCTGATGGAATCGATGACACGTCTGAGGGTATGTTTTGTTTTGAAAATTCTTTACTTGAAGAAAACGGTTTTGAAACCGCACAGGCGGCATTAAAGGAGATAAATGAATGTCATCTTTAGAAAAAATATTACCCGAGTTCAGAAACGGGGCAAGGATTAGAATAAGCACTTGGCCTAAAAATCAATATATCTATAAAAAAGGCAACGAAATATATAATGAAGATGGGGAGATAAGTAAGTTTCTTGATGGATATGTTATGACTTGTGATTTATGGGAATTTTACCAAGAACATATTGATTGGAACTATATCATCGAAAATAGTTGCCTATGTTGGTTTTGGGATGACGAAAATGATAAAAATTTTATCGCTACGCTGGAAGCTTTTGAAATAGACATATGCGTTACAAGCTTCAAAAGCAAAAACGGCGCAGTATGGCATAATTGCCGACCTGTCTGCCAGGACGAAGTAATTTTTTATGAGGACACGAAAGATGAGTAAAGAAATCCCAGAAATTGGCGATGTGTGGGTAGAAGACGATTTAAAACACGATTATAGACGATGTGTTTGGATTTGTCTTATAAAAGACGCGATGGTGTCGGGCGTTACGGACGAGGGGAGATGCCTTTGGCACTGTTCGCTTGAGAATTTTTTGGCAAAATATAAGTTTTTGTTTAAGAGTAAATTTAAGCTTAATGATTTATTCGAGGTGCAGAATGACCCCGTACTATAAAAGACTTTCTACGCCCGTAGATGTCATATTTCCGAGCAGCGGAACGGGAGGCGGCGCCGGCTATGAAAACCTCACTATCTGCGCCTTGACACAAAATTTACAATTATTACAGATATTAAGTTCCATAACGGCATACAGAGAGGAGAGCAATGACAGAAATTGAAATATTAACCATACCTGAAGCTTTGGAGCACATCGGCAAAATGTTTAACTGCTTTATGCACCCCGAGCGGGTATTCAAAAACAAATTAAAGAAAATGGGAATTAAAACCATCAACGGCACTTTAACAGCACATCAGTTAGAGGAGTTTATTGAAAGATGTTACATTTCAGAAAACGCGGCCAATACTATCACGTCTATGGAACGGTCTGTATCGGCAATAAAACGAAGAAAATCCCCGAACACTCTAGCCGCTGTGATAGCCTCAAAAAAGCGCAAGAATACGCAAGTCGTTTAGAAGAAGACATTCGTAATGAACTTCTATATGGAAAAGACATCAATGCCGGGAAAATCACATTTGGCGAAATCGCTCAAGAATATATCAACCGCCCAGGCGGCATCAATCCCCAAGACCTCAGTCGAATTGAGGATAAGTTTTTAGCTTTTGAAAACTATCCTGTTGATGAAGCAATGGCAATATGGAAAGGGTTCCTTCGTAATAACCCTGAGCTTGCTCCTTCCACCATCGACCGTATCCGCACCCTTTTTCTGGCAATTTTGAATCACTGTCGGGATGAATACGGGTATAAAGTTCCTGTCATTCCTAAGCCAAAATATAATAATCAAAAAAGCATATACCTTCCAACAATTGAGCAACGCGAACGCCTTTTATTTGCCTATCCTTTTCACGTCAAACTTATTGCAACAATGTTGTGCTTCAACGGCTGCCGATGCTCTGAAGCAACCACATTGAATTGGTCTGACGTTAATTTTGAACGCCGAACCATTATTTATCGCAACACCAAAAACGGAGAATCCCGTATTGTCCCCATGCACGGCCGCACTTATCAAGCATTACAACTGGCGAGAAAGCGACAAATTGATAACAACTGCTATAATCCACAGGGGCGTGTATTTCTCAATAAGAACCTCAAACCTTACCGGGATACCAGAAAAAGCGGAGGCACCCCCATCGATAAAGCTCATCGCACAGCTTGCCGTATTGCCGGAATAACCGACTTCACTATTCACGATTGGCGGCATCACTGGGCCTCATGGTGTGTCATGTCCGGCATGAACGACACAACTTTAATGAAACTCGGCGGCTGGAAAAAACACAGTATGATTCAGCGCTACGCCGCTTTGAGAACCGAATATATGGCGGAGGAACTAAATAAAGTCAAATAATTATTGATTTTTTTAACCTTTACCAGCCCCGATTCTTTTGGGGCTTTTTTACTGCCATATTTTTGCCAACTTTTAAGAAGATTTCGACGGAAAACTGCGGCTTTCAGAAGTATTTAAAAGTTATGAAAAGTAAAAAATTTTCATAGATTAAAATAATCAAAACATAAAAAAAGCCTTGTAAAACAAGGCTTTGAAATTGGAGCGGGCAAAGGGATTTGAACCCTCGACATCAACCTTGGCAAGGTTGCGCTCTACCCCTGAGCTATACCCGCATTCTGTAGAACGAGATATTAATTACCATATCCGAAAAAAAATGCAAGCCCTAATTTTAAATTTTTGCAATTTTTTTTACTCACACTGTCTTCGAAAACAGCCGGATAACCAAAACGCCGCAAATAATCAAAGCCATACCGGCAATTGCAGGCGCATCGAGTTTTTGATGATAAACAAAATATGCCGCAATCGAAACCAGAACGATTCCCAAACCGGACCATATCGCATAAGCCGTTCCCAGTTGAATGCCGGACAGGCTCAGGCTCAGAAAATAAAAGGCCCCGCCATATCCGAAAACTACGGCCAAACTTGGCAGCAATACCGTAAAGCCGTTTGCCGCTTTAAGAAACGTTGTCGCAAAAACCTCGCAGACGATCGCCGCCAGCAAATAAACATAACTCATTTTAATCTCCTACAAACCCGCGGAAAGCAGATAATCCTGCCCCCGGTAATATTGAAATGCCAGAAAAGCCAGACCGGCCAAACGCCACAGCCAGATGACCGCCCGACTACCGCGAAACCGTATGCCGCCGGCGCTATGATTGACGAACAGAAACTCGGCCAGCGCCCAAAACGCCGTAACCAGCAACGGAATATAATACATATAAAAGGAAATCAGCGTCAAAAACAGTTGAACGCCACCGCGTTTATAATAACCGGCGTAAAAATTGTGCAGCCCGATTGTTCCGGTAAAATAAGCCAACAGCAGATAAACCAAACCGTTTTTACTGCGGACTTCCTCTTTCCGGTCATTCAAAACCCGCTGCGCCATTCGGTTATAATGCCGTTCGAACTGCTCTTCGCTCAATACGCCTCGCGCTCGCAGCGTTTTCAGTTCCTCAAGATTCTCAAAATCCATTTCCGCACCTCTTTTTCCCTATCATAAGTTTTCGAGATTAATATTTTATAAAAAAAGAACCCTTAGATAAGGGCTCTTTTTTCGGAGTTAACCTTCGCCGGGCTTTAAAAACCCATGCCGCCCATACCGCCGGGCATAGCTGCGCCGCCGGCATCGCCGCAATGGCACTCTTTCTGCGGCGCTTCGGTAACCATGGCCTCGGTCGTAATCAGCAAACCGCCGACCGAAGCGGCATCCTGCAAAGCCGTGCGGACAACCTTGGTCGGGTCGATGATGCCGGCCTTGACCATATCGGTATATTCGCCGGTCTGAGCATTATAACCATAGTTGGTATCGGTGCTTTCCAGCAGTTTGCCGGCAACAACCGCACCGTCAACGCCCGCATTCTCGACAATCTGACGGATCGGAGCCTGCGTTGCCTTGCGGATAATTTCGATACCGACTTTCTGATCCTGATTTCCCGGAACCAAAGCGTCCAGCGCTTTGCCGGCATACAGCAAAGCGACGCCGCCGCCGGCGACAACGCCTTCCTTGACCGCGGCACGGGTCGCATGCAGCGCGTCGTCAATACGGTCTTTCTTCTCCTTAACTTCAACTTCGGAAGCACCGCCGACTTTGATAACGGCAACGCCGCCGGAAAGTTTGGCCAGTCTTTCCTGAAGTTTTTCGCGATCATAGTCCGAAGTCGTTTCTTCAATTTCCTTGCGGATTTGCGCCGCACGGGCAGCGATTAAATCCTTCTCGCCGGCACCGTCAATAATCGTTGTGTCTTCCTTGGTAATTTCAACACGTTTGGCCGTACCCAGCATATCAAGAGTAACATTCTCAATCTTCATGCCCAGTTCGTCGGAAATAACCTGTCCGCCGGTCAGAATGGCAATATCCTGCAACATGGCTTTGCGACGGTCGCCGAAACCAGGAGCCTTAACGGCGCAAACCTTAAGTCCGCCGCGAATGCGGTTGACAACCAGCGTCGCCAGCGCTTCGCCTTCAATGTCTTCGGCAACAATCAGCAGCGCACGGCCGGACTGAACAATCGCTTCCAAAACCGGAATCAGCGGCTGCAAATTGGAAATTTTCTGGTCATAAAGCAAAATGAACGGATTTTCAAATTCAACATTCATCTTTTCCGGATTGGTAATGAAATACGGCGACAGATAACCGCGGTCAAACTGCATGCCTTCGACAACTTCCAATTCGGTTTCCAGACCCTTGGCGTCTTCAACCGTGATAACGCCTTCATTGCCGACTTTTTCCATCGCGCGCGCCAGATATTCGCCGATTGAACGGTCGCCGTTGGCCGAAATCGTTCCGACCTGAGCAATTTCCTCAGAAGTTTTAATGTCCTTCGAACGCGACTTGACATCGGCGACAACGGCCTCGACCGCCATGTCGATACCGCGTTTCAAATCCATCGGATTCATACCGGCCGCAACGGCCTTGGTGCCTTCGCGAATGATGGCTTCGGCCAGAACCGTAGCGGTTGTGGTGCCGTCGCCGGCCTTGTCGGCCGTCTTCTGGGCTACTTCCTTAATCAACTGGGCGCCCATGTTCTCAAACTTGTCGCTGAGTTCAACCTCTTTGGCAACCGAAACGCCGTCCTTGGTAATTTTGGGCGCGCCGTAAGACTTGTCCAAAACGACGTTGCGGCCTTTCGGGCCTAAAGTAACCTTAACGGTTTTTGCCAGAATTTCAACGCCTTTGAGCATTTTCGCACGGGCGTCTGTTCCAAATTTAATATCTTTAGCAGCCATTGTCTTATTTTCCTTTTCTACAATTATTCTTCAACGACAGCCAGAATGTCTGACTCTTTCATAATAACCCGGTCTTCGCCGTTCAGCTTGACTTCGGTGCCGCCCCACTTGGCAAACAGAACCTTGTCTCCGACCTTGACGCACATCGGAATAACCTTTCCGTCTTCGGTGCGAGCACCGTCGCCGACGGCCTCGACAATACCTTCGCTGGGTTTTTCCTTAGCCGTATCCGGAATAATGATACCGCCGGAGGTTTTCGTCAGCTCATCCAGTCTTTTAACAACGACACGATCGTGTAACGGTTTGATTTTCATAATCTTTTCAGCTCCTTTAATAGGTTGGTTTAAGCAGAATTAAATTTTTCTAGTACTTTAGTTAGTGTTTCGCCAGGGCATTGTCAAGCGCGGCGGCAAAAAAATTCCTTTCCGACCGTAATTTGTTTTTGACAAAAAAAGCCAAATATTCTAATAATAAAAGCCTGATTTCTTATTAGTATAGATATATTCACCAAAAAATTCAGAAATATGAAAGCACAGGATTTAAAAAAACAGCTTTTGAATGTTGTCGGTCCGGTCGATTTTTCCCAAACGCCTTTGGAACTTTTGCAAAAATTTGCCGATGCCGAAACCGATGAGACCCTCCGCAGATATTTTTTCACGCTGCAAGACGAAGCAAAAAACAACTGCCCCGATACCGACAGCCTGAAGGAACTGCATGAAGCGGAACATGACATGCTCTGCCGGCTCATACAGATTTATTTCAACGACGAAACGAAACCCGTTTTCAAACGCTATCTGACCGTCGTCTGTCTGTTCCCTGACTATGTAATGGATACGAAGCTACTGCTGAGTATCTTGAACTACTATAATATTTTTAACAAAAAACTTTACTAAGTTATGGAAAATTTAAACATCCGTAAGCGGGTTTTTGAAAATCTCGGCGACTTGCATTACACCGCCGACGTGTACAAAATTTTCGGCGACGAACAGAAGAAGTATCGCCGGCAGTTTAAAAAATTCTGGCAACGACTGCAAAAGGACAAGCAGCTGATAACCGAACTGCTGTTCAGACGCCAGCTGCATACCAAACTCAGCGGCCCCACCTACAAAACGCTGGTCTATGCTTTTGCCAAAGCATATCACGAAAGAACCGACGTTCAGGTGCTCAAGGAGTATACCAGCGCGCTGATAGGACGCTACGAATACGGTTACGACTGCTTTGCCAAAATCATCCGACAGAAGGAACTGGCCCTGATAAACTATATTATCGACGGCATCAGGGTCACGGACATCTGCAGCGACAAAAGGACACAGGTTTTCATGCGTCAGGCAATGACTCTGCTGATTCTGACGTCGGACATGAAGTACGACAAGGAAACCGAACTTGTCATCGACCGACTGCTTGACGAATTCAAAGAAGGCCGCGCCCAAATGTAAAACATTTCTGAACCCGAAAAACGCCTCCTGCTTTTAAGCCGGAGGCGTTGCTTTTATTTACGGGTTTCTGTCCGAAACGTCCATTATACGAAGTTTTACAAAAATTTGGAGAATGAGACGTATAGTAAGATTTAAGAGTGAAAAAAGCGGAGTGTACACATTAGTACATGAGCATTTTTTCAACTCACAAAATCTGTACTAGACGTCCATTATACAAATTTTTAAAGGCGGGATTTAAGATTAAACGCCCTCCTCACAACTTCCGAAACCACACTCATCAGGAACGAAACGGTAATGAGGAACGAGATAAAGACAAACGATACAAAGAACAACCAGGAATGCGGAAAAACCGCCATAACCGGACGCGCGATGTTTGACGCCCAGCCGTCCAGCGTAACCACCTGCAACAAAGCAAACAGCGAAGACCCGAGGTCGGAAAACTCGATAAAGACGTCACCGAACAGGCAAACGGCCATAATTGCAAAAACATAAAAGAAAACCGCCATAACCAGCAGCATGGCCATAAAATTCGGCAACAGAGCCAAAAAGGTGTTAATCATCTGCTTAAGGCGCGTAAACTTGTTGACATAACGCAGCAGGCGAAACAGACGAAACGTTCTGAAAATGATAAACCAGCTGGCAAACGGTACCGAAGAAATCGCAATTACCGCAAAGTCGAACACGTTCCAGCCCGATTTGAAGAACTTTTTGCCGAAAGCAAAAATCTTCATAATCATTTCGATAATGAAGATAGCCATAAACAGACGGTCGAGAATAAACAGCCCGCCTTCAAAGAAACGGTTCATTGCATCGGATGTCATCAGCCCCAAAATGACCGCATCCATACAAATCAGCGACATAATCAGAAAGTCGAAGTTTTTGCCTTCCACCAGTTTTTTCACTCTGCGTCTGTCGGTCTCAACTGCATTTTTCTTCATGGTCAATATCCTCAAAAAACTTACCGGTTTTTCATTTTAGCCTAGAAAAAGTAAAAAGCAATCATTATTGCGGCAATCGTAATCGCCGGCCCGAAAGCGCCGACCCGCATCCGCCGTGCCAGCGCATACAGCACAAACAGCACGCTGGCCAAAATCATCGTATAAATTACCAGCTCCATGCCCAGCCAGGCGCCAAGCGCCGCCAGCAGTTTGATGTCGCCGCCCCCGAAAGCGTCCTTGTTTTTCCAAACCAGAAACGCGCTGGCAACCACCGGCAGCATATAACCGGTTACGGCGCCGAGCACGCTTTCCGCCGGAATAACCCACTGGCTGACAAACACCGAATAGGCAAAGCCGGCAATCAGCAGCGGCACGGTCAGAATATCCGGCAGCAGCATCATGCGGTTGTCGATTTCGGTCAACAGCAGCAGCGTCCAAATCAGTCCCAGATACCAGACGATATAAATGTCGCTGAACCGCTCCGCCGCCAGATAGCTGATTGCCGCGGCAACGATTCCCCAGCCGATGCTGCGCATGCGGTATCTGGTCATCAGTCGCCGGTATTCCGGATTACCGGCGCGTTTGGCACGCGAAACGCTGCGAACCGGCTTGAGGATTCGATACAACGCATAAGCCGGCGTTGCCGGCATAAACTTGCTGAAACGCCGTGCCAGATAAGGGATAAAAAGGCCGAAAACAAGGCCGTAAGCCGCATAAATCATTGTAATTTTCCTGTTTTGTTACTCTGCCGGAAGCATAGCGCCAAAAGATTAAAATCAATTTAATGACCGAATACTGATTGCAAAATAGTTTTTTGCTTTTATAATCAGTTTTGCCATAAGAATGGTTAGACTTATGGCGGAGCCTTCAAGCTCCTTATAGAGAACCGATTATAACCTCCATCTGTGGAGGATGACGCGAAATAAGCCGCTTTTGCGGACGAATTAGCAAAACCTTGCAAAGGAGGAAGTTATGGGAAACAAAATCAGAAAACAAAATTTACGGCGATTGCGTTCAGAGTACGGCGAAAGTTTCCGCCGGGCTTTGGCGGAATTGAAGCTGACGCCGGAAGAGTTCAGCGCACAAAGTAAAATACCGCTGAAGTTTATTGAAGAACATTTAAGCGGCGAAATACGCTTTTTGGGACATCTGAACTATATATCGTTTCTATTGAACAAGCGCATGAAAATAGAACTGGTCGACTGAAACTTGCCGACCGGGCAAACTGAAAAGTCCCGCCGAAGCGGGACTTTGTAAACTAAAACGATTTGAGAATATACTCGCTCATCTTCTCGCTGTAAAAAGACGGGTCGCTGATACATTCGCCTTCGGCAATTTTCGCCTGATCCAGCAGCAGCCGCGCTACTTCTTCGACTTTCGGCTTCAGGGCTTCGTCGCCCATTGCCTCTGCCAGCCGGATAATCAATGGATGATACGGATTCAATTCCAGGATTCGCGTGCTGGCAAATGCCGTCTGTTGCTGATGGTTGCGCATCAGCCGCTCAAGATGAATGCTCATCTGCCCGGACTCGACCGTCAGGCTGACCGGAGATTTGGTCAGTTTGTCGGTGGTCGTGACCTTGCCGACCTCGTTTTTAAACATTTCGCCGAGCAAATCGGCCAGCTTCTTCAGGTCGCCCTCTTCCGCCTTTTGGCCTTCGCGCTTAAAAGACAGGTCAATATCTGCCTGCGAAACATGCTTAACGGCAAAAGTCTTGTATGTTCCGAGCGTTTGTGTCCAGAACTCGTCAATCGGGTCGGTCAGCAGCAAAACTTCCAGACCTTTTTCCTTAAAGGCCTCCAGCTGCGGATTATTGACCAGCGTCTTGACGTCATCGCCGGTAATGTAATAAATCGCCTTCTGTTCCGGCTGCGCGCGGCCGATATAATCGTCAAGCGACGTCAGCTTCTCGGTGTCGTTGGTCGAAACGAAACGCGACAGGCCGGCAATTTCCTCCCGGTTGGCAAAATCCTCGTAAATGCCTTCCTTAAACGCAATGCCGAAAGCGTCCCAGAACTTTTTATAATCCTCATAATCCTTGCTGCGTTTTTTCAGCTCCTTGAGGATTCTGGAAACCGTGCCCTGCCGGATTTTGGCAATCAGCGGCGACTGTTGCAGCATCTCGCGGGAAATGTTCAGCGGCAGATCCGGCGAGTCGATAATGCCGCGGACAAAGCGCAGATAAGAAGGCAGCAGTTCCTCAACCTTTTCGGAAATAAACACGCGGTTGACATAAAGTTTCAGCCCCTGTTTGCGATCCGGCTGAAACAGGTCATACGGCGCCGTTCCGGGAATATAGAGCAGCCCGGTATACTCAATGCTGCCCTCGGCCTTAAAATGCAGCGTCATCCAGGGTTCGTCAAAATTTTTGGAAACGTGATGATAAAATTCCTTATACTGTTCCGGAGTAATTTCGGCCTTGTTGCGCGTCCACAGAGCCGAAGCGCTGTTGACGGTTTCTTCGCCGGCCTTGCCCAGACACAGCACGATCGGATAGTTGATGTGGTCGGAATAGGTGCGGATAATCTGCCGCAGATAAATGCTGTCGGTGTAGTTTTTCTCGTCCTGTTTCAAAAACAGCTTGATTTCCGTTCCGTTGGTCTTCTTCTCCGCTTCACGGATTTCAAAGCCGTCCACGCCGTTTGAAACCCAAAACCAGGCTTTGTCTTCGCCGGCGCGCCGGGTCAGGATTTCGACCTTGTCGGCCACCATAAACGCCGAATAAAACCCGACGCCGAACTGCCCGATCAAATCTACCGCCGAACCGTTGTCGGAAGCGTTTTTCACAAAATCGGCCGTACCCGACTTGGCAATCGTGCCCAGATGGTTAATCAGGTCGTCACGGTTCATGCCGATACCGTTGTCGGCCACTGTCAGCGTGTTTTTCTCCGCATCCGGCGTAATCCAAATTTTCATTTCTCCGGATTCTCTGGCAATGTCCGGATGCGTCAGCGCCATATATTTCAGCTTGTCGCAGGCGTCGCTGGCATTCGAAATCAGTTCGCGCAGAAAAATCTGCTTTTCCGAATACAGCGAATTGACCACAATATCGAGCATTTTGCTGACATCGGCCTGAAAATTCAACTTGTCGCTCATTTGTTCTTTCTCCCGAAAAATATTTCTTCCGATTTATCCTAATATATGGGAAGCGGCGCGCCGTTTCGCAAGTTTGCCAGGCAAAAAAATCCCCCTCTGTCTTTTTTGCTTGCATTTCAGGATAAAATTGCTAAATTGGAGCCGATGTTTAAATGAACTAAATTAGGAGTTATATTATGGTTTCTGTTGTTAATGACGCTTGCGTCAAATGCAAATCCTGCGTAGACGTTTGCCCGGTAGACGCTTTCCATGAAGGCGAAACTCAGCTGGTTATCGATCCCGATACCTGCATCAGCTGCGGCGTATGCATTTCCGAATGCCCGCAGGAAGCAATCACTCCCGATGACGAAGCTGACGAAAAATGGGTTAAATTCAACGCCGAAAACGCCGCCAACTGGCCGAACGCTAACGAATAATCCGTTTAGTCGGAGCAATTTTCTGAAAAAAGGCCTTTGTTTATAAGGTCTTTTTTTATTTGCCCCCTTGCCTGTTTGCCCAAAGCATATTAAAACTCGGATAAAAGCAACTGAATTTAGGACAACAAAATGATTAACAAAGATTCCACCCTTTATGATGTCGTCGGCATCGGCAACGCCATCGTCGACGTTCTGGCCAAGGTCGGCGACGGCTTTCTCCGGGAACGCAGCCTGCCCAAAGGCGGCATGACGCTGGTCGAAGCGGCCGACGCCGGCAAAATCTATGCCGACCTCATTCCCGAACGCGAGGTTTCCGGCGGTTCAGCGGCCAATACCGTTTCCGGCCTCGCCTCGCTGGGCTCCGACTGCGCTTTCATCGGCAAAGTCCATGACGACGAACTCGGACAGGAATTCCAGCGCAACATCGGCGCCGCCGGCATCGATTTCTTTACCAGGCCGCTGACCGAAGGCCCCTCCACCGGCCGCAGCATTGTTTTGGTTACGCCGGACGCCGAACGCTCCATGTTCACTTATCTCGGCGCCTCCAAACGTCTGACCGCCGACGACATTGACGAAGAAACCATTCGCGCCGCCAAAATCACCTATCTGGAGGGCTACCTGTGGGACGAGGGTTCAGCCAAGGAAGCCGTCATCAAGGCCTGCGAACTGGCACACAAACACGACCGCAAAGTCGCATTCAGCCTGTCGGACAAATCCTGCCTGCTGCGCAATAAGGACGAAATCGTCAATTTGATAAAAGATCATGTCGACATTCTTTTCGGCAATGAGGAAGAACTCAAAACCCTGTTTGCCGAAGACGACTTCTACAAAGCGCTCGATTTGGTCAAGCCGCTGGTCGAAATCGCCGCCGTTACCCGCAATGCCAAAGGTTCGGTCGTTGTCAACGGCCGCGTCAAAATCTTTGTCGAAGCCGAAAAAGTCGACGACGTCGTCGATTCGACCGGTGCCGGCGATTTGTATGCCGCCGGTTTTCTGTACGGCATAACCCAGGAACGCAGTCTCGGCACCTGCGCCATGATTGGCGGCATCTGCGCGGCCGAAATCATCAGTCATTACGGCGCCCGCCCGGAGGTTTCGCTGCGCGGCTTTGTTCGCAACCGCCTCCGCCAATACGGCAAAAGGGCCTAAACCAAAGCCCTCTCCAAGGAGAGGGCTTTTTTTGACAGCGACATCTATTTCCAAAATCTCATTCGCCGCCAGCCGATTAAAAGAACGGCGGCGATAACTGTCAGAAACAAAACGCAGCATATGTCGACCAGAAACTGCGACAAAAAAATTACCGCCCTGACCGACAGAAATGCAGCTGCCAGAGACAGAACCAGCACCCCGGCAAACTGCATGGCGCCGGCGGTAAATATCTCGGCGTCGGGCACTGCGGTCAAAGACAAAAACAACCCTAAGATCGTCAGACATTCAACCAGTGCAATTCTTGGCATTTTCGGCACCAGTCCGGCATTGAAATAATTGCGAAGCACAAACAAATCGCCGTCTCTGCGTTCGGACAAACCGTTTCCGAACACTTCGCGAAAACGCCTGTATGAGCAGTATCCGCCCAAAATAACCAAGATGCACGCGTAAACCGCCGCGGCAATAAAAATAATTGAATCCATAAAGCAAAAATATTTAAGTGAATAAAAAATTTCAGCTAAATACAAGCTTCTCGGGCCGAATAATATCCAGGCTCAGAAAAATACGTTTTAAATCGCCAAAGATTTAACATCATTGCACAAACTTTTCAATCAGATATTTCACTAAAATCTTGAATTTTAATTTTAAAGCGGTATTGTAGGGCGAATTTAATTATTGCCGGAATTTTAGTGCACATTTTTCCTTACGCAACGGCTCCGTCAAAAGAAGCGCCGCAATGTGCACAAAGGCAGCGCATGGGCGGTTAAGCCCATGACACGACAAGTTTTTAGGAAAGAAAAAACATGAAGAGAAGAAACATTGCCATTATTGCCCACGTCGACCACGGCAAAACCACTTTGGTTGATGGCCTCCTGAAACAGAGCGGCACCTTCCGCGAAAACCAGAAAGTCGAAACCTGCGTCATGGACAGCAACGATCTGGAAAGAGAGCGCGGCATTACCATTTTATCCAAATGCACTTCCGTTCAGTGGAAAGATACGCATATTAATATTGTCGACACCCCGGGCCACGCGGATTTCGGCGGCGAAGTCGAACGCATCATGTCCATGGTTGACGGCGTCGTTCTGCTCGTCGATTCGTCGGAAGGCCCGATGCCTCAGACCAAGTTCGTTCTGGGCAAAGCCTTAAAAGTCGGCCTCAAACCGATTGTCGTCATCAATAAGGCAGACAAGTCCGACGCCCGCGTCGACGAGGTTCTGAACGAAATCTTTGACCTGTTTGTCAGCCTCAACGCCAATGACGAACAGCTCGACTTCCCGGTTCTTTATGCTTCGGGGCGCAACGGCTGGGCCGTCAAGGACATGAACGACGAAAAGAAAGACCTTACCCCGCTGTTTGAACTGATTCTGTCTTATGTGCCGGAACCGGCCTGCGAACCCGACAAACCTTTCTCCATGCTGGCTACCACGCTGGAAGCCGACAAGTTCATCGGCCGCATTCTGACCGGAAAAATACATTCCGGTAGCCTGAAGGTCAATGATTCGGTCAAAGTCATTAACGAACAGGGCGAAGTCGAACGCACCCGCATTACCAAAATTCTGGCTTATGAAGGTCTCAACCGCGTCAGCAAAGACGAAGCTCATGCCGGCGACATCGTTGCCGTTGCCGGTATCGTCAAGGGAACGGTTGCCGACACCATCTGTGCGCCGGAAGTTTCCGAAGCCATTCACGCGCAGCCGATTGACCCGCCGACCCTAGCCATGACTTTTTCGGTCAACGATTCGCCGCTGGCCGGACGCGAAGGCGACAAGGTTACCTCCCGCATGATTTGGGATCGCCTTTGCAAAGAAGCCGAAGGCAATATCGCCCTGCGTATATCCAAAACCGATTCGACGGATTCTTTCGAAGTCGCCGGACGCGGTGAACTTCAGCTCGGCGTTCTGATTGAAACCATGCGCCGCGAAGGTTTCGAACTTTCCATTTCCCGTCCGCGCGTTCTGATGAAAAAAGACGAAAACGGACAGTTGCTGGAACCTGTTGAAGAAGTCGTCGTTGACGTTGACGAGGAGTTTTCGGGCGTCGTTGTTGAAAAACTAGGACAAAAACGCGCCGAATTGATTGAAATGATTCCCTCGCAGGTCGGCAACAAAGTCCGCCTGATTTTCCATGCGCCGTCCCGCGGCCTTATCGGCTATCACTCCGAATTTCTGACCGATACGCGCGGCACCGGCGTCATGAACCGCATTTTCTATGCTTACGAACCTTACAAAGGCGACATTGACACCCGCCGCAACGGCGTGCTTATCTCCAGCGAAGCCGGCACCGCCATCGCCTACTCGCTTTGGAAACTGCAGGACCGCGGTCCGATGTTCATTGACGCCGGCGTTCCGGTATATGTCGGCATGATAATCGGCGAACATACCAAATCCAACGATTTGGAAGTCAACCCGACCAAAGCCAAACAGCTTACCAATATTCGTGCTGCCGGCAAGGACGAGGCGATTGACTTGGTTCCGCCGCGCAAACTCACGCTGGAACAGGGGTTATCTTATATTCAGGCTGACGAACTCCTTGAAGTCACCCCGAAAACCATCCGTCTGCGCAAACGGATTCTGGATCCGATTGCCCGCAAGCGCGCCAAACCGGACCTGGCCTCTTAAGCTAAAACCAAACAAAAACAGCCTGATTAAATCAGGCTGTTTTTTATGCAAAAATAAGACCCGCATTTCACGGGTCATAAATTTTTCTGAAGAAGTTTTATCTCAACGCATTGTTCAGATACGCTCAACACCGTCTTTCACATAGCCGGATGGCGTCTTTCCCTGAGAAAGCCAGTTCCGTTCTAATGTAGAATGCAAACTTTTGACAGCCCCTTCTTTAAAAAATTCCGTAACATTTGTTCCATAGTCTCTTTCAAGCCCCTGCGCCAGAGATACGGCGCCGCCGGCAACCAGCTCCTTGCTCGCAGCCAAAACCTTGTTGTCCTTAATTCTCTTAATGTCCAGTTTGGCTCTGGCCGTTTCTAATTTCTGTTCTTTATTATCCATAAAACTTCTCCTAAATTTTCTTGCTATTTTTGTCTATTATCGCAATATAATCCCGTTTTGTCAACAACAAACTTGTCGGAAACTGCACAATATAAATAGATTATTAGCTATTTATACAATATACTACCGGCAAATCAATAAAATTGTCTTAACAAATAACAGTTTTTAGAAAAAAATCGACGGAAAAACATGTCACTTTTCAAATCAATAGCCGCATTCGGAGGCTTCACGCTCATCAGCCGCGTTACCGGTTTTGTCAGGGATATGGTTTTGGCCAACATTCTCGGCGCCGGCGCCGTTTCCGACGCTTTTTTTGTCGCCTTCAAACTCCCCAATTTCTTCCGCAGTCTTTTCGGCGAAGGCGCCTTTACGACCGCCTTCGTTCCGATGCTCTCGCAGAAACTGGCGGTCGGCGAACGCGAAAACGGCATCAGATTCGCCGCGCAGGCCATTTCCGTACTGGTATTTTTTCTGACTCTGTTCATTATACTGATGGAAATTTTCATGCCGGCGGTTGTCGTCGCCTTGGCGCCCGGATTCGCCGAAAGCGGCGGCAAGGTTGAACTGGCGGTTGTCCTGTCCCGCATAACCTTCCCCTTTCTGTTGTTTGTTTCCATCGTTTCTTTTCAGTCCGGGATTCTGAATTCGCTGGGACGCTTTGCCGCGCCGGCCGCGTCGCCGGTTATTCTGAACCTGATGATGGCGGTTTCGGCTTTTCTGTTCGCTCCTTTCGGCATTTCGCCGGCCCACGGCATCGCCGTCGGCGTCACGGTTGCCGGCTTTCTCGAAATCCTCTGGCTAAGCTGGTTTCTGCGGCGCGAAGGCGTGTTTGTCCGTCCCCATTTCAACATCGGCCGGCTGGTTCGCGACCCCGAAATCAAAACGCTGTTTCGCCGTATCGCTCCCGGAATGCTCGGCGCCGGCGTCTATCAGATTAACATGTTTGTCGACACGGTTCTGGTTTCGCTGGTCGGCACCGGCGCCATATCCTGGCTTTATTATGCAAACCGTATGCAGCAGCTGCCGCTCGGCGTGGTCGGCGCCGCCATCGGCGTCGCTTTGCTGCCTATTCTTTCCCGCCAGCTCAAAACCGGCGACAATGAAGAAGCCCGCCGCACACAGGACAAAGCCGTCGAATACGGCATTCTGCTTTCGCTGCCTGCGGCAGTCATGCTGGTTATCCTCGCCGAGCCGATTATTAACATTCTCTTCCAGCACGGCAAATTCGGCGCGCATGATACGGTTATGACCGCCAACGCCCTGATTGCCTATGCCGTCGGCCTGCCGCTTTATGTCGTCGTCAAAGCGCTGGCTCCCAATTTCTTTGCCCGCGGCGACACCAAAACGCCCGTCAAATATTCCGTCGTCGTACTGATTGCCAACATTGTTTTTGCCCTGCTGCTGATGAAGCCGTTCGGTCACGTCGGCATTGCCGCCGCCACGACGCTGGCCGCCGTCATCTCGCTCTGGCAGTATGTCCGCGGCCTCAAAAAACGCGCTTATTGGCGGTTTTCGCCCGAACTTGTCAAAAAAATCCTGCTGATTGCCTTGTCTTCGCTGCTGATGGGCATTATAATGCTTGGTGTTCAGACCGGCATCAATTTCGGTTTCGGCAACTGGCTGGCTTTCCCCGTTCTGCCTAAAATCGCCGTTTTAGGGCTGTTGGGCATTTTGGGGCTTGCAAGTTTTCTGCTCTTCGCTAAACTGACTCGGGTGCTGGACATCAGCGAAATTCTGAAAATGTTAAAACGCAAGAGGAAAAATAATGCCAAAGTTTCAGTTTAAGGACCTGACCAGCCGCACGGCAGCCTTTTTCAAACAAAAAGTTTTGCCCCGGCTTTCGCGTCTTCCGGACTATCTGGTTTTGTTCGTCAGTTCCTGGTGGCATGTTATTCTGATTGCTTTTGCGGCACTGGTTTTTCTCTATTACCCGATTGGCGGCCTGATGGTCAGCAGCATCGACACCAACACTTCTTACGAAATCAAGGAGCCTGAAACCAATCAGTCGGCAACGGTCGACATGATGGCATTCATCATTAACCGCGAAGTTAACGAAAAAATGTGGACGCCGAACCTGCCGTTCTTCTTTCCGTCTTATTTTCTCGACAACATGCCGGCGTTCCAGCTCGGCATGTTTGACACGCTGGCCAAGTTCTCCGCGGGCTTTGCCGAGCGCACCGGCAATCTTGTCATGGCTGAAGATTTGCCGCACCACCTGCAGGAAGCCGCCGTTCTGCTCAAATATCCGGGAACGGTATGGATGTTTTCGCCGACCAACCGGCTGTTGCCGGCACCTTCGGCCAATACCCAATACCGCAAGGCACGCAAACACCTGATAAAGTTCAATGCCGCGCTGGCCGACGGCAGCGAAGTCTGGTACAAAAACCCTGAAGACCTGACCCTGCTTCTGAACCGTGCCCGCTCGGATCTCTGGAAAAACGCCACCCGGCAGCTGGAACGCCAAATCCGCGAAAACAGCGCAGATTTGATTGACACGAAAGCCGACGATGTTTTCTATTACGGACAGGGCAAGGCCTATGCTTACTATCTGCTGTTTAAGGCGCTCGGGCACGACTACAAAAACATCATTGTCAAAAAAGACGCCTACGGTATCTGGACGTCCATGCTCAAAGCTCTGGAAAACGCGGCACAAATCAACCCGGCCGTTGTCCGCAACGGCAAACTCGACAGTCTCGGCGCGCCAAATCATCTCGCTGCCCTGGGCTTCTATGTTCTGAAAGCTCAGACGCTGATGAACCGGATTGTCGACAAAATCAATACACCTGCACCAAACAAGGAATAACCTATGCTTATTGAAACCCAGATTACCCCAGACGTCAACGTTATCAACTTTTTTCCGGCCGAAAAAGTTCTGCGTTCCGGCACGGCCGAATTTGTTGACGCCAAATCTCTGCGCAAATCGCCGTTGGCCGAAGCCATTTTCGACCTCGGCGGCGTCAGGTCGGTCTTTCTCACTTCCGACATGATTTCGGTCACAAAGGAAGACAACGCGTCCTGGGACGACCTCAAACCGCAGATACTTGCGGAAATTATGGATTTCTTTGCCACCGGCGAACAGGTCGTCGTCGAAAATCCGGCCGACCGCAGCCCGGAAAACGTCGTTCGCGAAATTACCAGCCTGATCAACGCCCGTATTCGTCCGGCCATTCGCCAGGACGGCGGCGACATCGTCTTCAGAAATTTCGAAAACGGTGTCGTATATGTCGAACTGCAAGGCAACTGCAAGGGGTGTCCCTATGCTCTGGTCACGTTGAAAGAAGGAGTGGAAAAAATTCTCAAAACCTATATTCCCGAAGTAAAATCCGTCGAAAACTACGATAAAGATGCTTAAATGAAAAAAATTCTGTTCCGGTTGTTCTTGTCCGTCTTTCTGGTTGCCTCAGCAAATGCCGCAGCCAAAACCAAAGTGGATATCCGGCCGGACGGTCTCTACCTGACCGACGTTACCGTTGCCCAGCTGGAAAAGCAATACGAACTGTACGGCTATAAAGATTACATTTATATGCCCGACTGGGTTTATCCCCCCATCTTTCTCACCAATCTGCCGACTGACTTTGACAGGATTTCCGACGCCAACCGGCGCAACAAACTGTTCCTGCAGATTATCGGCCCGCTGGCGCTGAAGCTGAGTGACGAACTTCGCGAAGAGCGGCTGGCCGTACGCGAACTGCGCGCCGCATTTTTGGAAGGCGCCGACCTTACTCCCGAACAAGAAAGGTTTGTTGAGGAAAAAGCTGTCAAATACGACGTTTTTACCCGCATGAAAGGCCGGCGCCGTTACGATATCCTGCTCAAACGGCTGGAACTCAAGGTCAATATCGTGCCGCCGTCCCTGTTAATGGCCGCCGCAGCCATCGAAAGCGACTGGGGAACCAATCGCATCGTCCGCGAGGGAAACTCGCTGTATAAGGAACTCGCCTGGTACACCGACAAAGGTCTTAAACCCCAAGACGACCGGCAGGACCAAAGTTATCGCTACAAGACTTTTCCCAGCCTTTACGATTCGATGAAATCTTATGCACTGCGCCTCAACAGCAGCGTTAACTATGAACAAATGCGCCTTTACCGCGCCGAAATCGAATACCGCGAAAAACCGGTCTTCGGACGTTCCCTGGCCCATACCATGTTGTTTGACTCCAATCTCAAAAACTTTGCCGGATTGCTGGACTACACCATAACTTTCTATGAACTGACCAATTTTGACGAAGCCGAACTCGGTTTCGTCAGGCTGCCCGACTTAGAGGACAAAAAATAAAAAAAATTTGACTAAACGGAAGAACCGCGTATTATATATGCAGATTTGTAACAAAAAATTAATGAGATTTTTGTACAATAATACATTATCATAGAAATATGGTAAACACATACAGGTTGTCCCATGGATAAGAACGTCTTAACTGCAAACGACATAAAACTTTTATCCCAGAACCCTTCCGTAGAAAACAAAGGCAATACGGCCCGCAAAGTTACGGCTTATTACGACGGCGGACGGATTACCGAAAGAGGCCTCAAACTGGCCGAAGACATTTTCCGCATCATGGTTGAAGACATTGAGGTCAAGGTTCGCGAAATTCTCTCCGACAGCCTGAAAAACTGCAAAAGCATTCCCCGCGACGTCGCATTCAGGCTGATAAACGATCAGGCCAGCGTTGCCGTTCCGTTCATCAAACATTATGCCAACCTGACCCGGGAAGACCTGATCAGCATTCTTGAAATGCAGAACATCGACAAGCAGAAAGCCGTCGCCCAGCGCCAAAACCTTTCTGAAGACATTTCGCAGTACATTGTCGACAAATGTCCGGAAGAAGTTGTCGGCACACTGATTTCAAACGATTCGGCCCGGATTCTTGAAAGCACTTACACCAGCATCGTACAAAAATATCCGGAAAGCGACAACATCAAAAAACGGCTGGTTTATCGCGCCGAACTGCCGGTTTCGGTTATTGAAAAAATCGTCAACTCCCTTTCCGAAGAACTGCAACGCCACCTGATTGTTTCGCATAACCTGCCGGACAACATCGCCACCGACATCATTGAACAGGTCAAAGAAAAGGCGACGCTGAAAATTTCCGAAGAATACAGCTCCGACAAGCAGATTGAAGAGCTGGTGCATCAGCTGTACACATCCAACCGGCTGACGCCGACTTTGGTCGTCCGCGCCGTTTGCATGGGCGACTTGAAGTTTTTTGAATATGCGTTGGTCTACTTGTCCAACACGCCGATTACCGAAGTCCGCAAAATTCTGTATAACACGCAGCTGGATTTTATGATTCGCAACCTGCTGCGCAAGGCTTTCATTCCCAAAAGCATGTTTCCGGCTGTCTTCAGCGCCTTGAACGTTATCAAGGACATCCGTTTCGACTGCCGCCGCTCTGACCGCAGCTCCTTTATCCATAAGGTAATTGAGCGTATTTTGACTTTCGGCAGCGCCGGCGAAGACCTCAACGAAGACGACGTAAACTACCTGATTTCCCGCATCAGTTGACGCGGCGGCGTTAAAATGTGCAAGCTTTGCAAAATTCCTTGATTATATCGAGTCCCTGTCTATATAATATGACAAATAATTAGCAGAGGAATAAAGAATTTGGCCGCCAATGCAGACATTCTGCCCGACTTACTGAAACTCAACAATCTTCTCATTGCCGAGAAGGATTTTACCGTCGTCATCGAAAACATCATGGACACGGCCGCCAACATATGCAACGCCGACTGCGGCTTTTTCTACACCCTGAATGACGACAATTTCCTCAGTCTGGATTACAGTTTCAACAAGTCTCAGCGCACCGCGCTGCGCGGCTCAGACAACCTGACGCTGTTCCAGACCGTATATTTGCCCGAACGCAAAACCAAAAATCCGAAATCGGTCGTCGAAACCTGCTATTTTAACAACGAGGTCGTCAACACCGCCAACCTGTACGGCTCGCCCGACTTGGACAACTCTTTCTTTGTCGCTTACGACGAAACCAATGCCTACCGCACGATTTCGGTTCTTACGCTCCCGATCGTCAGCCGCAAGGAAAACATCGTCGGCATTGCTCAGTTTGTCAATCCGCAGGACTACAACGGCAAAACCGTCGTCTTTACTTCCGAAATGCAGAAAACCGTTCAGTCTGTTTTGTCCTTGGCCGGTCTGGTTCTCGAAAACCGCCGCATGAACGAAGCCTACGGCCAGCTTTTGGAATCTTTCATTGAAGTTCTGGCCCGCGCCATCGACGCCAAATCGCCCTATACCGGCGCACACTGCCAGCGCGTTCCGGTCATTGCCCGCCTGCTGGCAACCGCCGCGGTACAGGAAGAAAGCGGCCCGCTGCGCAATTTCGAAATGAGTCCCGAAGACTGGTACGCGCTGCATATTGCTTCCTGGCTGCACGACTGCGGCAAGGTTACCACGCCTGAATACATTGTCGACAAAGCCACCAAGCTTGAAACCATTTACAACCGTATTCACGAAATCCGTAACCGTTTTGAGATTCTGCGTCGCGACGCTCACATCGAATACCTCAAAAAACGCTTGAACAACGTCGACAAGCAGGAAAATCTTCAGGCCGAATTTGTCAGCAAAGTCAAACAGCTGGAAAATGATTTCGCTTTCATCGCCGACTGCAACATCGGTGACGCGCCGCTGACCGACGACGACATTCAGCGGCTGGAACGCCTTTCCAAAATAAAGTTCATTCGCTATTTCAACCGCATGCTCGGACTTTCCTGGGCCGAACGCGACAACGTCAGATGGCCGGAACTCTATGAACGCCCAAGCTGGGAAAACCTGCTCCAAAACCGCGACGACCACATTTTCGGACAATATAACCGCGGCGAACTCTATAATCTTGAAATCCGTCAGGGAACCATCAACAAGGAAGAGCGGGAAAAAATCAACGAACATATCGTTGTTACCATCGATATGCTCAAGGCGCTGCCTTTCCCCAAAGAACTGTCCAAAGTCGTCGAATATGCCGGCGCCCACCATGAACGCGTCGATGGCAAAGGCTATCCCAACGGCCTTACCGGCGATGAAATGTCCGTTCCGGCCAAAATCATGGCCATCGCCGACATCTTTGAGGCGTTGACAGCCAACGACCGCCCGTATAAAGAACCCAAAAAGCTTTCCGAAGTCCTGCGCATTATGCAGGAGATGAAAAATACCGGCCACATTGACCCTGACCTGTACAAGGTTTTTATTACCGGCAAAGTATATATGGATTATGCCGAACAGTATATTTCGCCGCAGCAGATTGACGAAATCAATCCCGACGACTATCTCTGATTAAAACAAACGAGGTATAAATGAGTCTAGACATTGAAACGATATTGTGCCGCGCCGGACGCATGGACAATTACGCGTACCTGCTGACCGACAAGGCAACCGGCGTCTCTGCCGTTGTTGATCCGTCGGAAGCGGAACCCGTCATTAGCCGTTGTGAGCAGCTCGGACGCAAACCGTCCTACATTCTCAACACGCATCATCATTATGATCATACCGACGCCAATCTTGAAATCAAAAACTTCTTTCATGCCAGAGTCGTCGGCGCCGAATACGACGCAAACCGCATCCCCGGCCTGGACGAAACAGTCAAAGACAGCGACATTTGGATGCTGGGCAACACCAAAGCCGAAATCATCAGAGTTGACGGACACACCCGCGGCCACATCCTCTGGTACTTTCCCGACGACAAAGCGTTGTTTACCGGCGACACTTTATTCAACCTCTGCATAGGCGGCCTGTTTGAAGGGACGGCCAAAGAAATGTTCGTTTCCCTGAATAAGATAAAAAAACTCCCGGACGATACCCTGTTTTATCCGGGACACGAATATACCATGCACGGTATGGCTTTCGCCGTTCATTATGACCCGCACAATCCGGAGCTGCGCAGATATGTCGCCGAAGCTCAGGAGCGCCTCGGCAGAGGACTTCCGGCCGGTCCCGTATCAATCGGCCTCGAAAAACGCTGCAATCCCTATCTCAAAGCTCAAACTCTGGACGAACTGGAACAACTGCTCGGCCAATAAAAAAATAGACAAAAAACTTTTTTTGTGCTATATTGACCTCATATTAAAATCGGAGGAGAAAGCACCATGCCGCCCAAAAAAGAAGAATGGGAAGTCAGATTTGAAGAATACCGCGATACGCTTGTTTCTCTGGGTGCAAAAATAAAAAACGAAAAAGCGCTGAAACTGGCATTTAAAATTTACGGCGAAGAACGAATGCCGGCACGCATCTACCAGAACTGCGTTGAAGAAACCGGTGCCGTTTCCTCAAAGACCGAATCTCCGACCCCTACCAAAACCGTAAAAAAAGAAGAAACGGCAGAGACAGATACCAGCACAAAACCATCAACGCCCCCAAACGGCAAAAAGCCAACAAGCCTCAACAGCTTTGAAGCTCTGGCTGACATCCGGCTCGAAGAGACTGCCGCCGGCCATGTCGAAACAACCTCCCCAACAGAAGAACGCAAAGAAAAGAAAACGCGCAAGACCCAGCGCGAACGCTTCGAAGAATACAAAAGCCGCCTTCAGGAAAAAGGCATTACCATTAATGACGAAAACGGACTGTGGGAAAAGTTCCGTTCAATCCGCGGCCGGCTGGATTACGGACAAATCGGCGAATTTGTAACTTTCCCCGAACGCAAACCTCGCGGCAACGCCAAAAACGGCAACCGTTCCGAGCGCAGAAACGACGAAAGAAACAGTCAGACTCGACATGACGGCAGCCAGGAAGCCCGAGATGACAAAAAAGACAGGCGCAATGAAGAAACACACAGCGACCGCCGCAATCACAATCCAAGGAACGAACAAGCCGACAATACAAAACGGCATAGCTCGGACAAAACGCCTTTCGAAGAATATCGTGAAAATCTTATCGCTCAGGGATATGAAATTACCGATCTCAACGCTCTGGCCAGACTTTATGTCAAAGGCAAAAGGTTCATTCCCCCCGAGCAGTTGTCCGGACTTGTCCGCAAGACGGAAAAACAGCCGCAGGCCGTCGTTAACAGCACCCTCGTTCCGATCGAAAAAGACGCAAGACTGCCTGTTGTCATTGAAGGGACCTTTGCCGACAAATGGATTAAACCGCTTAAAGAACACTGTCAAAAGGATCTCGACCGCAACGGTCGGCCCAAACGCACCGTTACGGCTGTCAAAGCCGACCAACAGTCCGTAATTGTCGACGTAATTCCCTCAGAAGCTTACGCTGCCGAGAACCCACAGGACGGCGGTGCCCGTTACAGCTTTGAAAAAACCGACAACCGCGGCAGCGTCAAAGTCGACATGGGTTCCAAAGACGGCAATCCGCTGAATTACGAATATTTTCGGATGATGATGGAGGCCAATCGTAAAAACGGTATCAAAGTCATCGCTTTCAAAGACATTCAAACCGACGAGTTCCGAGACAAACTGCTTGCCGCCGCCCTTGAATTTGATATGAAAGTTAAGGACGCGCCGGAAAAAGTCAATGTCAACGCCCCTTATTTGAAAACGCTGCCCAACAAGGTCAAAATTAAACTCGGTATTTACAACGGTGACATTACACCGGCTAAAAGCGCCGAACAAATAAAGGAAAACATTCAGCGGAAACAGCGGCCGGAACAAGAAAAAGAACCAAAGGAACACGGAAAACCGATGCTGGCGCTTCCCGCACATATCCCAACCCGGGAAATGGACTAATCGCAAAAACCCGTTTTTGTCTGAAAAACGGGTTTTTTATTCTGCCTTTACGGATTTAACCGTACAAAGCTTTACAAGCTCCGGAAAATGAGACTTCTAAGAAGAAAATTTTTTGGGCATACATAGTAACCCGCCAATCCGGTATTCTTTCTCCGTTATACAAGGTTTAATCCTTGCCGAGCGGAACATTCCGGTTAATATGTACGCAAAGGATAATGCCGAAAGAGGCCATAATGGAAAGCATAACCGTACCGCCGTAGGAAATCAGCGGCAGCGGAATGCCGACCACCGGCAGCAACCCCAAAACCATCGCAATATTAATAAAGACATACATAAAATAGTTAGTCGCCAAACCGATGGCCAGCAGCTTGCCGAAATAACTCGTGCTCTTAAGCGCAAAAGAGTAGCTGTAAGCCAGAATCAGAATATTTAAAATCACGACCAGAACCGCGCCGACCAGACCAAACTCCTCGGAAAGCATCGTAAAAATAAAGTCGGTATGTTTCTCGGGCAAAAAGTTTAAATGGCTTTGCGACCCTTTCAAAAATCCCTTGCCGAACACGCCGCCGGAACCCAGTGCAATTTTCGACTGAATAATATGATAACCGGCGCCCAGCGGGTCACGTTCGGGATTCAGAAAGGTCAACACACGGTTCTGCTGATAATCGTGCAGGAAATGCCATGCAAAAGGAATGGTTATCAGTCCGCCGATAAAAACAACGACAAATTTCCAAATCTGCACGCCGACGACAAAAAACATTGCCGCCGTCGTAAAAATAAGCATCAGCGCCGTTCCCAAATCCGGCTGTAACACAATCAGAAATGCCGGAAATATTGCCATCAGCAGCGGCGGAATAATGCCGCGCACGCTTTCAATACTCTGCAGCGACGACGTATGAAAATAACGTGCCAGCACCAAAACCATGGCTATTTTCATAAACTCCGACGGCTGCAGTTTGATAAAGCCGAGGTTAATCCAGCGGGTGGCGCCCATACCCGTATGCCCGGCCACTTCCACGACCACCAGCAGAATCAGCGTAATGAAATAAAATACGTAGGCATAGCGCAGCAACAGCTTAATGTCCGTCAGTGCCAGCACAATCATTACCGCAAACCCCATGCCGAAACGTATCAGCTGGTTAATCGCCCAAGGACTCCAGTTGCCGTTGGCGGCCGAATACAGCATGACAATGCCGATGGCGGCAAGAATGACGATAAACATCACATACGAAAAACTGATGTTATACAGCTTTTCGCGGATAGTCATGCTCTGGTTTCTGAAACTTGTTTCATAAGGTTTATACATTTTCCGACCTGCTCCTAACGAACTTCTTCCCGGGTGGGATCCAGCATAACCGCCTCTCTCAGAATTTTTCCGGCCAGCGGTGCCGCAACCGAGGAACCGCCGCCGCCGTGTTCAACCAACACCGCCACCGCATATTTCGGATTGTCATGCGGCGCATAGCCGACAAACAATGCATGGTTGCGCAGACGCCAGGGAAGCTCGCTCTCCTTTTTGATGCCTTCGCGGCGCTCTTTCATCGTAATCCGGCGCACCTGAGTCGTACCGGTTTTACCGCCCATTCTTTGACCGTGATAATCGAACTGGGAACGCCAGGCCGTACCGCCGGGCTTGTTGACAACCGCATACATGCCCTCTTTAATCAACTCCAAATTGGTCGGCGATACGTCTATTTTCCTAATCTTGCTCTTTTCGCCGTCCGAAACTTTCAGAAATGTCGGTTTAATCTCATAACCGCCGTTAACCAGCCGCGCAGTCATCGTCGCCAATTGCAGGGGCGTAGTCAGAATATATCCCTGTCCGATACCGGAAATCAGGCTTTCACCCTGCTGCCACGGCTCGCCGAAACGCCTGAGTTTCCACTCCTTGTCGGGAATCAAACCGGCCTTCTCGTTTTCCAGACCGATGTTGATTTTAGAACCGAGACCGAAACGCCGCGCCATATCGGCAATTTTCTCGATTCCAAGTTTCTGAGCCGTTTCATAGAAGAAAATATCGCAGGAATGCTGCAACGCCTCAACAACGTTAAGATGCCCGTGTCCTTCTTTTTTCCAGCAGTGAAAGGCATGGTTGCCCAAAAACATTTTGCCTGCGCAGTACGTACGCGTTTCCGGTTTGATGACGCCGGCTTCCAAAGCGGCCAGCGCCACAATCATCTTAAACGTCGAACCCGGCGAATACTGCCCGGAAATCGCCTTGTCGGTCAGAGGATTCCGCTCATTGTGCAGCAGCGCGTTCCAGTCTTCGGTGCTCAGTCCCTGCGTCATCATGTTCGGGTCAAATGAGGGCGCCGACACAAAAGCCAGAATTTCGCCGGTATGTACGTCAAGCAGCACGGCGGCGCCGCTCTCCTCGCCAAACAGCTCAAAAGCCTTCTGTTGCAGCCGCGAATCTATCGTCAGCTGCACGTCTTTGCCCGGAATACCGTCCACCCGTTCAATTTCTTTCATAATCCGCCCGTAGGCGTTTACTTCCAGTTTCAAGTTGCCGCTCTCGCCGCGCAGCGCTTTTTCCAGATATTTCTCTATTCCCGACTTGCCGATTTTAAATCCCGGAACCTCAAGCAGCGGATCGTCTTTCACATCTTTGTCCGAAACCGAAGACACGTATCCCAGAATATGAGCCATACCCGCACCAAAAGGATAATAGCGGGTCAACCCTTCGTCGATGACAATTCCCGGCAAGTCCGGTGCGTTGAGCTGAATCCGGGAAACCTCCTCCCAGGACAGATTGTCGCGGATTTTAATCGGCACGAAACTGCGATTGCGTTTCAGGTCTTTTTTTATCCGTTCCTCCTCGGCTTCGCTCAAGGGCATGATTTTCTTAAAAGCATCCAGCGTTTCCTGAACGTTTGGCGCCTGTTCGGCGACAATCAGCGCCTGAAAATTCTGTTGATTGCTGGCGATTGTTACCCCGTTGCGGTCAAAAATAATCCCCCGCGGCGGAACCAGCAGCCGGGTCGAAATCCGGTTTTCGTCAGCCAGCGTCTTGTAGCGGTCCGCCTGATAGACCTGCAAGTAATACAGACGGGCGATAATTACCATCAGCAACAAAAACTTTATCAGCGCCATAATCAGCGAGCGCCGGATAAGAACTTTGCCTTTGTCGTTGTCGCGGTTCATCTCACTCCTCGTCCGTCATCAGCCGGTTCTGCACAAAAACGTTTATCAGGCTCAAAATCGGATAAGCCGCCGCCGTAACCAGATAACTGAACATAACCGTCGCCAGCGGCAGAAAATGACTGTAATAAACCGAAACCAGCAGCCAGCGGCTCAGAAAAGTAACCAGCGACAGCAACGCAAAGCCATACCAGATAATGACAAACGGCTTGGCATTGAAAAAACGGGAAAGATTCGTTACCAGCACATACAGAACCAGCAGCGCAAAAATGTTTGAACCGAACGGCGCCGAACTGATAACGTCCTCGGTCAGTCCCAGCAGATATACCGACAACAGGTTAAATACGTCGGGACGATGCAGCAGCCAGAAATAAGTGCAAATCATTCCCACCGCCGGACGAATGTTGTTCGAAACCGGCAAATCGAGCGGAATATACGAAACAAACAACAACAGCAGCGAAAACAGCAGAGGCAGCAGCCGCTGAAAATACAGAGTCAGGTTTTCGCTCCATTCGTCATTCATCGCCGACGCCCTTTTCCGGAGTTTCTTCGGAAGCGCTTTCTTCCCCGTCAAGGCCGTAGTCAATAATCTTCACATACTCCAAACGGTCAAGATTGCCGAACGTCTTGATTTTAACGCTGTTTTTTTCAATGGAGCTTATCTTGCCGATTGGCAGTCCGGGCGGAAAAACGCCGGCAACGCCGGAGGTAATGATGCGGTCGCCGACGGTTAGTTTCGCCGACAACGGAATAAATATCATTTTCGGCACTGTCGTATTGTCGCCGGACAATATGCCGCGAACCCGGGTTCGTTCGACCATTACCGGAATTTTCGAGTTAATGTCGGTAATCAGAATGATTTTGGAGTACATCTTGCCCGGTTTGTCGACACGTCCGATAACCCCGTTGTCACTCATGACGACCTGCCCCTTTTTAACGCCGCTGTCACGTCCCGTATAGGCTATAATCGAATGCGAAAAGGCATCGCCCTCTTCGGCAATAACCCGCGCCGTTACAAATTTTGCGTTTGGCGGCGGCGTATAGTTCAAAAGCTTTGCCAGAAGCTTATTCTCAATTTCCAAAGCCCGAGCCTTGTCACTGACAATCTGCAGACGGTTGTTTTCAGCGCGCAGCTTCCTGTTGTCGTCATATATTTTGCTTAAATCGCGAAAATAATCAAAAACGCCGGCCAGCGTTCGTGCCGGAACAACCAGCACGTCAATCAGCGGGCTGACCACGTCGGTTGCCATCGAAGAAGTTTTTTCAATAATGACCGTGTCAGTCTTGTTAATCAGCATCATGACAAAGGCTGAAAGAAACAAAATCACAATCGCAAACTTTTTGGCCAAAAGTCTGATTTGACTGAGTTGTATAAATAAGACCTTGCGACGCTTCATTTTCCAAAAACTTCTAATCAATCAAAAATTAAAATCCGCTTGACGGCGGCAAAGCCACCTCGCACGCAGGAAAACAACATTCAATTTTCCGAAACCGCACAAAATGGCTCTGCCTTGCCGCCGGGCAGATTTTAATACATCGTGGAAAGAATGCCTTTCAGCTTTCTGATCTCGTCCAAAGCCTTGCCGGTACCCTTAACGACACAGGCCAACGGATTTTCGGCAATTGAAACCGGCAAACCGGTTGCATTGCGCAGCACCTGGTCAAGATTCGAAAGCAGCGCGCCGCCGCCGGTCAGAACAATACCCTTGTCGACGATATCGGCCGCCAGTTCCGGCGCAGTGTTTTCCAAGGCAACCTTTACCGCCTCGACAATCTGCGAAACCGGCTCGGCCAAACTTTCGGCAACCTGACGTTCGGTAATGATAATTTCTTTCGGCACGCCGTTCATCAAATCGCGGCCTTTGATTTCAACCGTGCGGCCTTCGCCTTTCTCCGGCGGACAGGCGGAACCGATTTCCTTTTTGATTTTCTCGGCACTGCCTTCACCGACCAGCAGGTTATGATTGCGACGAATATAAGAAATAATCGCGCTATCCATCTTGTCGCCGCCGACGCGGACCGAACGTGCATAAACGATACCGCCCAAAGACAGAACCGCAACTTCGGTCGTACCGCCGCCAATATCAACGACCATGCTTCCGGTCGGCTCCGTTACCGGCAAATCGGCACCGATTGCCGCGGCCATAGGCTCTTCAATCAGCCACACCTTACGCGCGCCCGCCGCTTCAGCAGATTCCTGAATGGCCCTCCGCTCGACCGCGGTCGAACCCGACGGGACGCAGACGATAATCATCGGCGACGCGAACGTGCGACGGTTATGAACTTTGCGGATAAAATATTTAATCATCTCTTCGGCGATTTCAAAATCGGCAATCACGCCGTCGCGCAGCGGACGAATGGCATGAATGTTGCCCGGCGTGCGGCCCAGCATCTGTTTGGCTTCGTTGCCCACCGCCAAAACCTGTTTTTTGCCGCGATATTCTTCAATCGCAACCACGGAAGGCTCGTTCAGCACGATACCCTTTCCCTTAACGTAGACCAGCGTATTTGCGGTACCCAGATCCATCGCCATATCGGCTGAAAGCCAGCCCATTAATTTTGAAATCATTTTTATGTTTCTCCGCAATTTATTTCAGAATTTAGTATTATCTTGTTTTTTATAACCATATTGGCTTTTGTGCAAGCGCTATAATCGTTTTTTAACATCAAAAATAATATTTTCCGCCCCCTGATAGCACGCGTCCAAAACAACGTCCGCCGCCAACTTGTTTTTAAACCAGGTGCGTTGACGCTTGGCATACTGGCGGGTATGCAGTTTTGCCAGACCGACGGCTTCCTCCAGCGAACGGACGCCGTTCAGAAAATCAAGCAGTTCCGGCACGCCGAGCGCTTTCATCGCCGGCAGCGAAGCCGGCAGATTCATGGCCTTCAACCGCCGAACCTCGTCCAAGGCGCCAGCCGCCATCATCTTGTCAAAACGCCGGACGCAGCGTTCGTCCAGTTCTGCCATCGGCGGCAAAATTTTCAACGTGACAAATTCGGCTTCCGGCAATTTCTGAACCATTGGCCGCCGATGCCAGACCGACAACGGTACGCCTGTCTGATAAAAAACTTCCAGCGCCCTTTTGACTCTTGTGCTGTCGTTCGGGCTCAACCGGTCGGCCGTTACGGCATCGACGGTCGAGAGTCTGGCATGCAGCGCCGGTATTCCCTCCGCAGCCGCGGCTTCAGCCACCTTATGCCTGACCTCCGGCTCAGCCTCGGGTATCGGCGTCGTTCCGTTAATCAGATTGTCAATATACAGTCCTGTACCGCCACAGACGACCGGCAATTTGCCTTCGCTCCAAATCCGGCGGATTTCCCCGGCTGCCAGCACCAGCCATTCGACGACGGTTCCGTTTTTCGAACTCGGAAACACGCCGTACAGACAATGTTCTATTCCGCCTCTCTCGGCGGCGGACGGAATTGCTGACAGAACCGGCGTATCAGGATAAACTTGCATTGAATCGGCATTAATCACAACGCCGCGACAGGCGCGGGCAACATCGACCGCCAGCTGCGATTTTCCAGATGCCGTCGGCCCGGCGATAACGACAACTTTTCTCAATGCCATAAAAAACACCCCGTTTAAAATTCCCGGAACTTGCCGTTAAATCTTGCGGCAGGAAGCATTTTCCACCAGATATGAACACAACCGCTCATAACCGATGCCGATATATTTGGCTTGTTCGGGAACCAAAGACAAATCGGTCATTCCCGGCGCCGTGTTGATTTCCAGCAAAACGACCCCGTCTTCGGGATTGTAGCGGAAATCGCAGCGAGACACGCCCCTGCAGCCGAGAATATTATGCAGATGTTCCGCATAAAGCTTGCAGCGATTGGCCGCATCCTCCGGAATTTCTGCAGGCAGAATATGCTGAGTCGCACCGGCGGTATATTTGGCGTGATAATCATAAAATTCATCGCTTGCCCGTAATTCCGTCACCACATGCGCTTGAGAACCCAAAACCATACAGGTAAGTTCCTTGCCGTCAATAAATTCCTCAATCAGAACCTCTCTGTCGTCTTCATAACGAACCGCTTCCATATCTTCTTTTTTGCGGATAATATATACGCCCACCGACGAACCGTCGCTGACCGGCTTTATCACATACGGCATCTTTAAAAACGTGCCTTCAGCCTTAAACTTGCGGAAAATCATCTTTTCGCCCTGAGGAACCTTGATACCGTTTTCCGAGGCCAGTTCCTTGGTCAGTGATTTGTCCATGCCCAAAACCGAAGCCTTCAGCCCCGAATGCGTATAGGGAATTTGCAATACGTCGAGAAAACCCTGAATTTCGCCGTCTTCGCCCCAGTTTCCGTGCAAGGCGTTAAAAACGACGTCCGGCTTTTCTTTCTTCAAAGTTTCAACCAGTTCAAACCCGTTCTGCAAATCATGGGGAACCACTTCGTAATCAGCTCTTTTCAATGCCGCGCAAACGCATTTTCCGGTGGTTAGAGAAACCTCGCGTTCGGCAGAAAAGCCGCCCATCAGCACCAAAACTTTTTTTGCCATTTCAATTAGTCCTTTATTAAAATATTTTTTGTGATAATAATAGGCGGAATTGTTTAAGAAAGACTAAAACAAATGAAGAAAACTCCCGCATTTTTGCTGGCGGCGCTGCTGCTCGGAATCCAACCGGCTCAGGCTTTTTCGGTTCGGCACGACTTCAGCGTCCAAATCGGTCCCTTCAACGCCAGCCGCACCAATTTCGAATATGCGCTTACCCCGACCGAATATCGGGTCAAATCAACCGTCAAAACCAACGGTCTGTTCGACACGCTGTACCCTTTCCGCGCCGATTACGCCACTACCGGCAAAATCAACGGCGACAATATGGAAACCCGCAGCTACAAATACAAGTCGCAGTCTCGCTTTACCAGCCGCAGCCGCGAACTCGTCTATGACCGAAACGGCAAGCCGCTGTACCGTCTGAGCGCCAAAAACGGCAAAGAGAAAAAAGTCAACATCCTGCCCGACGCCAAAAACAAAGACACCACCGACCTGCAAACCGTTTTTGCCGAACTTGCCCGCCAGTACAACCGATTCAAGTTCTGCGATTCCCGCATGGAGGTCTTTGACGGCAAACGCCGCTACGACGTTATTTTCAAAGACGAAGGCAAAGAGTTGCTGAACGACGAAACCCTGCCGTATAAAGGCGAAGCCGTCAAATGTTCAATGTACATCGACAGTCTCGGCTCCTCCGGCGACGACCTGCTCTGGGACGTAACGCAGGACGAACCGATATATTTCTGGATTATGGAAGACGGCGTCAGAAAACTGCCGTTTATAGCCAAAATTGAAATCGATTCCACCCCTCTCGGCAGACTTCAGGTTCTTACCCAAAACATAACCATCAAGGATTAAAAGCCATGCACAAGTCAGAACTTCTGCTTCCCGCCGGCTCACTGGTCAAGCTCAAAACCGCAATTTTATACGGTGCCGACGCCGTCTATGCCGGCACGCCGGACATGTGTCTCCGCGCCCAGTCAAAATTCTCGCTTGAAGAACTTGAGGAAGGCATTGAATTCGTTCATAAACACGGCAAAAAAATCTACCTGACCCTGAACCTGTTCATGCACAACCGCGATGTTGCCAAACTGCCGCAGTTTGTCGACACTCTGCGCCGGCTGCATCCGGACGGCGTACTGATTGCCGATCCCGGCGTTTTCATGTATGTTCGGGAACATGCGCCGGAACTCAGCCTGTTCGTCTCCACGCAAGCCAACATCTGTTCGGCACAGGCGGTAAAATTCTGGCAGGCGCAGGGGGCAAAACTCTGCGTTCTCGGCCGCGAAGTAACTTTCGCCGAAATGAAGGAAATTCGCGAACAATGCCCGGACGTCCGGCTTGAATGTTTCATGCACGGCGCCATGTGCATGTCCTATTCCGGCCGCTGCCTGATTTCAAACTATCTTGCCGATCGCAGTGCCAATCAGGGCAAATGTGCGCACTGCTGCCGCTGGCACTACAAGCTGCATCTGCGGCTGAAAGACGGCTCAATCAAGGCAATCGAAATCAACCAAGACAACAGGGACGCTTTCGAATTTTTGCTGGAAGAGGACTTCCGCCCCGGCGAATATTATGAAGTCGTTGAAGACGAACACGGCGGTTACATGCTCAACTCCAAAGACATGTGCCTGCTGCCGCGCCTGCCCGATTTGCTCGGCATCGGCATGGATTCGCTCAAGGTCGAAGGGCGCAACAAAACCGAATACTACGCCGCTGTCGTTGCCCGCGCTTATCGGCAGGCCATCGACGATTGGTACAAGGCGCCGCAGGACTGGAACTTCGAAAAATACATGCCGGATTTAAACACGCTGCAAAACCGCGGTTACTGCCTCGGCTTTCATGACGGGCCGCTGACCAACATATCCCAAAACTACGAATACACGCGCACCTTGGGCGATTGGCTTTTTGCCGGTTCCATTGTCGAATGGCAGGGCGATGACGCAATCTTTGAAGTCCGCAACTACATTAACGGCGGCGAATTCATCGAATTTCTGCTTCCCGGCACGCTTGATAACCTGCGCCTGACCTTAACCGAATTTAAAGATGCCGAAACCGGCGAGATTACCCCGCGTGTTTCGGCCGGACAAGGCAAAAAAATCCGCATTAACGCGGCCGCTTTCGGCAAACCCGCCGAAGAAGTCAGAAAACTTCTGCCGCAATACGTAATTGCCCGCAAACCGGCTGTTTTAACCCCGGAAGACCATATTCGCCTCAGCCATAAGAAAGCCGAATACAGGGAGCTGATAAATAATTCCGATTAAAAAAAGGGCATCGTTTTCAACGATGCCTTTAGCGTAAATCACGCTTCGCGGTTTTCAGCTTTCGGCATAAACCGTGAATAATCGTCGGCTTTAACTTTGTCGACGACATTTTTGATAACCGCCTGCCTTTTGAATTCCCGTTCAATTTTCCGCAGTCGTTCTTTTTCCGCCTCCTCCGCCGAAATAATTCTTTTTTGGCGGTAATAGGATAAAGGCAGCACTGCCAAAAATCCGATTCCGCCCAACAGCAAAACCAGATTTCCAGTCAGAAGACTCAAACTGAGGGTAACGACAAAGGCAAAAAAACCGGCCATCATAACCCACCAGTACATCAGCGTTCTTCTTTTTGCCAACAGCGCGCCTGCGGCGGCAGCCAGCAAAGAAATCGAAAACAAGTCAACCGCCGCCAGAAATAAATTTCTAAGCATGGCGTCTTCAACATAAATAATTTCCATAAAAACTGTATTTAGAGTTAAACCATAATAAGCATTCAGAATGAACGAAATTATCGCCTGTTGGCGGAAAAAATCAACCTTTTTCTGCAGAAGAAAAGCTCCCGGCGGGAGCTTGGTCTTTTATTCGGTCAGCTTTTTCAGCCGATTGACGGTTTCAGCCCTGACGTCGTCATCGCCGGACATCTGTGCCGCATAAGCCAAAGCCTTGGCATACAGCTCTTTCTGCTGTTTTTTGTCGGCCGTCTCCCGGGCAATGTCCATATACAGCCGCGTCTTGTCTTTATCGGATACCGACGGAATCTGCTGCAGCTTTACCCGGCACCATTGCTTTTTGTCGTCCAGATTCCAGTACATTGAAGCCGCGCCGTCCAGAGAACTGAGTTTCCGTCCCGCATCCGGAGCCGTCTCCGCCGCTTTCAGATAATAGGCCGCTGCTTCGGCATAATTTTGAGAATCATACGGATAATTGGACTGAATCAGATTTTTCTTTTTATAGGCGCGGGCCGTTTCCCGATAGGCGTTGTACAGATTTTCGCCGCCGGACGGGGCAAACTTCTCCAAAAACAGTTGATTGGCCTTAATGATCGTTTCGAGCGCCTCGGGATTTTCCCGGGCAAAAGCCGCCAGCGCCGTTGCCGCTTTTTCTTCGTCTGCCGTGTTTTTCAGGGTATCCAGAATTGTCGTCATCACTTTTCCCCCACATTGTTCAATAATAAAAATCCTACATCGCAAAAATCCTTCTGTCCACAATTAAAAACCTCTCTCAGACAGAAAGCATTTTTTTCAGCCCGTCACGCCCATACGACGTTCCGTCGGAAGTAATACGCTCCCCTTCTTCCAGCAGGCCGACAATCCGCCCGGCCGTCTGCTTTTTCAGCCGGCGGTCGCCTTTCCCGTAAACCAAAGCGACCTCCAGCATTTTTCCGTACCATTCCAATTGTTTTTCCCGGCTCTTTTCCGCTGTTGTCTTATCCTCCATAGCCTGAATGGTCAGCCGCGCCGTCTTGTGCAACAGCCGTCCTATCCGCCGGGCATTTGCCTTGTCGCCGGCATCTTTGTAACTTTGAGCCAGCATTTTGCAGATGGAAAGCGTATTCTGACACTTGCCCAGAAACGAAACCTCTTCTCTGGTCACATAGGCCAAAGCCTTTTCAAGCCACTCCGCGGTTTTCGGATTTTCCCGGTTATTCTGCGCCAGCCGCATATATCCCAGCCTCTTATATTCATCGCCAAGCGAATGCACAATCGCTTCCCTCGTTTTATTGAGATTTCCGATATCGCCGATCTGTTTGTATATGGCGGCGATTCGCTGCAGCGAATTTATCTTTTCCGCTTCATCGCGGGCAACGTTCACAGCCTCGCGGTAACAGCCGACAGCCTTGCGCAGCGCGCCGTTCTTTTCGGACGGATTCTGATAGGTCTTGGCCACCCAGGCGTCGCCGAGGTTATTATATGTCCAGTACATTACCTTGTTGCGCTTAATGCTGTCGTCAGTACGGCACAAACCGGACGAAGCGCAGAAGTCGACCACTTGGCTGAACGCACGGATTTTCACGTCCGGATTTCCGCTTTCGGCCGCCTCGTCAAAGGCGCCCCGGTAAACGCGGAGAATGTCGCCCCGTCGGCCGCCCCGCCTGAAAAAGTTAAGACGCTGTCCGAACATATCGGCTCTCCCGGCCTAATTCGGATTTTTTCCGTATTCGGGAATGCCGCCGGAAACAATGCAGTAATCCTCACGGTTCAAACCATACATTTTATGTATTTCGCATTCCGGACAAATGCAGCCTTTGTCTTCCTTAATGCACTCGCTCTTGCTGAAAGCGCAGAACATCTTTTCATAATGATCGACCTTTTCCAGATCTTCGGCCAGCTTAAACAGATTTTCCGGTATGGAACGGATTTTGCAGCCCATCGTGTAAGACGGACAGTCCATACAGATACACTTCTTCAGATTTTCCTTGGTCTTCTCTACTTGCATTTTCAAATCTCCTAAAATAATTTCCCGTCTAGGAGATATGCTCTGGACAGCCGAAAACAAGAGCCGCAGCCGTTAGCCAAATCGGCTATATGCGGGTAAAAACGCCGGGTGTCACTTCGGGCAGAAAAAAACTCGGCGGCCGCGTCAGAAAACGGACTTCGTCAACTCTTGCCAGCGACGGCCCGCGGTAGGTCCGCTTAATCATCTCGTCTATCTGTTCTTCCGCGCCTTTCATACGGATTTCCACCGTGCCGTCGTCGACATTGCGCACCCATCCGGAAACGCCGAGCTCCCGCGCCGTGCGCACTGCCCAGGCCCGAAACCCGATACCCTGAACACGGCCGCCTATTTTCAAATAAACTTCTTTGTCCATCGGTTTTCATTCATCGGAACTATGCAAAAACTTCTCTATTTCGCAAATTTCGCTTTTAATCGTCTGTCGTCGGTTTTCGGCCTCTTCGTCAGCGCCCCAGGTTTCAGCCTGCCACAATTCGTCCAGAAAGGCGGCGCGAAAAGCTTCTTCGGCATTTATTTTTCCTTTGACCAGCGCCGCGGCCAAAAGCACCGAACGCATTTTCAGCGCCGCGGCATAAAAGGCTGTCAGTTCCCGGTCGGAAAGCGTTTCCATAAACTGTTTCAGACGATAGCCGGAAGTCCGGTTTCCTTCGGGAACGTCAAGGCTCTGCGTGGTAACGAATTTGGCGTCAAGCTCCTCCCTGGCCCACTTCAAAATCGGCCCCCAGGCTTCGGTCTGCCGCTCAATCAGGTCTTTTTCCTGTCCCCAGAACAACAGCATGTCGGTCAGTGAATACCTTACCAGTCGGTCAATAACCTCGCCGCGGTTTTTGGCAATTTCCCTTTGCGCCTCTTCAAGATAGTTCTGCATCGTTCTTATTTTCCTTTTGGCTGCTTAAACATGTTGAGAATGCCCTTGGCCGTATCTTCCAGTCCCTTGGCGGTTCCTTTAACCGTATCTTTTACGGCCTTGACGCTGTCGTCGACGGCATCGCCCGCACCGTTATAAACGTCGGTCGCGGCCTTTTCGGCGGCCGTCGGTGCCGAAAACTTATTCTGATAAGGGGTTCCTTGCAAAGCGGTATAACACGGCGCCGGATCGGCGTCAACCAGCTTGGAGCCCAAGTAAGCCGGACCGGTCAAAGCCACGCCGACCACCGACTTGAGCGCCGCTTTGTCGTCAAGGGCAATTTTCGGGTCTTCTATCGTTCCCTTAACCTTGATAAAGGACGACAGCGCCTGAACCGCATTGGTATCGACAATTTTGCCCGAAAAAGGACGAACGTCGAAATCAATTTTGTCGTTAATCAGATTCACGCTGCCGTTGCTGACCAGTTTCAGCAGATTCGACTGCAGGGCAATGCCCTTCGGAAAGACCGCTTTACCGCCGCCCAAATCCGCCCGGACAACCGCGCAGTTAAGCTCCATCTTCTTATTGCTGTTCTTGACAAACGGCATCACGTTCAGAAGCTGAGAAATGAAATTTCCGGTAAAGAAAGAAACGTTGCCGGTCTGAATAACCGATTCGTTGACAATGCCGATTATCTGGCCGCTGAGCGACTGAACAAGCTGGCGATAGGTGCTGCCGGCGGCCGTCAGCGTAATTTTAATGTCCGTATTGCCGCCCGACACAATACCGAAATCTCCCGGACCCGCAATCTGAAATTCCTGATGCAGATTCTGCAGCAAAATGTTCGAACTGGTCACGTCCAGTTTCAGAGACTTTGTATTGGCATTGACCGTCAGCGTTCCCGCAATGTCGCCGCCGCCGAAATTCAGCTGCAGCGGGTTCACGTTCAGCACGCCGTTTTGCAGATTGGCGCCGACCGAAACATTGTCGGCACTCATGCCGGGATTGACAACCAGTTTTTTAACTTTCAAATCCAGCTTGGCGTTAACCTGTTTCATAACGTCATACGGAACCGCCGTGTCAGGAACCAGCGGACTGGCTTCGGCCGCACTGATTATTGACGGCAGCTCAAAGGCAAAATTGCTGCTTGAATTGAAATTCTGCAAATTGATTTTATCGCTGTTAAGCGTCGCATTTATGCTCGGAACCTTACCCGAAATGTCGGCGCGGACTTTACCCGTAATCAGATTGTTGACAACATTAAGCGTCTTAATTTCCGCCGCGACGTTTTTCAGCGTTCCCGTAATTGAAGCTTTCAGCGTCGTTTCCGGTGCTCCCATATTTCCGGCCGGATTATAAACGTTAATGTCGGCGGCATAAGCCGGCTCCCCAAACAAATCTCGAGCCGTGCCCAGCGCCGTCAGGTTAATGCCGTAGGCGGACGCGTTCAAGTCGAACGGATACGGCGCTTCGCCGTCCAAAAGCGTATTCAGTGAGCCGAGAACCGTTTTGCCCTTGATCGTCTGGCCGTCGAAAACAACGTCGAAAGCCGCCGTAATATTGTCGTCCATGCTCTCTTCTTCAAGATTAAAGGCGTTAATGACAACTTTTGTCGTCTTGCCCGACTTTGCATCGGCATATTGAACGACACCGTCGGCAATCGAAACGTTTTTCGCGGCAAAACCGGCCAGCACCGCGGCGGCCGGATTAGCCGTCTTGCTTTCCGCCTTGCGGATAAGCTCCTGCTTTTGCGGAGTCAGGGAAGCGTTGTCCGGCTTCAGCATCTCGTTTACGTCAACTTTTTGCGCCGAAGTGCCGAAATCCCAGTTGTTTTTGCCGTCGGCCGCCGTTTCCAGATAAATTTCCGGCCGAACCAGCTCAATATTGTCAATCACAACCTGCTTGTGCAGCAACGGCAGCAGCGAGAGCTTAATTTCCAGACGCTGCACTTTAACCATTTGCGGCTGGGCGGCCCACGGAGCGTTTGCCAGCTCGACATCTTCGACAACCAGCGTCGGAATCAGCGAAATGCCTACCGACGCGTTGCCCTTAATGGCAAGTTTGCGCCCGAGTTGCTTGTCAACAATATCCTCCACATAAGACTTGTACTGATTCAGGTCAAAATTGCGCACAAACAGATAGCCGCCGATGGCAATAATGATAATCAGGCTGAAAATTACCGTTCCCAGAATTTTAACCAGTCTTTTCATTCGCTTTTACTCCTTAAAACCAATTCCCAACACTTCCAGGTCCGCTTTAAAATAAGCCGGAAGCGGCGCCCTGAGCACAAGTTTTTTATTATATATGACCGACAAGTCGATTTTGTAAGCGTGCAGATGCAGTTTATCTGCAATCATCGCAAATTTTTTCCGGCTCTCGCCGCCGAAATATCTGTCATCGCCGGCAATCGGCGTTCCCAGATACTCCAAATGTGCGCGAATCTGATGGGTCCGTCCCGTCAAAGGTCTGGCCTCCACCAAGGCAAAACGGTCTGCAGCACTGTCCAAGACCCTGTATTCGGTCACGGCCGGTTTGCCGCCTTCCGAAATCAGGCTTCTTTCGCCGGCCTTTTCCAGCGGTGCTTTAATAACGCCCTCTTCCGGATTCGGACAACCGACCGTCAGCGCCAGATACGTTTTTGGCAGCGTATGTTCCCGAAATGCCCTGGTCAGCAGGTCGGCATATTTTCGGTTCCGCGCCAAAACCAGCAGACCGCTGGTGTCTTTGTCAATCCGGTGCACCAGTTTCGGCCGTTCTTCCGTTCCGAATGTCAACGCGTCCAGCATGCCGTCGACATGCCGGGTTGTCTTGCTCCCGCCTTGCACGGCCAGACCGGAAGGCTTATTTAAAACCAGAATGTTGTCGTCCTTATAAAGGAGCAGCGACTGAATAAAAGCTGCGTCTTTGACCGAAACGCCGGTCTCGCGGTGCGGCGCCGCCTTTTCCTCGTCCAGCGGCGGCACCCTGATTTCCTGCCCGGCCGCCAGTTTCAGATTGGCCTCGGCTTTTTTGCCGTCAACCTTAATCTGCTTGGTGCGCAACAGTTTTTGAAACCGTCCCAGCGGCAGTCCGGGATAATATTTCAAAAACCAACGGTTCAGACGCATTCCGTCATCTGATTCCTTTACCTTAACTAAGCTCACGCCCGGCATTTGTGTTTCCTTTCGCAAATTTGCGCCAGTATATATCAAAACTTCTTAATTTAGAATAAAAAAAACTGCCCGGATTTTCCCATCCGCGGCAGTTTCTCGCTCAATTTCAAAACCTCTTTTTCGGTTTCGAACCCACCTTGCCCATTTTCCTCGGCACAAAATAATCCCGGTTTTGTTGCTTTTTCAAAACCTGTTTCGGGCTTTTCGTTATGGAAACGTTTTCTGCAGCTTCCTTTATTTCCAACTTTGCCGGCACAATCCCGTACTCTTCTTTCAAAACGGCAGCCAGATCGTTTATTTCGGCAGTTTTCATTTCTGCCAGAGCCTTGGCAAATTCTCTCAGCATAACTGCTCCTGATGCCCTCAATAAAGCCTTCTTTGCTTTTTCTTTCATATTTCACAAATTTTAATGATAAACAAAATTCTTAAATTCAAACTTTTCATCAACGGCCGCTCAACTCGCTTTCCAGTCTTTTCAGACGCATAACCGCATCTTCTTTGCCGGCGTTTATCGCCTTTCTGACCAGTTTGCAACAGCGTTCCATGTTCCCGCTTTTGTCACCGACAGCAACCGTTTCGGCGAAAGCGGCAAAATCTCCGCCCTGCCCGGTCACAAACGCCGGTTCCTTTTCGCCGGTCCGATAAACTTCTATTTTAACGCCTTTTTTGTCGGCTTTTTCCAGAAAATCCATCATCTCCATTGATCGGATAATTGAATCGCCGCTGTCTACCTCCAATGGGTTTCCCTGCGGATACGCGCCCTTCCCGCGCGCATATTCGGTATAATCCTCGTCATATCTGAGCTTACGCTCCTCGACATTCAAGGCGCTGGCATACATGTCGTTGACAACCGCTTTCAACGCCACGCCGTATCCCAGCGACTTCACGCCGCCGACCAGCCTGCCCGCGTCGGACATCGACATCGCGTCATAAACGATGTCATATTTCCGCCGTACCGCTTCGGTCAAAATTTCCTGCGTCACTCTCATTGCAAAATCGCCGATTTCCAAATCATACGGATTATCCCGCGGATCGGCGCCGACAGCGGCATAATAATCGGCGACATAAGCGTCCGGCGAAATGACCGCCGCATTTTCAAAACGCGCCGTCAACGAAGACTTTCCGACGCCCTGAGCGCCCAATACCAACGTAAACGTCGGTCGTTTCGAGGCCTTCAAACCGCCCAAAACCCTTTTTTTGCTGTCCTCGATAAAAGCCTGCTGTTCGTCTTCCGCCAATTCCAACATTTTGCTCTCCCTTGCTTTTGATATAAGGATAGAGCAGTTGGACAAAATTGTCAACAAAGCTTAAAAACACATTTTGGCGATTTTTATTCCGACAACCAAAAATGCAATTCCGACCGCCACCGAACCCAGCAGATAAAACAGCGCCTCATAAATCCGCCGACTGCCGAGCAACAGATTAAAATCAAGCATGTAAGTCGAAAAAGTCGTAAAACCACCCAACAGACCGGTAATAATAAAAGCCCTGATTTCCGGACGCAGACTGGCTCGGTCGGCAAAATACGCATACGCCATGCCGATCAGCATCGCCCCGAGAACATTGACCAGCATAATTCCCCAGTGGTTGCCGATTCGCGAAGACAGAAGATGCCTCAGCACCGACCCGATGCCGCCGCCGACAAAAATTGCCGCAATCACGCTCATTCCTGCCCCTCTTTCTTTTTGGCCTTTTGCTTCTCGCGGCGCAGATTGTCAAAATATTCGACCCGTTTTTTAATCTCGCGTTCAAAACCGCGGTCAACCGGAAAATAAATCTTAACCCGGTTCATGCCGTCAGGAAAGTAGTTGGCGCCCGAAAAACCGTCTTCACAATCGGGATCATATTCGTAACCTTCGCTGTAGCCAAGCTGTTTCATCAGTTTCGTCGGCGCGTTGAGAATGTTTTTCGGCGGCATCAGCGAACCGGTTTTCCGCGCCAGTTCCCGCGCCTTGTACATGGCCTTGTAAACGCCGACCGACTTCGGCGCCGTCGCCAGATAAGCCACCAGCTGCATAATCGCCAGATCGCCTTCCGGCGAACCCAGCCGCTCATAAGTTTCCCAGCAGGCAATCGCCTGCGTTACCGCGTTCGGATCTGCCAGAGAAACGTCTTCAACCGCGAAACGGGTCAGCCGCCGCAGCAGATACTTGGGATCCTCACCGGCCTCAATCATGCGCGCCGCCCAATACAGGGCCGCGTCTACGTCGGAACCGCGCAGCGATTTGTGCACGGCCGAAATCAGATTATAATGCCCGTCGCGCCCCTTGTCATATATGGGTGCCCGCGACCGCACGATTTTCAGAATGCTGTCCTTGTCAAAGTTTTCTCCTTCCTTGGCATAGGCAAACACGCTTTCACAGAGATTGAGAATATAGCGCCCGTCGCCGTCGGCAATCTCTTTCATAAACGCGCGCGCTTCCTCGTCAACCGGCAGTCTGCGGCCGGTTTCCCTTTCGGCGCGCTGCAAAAGCTGCTCGAAAGCGTCGGCATCCAGACGGTTCAGCACAAACACCTGGCATCTGGACAACAGCGCCGCATTCAGCTCAAAAGAAGGATTCTCGGTAGTGGCACCGACCAGAATAATCGTGCCGTCTTCCACGTAGGGGAGAAAACCGTCCTGCTGCGACTTGTTAAAACGATGGATTTCGTCGACAAACAACAGCGTGCCCTTCCCTTGTGTCGCCCGGCGGTCCTGCGCATATTGAAAAACCCGCTTCAAATCGGCCACGCCGGAAAAAACCGCCGAAATCTGTTCAAAATAAAGATTGGTGTTTTCGGCAATCAGACGCGCAATCGTGGTTTTTCCGCAGCCCGGCGGCCCCCAGAGAATAAACGAAGATATTTTTCCGGACTTTACCATTCTGCCCAGCGGCGCGTCTTCTCCCACGATGTGGTCCTGCCCGACGACTTCGGCCAAAGTCTGCGGACGCAGACGGTCGGCAAGCGGCCGTTTAACCTGTGACGAAAAAAGGGTGTCTTCCATGTCTTTGCGATTCTTTTCAACCAAAGTGAACTGTTATTGTCAGAATATAGCAGAAATTTTGCCAACCTCAAGCGGCAAAAACAGAAAAAGAAATTATCAGCTCTTTTCAAACGGATTTTGTTCAACGTCTTTGCTGACCGAAAAAGAATCCTCTTTCATCCACCATTCGTCAGCAGTTTCCGGCATTCTTTCCTCGTCAAAGCGCCCTTCTTTGCTCCAGCGTTCCGAAATGTCCTCGGCCAGGGCATTTTGTTTGTCCTGCGGAGATTTCATCACGCCCTCGGCCACCACGTCTATCTGGTCAGCCAGATACGCGTCAACCTCTTCCTCCCGCTCAACTTGAATACCCGCGTCGCGCAGCACGGTCAGCAGCGCCGGCGCTTCCGCGTCTTGTGCGTTGCGCTGCGCCGCAGTTCCGGCATCAAGAAAATAGGCCGTACCGCTCAGCGCTTTCCCCTTCAGCCCTTCGTCACGCAGAAAATACCAGGAATCGATTCGCACCGGCAAATGATAATATCCCTGTGCCAGCAGCAGATGCTGCCCTTTGCGGACAATGTTTTCCCGGTTTCGGCTCAGCAAATCGTTGGCAATCCGATGATAATAGCCGGCGTCCGAAAGCCCTTCCCTGACCTTGAGAAACGCTCCGGTTCCGGTGGCCGGAATCTGCACCGACTTGGCGCCGTAAACCGCCAGCCGGTTAAAATGCTCGCTCAGACTGCGGTTGTTCTCGGCAAACATCAGCTTATAAGAAGTGTTGGTAATAATGTCTTCCAAGCCGTCGCGGCCGTAATTGTCGTGAATGTTTTTCAGATTGTCGGTCAACAGCATAAACGACAAACCCGCCGACGGCCCGTAAATCAGCCCCTCATGCAGCTGTCCGAACTTCGGCAGAATCTCAAAATCGTCAAAAACGAACAGCAGCGGCGACACCTCTTTTTCTTGTGCGGCAACCAGAGAAGTTTTTATCAGCATATCCGTAAAAAAACGCGTCATAAAAGCCGCCGGACGATTGTCGGCAACCGTATAAACCGTTTTTATGCCCGGCTCTTTCCGCAGGTCGGACAAAATCAGGTCGCTGGACGAAGTCCGCTCCCGAACCGAATTTTTGCGAAAAACCATCAAAGGTTCCAGCATCACGGCAAAAATCATCTTCCGTTGTTTTTTGGTCAGATAATACAAATGCTGCATAACCTGGTTGGCGCGGGGATGATAACCAAAGAACGCCGCTTCCCGGATAAAGCTGCCGAGCATGGTTTTCCAGCGTCCGTAAGCCCGGCCGGCTTCTTCCTGCCGGATGGTATAATAGCGTTCAATCAGACAGTCAACCATCATTGCAAAGCAAAATTCCTTTCCCTGCCAGGCAGGCGGAATATTTTCCCAGCTGCCGACGGGAAGATAGTTGTCGATCGTCAGCCGGTTGTTTTGCAGATTGTCAATCGCCGGCGCGGAATATTCCTCCGGCATCAAGGCATAATAGCTGAGCAGAATATCCTTGTCTTCCGCACTCAGTTTGCCGTTATCCAAAAGTTTGCCGAGGAAATAATCGTTGGCGGATGCCTGTTCCGTTTTCGAAACGTAGAACTGCAACAGTCCCTCCAAGGCAATTCCCGCCAGTTTACCCCAGTAGCTTTCGTCTTTTCCGCCGGCAATATAACGCGCAATCCACAACAGATAGTGATCCCTTTCCAACCCTTTGGGCGGCAGATTGCCGTCCGAAAACGGATTCCAGCGCGGCCATATCTCTCCGGATTCGGGTTTGTCCAGCATGTTCCAGTTAAAATAATAAACCCTGCCGAGCTGAGCCCGGTAGCCGCTGGTATATTTTACCAGCGAGCCTTTGCAGTCTGCCGCCACAACGCTCACGCGGTCGCTTTCCAGAATACTCGGTATGGCCACGGTCGAGGTTTTGCCCAGCCCCGGAGAACCCCAGCCGAAAACCGACAACGCCTTTCCCAAATGCAGTATCCGCCCGGAAAAACGTCCGAAAACGCCGTATCCGTCATTAAAAAGCCCCATCTTTTCAATATCGGCTTCATTGGCAAAATGATTGTTCAGGCGGTACCACAACCGGAAAGAATAAGGGCTTTTGACAAAAGCGCCGACCGTCAAAATCAAAAACAGCAACGGCGCCAGCGGCGGAATAAAAGAAGCCGCGTTCAGCTGTCCGAAACGAAAAGCCAGAACAAAAACCCTCCGCCATTCGGCATAGGCGACCAGCAAATATTCCGGATTTTGACGCAGCTTGAGAAGAAAACCGCTGATGTCTTGCAGCGATTTTTCGTTAACGCCGTTCTGAACAAAATGCGCCGCAACCAGACAAGCCGTTCCGCAAACGTACAAAAACAAAAAAGACATCAGCAGCCATAAAATGCCGCGCAGCCAAACCGCGCCGGTTACCTTTTCACCGCTGCCCCGCTCATCGCTCATTGCCGCCTCTGGACAGAATCCGAACGTCTATCGGCCGTTCCGCCTTTTCTTCGCGTCTTTCCTCTTTTCCGGCGGTTTCACGCCTGACTTCCTGTTCAAGCTCAAGCTTTTTGCTGCGGCGATTCTCAAGTTCCTGTCGTTTGTGTTCCTCTATCTGACGCCGCAGCGCGGCCTTGTTTTCGTCCGCCGCTTTCTGCTGCGCCGATTTGACCTCTTCCAGAGTCTTGCTGTCTTTGACCGGCGGCCGCTTGGCGTCGCGGCGGAATATTTTCTTGCCGGCTTCCAAAATCTGCTTAATGCTGATTCCTTCCTGATGAAGCGCGTCCCAAGTGCCAAACTCTTTACCGTCATCCCGCAGCAGCGACATCATGTCTATGCCGACCTTGCCCTTTTCGCCTTTTTTCTTTTTGGGCGCCAGCAGCATTTTCATCTCTTCGGGCGTCGGCACCCGGCCCAGCGCCTGCGCAATCTGCTGCGGCGTAATGATGCACTCGCTCAGGTCCAGTTCCATAATGTTAATGCCGGTAAAATCGATTCCGGTAAAGTCAACCCCGCGCAAATCAACGTTTTTCAGATCGATTTTCGTCAAATCGAGCAACATCAGATTCATCTTGCTGAGATTGAGCTTATGCGGATAATATTTCGCCAGATACTCCACCAGTTCCTGCAAATCCTGCAGAGCAAGTTCATCGATTTCAATATCCAGCAGAATGGCGTTCTCAATATCAATGTCTGTCAGTTTGACCTTGTTAAGTTTGGCGCCGGTCAAATCCGTGCCGATGAGCTGCGCGCCGGAAAGCACCGCGCCGGTAAGGTCTGCGCCGCGCAAATCGGCACCGCTTAAATCCGCGCCGGAAAAGTCTACGCCGCGCAGATTGGCGCCTGAAAAATCAACGCCTTTCAGATTGGCCACCGAAAAATTGGCGTTTTCCAGATTCTCTCCGGCAAAACGCCCACCTTCCAGATTTTTGCCGACAAAATCGATTTTGAAAGAAAGAAAATTGTCCAGACCGTCGATTTTAACCGTTTCGTCAACCCGGGAAACCGCACTCCACGAACAGCTGCCGCCGCTCTCCGAACCCCCGGCCTGATGCGCCCGCAGCTCCTTATACGCACGGGCTTTGTCGCGTAAAGAATCTATTTCCAAATCTTTTTTGCTTTTCTCTGCCATTCTCAATCCGGATAAATTGGTTCGTTTCTCACGATAATAGCCTAAGTTTCGTTTTTTGACAAATATTTTTATAAGAAATTGCGGCAGCATTCCCTACGAAATGCTGCCGCTTTCAGATTAATCAGCCGCCAGCCCGTCGTTTAACGAAGCAGACACTGCACCCTGTCCCCTCTCAGCCTGTTGCAAAGGGACAGGAACCCCCCGGATTCAGAATGCAGCACCAACCGGTAAAAAATCTGTCCGTTAATCCGCGTGCGTATAACCTCCGGCGTTTTGGATCTTAGTTCTGGGTACAGTTCCTGAAGCATTTTCCATTCCAAATCGGCATTTTCACGCTCGACATAGGAACCGAGCTGCATAACCTTCTTGCGATCATACGCCGGATCCGCATACGGAGCAAAGATGTCGTCAGAACCAGCATGAACGGCCGGTCCTGCCGACCCTGCCGGTTGCGCAGCCGGTACCTCCGGCTTGTTTTCCATCAGGTCTTCCAGCCAGTTTTCCTTTTTGGCCCAGTCGTTGCTGACTTTTTCGTCATAAGCCTCTTCCGCGGGAACTGCCGCCAGCATCTCGACCATATCTTTGTTAAAAGATGCCCGCAGCGAAACGACTATGTCCTTGATTTCGTTTTTCAGCAACGTCTGCGTAAACGGCGAAAAACCGGCGTAAAAATACAATGCCCGCAAAGCCAGCGCCTTTTCGGCCGCAATCTGGCTCTGTTCATTTTGCAAAGCCAGCAGTTTTATCCTGTCGTTGAGCAGGCTGATTTCCGCATCGGCAGACAAACGCCCGCGTTCCCGCTGTTTGATGTCTTTTTTAAGATCAGCGGCCTGCTTACTGACAACGCCAAAGTCGATTTCGCTGAGCCGTACCAGATTATAGGCAACTTCAACCTGCGTGAATATCGCCGTTCCCAGCTCGTCAAAAGCCTTTACCCGCAGCCGGTCGCGTTCCCCTTCCTTGGCTTTTTTGTAAGCTTCGGTCTTTTTTACCAGCCCCAGCGCCAGCGCATAGGCCCTTTTCTCCAGATTTTCGGCATAAACTTCGTCTTCCACGTCATAACCGTTAATGTTCAGACGCTCGATTTCCGGATACTTTTTCAGCAGATTGTATTCGACTTCGCGAAAACGATACGAACGCCCCATTTCCTTGGCAATGTCAAATTCCGAACGGTTGTTAAACGCCGAGCGCTGAAAAGCCCGCACAGTCAGTTTCTTGTCCAAATCGTCCAGCTCATAAAAAGTCCGTCCTTCCAGTTTCAGTTCCTTCGGTTCGGCCTTGACCAGATGCGCATACTCCGCTACGGCAAAAGCCTGGGCTTCGTACATTTCCTTAAGCTTAAGCAAGGCGACTTCCAAACCCTTTTTATAGCTCAGTTCCGCCGGGGTCAGCCGTCCGGTGCGTTCTTCTTTCTTATTGATGTCGTTAAGCTTTTTCTGCTGTTTGTCCGTAAGCCGTGCAATTTCCTTCAGCTGCCTGGCGGCAAACAACGCGCCTTTGTGGGCTTTTATCGAAGCCAGTGCCAAATTCTGCGAAGTCTTAACGAAAATATTGCTGTCAATGTACGACCGACTGCCGCTCAGATTGACCATCGCGTAAATTACCGCATAGTCCAACGCACGCAGGCTGTCATACAACGGATTGTCCCGGCCGCTTTTAACGTTCATCATGTTCTGAATAATGTCCTGCGGCGCCATGTTCTGATTTTGGGAAAACAGTTTTTTGTTCATCTCCTGCGCGGCAACATCAACGTTATACTTCACGCCGCGCGCCATCGACGCATAAACGTCCAGCTTGCCTCTGACCGGTTCCGGATTTTGCGCAAAAATCAGCTCGTCAACCTCGATTTTATCGCCGACACCGCCTTTTTCGGCGGAAGAACAGCCGCCGATAATACCCAAAACAATCAAAACAAAAGAAAACTTCCCGAACTTATTCATAGGTCAACCCCGCAGAATATATAGATTTCCGGCCCGACGCCGAACTGTAACATTATGTAACAACTTGTTAAAAGCTTTTTAGCAAGAAATTTGCTATAAGTAAACTAAATTTAAGCAGCATTCTAACTTCAGAGGTAAAATCTTATGACTAAAAACATCAAAGTAGCCGTTATCGGCGCGGGCATGATGGGCAAAAACCACATGAAAACTTACAAAAGTCTGAACGGCGTCGAATTGGTCGGCGTTTATGACATTTTTCCGGAAGCGGCCAAAGCCGCCGCCGAAACTTTCGGCATCCGGGCTTTTTCGTCAATGGAAGAAGTCGCCGAAAACGTTGATGCCGTCAGCGTTGTTACCACTTCCGTTACCCATGCCGACGTCGGTGAATTTTTCCTCAACAAAGGCATTCACTGCATGATGGAAAAGCCGCTGGCCTGCACTGAAGAAGAATGTCAGCGCCTGATATCCGCAGCCGCCAAAAACAACGTCGTTTTGCTGGTTGGCCACATTGAACGCTTCAATCCGGCTGTCGAACAGATGGGCAAACTGCTCTCCGACACCTCCAAAATCCGTTCGCTGACCGCACAGAGAATGTCAGCCGCCAGCGGTCGCATTACCGATGTCGACGTTTCCATGGATCTGATGATTCACGACGTCGAAGTCATTCAGTCGCTGGTAAAATCACCGGTTGTCAACATTCAGGCAGCCTCTGTCAAAACCAAGGAAAGCCCGATGGGCAAAGACTACATTACCGCCCTGCTCGAATTTGAAAACGGCGCCACCGCCAACATTACGGCCAGCCGCATTACGCAGGCCCGTGTCCGTACGCTGACGGTTACCACCGACACCAACTATATTGATATGGATTTCATCAACCAGAGCATTAACGTCCACTCTCAGGGGCGCATGCCCTATGTCAATCCGGAAAACATTCCGGAATGGATGAACTACGGCCTGAAAGGCAGCGTCGAACAGCTGTTCATTCCGACCAACCAGCCGCTGTCCGCCGAACTGAATCACTTCCTGAGCTGCGTCCGTGGCGAAGCTACGCCGCGCATTACCGGACAAAACGCCCTCGACGCGCTGCGCGTTATCTGGAAAATTCAGGAAAAACTCGGTTTTTTTAACCTTTCCGCAGACAAGTCGGCCGCAGCCGCATAAACATTGCAAATTAAAACAAATTGAGATAGGTTAAGGGGCAGAAAAGCCCCTTAACTTTTGAACGGAAACCAATGCGCTATAAACTTACCATTGAATATGACGGCACCGGCCTTCTCGGCTGGCAGGAACAGCAGGACGGCCCGTCCGTTCAGGACTATCTGCAAAAATCGCTGAGCTGTTTCACACCGGCACCGGCCGATGAATGTCCGCAGGTGCCCAATGCCGCTTTAGATGACAATGATTTTAGTGAGGCACATGATGGTGCTTCCACGGAACGCAGACCCGCAGCGTACATAGACGTACGTGAGGAGGCGAGTACCGGAAAGCGCCTGCAGGTGCCCAATAAAATTATTGTCTACGGAGCGGGAAGGACTGACGCCGGCGTCCATGCCCTGGCCCAGGTAGCGCATTTTGACTTGAAAGAAGATCTGGAAGACTGGAAATTGCGCGAAGCCATGAACGCCCGGTTAAGAGACATGGAAGCCCCAATCAGCGTAATTTCGGTTGAAAAGACCGGCAACGATTTCCACGCCCGTTTCAGCGCCAAAGGGCGCGGTTACGTCTATCGCCTGTTGAATCGCCGCGCACCGGCAGTCCTGGAAAAGAACCGGGTATGGTGGGTGCCGGTACCTCTTGATGTTGAAAAAATGCGGGAAGGAACAAAATACCTGCTTGGACACCATGATTTCAGTTCTTTTCGGGCGGCCGCCTGTCAGGCAAAATCTCCCTTAAAGACTTTGGATAAATTAGATATTGAAGTTTGCGGCGAGGAAATCCGTTTTATTGTAGAAGCTCGTTCTTTTCTGCATCATCAGGTACGCAACATGGTCGGCACGTTAAAAATGGTAGGCGACGGACATTTGCAGCCTGATGACGTTAAACGGATTTTGGAAGCCAAAGACCGCAAAGCCGCCGGCCCTACCGCTCCGGCCTGCGGTTTATATTTAAGCAAAGTGGTCTATTAGCCTTTTTGTCCGGTTTTATCTTCAAAACCAGCGCTCCATAATTCATTCGTTCCAAATCCCGGTCATAATACTCGTTCAAAATTCGAACGAAGTTCGGACTGTCCATGCCGTAAAAATTTTCCGGCCGCGGGCGAATAATGTTCAACTCAAGCAGCCCGCGGTTGATGCCGCCCAGATTCCGGGTGTTTTTCAAAATCATTTTCGTGATCAGCTGCTGGCCGTTCATCCAGTGTCCGGCGTTAGCCACGGCTTCAACATAATTGTTCATCGCCTGTTCACTGAATCTTTTACGCCGTGTAAAGGTCGTCATAAAAGAAAACTTCATCAACTCTTTTCCGGCATCACTTTTATAAAAACCAAACTGCGCGGCATAATCCAACCCGGAAAAATATTGCCCCGAACGTTCAATCAGCATCGCCGCCGCGTCAAAATCCCCGTTTCCGACAGAACCCTCGCCATCTAAGGCTTCTGCCAGACGGCGATTCAGCAGCGTTATCGCTTTCACGAACTTCGGAGCGGACAACACCGTCTCGTCATAAATCTCGTTGCAAACTTTGTCCAGAACCCCGTTACCGGTGTAAGGCCGCTCATAATTGGCCATTTTCCGGGATGCCGCCGTCTTTCGCAAAACGTCAATCACCGTCGCGTTAACATACTTGCGCTGCGGGAACGGCGCCGCAAACAAATCTCTTACTTCCAGAGTCTGCGGTTTGTCGTAAAGCGACAAATCCAGCCAGCGGCTCTCCCGGTATGTACCGTCAAAAAGCGTATAGGGCATTTTGTTCTCATAAACCGCAACGGGCACAGTCTCGTCAACAATATAATGACCGGCCCGGCTGTAATAGAAAAAGTCGCCGTAATATTTGGCAAAAATCGCCGCCTTTTCACAGGTCTCGTCATCAGCCCAAAACTTGTCCGGATCGGCGGCCGAATATGCAACCAAACGCTTCATTGTTTCCAGCTCTTCCCGGCTGGGCTGCGATTCGTCGCGGTTTTTGTCTTCCTGACGCTGTTTCCAGAATCCGATAAAGGGATAGTCAAGCCCGATTTGTGCCATCCGTTCAACCAGCTGTCCTTTGTCCCGGGATTCATAATAAGCTATTAACGCCTGCAAAACCGCATCGGAAGCAGCCTGATCGCCGCCGTGAATCAAATTGCGCATGGTTTCGCCGTCTTTCATAACCTGACTCATAAACAGCGCATTTAAACGCCGCGGCGACCAAAAACGCCGGTCAATGCCGGCGGCAATATCCTGTATGGAAAATTGAGACATCAGAAAAACTCTTCGCAAAACAACAAACTGCCAGAAGTCTACAATTTTAGACAAAATTTGTCAAGATTGGCTGACAGTCTCCAAATCCATAATTTTTTGCGCCGTATCATAGCCGAAGCCGGCGCGCACCAGCGTTCCCATGTCTTTTTGCCGGTTTTCGCGGCGGCTTTCCTCATCAGCGCGGAAAGGCCCGATTCTTTTTTTCTTCGCCAAACGCAGCGCCGCCTCATATTCGTCGTAATCCTGCCCTTCCAAAAGCGAATCAACCATATTTTCGTCAATCCCCTTAAGCTGCAGTTTACCTTTGATGTAACGTACCGATTTGCCCGCCGCCAGATAGTCCTTAATTTTCATCTCGGCAAAACGGGCATCGTCCACATAACCGTACCCCTCAAACTGGGCAACGATTTCATCAATCCAGCCGACGGCTTCCTGCCGGTTCCAGTCCGGATTCTGAAACGCATAAACGTTAACCCGGCGCAACAGCACCGCTTTCAGATTCTCCGAAGAAGTTTCAAAACGCTGCAGATAATACAAAGCAATGTTTTTCAGACGCTGCCTGGTAATTTTGCGCGCCGGCCGAGGCTTTTTTCTTTCCGTTTCTTCTTCCGCCACTTGCAAATTTCCTTAAAACACATTACATAAAATTAAGCTAAAACTTATTATACAAAGGAAAATCCATTGGTTAACAAAAATTTCGACAATTGTGTATCTTTTCATATTGAAGACGGCGCGTTCATGGGGCGGCTGGTTCGGCTGGACGAGGTTGTCAACACCATCGTCGGCAAGCACTGTTACCCCAAACCGGTTTCGGCCGTTGTAGCCGAAAGCGCGGCGCTCGGCGCACTGCTCGCCAGCGCTCTGAAATACGACGGACTGTTCACGCTCCAGACGAAAAGCAGCGGCCCCGTTACCATGGTCGTTGTTGACGTTTCGTCCGACGGCACGATTCGCGCCTGCGCAACCTTCGACGAAAAACGCATTCAAAAAGCGCAGGAACTTCGCAAAACCGAAGGCGAGATTGAAGCGGCACCGCACCTGATGGGCGAAGGTTATTTGGCCTTTACGGTCGATCAGGGCAAAGACACCGACTTATATCAGGGCGTCGTCGACCTGCAGGGCAAAAACCTGACCGAATGCGCGCTGCGCTACTTCAAACAATCAGAGCAGATTGAAACGGCGCTGCAGCTCTTCCTGCAAGCTCCGACTGAACAAAACGGCCGTTGGAAGGCGGCCGGCATCATGTTGCAGAAACTGCCGGCAACCGGCGGAAAAGTCAGAGAGGGCGCCGACATTGACGAAGCCTGGAACGAAGCCGTAACATTTATGCAGAGCCTTAAAGAGGATGAAGTTTTTGACGACGCTCTGAGTCCGGAAGAACTTCTGCACCGGCTTTACCATTCCAGCAAACTGGTAATTACCAAAAACAAGGAATACCGTTTCGGCTGCCGCTGCAGCCGCGACAAACTGCTCAACACGCTGACCTCTTTCGGCGAAGAGGAAATCAACAATCTGGCCGACAGCCATAATCAGGTTTCCGCCACTTGCAACTTCTGTTCCGAAAAATATGTTTTTGACAAAGGCGAGCTGATACGGCATTAAGTTTATGTTAAACAATATCTAATATCCTGAAAAGGCTCTTAAACGGTTTAAGGGCCTTTTTTCGGACAAATAGTTAACAGGTTGCAAAGATGATTAAGCTTAGAAAATTTTCCGCCCTTTTGATTGTTTTGGCTTTTGCCGCCGGCTGCGCCAACAATAACGAAGCCGAACCCAGACGCTATCAGGAGCCTCGCTTTACCGACCAGGCGCCGATTGACCTGAAAGTCAACCGGGTGGAAGTTGTTTCCGAATTTACGCCGACGTTTACCAGACCGAACGTTGAACACCTGTTTCCGATTTCAATTGAAAAAACCGCCCGTCTCTGGGCCAAAGACCGTCTGAAAGCCGACGATTACGCCTCCGACAAAATTGCCGAATTCATCATTAAAGATGCCAGCGTTACCGAAGAAATCGAAAAATCGGAAAAGGTCTTTTACAAAGACCGCATCAAATATCGCGCAACCTTATACGTCGTTATCAAAGTTACCGACCCCAAAAACCTCTCCAGCGCCGAAACCTCCATTGAGGCCTGGCGCGAACTGGCTATTCCGGCCGATACGGACATAGAAGAAAAGGAAAGATACTGGAACGGCATGGTTTACAAACTCTTTGACGAGTTCAACAAGCGCATGGAACAGAACATTTACCAATACCTGAACATGTACGTCGCCAACAACAGCATCATTCAGGAATACAACTAGTTCAGCGTTGCCGCGGCTTTTGCCCCGGCTGAAAGCGAAAAAGTCGGAATCTTAATTTCCTTGACTGTTTTCTGTCCGGCTTCCTGAATTTTGCAGCTGCCGTAAAAAACGGCGTCGGCGGCATTCAAAGGCATCATTGAACTGAACTCAAAACATTCGCCGGGTTCCAGTTCGGGAAGCTCGCCTTTAAATCCGGCGGAATCATCGCAAAAACGGTTGCCGAAACTGTCGGTAATATTCCAGTTTTTGCCCAGCAGCTGAATTTTTTTTGCCGAATTGTTCTCAATCCGCAGATAATATCCCCACAGGAACTCCTGCGCGCGACGATTTTCCTCAACCAGCGTCGGACAAGCCGAAATCACAATGTCGTCGGTCTGCGAAGTAACATATTCCGGTTCTTCAAACATGGCTTTGCCCCTTGCCTCTGAAAATTAACTTACAGTTAACTTTTAAAGAACCTGCAGCTGATTCGCAACGCCGCTTTTTTCTTGTTCACAAGCTTATACACAACAAAATGCAAACCGCATTTTCCGCTTGCCGGACATTTTCTGCACAGGAAACCGGCCTTTTGCGGAGTCTTATTTGCAAAGCCGCGGAGTCGCAAAAAAAAGACCTTCGCTGTGGCGAAAGCCTTTTAATGCCAAATGCCGCAAAGCCTACTTGGCCAGAATGTCAAGCAGCTTTTTGGTTGCATCGGCTGAAGAAATATTTTCGCAGACTGCAACCTCGTTTGCCAGCCGGTCCAGCGCCTGTTCATAAATCTGCCGCTCGCTGTAAGACTGTTCGGCCAAATTCTCGCTGCGGTACAAATCGCGGACAACTTCGGCAATCGCAACCGGATTGCCGGAATTGATTTTGTTCTCATATTCCTGAGCGCGGCGCGACCACATAATTTTCTTTACCTTGGCCTTGCCTTTCAGAACGCTGAGCGCGTCGTTCATCGTATCCGCGCCGGAAATTTTGCGCAAACCGATATTCTCGGCTTTGGCCATCGGAATCCTCAGCGTCATTTTATCCTTGTCAAAATTGACCACTATCAGCTCCAGTTCCGAACCGGCTATTTTCTGCTTGGCAATATCAGCTATTTTACCGACGCCGTGAGCCGGATAAACCACAAAATCACCGGAATTAAACGCAAAAGCGGAAGAACTCTTCTTATTCATAAATCTGTTCCTATTCATTTTTAATGATCAGTAAGACGGCCCCTCGGAGCCCCAAGACGCCATTAACATATCACATTTTTCGACCCAAATCCAGTCCAAAAATGACATTTTTGTCAAAAATCTGTAACATTATGAAAAACAAATGAAAAATCGGCAACTTGGCTTTCCGCCGGGTTCCGACAAATCCGGCAGGCTAATCCTCCTGAACCGGAAATGTTCCCGTTTGCCGCAGACACTCTCCGACAACCATTACCGCCGACAACGCAACATTAATCGAACGCGCGTTCCGGTTCATCGGAATCAGCAGCCGCGCATCGGCTTTCTGATGCACTTCTTCGGGCACGCCCGCCGATTCCCGTCCCATCAGGATAATATCGTTTTTCCGAAATTCAAATTCGGTATAAGGCCGGCTGGCATGAGTCGTCAACAAAACGATTCGCCCATATTCCTCCGGATGTTCTTCCCGATACTGCAAAAAGTCTGCCCAGGAATCATGCCTGCGGCAGGACACCATTTCCAAATAATCCATTCCGGCGCGGCGCATCGCCTTCTCGTTAAAAATGAAACCGCAGGGTTCGATAATGTCCAACGGCACATCCAAACAGGCACCCAAACGCAGCAACGTGCCGGTGTTTTGCGGAATATCGGGCTGAAACAAAGCCAAACGCATCTAAATTCCTCCTCTGTCGTCCTGCTCTCTGATACTCCGAAACCGCTGATGATGCAAGCCTTTAAAATGCCGAAAGGGCATCTTTGAAAGACACCCCTTTCCAAATAACGGCTTCACATTCAAAAACGACCCCGGCGGTAATAAAGGTCTATCATCTCCCTCAGTGTCCGGCACTTTTCCAATTGCGAAACCGGAGGATAATAGGCAAAATGTCCTTTAAGCCCGGCCGACAAAGCGTTGTAAACTCTGTTCGCCGCAATAAAATAACGGCTCTGAGCCGAAAGATACGCGTTTCCTTCTCCTGACGGCCTGAGCTCCGGATACAGGTCATCGTCTAAGGACAAATTTTCATTTCCGGTCGCTTCGCGGATTATTTGCAAGCCTCTGTCAAAAAAAGTCTTCTTTTTTTCCTCGGCCTTTTCGATATAATTTGCAAAATCGGCAACCGTAACCAAACCGACTGAACTGTAAATCCGCAAGTCCGGCAAGACCGAACGCAGCAGCTGCTTAAGAGCCTCTCGCTTTTGCGGAAACACTTCAAATTTCATAACCTGATTTTCCGAAGCGTTGACACCGGTCAGTTTTTCAAACTCATTGACAACGAGTCTTTCAATTCTTTCACACATAATCATAAATTTATTAGTGACACAATCTATTTAAAATCTCTTATTTCCAGACTTGAAAAATATCACAAAGCCCACATTGTGTCAACTTTTTTGTCAAAAAAGGACAGCCGCTATACGTTGAAAAGAAACAGCATAACATCGCCGTCCTGTACGACATATTCCTTGCCCTCGGAACGCATCTTGCCGGCCTCCTTGCAGGCCTGCTCGCCGCCGAGCATGACAAAATCATCGTAGGAAATGGTCTCCGCGCGAATAAAACCCCGTTCAAAATCGGAATGAATAATGCCTGCGCATTGCGGCGCCTTGGAACCTTTCAGAAAAGTCCAGGCCCGAACTTCCTTTGGGCCGCAGGTAAAATAGGTCTGCAGGCCAAGCAGCTCATACCCGGCACGAATAATTTTCGACAATCCGGTTTCTTCCAACCCCAGGGCTGACAGAAACTCTTTCTTTTCCGCTTCGCTGTCCAACTGTGCAACCTCCGATTCGATTGCCGCCGAAATAATAACCGCTTTGGCACCTTCGGCTTCCGCCTTGGCAAAAACCTTTTGCGAAAACGCGTTGCCGGTCGCCGCGGAATCCTCGTCAACGTTGCAGACATACAGCACCGGCTTGGAAGTCAGCAGCTGCAGCATCTTATACTCTTTGTAAGCGTCCTTATTGTCTTTGGACGGTGCGGCCGACCGTGCCGGCTTGCCTTCGCGCAGCGCCTTAATAATCGGTTCCATAACCTCAACCTTGATTTTAGCGTCTTTGTCACCGCCGGTTTTGGCTTTTTTCGCCAGCTGTTCAAAACGCTTTTCAAGAGAATCCAAATCGGCAATCATCAGCTCGGTTTCAACGATTTCCGCATCGCGTATCGGGTCTACCGTTCCCTCGACATGGGTAATGTTGTCGTCTTCAAAACAGCGCAACACATGGATAATTGCGTCAACTTCGCGAATATTGGCCAGAAACTGGTTGCCCAGTCCCTCACCCTTGGACGCGCCTTTAACCAGTCCGGCAATGTCGACAAATTCCAACTGCGTAGGCGTAACCGTTTTCGGCTTAACCATCTCGGCCAGCTTGTCCAGACGCGCGTCCGGAACCGCCACGCGGCCGGTGTTCGGCTCAATCGTGCAAAACGGAAAATTGGCGGCCTGTGCGGCAATCGTCTGGGTCAGGGCGTTAAACAGCGTCGATTTTCCGACATTCGGCAAACCGACAATACCGCAATTAAATCCCATGGCAAAACTCCTCAAATGCAAAAATTTATTCTTTTTATAACGGAAAGCTTTTTTCTTTTCAAGGAGAGATTCAGGACTTTTTCCGCCCGTTCATCAGATAAATTCCCAAAACGCGCAAAACGCCGTTTTTTTTATCGGCGGTAAACAGCCAGTGCCTGATTTTCCGATTCCTTTGCTTGCGCAACACGTCTTTCAGACCGAATTTTTTAATGTAAGACCGCATCTTCCCGATAAATTCCTTGCGCGATTTGATAATATCATTCGCACTGCAGAAAAAATTCATGTTGCGGTCAATGATTCTCTTAACGCTGATACCGTCGGCCGCACATTTGGCCGCCGCGCTTTCAATGGTTTTGAAAACGTCAAAATACATATCCGTATTCTGGCTGCTGGAACCGGTAATCGAATTGGCAAACAGGCGGTGATGATACAGCACCTCATCCACAAACGAAAATCTGGCGGCATATTCGTTCAGAAAAATATGGAACAGAACGTCGTCGAAACGGTTGCCGTCTTCGGCAAATGCCAGATTATGCCTTTTTATGATTTCCATTTTTACCAGTTTGGCCCAGGGCGCAAAAAACACATTCGCCATCTTGTCGCGAAAAGCGTCGTCCAATTCGACAACTTCAGTACCGAAATGCGGTGCCACCAGCTCATGAAACGCGCCCTCTTCCTCAACATATTCGTCGGCATAGCAAAAAGCGGCATCGGCATCGTTGCGCACAATCGATTCGTAAAGTTTCTTCAGCCAGTCCTTCTCGACCCAGTCATCATGATCCATAAAAATCGCAAACGCACCCTGCGCCTTGCTCAAACCAAAATTGCGCGATTTTCCCGGCCCTTGGTTAACATTATGAAAAACCATAATCCTTTTGTCCTCGGCCGCCAGTTCATCGCAAACCGCCGCCGTTTCCCGACGCGAACCGTCATCGACAATCAGCAGTTCAAAATCCTCAAAACTTTGCGCCAAAACACTCCTGACCGCTTTGGTCAGATACTCGCCTTTAATATTGTAAACCGGCAGAATAACCGAAATCAATGGCATATCGAAACTCCTTTGCAAATATGCTCCAGAATAACCGATTCGACAATTATTACAAGCAAAAGCTGCCCGTAATAATTATTTGTATAAACTTCTCAGCTTGCGCCGCCACGACTTGACAGGGACAAACACACACAGAAATCTGACCAGCGTCTTTTTCGTTTTCGAACAGGATCGGACGGTTCGTACCGGAATGTTTTCCATACCGGAATGCTCCGAATATTCGTCCGTTTCGGTACATATTACCGGCTTTCCGCTTAGCCTGTGTATTTCCGCGGCTTGTAGCGGGTTGCTCTCAATAAACAAATGAGCGTCTTTCAGTTTTTTATAAATTTCGGCTTTGAATGAAGCATGAGCGCCGCGGCGGATTCGTTCCTCTCTGGAAGGCAAATCAAGCATATAAAGCTTTTCATATTTCACGCCGTTTTCAGCCAGCCATCTCTCGGTTTCGGAACGATATTTCTCCAAACGGGAAGTAACCAGCGCCTTTACCTTGTCATTCGGCACAAATAATGGCCGCGCATTCAAAATAAACTGACGGTATTTCTCTCCGTCATCGTTTTCTTCCGCCGTCGGGTCAACACATAAAACACCGTCAATGTCCAAACATGCCTGCGGCAACAAACCCGGATGATACATATAATTCCACTGAAAGAACCTGGGTTGCGGGCAGATGTCAGCATAAACGTCAACCAGGCTGGTAGCCTTTTCAACGGCATAAACAGCCATATAAACCAGTTCAAATTCCTTTTCTTTGCCTTGCAGGCGCTCTTTGGCCCGGCGCATGGCCAGCCCATCGTTCACACTGTCGTCAACCACCAGAACCTTTTTTACCGTTCTTTCCCTAACCGAACGCATCCCCTTTGAATAGACAATGCCGGAGACAAACTCGTCCAGAGAACAAACATAACGGTTCAAAAAGGCACCAATCATATAGGCTGGAACCATACCGGAACGGGGAATTCCCACAATTAGGTCCGCATCGGAAATTTTCGGAAGAATTTGTTTGATATGCAAAGCCATATCGGCATAGGTTCTGTAATTCATAAGCACTCCAAAACTGACAAACGACAGAACTTTTTTATATCAAAGACCGATATTAATCAACAAATAAAGAAGGTGTACGGTTTTTTGTACAGAACAACGCTCTTATAAATGCCTCTAGACCTGTTTTCGGCCTTTCAGAAGCTGTCCCAGGCGATTCGCCATTGCGGAGACGCCGCTGGCAAACAGAACCGGCATATTTTCCGCAATCAAACGGATTTCTTCGTCAAGATCTTCCCGTTCCCGCTTGGAAAAGCGCGATAAAACATGGTTGACAACTTCTTCGCCGCGTCCTTGCGGATGTCCGACCCCGATACGAATGCGGTTATAGTCGGAACCCATATGCGCATCAATGCTCTTCAAACCGTTGTGCCCGCCGGCGCCGCCGCCTTTTTTGGCTTTTACCTGTCCCGGCAGTAAATCCATATCGTCATGAATTACCACAATATTCTGCGGCGGAATTTTATAGAATGAAGCCGCTTTGACTACCGAATTTCCGGAAAGGTTCATATAAGTCTGCGGTTTCAGCAGCAAAACTTTCTCTCCGCCGATACTCCCGTCGGCAATCAAGCCGTCGAACTTGACCTTAAACGGCGAAAAATGGTATTTTTCCGCCAAACAGTCTACAGTCATAAACCCAACATTATGACGTGTTTCGGCATATTCGTTTCCCGGATTTCCCAAACCGACAATCAAAAACATTTTTACCTTCCAGCCAGATACAGAAAAGGCGGCCGGCAGCGACGAAAAAAAATTCAAACACTGCAAACCGCCTTAAACAGTCTGAAACTTACTTTCTCAGAAAATCAACATGCAGCGGCGCATCAGATACCGGATGGAACTGTACGTCCTGACAGATTACTTTGTGTTTTTTGCCGTCAACGACAACTTCAATGTCAGCGTCATAAAAACCGAACGTATCCAAAGCTTTGGCCAGTTCAATCGGATTCAGGCTGATGAGTTCGGGCTCTTTGTTGCCACCATAGATAACGGCAGGAATGCGGCCCTCACGACGACATGCACGAGCTGCCCCCTTACCTGCTTTCTCACGCTTTACAGCATTAAAAGTAATGTTTGTCATTTTTCAAATTCCTTATAAGATTAAAAAAACCGCCGCAGACCTCCAGGGGTGTCTGCAGACAAGAAGACTCATACAACTTTCTTTTATATATTTCAAGGACTTTTTAAAAACCGAAAGAGTTCCCGGATTAATCCGGAAACTCTTTCTGGTTTCGCCGCCGTTCCAATTCCCGATTAAAAGCCTCCTCATCAAGAAACTCTATCACAAACGGGCTTGGATCGCCGAGCTTAAGCTGCTTAACCTTAACGAAAAAATGATCGCCGGGCGAAGCTTCAAGATAATCGATTACTCGTTGGTCAGACGTTGTTTCCTCCCAGATAACCCTTTCGTTTTCGTCAACCAGAAGATAAAAAATATGATTTTTATCCGCGGAAACGACAGCAAATTCAAGAATTTTACCGAGCACGAAATTATAGGAAAGAATAGCTCGAAACTTTATCAGCCACATTAACCCCATAACAAACAGCATATCGACGGCAATCAGCAGTAACCGCCTGTCTCCGCCGCCGGAGCGCATTGCCAGAAAGAATCCCAGAACAGACATTAAGGCCAGCACAACATACGAAGTTGCCTTATCCAGCAGCGCCAGAAAAGTCATCTCCCGGACCGACACGGCTTTCATGCGCATCTGCTGACGCAGACATACCGCAAAATAGAAAATCCAAATATTGTCCGTTAAGACAAAAAGAATTTTCTCAATCAAATTTAACGTATCCATATTATTTGAAAATTTTTAGTTTTAAACCCACTTGACCTCTAATCGTATCATCCTCGACCAATGCGAAAAGAACATCGCCGGCATTCAGCGCATGCCCCTCCCAGCAATAACGGGGACAGTCGATTTGTTCCAAAACCTTGTTCCGGTAGACAATACCATAGGAAACCGTTTTTTCATCGGCGGCATATATCTCCAGCCTGACCGTTTTTCCGACCAATCCGGCAAGTCCTTTCGCCAGTGCCTGTTTCAGCAGTCCGAAACTCCCGAGCGACAGCAAAAAAGCCAACAGCAAACATAGTGTCAAAACGTCGTTCAGAGAACTGTAAGGGGTCAGTTCATAAAAAACGAACAGACACAAAACCGGCAGGAAAATCCGCCGATGCAGTTTTCTGAGCCGTTGAAAACGCTTCAGCGCCAGACGTCCGGGAACGAATTTTGCAAAATAAAACACGACGGCAAATATCAGATACGCGGCCCATAATGCTTCTGCGAAGACAAACAGGCCTTTTTCGATAAAAATAACTAAATCCATAAATTTCTTATAATTATATTAAAAAACAGATTTCAATATAGACAAAACAAAAATTTATGTCAACAATACGAAAGTCTTTCAGCCCCTAAAAACAGAAAACCGCCCGCTGACGGACGGTTTTCCCTGCCCGGCCAGACAGCCCGGCAGTTTCGGCCAGACACCGGCAGCTTCTCAGGACTGTCGTTGCATTGCCGAAAAAGTTATATAATTTATTTCTAATAGAAAAAGAACATTCCTGCAACTGTAGATTCGTATAATCACCAAAAAAAGAGGCGGCTCTCACGAGTCACCTCTTTCAGCTGATTATTAATCATATCCTGACAACAATAAACTTATCGCCAGGACGTCCCGAACAGATGACCGCCGCCATCTGTTGGTGTTCTTCATAATTCATAAACGTTCCGGGAGCAATCGGCGCTTTGGCCGGCAGCCAGTTGTTCCCCTCCAGAATTGCATAACCTTGCAATTCCTTTTCAAATACGTTTGCCACCATAAAATGGCAGCTCTTGCCTTCAACCACCTTTTCCTGATAATTTTTCAGCAGCGCTTCCTGACACATAATGCCCAAAAAAACCGAAGCAATTATCGGAATAAGCGCATAATAGTCGCCAGATTCGCCGCGGATATCCATGACAATGCCGTTAACAAGCAAAGCCGAGATTAAAAACACCGCCTGTATCCAGGAAAAGTTCATAACGTTTCTGCGTACATACGCGGGCTTAACGCGTTTCCAGGCAGACCAGCGTATAAAATACGCGATTAAAACCAGGCAGATAATGATTGAAACTGCCGTAATGACTGTGTTAATCGTTTCCATTGTTGTATGTTTTTAAGGTTATTTATCTGAATTCACGGGAATAAAATTTTCAATAAATTCGTCTCCCTCAAGTTCTACTTCCACTTCCTCGCCGATAAAATGTCCTTCCTGAGGAAGTGAAACAAAACCGCGCCCGATATACGTTCCGTAATCAATATGGCAATACCAGGAATCTTCATCAAAGTACAGCAGCTTTGCCCGATATACCTCTTTTTTCTCCGGATATTTCTTCGCAAACAAGCGATAAGCCAGATAAGCGCCGGCAACAATGGCAAGTCCTAACACCGCCAACAAATAATTATTTTCCATAAATAAAAAATTTTTGATTGTTTATATTATGTTTTGTTCACAGAGTCTTAATTAATATAATAAAGAAAGTACTCTTACTATAGACAAAAAAGCAGCTTCTGTCAAATTCTATTTAAACCACAAAAAAGAGCTGATTAAAAATCAGCCCTTTTTGTGTAGTTTGCATCTGTCAACAACCGAACAGCTTGCATAAATAATAAGATTGAAGGGGAAAATTTTTTGAGTTTACACAGAGTAAATGACTAAAAATTTCCCCCGAACAATCTGTATTAGTTACCTGCTGAACAGTTATTTTTCAAGGTCTTCGCCGTTTTCCTGATTAACCCTTTTCGCCGACAGTTTAATTTTGCCGCGGTTATCGGTACCCAGACACTTGACCCAAATGGAATCGCCTTCTTTGTAGAAGTCGGAAACCGAAGCGATACGTTCGTTCTTAACCTCGGAAATATGAACCAGACCCTCGGTCGTCCCCAGGAAGCGGACAAAAGCGCCGAAATCCATAATTTTGGTAATCACGCCATGATAGATTTTGCCTTCTTCCGGTTCGGCAACAATACCCATAATCCATTCCAAAGCGGCCTCGCCGTCTTCTTTTTTAACCGAAGCGATTTTAATAACGCCATCGTCGGCAATATCGATTTTGGTATTGGTCTTTTCGGTAATTTCACGGATAACCTTACCGCCGGAACCGATGACTTCGCGGATTTTGTCAACCGGAATCTTAATCGCAATAATGCGCGGCGCACGGTCAGAAACATGCGGACGAGGTTCGGCAATCGCCTTGGCCATCTCGCCCAGAATATGAATGCGTCCTTCATGCGCCTGAGCCAGAGCCGTCTGCATAATTTCCTTGGTAATGGAAGTAATTTTAATATCCATCTGTAAAGCGGTAACGCCGTCTTTAGTACCGGCAACCTTGAAGTCCATGTCGCCGAGATGGTCTTCGTCGCCGAGAATATCGGTCAAAACCGCAACGCGGCCGTCGTCTTCCTTAATCAGCCCCATGGCAATACCGGCAACCGGTTTTTCCATCGGCACGCCGGCGGCCATCAAAGACATGGTTGTACCGCATACCGTTGCCATCGAAGAAGAACCGTTCGATTCCATAATTTCCGAAACGACACGGATGGTATAGGGGAAAGTATCCTTGTTTTTCGGCAGCATCGGATGAATGGCACGCCATGCCAGCTTGCCGTGACCGATTTCGCGGCGTCCCGGGCTGCCCATTCTGCCGCATTCGCCAACCGAAAACGGCGGAAAATTATAGTTCAGCATAAAGTCTTCTTTATACTCGTTCATCAAACCGTCGACAATCTGAGCATCTTCGCCGGTACCCAGCGTCGTAACGACCATTGCCTGGGTTTCGCCGCGCGTAAACAGCGCCGAACCATGGGCACATGGCAAGACATCGACTTCGCACTGTATCGGACGAACGGTTTTGGTGTCACGGCCGTCAATACGGTGACCGGTAGTCAAAACCTTCTCGCGGACAACTTTGTGCATCAGCTTTTCAATCGCATCGCCGACATAACGCATTTCCAGTTCATTTTCCGGATCAATGGTTGCCTTGACTTCTTCGGAAGCCTTGCCGACCAACTCGCCTCTCTTCAGTTTGTCGGTTTCTTTGAAAGCTTCTTCATATTTGCCGATAAACTCTTTTTCAATACGGGCGTACAAAGCGCCAAACTCCGGCGGAAACGCGGGAGCTTCCCAAGCCGGCTTACCGGCTTCAGCCTTCAGCTCGTTAATCATCTTGATAACCGGCTGGAAGCTTTCAAAACCGAACATAACCGCATTCAGCATGGTTTCTTCGGAAAGCTCGTTCGCTTCCGATTCAACCATCAAAACGCCTTCGGATGTACCGGCAACGGAAAGTTCAAGCTGCGTGTCCGGCATCTGTTCAAGCGTCGGATTCAAAACGAACTGGCCGTCGATATAACCTACTTTGGCAGCACCGATGGGGCCCAGGAACGGAATCCCCGAAATCGTCAGCGCGGCCGAAGCGGCAATCATTGCCGGAATGTCGGAATCTGTATTCTGATCATGCGACAGAACCGTGCAGATAACCTGAACTTCGTTTTTAAAGGCATCCGGAAACAACGGGCGTATCGGACGGTCAATCAGACGCGAAATCAGAACTTCGCGTTCCGAAGGCTTGCCTTCCCTTTTCATAAAGCCGCCGGGTACCTTGCCGGTTGCATAATATTTTTCCTGATAGTTGACGGTCAAAGGGAAGAAATCCTGATCTGCCTTTACCTCTTTCGCGGCGCAAACGGTCGCCAGCACCTCGGTTTCACCATAAGTAACCAATACGGCGCCCTCGGCCTGTCTTGCTACCTTTCCTGTTTCTAAAACTAACTTGCGTCCGCCCCATTCCATTTCCTTGCGGCACACTTTAAAATCGATCATAAAATCTTCCTTTCATCTATTCTCTTACAATCCTCACCCGATTCCCCATGAACCGGGATTTTCTACCGATTGCCGGTATCCCCGGCAATAAAAGCAATGCGGAGCACCATTGCCCCGCATGCCCGAATTCATCGCACCCCGGCACAACCGCCGACAAAAATACGGTGCAAAGCATCGGCCTCATGCCGATAAACGAAACGGAAAAAAAGAACAGAAAAAGCTGCCGCGAACAAACCCGCGCAAACCTTTCCGTTTCTTATTTTCCGCTCCGAATACCGCATAAAGCCAGTTTTTACTTACGCAGATTCAGTTTTTCAATAATGCTCTGATATCTCTCTTCGCTCTTGGATTTCAAATGATCCAAAAGATGGCGGCGTTTACCGACCATTTTCATCAGACCCAGACGGGAGTGCAGGTCTTTCTTGTGCGTATTGAAATGTTCAATCAGATTGTTGATCCTGGTTGTCCAGATGGCAATCTGTACCTCGGCCGAACCGGTATCGCCCGGTTTGGTGGCATAAGCTTTGATAATTTCCTGTTTCTGTTCATTCGTAATCGACATCATATTTTCCTTATATTTAAAGATTAAACACGCGAACCGGCGCAATTTTTCTATTGTCGATTCGCACTATCGCAACCATCTTGCCGCTGAAGACCGCCACGGCGTCATACGCGTCGGCGTTTTCGATTCCGTAGGCACGGGGCGAAAGCCCCTGTCCCAGCTTAAGCTTGGCTGCATCCGCTTCCGAAACGGCAATAACCGCGATGTCGCGCAGATATGTTTCTATCGGAAGCAAAACTTCGGTTAGGGTGTCAATATGCACCATATTTTTCAAAGTTTCAAGTTTTATTGCATCTTTAAGGTCAAATTTGCCGCATTTTGTCCGCCGCAGTTCCTTCAGATGTCCGACGGTACCCAGCCGCAGGGCAATATCCTGCCCAAACGTGCGCACATACGTTCCCTTGGAACAGCTTACCCGAAACTTCGCCCGGCTCTCGGGAAGTTCCTCCAGCAGCTCCAAAGCATATATTTCAACCATACGCGAAGGCATTTCCACGGCCTCGCCTTTCCGGGCCAGAGTATAAGCGCGCTGTCCGTTGATTTTTATGGCCGAATAAACCGGCGGCACCTGTTCAATCCTGCCGATAAAAGACGGCAGCACCGCCAGAATTTCTTCCCGGGAGGGGATTTTCTCGCTTGCCGCAATCACATCGCCTTCGGGGTCGCCGGTCGAAGTCGCTTCGCCCCACTGCAACACGAACTCATATTCCTTATCAGCGTCGGTCACATACGGAATCAGCTTCGTCGCCTCGCCGAAAGCCACCGGCAACACACCGGTCGCAAACGGATCCAACGTGCCGCAGTGGCCGTTTTTGCGGGCATTAAAAAACCGCCGCGTAAAATTAACCACATCGGTTGAACCCGTTCCGCGCGGCTTGTCCACAATCAGCCAGCCGTTGACGTCCTCTCCTCTTTTATGCCGTCCCATAACTCGTCTTCCCTAAAATTTCCTAGAGCTTACGCATAAATCGGCCCGTTGTCAAAAAGAAAAGCTCCGTATCCAAAGATACGAAGCTTTTTAATTCAAAAAAATTCAAAACTTCCAGAAAGGCCAAAACCAGTGCCTGCTCGGACGATGCTTATAAAACATCACGCTCAGTCGATATGGCTTTTCCTTAATAACAACCCGATAAACGGCGGTTTCGTTTTCAAAATACCAGTTGCCGTTTTTCTTATAACCGGCATCAAATAACTTTCGTCCGGTTATATTTCCGTTGGAATTGAAAAAATAAACCACAACGCCCTGCGCATATTCGTAAACCTCAAAGAAAAAGGCTCCCGCATAATCGATTCGCGCCGCCGGTTTAATCTGCAAATAGGAACCGTTACAACGGATAAAAGTCCACACGCGGTTTCCGTCGCTGGCCGTAATAAAATGCCCTTTCTGCCAAAACTCGTCAATATCGGCAGCTTTTTTCCAGTCTCCCAGATAAAGCGCCAGGGTACTGATATCATTCTGCCGGTCAACTTTCAAACCGTCATAGCGTTCAATGACATCCCAACCGAAAGACCTGGATTGAAACTTTCTCACTTCGCAAACCTTACTTCCTTCGGATTTGCTTTCTTTTAATAACTCTTCCATAATTTGTATTTTTTTATAATAATCTCAAAAAAAAAACGAACTTTTTATATAACATATTTTTCCGGCTTTGACCAGACAAAAAAACCCGTAACTTTCCGAGACACGGAAACAAAAAGGACAACCTGCCGGCTGTCCTTTTTCAATCATGATTTCTTCAAATCTTGCGCTACTCGCGGATCACGCAGCAGACGCTCCATTTTGTCAACCTCGGCAAAACTGGTGTCTATGCGAAAATTCAACTCCGGCACATAACGAAGCTCCATCTTTGCGCCGATGATTTTGCGGAAATGATTGGCCGCCAGCTGCAAAGCTTCGCGAACTTCCTCGTTTTTCTCGTTAACCGAAGTAATGAAATAAACATTGGCGTATTTCAAATCAGGCGAAACCCTGACCTCCATAATCGTAACCATGGCGTCAATCCCTTCCAGATTGCGCACCAGTCCGCGCTCGATTTCTCCGGCTAGAATCTTTTTAATTTCCTGCCCCACTCTCAACTGTCTTTGTGACGGTTCTTTCTCTGCCATATCCTTATCCTTTCTGTACAACAATCCAAGCCTGACGCAAAGCGGAACGCCGACCGTATCCAAAGCCGGCCCATGCCCCTTCGGCACATGGACCCGCCTTTGGCAATCGGCAACTGCTCTACGGTCTTTCTACAGCTTTGCCGCAATAGATTCGATTTCGTAACACTCGATAAAATCGCCGACCTGAATGTCATTGTAGTTTTCAAAACTCATACCGCATTCATAGCCTTCCTTGACTTCCTTGACGTCGTCTTTAAAGCGCTTAAGCTGTCCGAGCGAACCGTCGTGAATAACCACGTTGTCACGCAGCAGACGAACCTTGGCGCCGCGTTTGACCATACCTTCGGTAATCATGCAGCCGGCAACCTTGCCGACACCGGTAATGTTAAAGACATTGCGGATTTCGGCATAACCCAAAATCTTTTCTTTCAGTTCAGGCGACAACATGCCTTCCAGCGCTTTCTTAATGTCATCGGCCACGTCATAGATAATCGAATAATAACGAATGTCAACGCCGTCCTGACGTGCCATGTCGCGGGCATGCGGAATGGCACGGACGTTAAAGCCGATGATAAAGGCGTTGGAAGCCTTGGCCAGCGTTACGTCGGAATCCGAAATCGGACCGACGGCCGAATGCAGAATCTGAACGCTGACTTCATCGTTTGAAAGCTTGGTAATCGTGCCTTCAATCGCCTCAATAGACCCCTGAACGTCAGCTTTGATGATGACCGGCAGATGTTTGACCTCGCCGGATTTAATCTTGTCAAGCATCTGTTCCATAGCCGACTTCGCGCTCTTGACCAATTTGGCGTCGCGTTCTTTGCGAATACGGTAACCGGTAACTTCTTTGGCCTGGTTTTCGTCGGCGACGACAATAAAATCATCGCCTGCGGCAGGCGTACCCTGCAGGCCGAGAACCTCTACCGGCGCTGCCGGACCGGCCTCGTTCATTTTTTTGCCCATTTCGTTAAACATGGCGCGGACACGGCCCCACTCTTTGCCGGCAATAACGATGTCGCCGATGTGCAGCGTACCCTTCTGAACCAGAACCGTCGCAACGGAACCACGGCCTTTTTCCATCTTGGCTTCGATAACCGCACCCTCGGCTTTACGATTCGGATTGGCCTTCAAATCCAGAATTTCGGCCTGTAACAAAATTGCCTCGACCAGCTTGTCGATGTTAATCCGCTTCTTGGCAGAAACCTCGGCGCACAGACTTTCACCGCCCAGTTCCTCAACGGCAATGCCGTGCTGCAGCAAAGCGGTCTTGACCTTCATCGGATCAGCGCCGGGCAGGTCTATTTTGTTAATCGCTACCACAATCGGCACTTCCGCAGCCTGCGCATGACGGATAGCTTCAACCGTCTGCGGCATAATACCATCGTTTGCGGCCACGACCAGCACGACAATATCGGTTACTTTGGCGCCGCGGGCGCGCATTTCCGAAAAAGCCTCATGTCCCGGCGTATCAATAAACGTAATTTTGTCACCGGTTTTAACCGTAATCTGATAAGCGCCGATATGCTGGGTAATGCCGCCGGCCTCATGCGACGCCACGTTGGTTTCTCGCAAGGCGTCCAGCAGCGAAGTCTTACCGTGGTCAACGTGTCCCATAACCGTAACCACCGGCGCTCTCGGCTGCATCTCTTCGGGCCTGTCCTCTTCGCCTTTAAGGCCGAGTTCGACGTCGCTGTCGGAAACGCGTTTGACGCGATGCCCCATTTCTTCGACGACAATCTGCGCCGTATCGCCGTCAATCGGCTGGTTAATTGTTGCCATCACACCCAAAGCCATAAGTTTTTTAATAACGTCGGCACCTTTTTCGGCCATGCGGTTTGCCAGTTCCTGAACGGTAATAATTTCGGGAACGACCACGTCCTTAATAATTTTCTCCTGCGGCTGCTGAGGCTGAACCGGCTTCGGCTGTTTCTTCTTGAAACGACGCCGGGGGCCGCCGAAACCGTAATCGTCGTCATCGTCGTCAACCGAACCGATGCTGTGCAGATTGACCTTGCCGCCGCGGCGTTGCGGTTCGAAACTGCGCTTCATGATTTTCTTGCGCTCCTGTTCAAAAGCCTCTTCACGGCTCAGCGACTTCTCGGCTACTACCGGTTTCTTAAATTTCTTACTGTGATAATCGTCTTCATCATCCTCTTCGTCATCATCATAATCTTTGGACTTTTTGACTTTGAACTTATCTTCGGCGGCCGGCTCTTCTTTTCTTTCCGGCTTAACCGGCGCGGAAGCTTCCGCGGCTTTGCGCTCAGCTTCCTCCTGCTCGCGTTTCAGGCGTTCCTTTTCTTCAAGTTCTCTCTGGCGGGCACGTTCCTTTTCGCGCTCCTCCTCTTCCTGACGGCGGCGGGCTTCGTGCTCCTTGGCTTCGGCAATCAGCTTAAGCTTCTGCGCCGTCGCTTCGTCGATCTCAACCTTCGGTTCGGCAGCAGCCGCCGGATTGATTATTCTTTTCTTGCGAACTTCGACCTGCACGAATTTTTTGCCGTCATGGCTGTGCGACCTGGAAGCGTCGCCGATATTCTTAAGTGTAAGTGTAGATTTGCCCGATAATGTGAGTTTATTGTTTGCATTATCTTGTGTCATTCTGTTTGTATCTCCGTACTCTTTTCAAAATTTATGAATTCAAAAACCTTTGCAGCCGAACCAAATCGGTATGAACCAGTTTCGCCATATCGCCTTTCAGCAGCGCCGCATGAACCGTATTAACCCTGTCTAATGCCTTATCCAACTCCTCAACACTGTATAAAGCGAAAATTTCCAGACCGTTGGCCAAAACCGTAATTTTCTGATGTCCGTCGGCGCCGGCGTCCGCAGCTTCAAGCAGAAAGGCCGCCTTGCCGTGTCTGATTTTTTCGCCCACTTTTTCAAAACCGGTAACAAAATCCCCGGCTTTCTTTGCCAAACAGATTGATTCCAAACCTTTTTTTCTCAGGATATTTTCCACGGTTTGAACCAATTCCGCACTAACTTTAGCGTTTTTTTTCACAGCTTTTGCAAACAAATTCTTTTCCACTGCCTTCTGCAACGCTGTTTTGGAAACCGAAACATAAATCCCTTTCCCCGGCAGTTTTTTCTTAAAGTCGGGAACGACCTGATTGTCCGGCGCCAGCGTAAAGCGCAAAAGCAGCTCTTTTTCCTTAACCTCGCCACAGACAATACATTTGCGATTTTCCGTTTCCTGTTTCATTTTCGTTTCAACCCAACAACAAAAAAGCATGAAGAACTGAGATTAAAGGAACTGACGGAGTAATTTCCGGGGACGGAAAAACCGCGTGAATTTTTACCGACCCCGTAAAATCGCTCCGGGTGCCTTATAAGCTCGTTTCTTCCGCGAACCAGTGCTCTCTGGCCTTCATAATAACTTTGTTCGCTTCGACTTCGGAAAGAACGTTTTCACCGAGCATTTCCATCAGTTCGTCAGCAGCCAGATCGGCCAAGTCGTCAAGCGTCTTGACACCTTTGCCGGCCAGCGTCAGAATCATGTCCTGATCCAGCCCTTCAACGGTTTTCAACTGCTCGTCAATACCCAGCGTCTTGCTCTTTTCGGCAAATTCTTCATTGCGCTTAGCAATAAAATCTTTGGCACGTTTCTGAAGCTCGGCGGCAACGTCTTCGTCAAAACCTTCGATTTCGGCCAATTCGGACAGCGGAACCAGCGCAATTTCGTCAACGGTCGAAAAACCTTCGGCAATCAACAGATGCGCAATCATCTCGTCAACGTCCAAAGTTTCGATAAAGCGCTGCGAACGAACCTTGTTTTCATTGGAGCGGCGTTCCTGTTCCTGCTCTTCGGTCAGAACGTCAATATCGCAGCCCAGCAGCTGGGAAGCCAGCTTGACATTCTGGCCGCGGCGGCCGATGGCCAGCGAAAACTGTTCCTGCGGAACAACCGCCTCAATACGGTTGTTTTCCTCGTCCAGAACCACCTTGGTAACTTCGGCCGGCGACAAGGCGCTGACAATGTACTGCGCCTTGTCCTCGGAAAAAGGAACAATATCGATTTTCTCGCCCTGCAGTTCGGTAACCACCGCCTGTACGCGAATACCGCGCAAACCGACGCAGGCGCCGACCGGATCAATCGTCATATCGTCGGTTTTAACGGCGATTTTGGCTTTTGACCCCGGATCGCGGGCAACGCCCATAATTTTGACAATGCCGTCATAAATTTCCGGAACTTCCTGCGTGAACAGCTTGGCCATAAATTCCGGACAGGTACGGGACAGAAAAACCTGCGGGCCCTTGTTTTCGCGGCGAACGTCCAGAACATATGCGCGGACGCGGTCGCCGTTCTTAAACTTCTCCCGCGGAATGATTTCGTCGCGGCGCAAAATAGCTTCGGTTTTGCCGATGTCCAAAATAACGTTGCCGAACTCGATTCTCTTAATCGTGCCGTTGACAATCGTGCCGATTTTTTCCTTGTATTCCTCAAACTGCTTGTTGCGTTCGGCATCGCGGACTTTCTGCACAATTACCTGCTTGGCGGTCTGAGCGGCAATGCGGCCGAAATCAATCGGCGGCAGCTGGTCAATGATAAAATCGCCGACTTTGGCATTGGCGTCGTACATTTTGGCATCTTCCAGCGTCAGCTGCGTAACTTCGCTTTCAACATTTTCCGGACCCTCGACAACCTCACGGTAACGGGCCAGCGAAATAGCCCCGGTTTTGCGGTCGATATTGGCACGGATGTCATGTTCAAAACCGTATTTGGAACGACCGGCCTTTTGAATGGCCACTTCCATGGCGGTAAACACGTCTTCCTTGTCAATGTTCTTTTCTCTGGCTACGGTATCGGCTACAAGAATAATTTCGGGTCTGGGCATACTTTCGATATTTTGCATTTTGTCCTCTTAATTAAGTCGGTTACGGATAAAGTTACAGTTCGATTTCCGGATGAGTCTCCTCGTACTTGGCAAGAAGCTCGTCGGTTATCAGCAGTTTGGCTTTCGACACGGCGGCAAACGGAATAACCCATTCTTTGCCGTCCATGTCAAAATGAATGTTTTCCCTGTCGTCGACAGAAATGATTTTTCCTTTGAAACGTTTGCGGGCATCAACCTCGGACGAAGTTTCGATTTTTGCGTCATATCCGGCAAAACGCTGAAAATGTTCCAAAACTGTCAGCGGCCGGTCAAGCCCCGGAGAGCTGACTTCCAGATTATACTGGTCTTTGATCGGGTCTTTCTCGTCCAGAATTTCCGAAACCGCACGACTGACCGTCGCGCAGTCCTCAACCACGATGTCGGTGCGATCCTTGCGCTCAATCATAATCTGCAGGGTCGGATTCTTCTGTCCGATGGTTAAAATGCGGACCACGTCAAAACCCAGACGGTTAATCTCCGGTTCCAGCATGTCCTGTAAAGGGTGTTTGCTCTGCATTTTTCGTTTTCCTTAACAAAAAAGCGGGGCTTTCGACCCCACTTTCCAATAATTTTTCCTGATATTGTCAATAGATATACCACATCGTCAGAAAAAATCCAGTATTTTTTTTATCAAAAAACACCTATTTGCACATTTTAATGCTCGCTACCGGAAGCTTGCAGATTTTAATCTGCATTCTGCCCGACCTGGTAATTTTGCGGCTGAACAAAAAATTCAAAAACGATTCGCGATACATAACCGGTTTAAGACGCTTATGTTTTTTCCGGTTGTAAACCAGCATGGACGGACTCACAACATTGGCGTAAACCCTTTTTGCCCCGGCATATTTCCGATTCAGATATTCGATTCCGTCCGTAAACCGCTGTGAAAGCCGGCCGCGGGAATAATGCTGACAGACCAGAGGCACGACACAGGACCTTATGCCGTAATTTTCCCTTGCGCCGATAGAGAGTTCCTCACCATACAGATCAAAAGTCAGATTCTCGTCAAAGCGCAAATTGTACTCTTTTATCAGACAAGAGTGAACAATCAGGCACTGGCAGTCAAAAGTGTCAACTTCCTGCGGCGAAAAAATCGGTTCGCCCCGGACAATCTGTTCCGAGCCGTCTTTCTGCGATTCGCGGATGCACCCGGCAAACTGTTCATATACCGACCGTCCGAAACGAAAGGAACGAATGCCTGCCACTCCGTAAAGACGGTTTTTATCCAGCCGCTCCAGCAGCGGCTGCCAGGCTTCGCGGACTTCCCAGTCCTCATGGCAGAAAATCAGCCAGTCTTCGTCGGCAAAATCATATCCGTTTAAAAACTGATTGTATCTGGCGGCAATGCCGAGATTTTCCTGCCGGTTGTCAAAACAGGAAAAGTCCGCGTCTTTGTTGAACGGATTGTTTCTGACCAGCCGGTCATACATCTCAAAGTCCCTGACCACGGAAATGATTTTCATACGCCCTTCTCCATCAGCGATCTTACCGGTCCAGCAAAACGTCCGGCAACATAGTCTTCCGTCGCATCGTCGAAGGCGTAATCTTCTTTTTTGATGGTATATTTGAAATATGAGTCGGCCAAACCTCTGGCAACTTTTGCCTCATATTCCTCATACGACTTACAGTAATAATGGTTCAGTCTGATTTTATCAATGCTCTGCACAGCCGTAACCGGTCCGACAACTTTTTCGAAATTTTCATTTACCGCATAATTGCCGCCCTTGTATTCGCAATAATGAGGATTAACGCAAAGGGCAACTTTTCGGGGATTAATCACCGATTTCACATGCAGGTTTTTCGGATGAAACTTTCCGTGAACCGTACGGTAATTTTCCAGAACCAGACCTTCGGGCTTTTTAAGCAAACCGCCGTAGTCGTACATAACCCAGTTTACCGCAAGCGCCGCATACTTTTCATAATCTTTCAGAAATTCCGAAATTTTTTTGTTTCCGTTGACAATCATAAACTCGTCTGCATCAACAATCATCAGCCATTGCGTTTTATAGCGCAGACGGCTCAGGGCATCGTTATAAGCCGGCACCTGTTTTGCCTTTCCGGGACAATTGATTATCTCCACAATTCCCGCCGAGACAAAATCGGACAGAACCTCTCTGAGATTGTCTTCGCTTTCATTGTCGTAAAGGTAAAATTTCTCAACGCCGTTCAGATAATAGAAACAGACCCATTCTCTGATATACGGCGCCTCATTCTTAATAATCGCGGCCAGCGACAGATATGCCGGTTTTTTAACACCCGGCAGCCCCAGCTTCGCCGCCCAAAACTTCAGCCTGTCCGCAAACCCGGCCCGGTTTTGCTTCCAAATGCTCTTGTACAATTGGCGCGCGTTGGGAAAATATCCTTTCCGCCGGCCTTCTCTCTCATAATGAACCAATGGGCAGATTCCGGCCTCGTTGACCTCCGGATAAGTATTGAGATAAAATTCATAATCAAACTGCATGGACGGGCGAAACCCTTTCTTCCAACCTTCCTGCAAATAGTGTCTGGCCGGCGCCAGACCGCTGCCGGCCGCTTCAGGATAATTTCTGAGATACCATTTTTCCCTGAAATATCCTGACTTTTCAATCAAACGCTCGTCATCGGTTACTTTTGTCATTTGCCTGCCGTTTACAATTATTACGTAATAGATTCACACATACACGATTTTATAATTTAAAACAACTAAAATAATGCCTGGCAAAAATTTTGTATAAATTCTGTTGTACTTTTTCGCAGACAAAAAAAAGCCGCCCGGCACCGGACGGCTTTTTACGAAAAACGGTTTCGTTTTCGTCTAAATCATCGCCATACCGCCGTTGATGTTAATCGTCTGGCCGGTAATGTACTGGGCTTCGTCAGAAGCCAGAAAAGCGACAACATTGGCAATATCCTGCGCTTCGCCGAGCTTTCCTTCCGGAATTTTGGCCAACAGCGCCGCTTTGACGTCATCAGGCAGAACATCGGTCATCGGTGTTCTGATAAAGCCCGGCGCAATCGAGTTGACGGTAATGCCGCGGGAACCGACTTCCTGCGCCAGACACTTGTTCATGGCAATCATGCCGGCTTTGGAAGCCGAATAGTTGGCCTGTCCTGCATTGCCGGTAACGCCGACAACCGAGGCAATGCCGATAATGCGGCCGAAGCGGCGCTTCATCATGCCGCGAACGGCAGCTTTGGCCAGTTTGAAACCGGCAGAAAGGTTAACGTCCAGAACCAGCTGCCAGTCTTCGTCGCTCATGCGGATAAACAGGTTGTCGCGGGTCAGGCCGGCATTATTAACCAGAATATCAATGCGGCCAAGCTTTTCCTCAACCTGAGAAACCAGATTTTTAACGTCTTCGGGATTAGTCAGATTGGCGGTAAAAACTTCGACGCGGTCACCGAGTTCGGCCTTCAGCTTTTCCATCGGTTCGGCACGCATATCGGTCAGCGCCAGCGTTGCGCCCTGCTTATGCAACGTACGGGCAATTTTGTCGCCCAGACCGCCGGCGGCGCCGGTAATAAGAGCTACTTTATCGTGTAATTCAAACATGTTAATCTCCTTTATAAATTCTTGGCTAGTTCTTCGATTTCAGCGGCCGATCCGACTGAAAAGGCATTCATTTCCTTGTCGCTTCTTTTGATAATATTGGCAAGCACTTTTCCGGCGCCGAGTTCGGCCACGTCGGTAACGCCCTGCTCCTTCATATAAATAACGCTCTCCCGCCAGCGAACCGAACCGGTTACCTGTTCGACCAGGCGTTTGACGATTTCCTTGTGATCCGTAATCGCGCTGGCCAAGACATTGGCTATCAGCGGAATCTGGGCGTCGCGAGCCTCAACCTGCATCAGGGCGCGAGCCATAACTTCGGCGGCCGGCTGCATCAGCGGGCTGTGAAAAGGCGCGCTGACCGGAAGTTTGATACATCTTTTGGCACCGAATTCAGAAGCAATTTCCACCGCTTTTTCAATGGCTTTAAGATGCCCGGACAAAACGACCTGCCCATCGGCATTGTCATTGGCGGCAACACAGAGGTTGTCTTCGTCGGCACAGGCTTCCGCCAGAGCCTGAACGTCCTTAAATGAAACGCCCATGACGGCGGCCATGCCGCCAACGCCGACCGGCACCGCCTTCTGCATGGCGTCGCCGCGAATGCGCAGCAGTTTGGCCGTATCCTCAAGCGAAAAGACGCCGGCTGCGCAGGCTGCCGAATATTCGCCGAGCGAATGACCGGCAACAAAAGCGGCCTTATCTTTCAGTTTAACGCCGAAATCTTTTTCCAGAACGCGCACAATCGCCATAGAATTGGCCATCAGAGCAGGCTGGGCATTGGCCGTAAGCGTCAGCTCGTTTTCCGGTCCTTCGACCATCAGTTTGAACAAATCCTGAGAGAGGGCGTCGTTGACTTCCTGAAATACCTCCTTGGCAGTTTTAAAATTCTCTGCCAGTTCTTTTCCCATACCGACAAACTGTGAACCTTGTCCAGGAAATACAAATGCATATTTCATTGAATAAACCTTCAAATTATTAAAATATCGGGATTCAGGTTTAAAGAATATTGCTCAAAAGTCAAGTTTTTAAATCCCGGACACAACGCCACGCTCTTGCATAATTGCCCGCAATCTGTTACAATGTCTTGTTTTTTGAAAGAAAAGGTTATGCACAAAGTCTCCATCATCACGCCGGTTTACAACTGCGCGCAATATCTGGAAGAAACCGTCGCTTCCGTCCGGGCTCAAAATTACGCCGATTGGGAACTTATCCTCTGGGACGACGGTTCGACCGACAAAACCCCGGAAATCTGCCGTAAACTGGCGGAGGAAGATTCCCGTATCCGTTTTTTCCGCAGCGAAAAAAACCGTGGCGTCAGTCTCAGCCGCCTTTCCGCCGTCAAACACGCCGAAGGGCGTTTTCTGGCCTTTCTGGACGGCGACGACGTCTGGTCAAAAGACAAGCTTTCGACACAGGTAATCTTCATGCTCAAAAACAAATATCCCATTTCGCATACCGAATATGCCTTTATCAATGCCGAAGGAAAACTTCTGCCGCGCGGACACCTGAAAGTTGACAGGGAGGTTGACCTCAAAAAGCTGATGAAGACCACTCAGCTCGGCCTGTCAACCGTAATGGTCGACCGCCGGCAAATTGGCAAAACCGTGCCCTTTCCCGAAAAAAGAACCCTTTCCGAAGATACGGCTGCATGGATGTCACTGATGCGCCGCGGTTTTAAATCCTACGGCATTCCCCGGGTTATGATGCTGTATCGCGTCCGCAGCAGCCAGCTCAGCGGCAATAAAGCCCGTATGGCTTTCAATATGCTCAACAACTACCTCCGCGAAAAATCAATTCCGCTGCACAAACGTTTCTATTATTGGAGCTGCTATGCCGTCAACGGTTTTGCCAAGCGCCTGCGCAAAAGCGGCGGTATACCGGCGGAAATCCTGCAAAATTTTGACCAGCGTTACAACCGCTGAAAGGCTATAATACAAATTGTTAATAGTTTCTTGATGATTTCCTGCTAAAATTGCCGCAAATTCGGACGATTTTCAGGTGAGGATTATGGCTAAAAAATCAAATCGCAAAAAGGAAAAAAGCTTTTTGAACAAAGTTCTGTGGCGGTTGTTCGGCGCCTTTATCATAACGCTTACGCTGGCGGCTTTCGCCAGCCTCGTCGGCTATGACGCCGCAGACGCTTCCGCCAATGTAGCCACCTCCCGGCAGATTCACAACTATCTCGGCAGCTTTGGCTCCAACCTTGCCGACTTTATCGTTACCTATTGGGGAATTTCGCTGGCCGTCTTCCTTATCGCGCCGATATCATGGGGCTACAACTGTCTGCGTCTGCGCGAGTTTCTGCATCCTTACGCCCGCATACTTGCCTTTTTTCTCGGTTCGATTTCCTTTGCCGTTTTTCTCGGCCTGCTGCCTTCCGAATATTTCGGGCAATACCGCCTCGGCGGCAGTATCGGCCGCCTGTTTTCCTCGCTCAGCATGAACTCGGCCAACATTTTCAACTTCCCGTACCGACGCGAAATCCTGCTGCTGGTCAGCTTCTGCCTGAGCCTGCTTTCGTTCAACTTTGCCGTCGGCATAACTTACAAAACCTGGTATCGCGGTTTCCGCAACTTTATTGTCTGCGTCTGGAAAGTTCTCCGTCTCTGCGGAAGAATCGTTGCTCTGCTGTTCAAGCGCCGGCATCCGAAAACGGAAGAGGATGGGCTGGTTGTCAAAACCAAAAAGGAAAAAGCGCCCAAAGAACGCAAAGAACCGAAAGTCAAAGCGGACAAAGAGGCCGGACCGGCGACGGAAACCCGCAGGGCTCCGACAGCCGCCGCACCAAAGAAAAAGGAAATTGACGACGGTTACCTGTACCCGGACGTCAATCTGCTTTCCCGCCCCAAAGACAAAGGCGGCAATCAAATCAGCGAAAAAGAACTGGAAAGCATCGCCCGCGATTTGGAAAACGTTCTGCAGGAATTCGGCGTCAACGGCAAAATTGTCAAAGTCCGCCCCGGACCTGTCGTTACCCTCTACGAACTCGAACCGGCTCCGGGCACCAAAACTGCCCGCGTCATCGGCCTCGCCGACGACATTGCCCGCTCTATGTCGGCGGTTTCGGTGCGTATTGCCGTCGTTCCCGGTTCCAATACCATCGGCATTGAAATGCCGAACAAAAACCGTGAAACCGTTTGGTTCAAAGACCTGCTGGAAGACCCGGCCTTCCGCGAAACCAAAAACACGCTCAACGTCGTCCTCGGCAAAGACATCGGCGGCCGCAACGTTTATGCCGACCTTGCCAAAATGCCGCACCTGCTGGTTGCCGGTACCACCGGTTCCGGTAAGTCCGTCGGCGTCAACACCATGATTTTGTCTTTGCTCTACCGCATGCGGCCCGAAGAATGCAAACTGATCATGATTGACCCGAAAATGCTTGAGTTTTCAATGTACAACGGCATTCCGCATCTGCTGACGCCGGTCATTACCGACCCGGCCAAAGCCGTTATCGGCCTCAAATGGGCGGTTAAGGAAATGGAAGACCGTTACCGCGCCATGGCTCAGCTCAACGTCCGCAACATTGCCGGTTACAACCAGAAACTTCAGGAACTGAAAGCCAGCGGCGAAAAAATCGAACGCACGGTACAAACAGGCTTCGACGCCGAAACCGGCAAACCGATTTTCGAAAAACAGGAACTTGACCTCACGCCGTTGCCGTATATTGTAATTGTCGTTGACGAAATGGCAGACCTTATGCTGGTTGCCGGCAAAGACGTTGAAGCCGCAATCCAGCGCCTGGCCCAAATGGCGCGCGCCGCCGGCCTGCATCTGATCATGTCCACCCAAAGACCGTCCGTCGACGTCATTACCGGCACGATTAAAGCCAATTTCCCGACCCGTATCAGCTTTCAGGTCACTTCCAAAATCGATAGCCGTACCATTTTGGGCGAACAAGGTGCCGAACAGCTGCTCGGCATGGGCGATATGCTTTATATGCCGGCCGGACAACGTCCGATTCGCGTCCACGGCTCTTTTGTTAAAGACAGCGAAGTTGAAAAAGTCGTCGAATTTCTGAAAGTCCAGCGCGAACCTGAATATGTTTCCGGCGTTACCGAAGGCGAACTTTCCGAAAAAGACGGCGGCTCCGTCTTCGACAAGGGCGATTTTGCCGCCGGTTCCGACGAAGATTTGTACGCTCAGGCCGTCGCCATCGTCCAAAACGACAAAAAAGCCTCCACCAGCTATATTCAGCGCAAGCTTCGTATCGGCTACAATCGTGCGGCTTCGCTGATTGACAAAATGGAAGAGGAAGGCATTATCTCCGCCGCCGACCATGTCGGCCGCCGCGAAGTTTTGTAATTAACGATTCCCGCTATGTAAGATAAAGTCGTCCCAAGCGACCTTTTCTTTATATGTCAATTACTTGCGCAAGTCCGTAAAGATTACATAGATAAGAGCATTTCCCGCTTGTTACACGAACTTTTATTTTCAGATTTTTTCATTTTACAAACAGAAAAAGAGATAAAAAAATTATTTGAATAAAGGTTTCAATCTTGGAAAACTAGGATTTATTGCTCAGCAGACACATATGGTCAGAATCCTGTATATTGCCCTGTGTATCCCGCCAAACAAGGTTTTTGAAGCACAAAAAAGACCGGCTGAAAAGCCGGCCTTTTTTCTCTTCATAGCTTAAAAACTATTCTTTGTTGTAAGCCTTTTCCTGTTTCTTGGCATCGTCTTCGGTTCTGGCAACATTAACCAGAATCGTCTGCGATACTTCCGGATGCAGGTTCAGTTTTACCTGATAAATGCCGAGGTCTTTAATCGGCTTCTCCAGATAAACGCAGCGGCGTTCAACGTCAAAACCGGCGGCCTTGATGGCGGCGGCAATGTCACGAATGGTAACAGAACCGTACAGCTGACCGGTTTCGGCTGCCTGACGAACCAGAACGGCACTGTAGCCCTGAAGGGCTTCGGCCTTTTTGGATGCTTCGTCAAACAAAGCCTTGTTGTGGGCTTCAAGCTCGGCTTTCTTCTTTTCATAGAAGGCAACGTTGGCTTCGGTAGCGCGCAGAGCTTTGTTCTGAGGCAGCAGGTAGTTGCGGGCATAACCGTTTTTAACGGTTACTTTGTCGCCCATTTTACCCAGTTTTTCAACATGTTCTAAAAGGATAACTTCCATCGCATTTCTCCTTAAGCCGCAACATAGGGAAGCAGAGCCAGATAGCGGGCGCGTTTGATGGCGCGGGCCAGTTCTCTCTGTTTCTTGGCGGAAACGGCCGTGATACGGCTGGGAATAATCTTGCCTTTTTCCGAAATATAACGGGAAAGCAGCTTAACATCCTTATAGTCAATCTTCAAACCGTCTTCACCGGAAAACGGACATGCTTTTTTTCTTCTGAAAAATACTTGTTTAGCCATTATATTTCTCCTATTCTTCTACAGTTTCTCTGTCTTCGGCGGAAGAAAGGTCGTTGAATTCCTCAACCTTGACGGTCATGTAGCGGATGATATCTTCGTTGAATCTCATGATTCTTTCAAATTCTGCAATGGCGTTGGCCGGTGCAGTGATGTTCATCAGAACATAATGGCCCTTGCGGTTTTTCTTAATGCGGTAAGCCAGGTTTTTCAGACCCCAGTTATCGACTTTGACAACCTCGCCGCCTTCTTTCTTAATAACATCGCTCAGTTCCGAAACAATGTTGTTAACCTGAGAAGTGCCGAGGTCCTGACGTGCAATCAGCACGCTTTCGTAATTAGACATATAAAATATCTCCTTATGGATTCTCAACAAATGGCTCCGGAGAGCCGGGTTCTTGTATAGCCGCAGACGCTTTGTCGTTTTTATGCTCAGTGTCCTGCGGCAAGGGACGTCTGCGAATATACCCTAAAACTTTATTTTTGCAAGCCTTTTGTTTGCCGATAAGACAATTTTAACCATTTTGGGGCTATAGTAACGGCAAACGCCCGGGGGAACAGGTTTAAATGTTGAACAAATTTGCAGCCATCGCTTTGATTTTAACCGTTTTTTTAAGCGGATGCTCGAAGCTGCCGCATTTTTCGACCTGCTCCGATGACATGCGCTGCGCTTCCGCTCCCTCGTTGATGCGGCCGACCAAACCGGTGCCGCTTTCCAAAGAAACCTATGCCAACGACAACGGCGACATAAGGCTCCAAAACCTAAAAACGCGCATCATCGTCATCTGCCGCGAAAGTTTTTACGAAACTGCCGAAACCTGCGCACAATTCTATGAAAAGAACAACTATGTCCGCCTGACCGACATTCCTTACAAGGTTGCCAAATACGACCGGCTGACCAAAGACACTTTCCCCACCCGCCGCTGGCGCAACGGGGAAAGGACTCCCCGCTGGTAGGGCCTCATGCTGTCCCGGGTCAACACAGTCGCTTTCAACGGATTGGAAATTCTTGACGTCGATTTGCAGGTGCAGATTTCTTCCGGCCTGCCGGCTTTTACCATTGTCGGCCTGCCCGACAAGGCCGTGGCCGAAAGCCGCGAACGGGTGCGTGCCGCGCTGCAGTCGCTGGGTCTAAGCCTGCCGGCCAAACGCATAACGCTCAATCTTGCGCCGGCTGATCTGCTCAAGGAAGGTTCGCATTTTGATCTGCCCGTCGCTCTCGGCCTGCTGGCCGGCATGGGCGTCATCCCGCAGGAAGAACTGGCCGATTATATCGCCCTGGGCGAACTCGGACTTGACGGTTCGCTGCTTTCCGTCAATGGCATCCTGCCGGCTGCCGTCAAAGCCAACCGCAGCGGCAAAGGCCTAATCTGCCCCGCTGCCAACGGTTCCGAAGCCGCCTGGTCAGGTTTGCAAAGCATTGTCGCTCCCGACAGTCTGCTCTCCCTCGTCAACCATTTCAAAGGCTCGCAGCTCATTCCCTTTCCTACGGTACAAAAAACCGAAAGCCAAACCCTATTCCCGGACATGAGCGACGTTAAAGGCCAGGAATCTGCCAAACGGGCGCTTGAAATCGCCGCGGCCGGCGCACACAACCTGCTTATGATTGGCCCTCCCGGCGCCGGAAAATCCATGCTGGCTGCACGCCTGCCGTCAATACTGCCGCCGCTGACGGCCGCCGAGGCATTGGAAACCAGCATGATTCATTCCGTTGCCGGCGAACTTAAAAACGGCGGAATTTGTTTCGAACGCCCTTTCCGCGATCCGCACCACTCCGCTTCCACGCCGGCGCTGGTCGGCGGCGGTCGCAAAGCCCGGCCCGGCGAAATTTCGCTGGCGCACAACGGCGTACTGTTTCTCGACGAACTTCCCGAATTCAGCCGCGCCGCTTTGGAAGCCCTGCGGCAACCGCTCGAAAATGGTTCCGTTTCCATCTCGCGCGTCAATGCCCATACCGTTTACCCGGCGCGGTTTCAGTTGATTGCAGCTATGAACCCCTGCCGCTGCGGCAATCTCGGCAACCCGGCGCTGGCCTGCAGCCGCGCCCCCAAATGCGCCGAAGAGTACCAGTCCCGCATTTCCGGCCCGCTTCTTGACCGCATAGACATCCACATTGAAGTGCCGGCCGTCAGTCCGTGGGAAATGAACGACGTCAAAAAGGGCGAAAATTCCGCCGCAATCAGAGAAAGAGTCATAAAAGCCCGCGAAATTCAGGCTGAACGCTTCCGCCGGATGGGGCATCCCGAACTCAATACCAATTCACAGCTGCGGGGCGACATGCTGGAAGCTGCCGCCGCCCTCGACGGCGACGCTTCCGCCCTGCTGATAGGCTTTGCCGAAAAGGCCGGACTCTCCGCCCGGGCCTATCACCGCACTTTGCGGTTAGCAAGAACGATTGCGGACTTGCAAAATACGCCGAAAGTTCTTAAAATGCACGTAGCTGAGGCTTTGGCGCTGCGCAGCCGTCTGCCCGGCCGACAAGTTTAGGAGATAAAAATAATGAAAAATCAACAGGCTGTTAAATCTTTTCTCTTTTTGGCCGTTCTGCTCTGCGGAACCTTTTCCGCCTGCGGAAAAGCAGCTGCCGCCGGCAATGCCAAAAGCTTTTTCAAGCCTGAAACCGCAGCTTCTTCCTCTAAGGACGGCAGCATTTTTCCCGGCGGCGAATGCACCAGCTGCAACCCCAAAGACAAAGACGGCAGTATCTTTCCCGGCGGCAGCTGCGTCAACTGCCCGACCACCAAATGCGTCAACTGCGAACCCAAAAAACCGGCCGTACGGAATTACGAAGTTGCCTATGACGACGAAATTTACAAATCGGTTTATCGCGATTGCAAAAATTTTGCCCCGATAACCCTTGAATACGTCGATTTCCGCATCAAAAAAGGCAGACAGTACACGCCTTACTCCACCAAACTCGGACAATACCGTTTCCGCATTTTCGGCTGCCGCCGTTTTGAAAAGGACGCCATTCTCAATCAGGGGCGGATTATGCAGAAGGATATGAAGTTCATTCCCATTTTCAACGAAATGGTCGGCAACTGCTATCCGATCAGAAAAATGCCTTCCGGCCTGTGTCTGGAAACCAGTCCCTCACCGTTGCCCGAATATATCCTGACCGCGGAAATTACCGACTATTACATGAACCTGTGCGATGAATACGACTGGGACAAGTCCGCCGCCGAAGACAAACGCACCGGTTCTTCGGAAATGACCGTAACCTGGCGGCTGATGGACATAACCAAAACCAACGTTTACTGGAAAGGAACTTCAACCGGCTACGGCGAAGTCAGCGACGGCGAATACAATGCCGAAATCCGTCTGGTTGAAGACGCCTTTGCCGACGCCGTATCCAACCTGCGCAACCTCCCCGGCTTTGAAAAACAGCTCGCCACCCGTGTTCATCCCGACGAACTCGCTGCCGAAAGACAGGCGCTGATTGAAGCCGAGCGCATTTCCGACCCGGTCAGATGCAAATTTGAGCCGGAAATCAAAAAGGCCGAAGCTTCCGAATTTAGTTCCCTGCAGGAAATGACCAAACAAAATGTTCTGCCGGCGGACGAAAACTACAGCATCTGCGCCATGACCCCCGGCCAGCTGGACGAAAAAGGCCAGCCGCTGCCAATGTGCCAAATGGTTCCCGTCACGCAGGAAGTTCTGGAAATTCCTGCCGACGACACGCTTCAGATTGCCGAAGTTCCCGGCGACGTCGTTTTGCTTGAAACGGTCGACGTCGTTGAAGCGCCGGTAACCGAAATCGTTGAAGATTCCGGCGTAATTTCCAACGGCGGCATAACCAAAATGCTGCCGGAAATCGGCACCGAAACGCTGATCATGCCGCCGGAAACCGGCACGATTGAAGAAGAGGCCGGCGTCATTATCGACGGCAGCGGCATCAATGAAACCGGCGGTGCCCTGTCCGCTTCCGAATTTGAACCCGAAAAACTGCAGATTGAAGAATCTTCCGGCATTATTGACAGCGGTTCGGGCAGTAAAGACACGGTTGCCGTCGTCGACGATTCATGGATTGACATCGACTCAGAGCGGCGCGAAGCTGCCGAACAGGCTTTCTTTGCCAGCGGCAACTCTCTCTGCATCATCGACCGTAATCCTTACGACAAGCTGACGCCGGAAAACCTCTATAAAGTAAGAGCCTCCATCGTCAGCGTTACCAACGGCAACGGCAAACGGGGCGCCGGACTTATTGTTTCCGAGCAGTTTGTGCTGACTTCCGCCGACCTGATTGTCAAAGACAACAACCGCTACAATCTTGAAACGATTAACGGCGGCAAACTGAAAGCAACGGCTTTCCGTATTAATCCGAGCAAAAACACCGCGCTGCTGGTTCTCGACGAGAAAACCAAATACACGCCGCTGTCGCTCAACCTCGACCTTCCCGACGTCGGTCAAAACGGTTTTCTGGCTTTGGGACTGCTTGACATCGACGGCAGCTTTGAAAACGGCGAAGGATATCTGGACAATGCCGGTACCGTCAGCGGCTATCGCTACTCCGATGAAAAAGGAGCTCAGATTATTATCGATACTTTTGTTCAGACCGTTACCATCGGCGGTGCGCTGATTGACGAACACGGAACAATCAACGGCTTTGCCGCCGACGGCAAAAAAACCGATGACAGTCCGGACCTGTTCATTCCGACCGAAACAGCCCTGCGCTCGCTCGGCCTTTCCATCTGCGGCAAACCTTTCACCGACAAGAGTCCGTGGCAGAAATACAAGCCGCTGACCGAGGCCATTCTGAAAAACAGCGGTCCGAAAGATCCGGCGGTAATGGACGTCAACGAACGAAAATAACCCGAAGCAAACCCCGCCCGACAGCGGGGTTTTTCTTGCCGCCGCTTGCAAAAGCATTTTCAAAAAACTACATACAGGTAAATCAACAACAAACAGGATTATTCAGTCATGACCACAATTTTATGTATCCGCAAAAACAATGAGGTCGTTATGGCCGGAGACGGGCAGGCAACTCTCGGCGAAACCGTCATCTTCAAATCAAAATCGGTCAAAGTCCGCCGCATCGGCAACGGCAAAATCATCGCCGGATTTGCCGGCGCGGCTGCCGACGGCATTACGTTGATTGAACGTCTGGAAGGAAAACTTGAAAAACATGCCAACCAGCTCAAGCGCGCCGCGGTCGAGTTGGCCAAAGACTGGCGCATGGACAAATACCTGCGGCAGCTGCAAGCCTTTATGATTGTCGCTGACCGTGACGTTTCGCTGGTTATCTCCGGCACCGGAGAAGTCATGGAACCTGACGACGGCATCATAGGCATCGGTTCCGGCGGCAATTATGCCATGGCCGCCGCAAAAGCCCTGTACGGCACGGAAGGGCTCAGCCTTGAGGACATCGCCCGCAAAGCCATGAAAATAGCCGGCGACATTGACGTTTATACAAATCACAACATCACTATAGAAAAGGTAGATTAAAAATGGCCAATTTCAGCCCCCGCGAAATAGTTTCCGAACTTGACCGTTTCATTGTTGGCCAGAACGAAGCAAAAAAAGCCGTGGCCGTCGCTCTGCGCAACCGTTGGCGCCGCATGCAGGTTTCAGAGCACCTGCGTGAAGAAATCGTGCCGAAAAACATTCTGATGGTCGGTCCGACCGGCGTCGGCAAAACCGAAATTTCCCGACGGCTGGCCAAACTCGCCAAAGCGCCGTTTATTAAGGTTGAAGCGACCAAGTTTACCGAAATCGGCTATGTCGGCCGCGACGTTGAATCCATTATCCGCGACCTGTTGGAAATCGCCATCGCTTCGACCAAGAAAGAACTCCGCAAAAGCGTTGCCGCCAAAGCCGAAACCGGCGCCGAAGAACGCGTCCTCGAAGCCTTGGTCGGTCCGTCAGCACGGGAGGAAACCAGGGAAAAGTTCCGCAAACTGCTGCGGGAAAACCAATTGAACGACCGTGAAATCGAAATTGCCGTCATTGACAACGCCAACCCCTCAATGCCGACCATCGACATTCCCGGCATGCCCGGCGCCCAAATGGGCATGCTGAATCTCAGCGACTTGCTCGGCAAGCCTTTCGGCGACAAATACAAAACCCGCAAAATGACCGTCGGCGACGCCTATAAAGTCCTGATGGAAGAAGAATGCGACAAACTTCTCGACAATGACACCATTATTCAGGAGGCGATCAGAACGGTCGAAAATGACGGCATCGTCTTCATCGACGAGATAGACAAGATTGCCGGCAAAGATGACCGCCGCGGCAGCGACGTTTCCCGCGAGGGCGTCCAGCGCGATTTATTGCCGTTGATAGAAGGAACCACCGTAACCACCAAGTACGGCATGGTCAAAACCGACCATATTCTGTTCATCTGCTCCGGCGCCTTTCATCTTTCCAAACCTTCCGACCTGTTGCCCGAACTGCAGGGACGCCTGCCTATACGCGTTGAACTCAAAGCGCTGAATCATGAAGATTTCGTCCGCATTCTGACCGAACCGGAAGCAAATCTGATTGAGCAGTATGTTGCCCTGATGAAAACCGAGAATTTCGATTTAAAATTCGAAAAGGAAGCTATTGACAAGATTGCCGACATTGCCGTCGCCATCAATGAAAACGTCGAAAACATCGGCGCCAGACGGCTGCATACGGTCTTGGAAATTCTGCTTGAAGACATCAGCTATACGGCATCCGACCGCAGCGGCGAAAAAGAAGTCATTACCGCACAAATGGTCGAAGAAAAACTGGCCAAATATACCGAAGCTTCCGACTTGTCAAAATTCATTTTGTAAAGAAAGACCCGTGAAAACGACATTGTCAAAGCAGTTGCCCGTTGCAGATGCAAAAAACGCACTTAGTGAGGGAAATGCGCCGGATAACACGAAGCACAGTACCGAAGTGTACACAGACGTACATGAGGATACGAGCACCGGATTATCCAAGCAGTTGCCCGCTAAGCGCGTTTTTCCCTTTGGCGTTTATATCCATTGGCCTTTCTGCAAAAGCAAATGCCCCTATTGTGATTTCTACAAGGAGATTTGCAAAGACGTGCCGCAGGAAGAAATCGTCAACACTTATCTGGAAGATCTGGAGTTCTACCATCGACTGACCGAAACCAAAACCGTAACCAGCATTTTTTTCGGCGGCGGTACGCCCTCATTGCTTGAACCGCGGTTTATTGAAAAAATAATCAGCCGTATCTGCCGGCTCTGGCCAACTGCCGATAATTTGGAAATCAGTCTGGAAGCCAACCCGAACACCGACCGTCCGGACTTATTTGCCGACTTGCGCCGCGCCGGAATCAACCGCCTGTCTTTGGGAATACAGGCGCTGAACGACCGCGACCTGAAGTTTCTCGGCCGTACGCATAATTTGACGCAGGCCCTGACGGCCGTCGATAAGGTACTGCATAATTTCGACAACCATTCGGCCGATTTGATTTATGCCCGTCCCGAACAAAATCTTTCCGATTGGCAGCAGGAATTGGAACAGGCGGTTAAATTCGGCTTTCGCCACATTTCACTGTATCAGCTGACCGTTGAAGAAGGCACCGTCTTTGCTGCCAAGGGCATTCGTCCGCTGGCTGAAAACGCCGCCGCGGAAATGTACGCTTTTACCAATGATTATCTGAATTGTCACGGCTACCCGCAATATGAAGTGTCAAATTATGGTTTACCCTGCCGTCACAACCTTCTTTACTGGCAGGGAGACGACTATATCGGCATCGGCAAGTCGGCGCACGGGCGTTTCCGTATCGGCAACAGAATTTATGCCTCGACCCATCCTCGCAATCTTGAAGAACTGACACCTGCCGAACGGGCCGAAGAGCTTGTCATCATGGGGTTGCGCCTGAACAGCGGCATCGACAAGCGACATTTCAAAGAATGCTGCGGCATTGATTTCGCCGCCGCGGTAAATCAAAACCGCCTTTGCAGCCTTGCGGAAAACGGCTATCTCGAAATTACCGAAAACCACATTCGCGCTACCCCCAAAGGCTTTCCGCTTTTAAACCGGCTGATTGAGGAACTCTGCTGTTAATCGGTGATTCCGTAATCGCCGTTAACCAGCAAAATCAACAACAGCAAAAAGAAAATCATTGAAAATCCGGCTTTGACCGACACGTCGTCGGGAATTTTGCGAGTCCGATTCAAAACATATACAAAAATCGGCGCCACCAGCAGCAAAGCCGTCACATATCCCGGATTCGGCGCCACCCGCAGCGCCAGCGTTTTGGCCGTAATCAGCGCCGCGCTGAACGCCACCATATAAATGCCCGGCCAAACGGTCCGCCGGTTAAAAACATCGGCAGCAAACTGTTTAAATCCGCGTTTTTTTTGAGTTCGAAGATAAAAAAACAAATTATAGCAGCCACTTACAAACAAAGCCACCGCCAGATAATAGGTTATCGCGCCCCACACGCCCGATTGTGAATGAACGGCGATTTCTTTGGTAGCAATGCTCATTCCCGCCAGGGCAAACACCGCCGGCAGAATATAGCGCACCAGCTTCTGCGACACCGGACTCTGCACCATCTGCCAATAACTGACCGTAAATCCGAACAAAACCAGAATCAGACTGATAAACACCGTTCCGTTGCCAAGCAGGTGTTCAAACTGTTCCGGCGTCAGAAACCACCATAAAAAAGTCGTTACCAGAGCCGTTATCGCCATAAAACGCGACGTCGGCCCGGCGCCGAAATCCGCCGAGGCAAAAAACAGATGCGAATCATAAATGCCGATTAACAGCCCCTGAAAAATCAGCAGAAACCAGTAATACGCACTTTCCGGTACCGGAAAGAAGTACAAAAAGGGCATAAAAGCCAGCGATATGCCGAAACCGCGCCAGATTCCGAGCACATAACCGTTTAGCTTATAATGCTGGTTAAACAGCGTATAAATCGCCGTAAAGAAGCCGTAAACCAAACCGTCAATAACCCAAAGCATACAAAAACTTCCCGTAAAATTGTCCTACGGAATATATAGTCGCTTCTTAAACCGATAAAAGAGAGTCAGGCAGAAATCCGCCGGTAAAAATCAAGAATTTTAAGCAGACAGTCGACGCTTATTTCTCTGCCGCCGCTTTCGATACCGGCCAAAACTTCTTCGGCAACGCCGGATTTCTCGGACAGCTGCCGAAAAGAAAGCTGTTCTTCCAATCGTCGGCGAATAAGATACTGACGAATGTTCTGCTGAACAATTCCGAAAATCTCTGAAGTCTGTTCGTTGCGAATTTCCATCGGGTTCTGCGTAAAAAGGAGGAAAATCGTGGCGTGTAAGAGTACTAAGCAGCGCTAGTTCTGATATTAGAAAGCAAAATGCTTTTTATTACAGAAACACCACGATTTCCCACAGAAATCGCAGAAATAACCGGTTTATATCAGTAACGGTATTGATACGATAAAATCGTCATCAATACCGCCCGCTGCTTGTAAAAGCCTCTTACCGCTTCGATTCTCGCGTTTGAGAATACTGGAAGTCACCTGTGAACTTCCATACATCTTCCATATAAACACATCTCCGGCTATTATGCAACCTTTTGTTGGCGCTATTATAATATAAAAAAACTTTTATGGCAACTGTAATTTATCAAAAATTATCAAATTAATCTTTTGATTGAATAAAGACCAATAAAAAAGCAGGCAGCATCAAGCCGCCTGCCAAACAACTTTAATTGTTTATTTATGAGATTCAATCCAGGAAACCAGTGAAGCCTGCGAATTCAGCCCGACCTTAACGTCAACCTGTTTGCCGTCCTTAAACAGGAACATCGTCGGAATACTGCGGATTCCGTATTGGGCAGCCGTGTTCGGAGATTCGTCGACGTTCATCTTGCAGATGGTAACCTTGTCGCCCATTTCCTTGGAAACTTCTTCCAGAACCGGGCCGAGCTGACGGCAGGGACCGCACCATTCCGCCCAGAAGTCAACCAGAACCAGACCTTTAGAGTTAAGAACCTCGGATTCGAACTGACTGTCAGTAATTTGCTTCATCTTATTCCCTTTCAATTTTTGTGGTAACGATAAATGTTATATAAGTTATGATTTATTTATATTAAAGGCTAATAAAATAAAAACAACCAAAATTTACGCAATTTCCATCAGTCTTGCCGTATCGGTCCACAAAATCCAGGTTTCGATTTTCCGTCCCGGATAAACTTCCGCCAACAGTTTCCGATATGCTCCCAGCTGCCGGACATAAACAGACGGAACCTCGGCAACTTTTTCCGCAGCCGGACGATTGGTCTTAAAGTCAACAACAAGAACCCGGTCGTCAAAAACCGCCAGACGGTCAACCTGTGCCGAAACAATCCGTCCGTCTACCACGCCCATAATCGGCACTTCCGCCCTTGAATTTGCGCCAAACAACGCCGAAAAACGGGGATTTTCAATCAAACTCATTACCTCGCCGCAAATCCGTTCCGTTTCATCCGCCGTCAAACCGTAAGCCTCTTTAGCCAGAAAATCGCGGACGACCTGTCTCTTATCCGTCGAACGGACGTCCGGCAAAAACTGCAACAGTTTATGAATAAGACGGCCGCGGCGATAACGGCTGTTTCCGTTTTCGCCAAGCGGGGAAGCCAGCGCCTGTTCATCGTCATCAGGTCTGGACGGCGTATAGGGTCTGGACAACGCATCCTCTTCCGGCGCCGCCTGCGAAATCCACGAAAACACGGGACGCGGCAATTCTTTTTCCGCCGGAAGTTCGTTTTCTTTTACCGTTAGCTGCTGTGCCTTCTCATAAACCAGCGTTCCGTCGCTCTTTTTTTCGCTGATGCCGGCAAAACAACGACGGCAAAGTTCATACCAGGATTCGTCCGAGGCTTTGTTTTTTTTGCGGTAACCGCAAATGCAAAGCCGGTCCTCTGCCCTCGTCAGCGCCACATAGAGCAGACGGCGGTATTCCTCCAGCGCCAGTTCGGCTTCCCTGTTTTTGATTTCCGCGCAGTTTTTTTCATAATCTCCGGCCGTCAGCGGATAATAAAAAATATCGTCCCACAGCAGACCGCCCTCCTTTTTGGTTCCGACCACCCGAACCGTATCCGGCAGAATGACAATCGGCGCCTGCAGCCCCTTGGAACCGTGCACGGTCATAATCCGCACCACGTCGGCATCGCTCTGCTCCAGTTCCCTTTTAATTTCAATTTCATCCTGTTTAATCCGCGCAATGAACCCTTGCAGCGTCGGAACGTGTTCCTGCTCATATGCCAGCGTCAGATTGACAAACTCGTCCAGACCGTCTTCAACCTCATACCCCATCCGCTCCACGAATTTTTTGCGCCCGCCGAGCGTACTCAGCACATAACCGTAAAGTTCAAACGGCCGAATATAGTCGGCCTTGTCCAGCAAATCCTGCAAAATCCCGTAAACAGCCGCGTATTTTTCATCTTTTCCGAGCCTTGCCCAAACCGTTGCCGTACCGCGGCCGTAACACAAACGGAACAAATCGTCGTCATTCAAGCCGAACAGCGGCGACTTCAAAACCGTTGCCAGCGTCAGATCGTCATTCGGCAGCAGCAAAAACTGTCCCAAAGCAATCAAATCCTGTATGGCAATCTGTTCCAGCAGCCGGATTTTATCAATTCCCGCGACATTTACCCCGGCATTTTTGCATTCGCGAACCATCTCTTCCACAAAAGCGTTGCGGCGCTGCACCAGTATCATAAAATCCTTGTAACGCACCGGCCGATTCTGTGAAACCAGAATATCCCTGCTTTCGACGGATTGTTTTATTCGCCGGGCAATCTGTCGCGCCAGCCTGGCGCTGGTCGATTCGCTGCCGCGGCGTTCCACCGGCGGCAGCCAGATATCTTTGTTTTCTCCTTCTTCCGGCTCAATCAACGGCCAAAGCTCAACTTTGCCGCCGTCACCGAAACGAAACGGAATATGCGCAATGTCCTCGCCTTCGCCGGCCACGCCTTTGGCAGCCGCCCCGTCACGAAACAGTTCGTTAACCGTATCCAGAACCGCTGCCGTCGAACGGAAAGAAACATCCAGATGAATCTGGTCAAAATTCGCCGACTGTGCGGCAAAATATTTTCGCATTTCGTCAAAACCGCGCGGATCCGCACCCTGAAAACTGTAAATCGACTGTTTCCGATCGCCGACGGCAAATACCGTCCGCACTGCCTCACCCGCGCCTTCGCCGGCAAAAAAATCTGCAGTCAGCGCTTTGACAATCGCCCATTGATCCGGCGAAGTGTCCTGCGCCTCGTCAATCAGTACATGGTCAATGCCCCCGTCCAGCTTAAACAAAACCCAGTCCGCCACCGCACGGTTTTCCAAAAGGGCACGGGTCAGCACAATCAAATCCTCATAGTCCATTTTCGAATGGACTTTCTTAAAACGGTTATAACCGCTGATCAGGTCTTCCGCCAGAAACAAAACCGCCCTCGTCGAAGCCAGCAGGCGCACCGACTTCAATTTGTCTTCCAAAGCCAGTATCCGTTCGGCCTCCGCCGCCGCGCTCTCGGGAAGCGCCGCATAATGTTTAAGCGTTTCCCTGTCGCCGGCTTTGGCATAAGGCTCGCCCTTCTGCGTCAAAAATGCCGTTTTATAATTTTCATACATTTCTGCGGGAAATCCGGCTTCCGAAACCGCCGCCAGTTTCTCGGCCTTTGCCTTGTCCTTTACGCCGCCATGCTGCCAGGCCTCAATCAGCCGCAGCATTTCCGCCCGGTCAATCTTCGCCATAAACGCTTCCGTCAAACCTTCGGCCGTGTCTTTCTCTCCGACATTCAGCCGCCGGCTCAACTCGTCAATTACCGCGCCGGCGTCGCCGTAAGCCGCAAACAGACGGACGATTTTGTTCCGTCCCGCCGCAATCGAGTTCATAATGTTCGGAAACTGAAACTCGCTTACGTTCCGGGTCAGATAAGCCAGTGCCTGCCCGGCACGGCTTTCCGGCGCCGTTTCGATTTTTTGCAACAGCGCCCTTTTAATATCGTCCATCGCCTCAGCCGCCGTCCGGTCGTCCATAACCTCAAAATACGGCGATACCTTCGCTTCCAGGGGAAACCGCTTCAACACTTCCTGACAAAAGCTGTGTATCGTCTGAATTTTCATTCCGCCGGGAGTGTCCAGCAAAATGGCAAAAAGTTTTCGTGCCTGAGCCTCCAACCTGGCATAGTCCTTATGGTTCTCCGGCAGACTCCCCAAAAGTTTTGACAGTTCTTTATGTAAATCGTCATCGCCGGCAACCGCCCAGCGGCTCAACCGGCCGGCAATGCGCGAACTCATTTCCACCGCCGCCGCCTTGGTATAAGTCAGACAGAGAATTCTTCCCGGCGGCACACCGTTCAGAAGCAGCCGCAGCACCCGGTCGGAAAGCACTTTGGTCTTGCCGGTTCCCGCCGAAGCTTCTACCCACACCGAGCGCGCCGGATCTGCCGCCCGCCGTTGTTGTGCCGTCGCCTGCTCGCCCCTTTGTTTTCGTGTTGCGGCAATATCGTCAGTCATCAAAAGGTCTCACTCCTCATTTTCCGTTACCGACCACTCGCGCACCCTGGCCAGATGTTCATAATCCGAATATTTCGGCGCCTGTTTAGGATTCGGCTGGCTGATATAGGCCGTTTTTTCAAAATCAAAAACCGAGGCCAGCGTCACAATCCGCTCATAACTTTTATCCAGCAGCTCATTCATATTGTTCTCAATAACCGTTTCCTGACGCCCGAGCTGCCAGTATATCAGCCGGCCGACCTCCGTCGCCGGAATATTTTGAAATCCGCCGAATTTGGCTATCAGTCCCTCTATCGGCAGCTGCGGAGCATAACCGCCTTCCACTTCTTTTACGCTGCGGGCATATCCTGTTTTATAATCGATGACGTTAATCTTTCCGTCTGTCGTTTCATCCACCCGGTCGGCTTTGGCCGTAATCGTAAACTTGCCGGCCGGCGCTTCGAAACTGAAGCTTCCTTCGATTTCGCTGTGAACTTTCCTTACCTGCGGCCGATAATTACGCTCGGCACCGACCAGCCAGTCGACTGTTTTTTCAAACGTCGGCCACCAGAAAGCCCGCGTTTCCATCGCAATTTTGTTTTCCGCAAAATATTCCCGTCCAAGTTCCAGCAACTCGGCTTTTGCATTCTCAGGAAAATCCGCCGGATGACGGTTGTTGAACTTTTCCAAAACGGCGTGAATAATCGTTCCGTAATCTTTCAGGCTCAAATCCTGTTCCAGCTCGTCCAGCTTTTTCAGCTTCAGAATATATTTGGCATAAATGATATACGGATCGCGCATCCAGTTTTCGACTGCGCTCGCCGACATCACTCGCGGCCGGGCTTCAACCGGCGGCCGCGGTTCCGGCGGCGGCAGACGCCTGAAGACTTCTGCCCGGTCAATAAAATCGGCCCAGGATTTGAAAGCTTCGTCTTCCAACCCGGCTATATCTGCGCCCAAAGCTTTAAGCACCGTTTCCAGACGCATCCACCAGCGCGACTTGACCATCGGCGTACCCTGCACGCGCTCCGCCCGGGTCAGATAAACACGGTCTGCTGCCAGCAGCTGGCAAAAATCATGCGCCAGAACGCCGACCGTCTTTTCCGGCAGAGGAAAACCGAAATCCCTTTTCATCGGCCGCGACATCCACGGATCGGCGCCGGACGCCTTCGGAAAAGCGCCCTCGTTGACTTCGCCGACGATAATCGTGTCAAAATGCGTCAGCCGCGCTTCTATCGGCCCCAAAATCCGCAACCGCGGATGCGTGCCGTATTTCGGCCGCACCGTCACGCCGGCCATCAGCGACTCAAACAATCCCTCGTATTCGGCCGTGTCAACCTCGCCCAAAACCCCGGCACTCTGATACAAATCGGCAACAAAACCGGCCATCGCTTCGCCGGCATCGCCTTTCCACAATGTCGAAGCGCCGCTTTCGCCGGGCTGTGCCGCCAGTTTTTCCGCCGTCCGGACATGAAGTTCAAGCAGTGTTTTAAAATCGGCCTTCGGCTGCTGCAACAGCGCACAAAAGGCCTGCATCTGCGCTTTTACGGCGTTGACTTTTTCTTCCGAAATTTCGTCATAACCGCCGCCGCGCAAAACTCTTTTTTCATAATCGCGAACCAATCGGCGGATTTCGGCATGAGTCAGACCGGCAGTCAGCAGCGGCAGTTTCAGCAGGCTCAGAAATTCCACCGGCGCAAAATCGCTTTTCGCCGCCGCCGTCATCTGCCTCAGAAAAATGCCGATCGGCGTCAGAGCCAGCGGCTGACCCGCTGAATCGTCAATGTTAATTTTCCAGCGCCGCAGTTCGGACGCCACCCGCCGCGCCAGATTTCGGTCGGTCGTTACCAAAGCCGCCGTCTTTTCCGGCTGTTCCAGCGTTTCGCGCATAATCAGCGCAATCGCCAGCGCTTCCTTTCTGACGTCGTCACAATCAATCAGCCTGATACCGTCATATGCTTCATGACGAATTCCCGCCGCGGCAATATCCCGCCACTTGTCGGTGGTTTTGGCCGGCCGCATGATTTCGGAAATAAACTTTTCCCGCTCCGGATTGGCCGGCGGTGTCAAATCGGCGATATCCCGCCGGTCGGCCTGCAGATAATCGAGCAGTTCTTTCAGCTCAAATTGCGGATGCGTTTCGTCAATTGCATTCCAGCTTTCGTCATCCAGATTTTTATCCAGACCGGCCAAACAGACTTCGCCCCGCGGCAGTTTTGAAACAACCTTAACTAAAGCTTTCATGACCGGAAAAGTCGCGGTCGTTCCGACGGCAACGATCCTTTTCGCCGGCGGCGCGGCCTTCCACATCTCCGCCTGCGCGGCAATCAGCCGGTTGCGGCGCTCGCCGGGGTCAATCAGGCCGCGTTCTTTCAAAATATCCGGCCAATAACGGGTAATGATTTCCAAAAACTTCAGCGTTTCCTGCCAGTGTGCGGCATATTCCGCCGGGACCAGATCTGCCAGCCGTTCAAAAGAAAGGTTTTCGTTGTGTACCGTGTCAATCAGGCCGGCCAGTTCCTGCGCCAGATAACAAGCCTGATTGGCAGTCAGTTTCTCAATGCCGAACTCGGCCGGTTTATGCAGTATGATTCTGGTAAACAGCAGCAGGCGTTCGTTGCGCTCAATTGCCGGAGCCAGCGACGCCAAACTTTCCGCAAAGTCAAAACCGGTCAGAAACAGTTCGTCTTCTTCCACATCGCCGATGGGAACCATTTTCGGCAGCAGCGTCGGCGTCAGCCCCCTCTGTCGAACGAAAGCGTCGGCCAGCGCTTTGGCGGCGCGGCGGTTAGGCAGCAGAAACAGCACGTCAGCCAAAGCCAGCGGCTCTTGAGCATATTCCGCCAAAAACTTTTCGGCCAGAACGTCGACCGCCGATAAACTCGCCGGAATGTTATAAATGCTGCCCATATAGCCCGCCGCCGCGTATCAGTTGTTCAAATGATTCAAATAGTCCAAAAATTTCTTAAAGGCTCTGCCCCGGTGCGAAATCGCGTTTTTTTCCTCTTTGCCGAACTCCCCGAAACTCCGGCCGTCGCCCTCGTCGGGTACAAACACGGGATCATAGCCGAAACCGCCGCTTCCGTGTTTTTCGGTTGCAATCCGGCCATCGACCCGGCCTTCGAAAACTTTGGTTTCCATACCCGGAAATGCAAAAGCCAACACGCAGGAAAAATGCGCCTTGCGCGCTTTGTCGACAGTCGCGGCCAACTCGCCGAGCAGCATTTCCATTCCCTTGTCAAAATCCCGGTTCGGCGCATAACGCGCCGAATAGACGCCCGGGCGTCCGCCCAGCACGTCAACGCATAAGCCGGAATCATCGGCCAGGCAGGGCAGACCGCACAGTTTCGAAAGCGCATCGGCTTTTAACCGCGCATTTTCCTCAAAGGTCGCGCCGGTCTCTTCTACGTCGGGAAGCTTCAGCTCAGCAGCCGAAACAACCGCAATATTCAGCGGCTCCAACATTTCTCCGATTTCTTTGATTTTGCCCTGATTATGGCTGGCAACCACAATTTTTTCAATTTTCATGCTCACATTCCCAATGCTTCTCTCTGTTTTTCAATCAGCTTGGCAATACCGCCGCGCGCCAGTCCCAAAAGCTCTTTGAACGCGTCTTCGTCAAACGGATTCCCTTCCGCCGTACCTTGAATTTCAACGATTTTGCCGCTTTCGGTCAGCACAAAGTTCATGTCCGCCTGCGCATGTGAATCCTCCTCATAATCGACGTCGACAATCTTCTCGCCTTCATGAATGGCGCAGGAAATCGCCGCCACATATTCGCGTATCGGATTTGTCTTCAGTTTCTTTTCCAGCAGCAGCCGGCGAATGCACAGATACAGCGCCACAAACCCGCCGGTAATCGAAGCCGTGCGCGTGCCGCCGTCCGCCTGAATCACGTCGCAGTCGATGCAGATGGAAAGGTCTTTCATTTTCTCAAGGTCTACCACGGCTCGCAGCGAACGGCCGATAAGCCGCTGAATTTCCTGCGTGCGGCCGGACGGCTTTTTGGCCTCGCGAGGCACGCGAACCTGCGTTGCCCGCGGCAGCATGGCATATTCGGCGGTAATCCAGCCCTTGTTCTGCCCCTTCAGCCAGGCGGGAACTTTTTCTTCCACGCTGGCCGTGCAGACGACATGGGTGCCGCCGCACTTAATCAGACAGGAACCTTCGGCATAAGGGTTGAAGTTCGGAATAATTTCAATTTCTCTGATTTCATCTTTTAAACGGTTTGAATGACGCATATCAACTCTCTTTTACTGTAAAAAATAACCTACGGGCAACATACGCCAAAACCGCAAACTCGGCAAGCATAATCTTTTTTTCTGCATAAAATACCTACCGCTCCATACACAAAAAAACCGGAGACAAACCCCGGTTTTTCTGGCTTTTAACGGCAAAATCCTAGGCGTGGCTTCCGCCTTTTGTAACCACCACCATCGCCTCGCGCAGAATACGGTCGTTCAGCATATATCCGGTCTGCAGTTCGGCAATAATCGTTCCGTTCGGCTTCGAGGCATCCTCGACTTCCTGAACCACCTGATGAAAATTCGGGTCAAAAACCTGTCCCATAATCTCCATTTTTCTGATGCCGTGTTTTTCAAAAGCCTTCATCAAATCGGCTTCCGTCAGCTCGACCCCCTTGAGCAGATTGGTCAGCCCTTCGCATTCGCCGCGCTTGTCCTCCGGCACGGAATCCAAAGCACGGTGCAGATTGTCAGCCACGCTCAGCAGATTTTTTGCAAAGGCCGATACCGCATACTTGCTGTTTTTTTCAATCTCCTGCGCACAGCGTTTTTTGGTATTTTCGGCATCAGCATAAGCGCGCAGATAATCTTCCTTGAGTTTCCGGTTTTCGTCCTTCAGCGCCTCGACGATGTCGTCCTCGGCGGAGGTTTCTTCCGGATTTTCGGTTTCCGCGTCCTGCTCAAGCTTTTCTTCCCGGCTCTCCTCAGCTTCCGAATTCGGATTTTCATCGTTTTCGTTGTGGTGATTTTTAAATTTTTTCATCTTTTTCCTCTTTAAATTTTTAACCACGGCATGTATATATTAAGAAACTTAGTTATTAAAGCTTAACAAGTCAAGTACAGATGTTTTTTTTGGCTGAAAAGTGCTGAAAGTTCTGTACTTTTCCAAAAAACCGTTTATACTGTAACGTAATTATTTTTGGATATTGAGAGAACTGAAGATGAATGCCGCAATTCCACTAAACGCCGATCAGAAGACCAATACAAAACCTCTCCCGAAAGGTTTTAACAAAAAAAAATTCACTCTCACCTATAATGTGGTATCCAACCCCAATCTTTTAGAAATTCAAAACCTCTCCAAAAAGCAGTGTCTCGGCAAAAATCTCTGGCCCGAAATCGATAAAGTCCACGCCTGGATGATAAGTTCCGAAACCGCAACATTCATGAAATGGGGCGGCTTGGGCATGGTTGCGTCCGAGCTGCCGGAAGCTTTCAACGCCTGTTTCGGCAAAGACGGGCATTCGCTTACGGTCGTCACGCCGCTGTACCTCGGCGACACCGGCAAGAAAAAAACCGCTCTGAAAGGCGACGTTTACGAAGGCGCGGAACATCGCAGCATCAAACTTAAAAAGATTAAAACGTTCAGCGTTCCTTTCTACACCGAACGCGCCATTTTGGCCAAACACAAAGTTACCGCCTATACCGGCCGCTGCGACAACACCGACTACATTTTTCTGTCCAACGACCGCTTTTTCTCGATTAACCCGCACAAATTCAATCCTTCGGCGCAGGACGGCTGCTATGTTTTGAACGAACACGGCGTCAACGAAGTCGAGCGCTTTGCCTTTTTTTCCAAAGCCGTTTATGAACTTATCGAAAACATCTGCGGCAGAAAAATAAAGGAAATCGAAAAACCCAACGCGCTGATTGCCAACGACTGGCACAGCGGCGCGCTGGCAGGCCTGACCAAATACCTGACCACCGCCAAGGTCGAAACCCGCGGCATGGACGCCGCTCTGGCTCAGGAAATAAAGTCCATTCCGGTCATCCATATTGCCCACCACCTCGGTTATCAGGGCTGGGATTACGAAAACACGTCCAAAATTCTTAATTCGTTATATGAAGATACCGTCTCGCTGGTTTTCCGCAACGCCAAAGCGATTAAGAACGCCAATCCCCGCACGACCAACACCCTGATTGTCCACGACTGCTATAATCAATCATCCTGCGACTTTCATCTCGCCGACCGCGTGGTAACCGTTTCCAAAAACTACATGGAAGAGGTTTCCAAAGAACTTGGGTTTGGATTCGATTTCCGCGACATTCTGAAGATCCGCAAAGACCATCGCAATTTCTTCGGCATTGTCAACGGCTATGACAAGAACCTGATTTCGCCGAACAAAAACAAAATCGACCATATCAACGACTATTTCAAAGGCTTTAATTTTAAAGTCTATGATGAAAACAATCTGGAAGCCAAATTACACAACAAAAAAGAATTTATCCGGCTGCTTTCTAAGATTGCTGCCGACGAAAATTATAAAAATCAGACTATCCCGCTGATTGACACTTATAAATTCGATGACCTGACCGAAGTTGTCAAAGATATAACCAAAACGCCGGTCTTTTGCGCCACCAGCCGTCTGGTCGAACAAAAAGGCTACGACATCGCCGCGCAGGCCATGATTAACCTTTGTACCAAGTTCAACAATTTCAAAAAAGAATTTCCCATTTTCATTCTCGGCGGTGCCGGCGACGCCAACTATTTTGAACTGCTTACCAAACTGAAAGACAAGATTGCCGAAATTAACCCCAATGCGGCCAAAAGGCTGTTTGTTTTCCGCGGCTACAAAGACGAATTTGCCTATGCCGTCCAGCTGGCATCCGACTTTTACCTGATGCCCTGCCGTTTTGAACCCTGCGGCCTGACGCAGATGGAAGCCATGGCCAAAGGCGCGCTGCCGATAGCCATGTCCACCGGCGGTCTGGTTGATACCATTGAAGACGGCGTCGACGGTTTTCGAACCGAAGTCTTCTTTACCGAAAAGCGCCGCGTTTACGGCTCCAATCTGACGGCCCAGCGCCTGAAAAACAATATCAACGCCTATGCCGAAACGCTGCAAAAAGCCTTTGAAGCTTTCTACCGCCACCCGGACAAAATCAGACAGATGACCCAGAACGCCATGCGGAAGGATTTCAGCTGGAATGTTCCCGGCGGTTCGGTTTACAAATATTTCAACCTGCTGAAAACAGGACACCTTTAAAAATAACAAATCTGCCTCAGCCAGACACGGACATCTTCGCCTCCGGCAAAAAGAAATTGCAAAATAGTTTTTTGCTTTTATAATTAGTCCTGTCATAAGAATGGTTAGACTTATGGCGGAGCCTTCAAGCTCCTTACTTAGAACTTATTAACCTCCATCTGTGGAGGATGGTGCGATATAAGCCGCTTTTGCGGACGAATAAGCACGCTGACTAAGTACAGTTTGAAGCTCCTCCGCTCTCATTTTGAGGGCGGTTTTGTTTTTAACAAAACCTTGCAAAGGAGGAAGTTATGGAAAACAAAATCAGAAGACAGAATTTGCGGCAGCTGCGCTCGGAATACAGTGAAAGTTTCCGCCGGGCGTTGGCGGAACTGAAGCTGACGCCGGAAGAGTTCAGCGCGCAAAGCGAGATACCGCTGCATGTCGTTGAAGAGCATTTAAACGGTCAACGGCGCTTTCTGGGCGAGATAAACAACGTTTGTTTCTGCCTGAACAAGCGCATGAAAATAGAACTGGTTGACTGAACACAAAAAACCTCCGATAACCTCGGAGGTTTTTTACATGTCGTTTCCTTCGCCAAACCGCTATTTTTTATACAGCCCGCGCGGAACATAATGCGTATGCAGCAGCTCATGCGCCTTTTCCGAACCGGCCTTGCCGAGATACTCGGCATACAGTGTTTTAATGGATTCGTTATGATGCGAAAGCCGGTTTTTGGCATTCAAATCCTCATCAAACAAACCTTTGGCGCGCTTTTTGCGAATATCGTCGGTAATGCCGCGCGGTTTCGGCTGGTCCGGCATCATGACCCGGGGTTGTCCGCCGCCGGCAATGCAGCCGCCGCGGCAGGCCATAACCTCAATAAAGTGATAAGGCATTTCCTCGCCGTTTTCCCTGGCGGCGCGAACCTTGTCCAAAACCTGTTCGACGTTGCCGATGCCGTGTGCCACCGCAATTCGAACCTTGGTTCCTTTAATGTCGACTTCGCACGCTTTAATGCCTTCCAGACCGTCGATTTCCTTAAAGTCCAGATTTCCGAGCTCTTCGCCGGTAATATAGAAATAAGCCGTGCGCAGCGCCGCAGTCATAACGCCGCCGGTAGCGCCGAAAATCGTTGCCGCACCGGAATATTCGCCCAACGGACTGTCCGCTTCTTCGTCATGCAGCTTGCGAAAGTCAATGCCGGCCTGTTTAATCATTCTGGCCAGTTCGCGGGTCGTAATCGATACGTCGACGTCCTGAAAACCGGAACTGCGCATATCTTCGCTGCGGACGATTTCCCACTTTTTGGCTGTGCAGGGCATAACCGAAACCACGCGGATTTTGGCCGGATCAATACCCATCTTCTCGGCATAATAGGTTTTGGCCATCGCGCCAACCATCGACTGAGGCGATTTACAGGTTGAAAAATGCGGAATCATGTCATGATGATATTTTTCCAGCAAATCAACCCAGGCCGGACAGCAGGACGTAAACATCGGCAGGCTTTCCGGACGCTTTGTAAAGCGTTCGACAAACTCGGAAGCTTCTTCAATAATCGTCAGGTCGGCGCCGAAATTGGTGTCAAAAACCTTTTTGAAACCCATGCGGCGCAGAGCGGCATAGGTTTTGCCGGTCAGATTCTCGCCGAAATCGTAACCGAACTCTTCGCCGATGGCCACGCGAACCGCAGGCGCAATCTGTACAATGGTATACAGGTCTTTGTCATTGAGCATGTTCCATACTTTTTCGGTTTCGTCATATTCGACAATCGCGCCGGTCGGACAATGCGCCGAACACTGGCCGCATTTGATGCAGGGGCTGTCCGCCAGATTAATGCCGCCTGCGGCGGTAATCCGGGTGGCCAAACCGCGGTTCAGATAGCTCAGAGCCCAAACGTTTTGCTGATTCTGGCAGACCTCGACGCAACGGCCGCAGACAATGCACTTGGACGCGTCCAGCACAATCGCCTTGGTTGAGTCGTCAATGTCATACTTTTTGTTCAGGCTCGGCAGCTTGCTGTCGCGAATACCGAACGTATTGGCCATATCCTGCAACTCGCAGTGTCCGGAACGGATACAGGTCAGACATTCGTTCGGATGATTGCTCAAAATCAGTTTCAAAACCGTCTTACGAACATCAACCAGTTCCGGATCGGAAGTTATGACCTCCATACCTTCGCCGACCGGCGTACAACAGGAACGCATAACCCTGCCGTTGACCCGCACGATACACATGCCGCAGCCGGCGCTCGGATCAACGTCGGGATGTTTGCACAAAGTCGGAATTTCAATCTGCACCGTCCGCGCCGCGTCCAAAATAGAGGTACCGGCGGGAACTTCGACGTCATAATTGTCAATTTTCAATTTTACCATTGTCAGTCTCCTCTATTTCTTCTCGTTCGGCTCAACTTTGGCCAGATATTCGTTCTCATAGAACTTCAGGGTAGACAGAACCGGATTCGGCGCCGTCTGACCCAAACCGCAGAGCGAAGCTTTCTGCATTGCGTGGGCAATTTTGCGCAATTCCTCAATATCGGCTCTGGTTCCCTTGCCTTTGTTTATCTTCTCCAGCAGCAAAAGCATCTGCTTGCCGCCGATACGGCAAGGCGCGCATTTGCCGCAGGATTCGTCAACCGTAAAGTCCAGATAGAAATTGGCCAGACTTACCATATCCTGCGTGTCGTCAATAACAATCATGCCGCCGGACCCCATAATCGAGCCGACTTTTTTAAGTTCTTCGTAACATACCGGCAAATCCAGATATTCAAGCGGAATAACGCCGCCGGACGGGCCGCCGGTCTGCACCGCCTTCAGTTTTTTGCCGTTTGGCACGCCGCCGCCGATTTCGTTGACGATTTCATTAATCGTCGTTCCCATCGGCACTTCAATCAGTCCGGAATGCTCGACCTGTCCGGTCAGGGCAAAAACTTTCGTCCCTTTCGAGGTTTCGGTTCCGAAAGAGGCAAACCAGTCGGCGCCTTTCAGAATAATCGACGCCACGTTGCCCAGCGTTTCCACGTTGTTGACGCAGCTCGGCTTGCCCCACAGACCCTTGTCGGTCGGGTACGGCGGCCGCGGCCGCGGCGTGCCGCGCTTGCCTTCAATTGAATGAATCAGCGCCGTTTCCTCACCGCAGACGAAAGCGCCGGCGCCAAGACGAATGTCAATGTTAAAACAGAAATCCGTACCCATGATGTTATTGCCGAGCAAACGGTTTTTCTTGCAGGCCTTGATGGCTTTTTCCAACCGTTCGACCGCCAGCGGATATTCGGCACGGATATAAAACCAGCCTTCTGTCGCCCCGATGGCATAGGCGGCAATCATCATACCCTCGATAACCGCGTGCGGATTCGCTTCCAGAATACTGCGGTCCATATAGGCTCCCGGATCCCCCTCGTCACCGTTGCAGATAATAAACTTTTCGTCGACCGTTGGCACTTTTGCCGCCAGTTCCCATTTCATGCCGGTTGAAAAACCGCCGCCGCCGCGACCCCGCAGGCCGGATTTTTTAATCTCGTCCACAACCTGCGACGGCGTCATGGTTTTCAGCACTTTTTCCAGCGCCAGATAACCGCCGTGGGCAATATATTCGTGAATGTCTTCCGGATCCATGTGCCCGGCCAGTTTCAACACAACTTTTTCCTGCTTCGTAAAGAAAGGCAGATCCAGCGACAGAACATGCTGCTGCAAAAATTCCGGTATTTCGAAAGTTTCGCCGTCTTCCAGCTTCAGCGCCGGCACCACGTGCTCCGCAACGACCAGACGGGCAATCAGCGGTTCCAGACGTTTGTAAAGAACGTCTTTCTGACCTTTGATTTCCACGCGCATCAGCGGTCCCTGGGCGCATAATCCCATACAGCCGGCCGCCACAATGCGAACCTTGTCCTTCAGGTCGTACTCCTCAATCGCGTCCTGCAACAGGGAAATGATGTCGTCGCTGCCCGAAGACTTGCAGCCGGTGGAATGACAACAGTAAATCGTACAGCGAAAACGCTCCAAATCGGCGTTTTTGTTCTTGGCAATCTCATGGATGTCAAATCTTTTGTCAATATCGATATCGGCCATCGTCCTTACTCCTTATCATCGGCTAATTTGCTGCGCCATTCGTCAAGAATGTTTCTGACGTCGTTGGGAGAAACGCGGCCGTAGGTTTTGCCGTTGACCACGCAGACCGGAGCCAGGCCGCAGCAGCCCACGCAGCGAACCACCTGCAGATGAAACATCCGGTCGGCAGTGCTTTCGCCCTCGTTAATTCCGAGTTCCTTTTTAAACTCTTCCAACACTTTGTCGTTGCCTTTTAAATAACAAGCGGTTCCAGTACAAACTGAGATAACCGCTTTGCCGGGAGCATCTAACTTGAAAAAATTGTAGAAGGTCAGAACTTCGTAAATCCGCGCCAGGGGAATTCCCATTCCGTTGGCAATGTCAACGGCGTCTTCCCACGGCACATAACCCTTCACACTCTGAATTTCGTGCAGGGCCATAATCAGAGACCCTCTTTTTTTGCGCCATTTGGCGGCAACCTGCGAGGCAGCTGAAGCGTCGGTCATAATTTTACCTTTCGAAAGATTGAGTTCAGTCCGCAAACGCCGTTTGTCAGCTTTTCCGGACAATAACGTTATGCTATCAGACTATTCGTAAACAAAACCTTATTCAAGCACAAAAAAGACTTATCGGAAAAAAACGTATGTAAATTGAAAGATTTAATAAAAAAGGAGAGCCTTCCGCCCTCCTGATACGCCTTTTGACATAAATCAGCCGGCCTGCCGGCCTCCCTGCAACTCTTTGGTCAGACGATACTGCTGCATATTGATTTCCTTGCCGCTTTTCTCCGCAGACGCCGCCCGGCTTTTTTCCGGATCGATTCGCAGTTCCGGTCTTTCGCCCTGACGTTCTTCCGCCGCCGGTTTTTCTTCGTTCCGAAAGGCCTCGTCCGTTCCCGGCCGGCCGCTCAGAGCCAGCAGTTTCTGCCGATCGGTTTTCTTTTCCTCCCTGCTTTTTCCTTTGTTCGGATCAATCCCCTGCTCAGCAGCTTTTCGTTTAAATTCCGGCGTGACATAATCCGGAACCAGCGTCGCCGTTTTAAGATTTTCTTCGGCCTTTGCCGCCGTATGTTCCATTTTTGTCAGGCTTGCCTCGTTAACCGCGCCGCCTTTTTCCGCCGCCGGAAGTTCTTTGGCCTTATAAGCCTCCTCCATTGCCCGGCCGGCTTTTACGCTCGGCAATGCCTTTGCTTCTTCGGCGCTGAATCTGACTTCGTTGGCGCTGCCGTCCGCAACCTTTCCAGCCTGCCGTATTCTTCGGCGTTGCAAGGTTTCAAGTTTCTCGCGCAGTTTTTCAATTTTCCGCTCCAGTTCGGCACGGCGCAGCTCGTCGGACTTCTTCTTGTCTTCGCCGGCGGTTTTTGGCGGCATGCTTTTATTTTTATCGGCTTTTTCGCCGTCTTTGGTCACAAACCGGCTTTCCGTACGGACAGCCGTGACGCCTTTCTCGTTATCTTTCTGAAGTTTTTTAAACGCGCGTTCCTGTCGGCGCTCTTCTTTCATCAGCCTCTTTTCCGCCGCGCGGCTCAAACCGCTTCCGGCCAGCCGCAAACCTTTGTCGCGCCCGTTAATCTGCGCTCGGCTGCTCCTTTCCGCCTGAATGGCCGAAACTGCGCTGACCCCGCGCGCCACTTCTTTCAATTTGGTGTTTTCGCTGCGTTTGAGAGCCGAAGCCACGCCGGCCGCCGTCATTGCCGCTGCCGCGGCTTCCGGAGACGGGCGCAGCCGGTCTTTTTCTTCCGGCGTTTTTTCTTCCTTTTTGCCCTTGTCTTCTTTTTTTCCGTCGCTGCCGCTCTCTCCGTCCTTATCGGCATAAACCCTTTGTTTCGGACTGAAACCGATTAAGTCAGGCAGTTCTTCGCGGCTGTCGGAACTGATGATTTTTTCCAGACGTTCCTTTTTTCGTCCGGCAATCTCTTCCAGCAGGCGGCAGTCGGCCAGCTCCTCTTCCGCCCATTGAATGTCGATAACCTTACCTTCCTTGGCTTCTTTGGCTTTCTCGATTTCCTTTTTCAGGGCCTCGATTTCTTCCCTGATCCGCTTTTCGTCAGCCTTGGCCAGCTCCAGACGATGCACGGCTTCCGCCTTGTACGTCTCATCCTCGGTCTTTTTTTCTTCTTTGTCCTGAGCCATCGGCTGTCTCCGCCCGGTTATTTTTTGTCTATTATAACACCGATTCTGCGCACGGCAAAATAAAATCTGCAAATTTTTAAAAATATTAGTTTTTTTATAAGATATTTTGGTTATAATCCATAACGATTTGTACAAATAAAACTCTGATGATATGAAAAAATTAAACGTCTACATCGCCAAACAGATTTTTGTCGGCTTCCTGCTGGTAACTTTTTCGCTGCTGTCCATCCTTTGGCTTACCCAGTCGCTGCGCTTTGTCGAACTGATTACCAACAAAGGGCTGCCGCTCAGCCTGTTTATCGAAATGACGTCGCTCTTGATGCCGAGACTGTATATCATTCTGTCGCCGATAGCCTTGTTCGTCGCCGTCCTTTTCGTTTACAACCGCATGCTTTCCGACCGCGAACTGGTTGTAATGAAATCCGCCGGCATCAGTCCCTGGCAAAACGCCAAACCCGCGCTGTTCATGGGTATCGCCCTTTCCGTCTTCGGACTGTATGTCAACAATATCGGCATCCCGCAGGCCGAAAAGGCTTTTAACGAATTGGAGTGGAAAGTCAAAAATGACGTTTCGCATCTGATGTTCCGGGAAGGCGAATTTACCACTTTGCAGTTCAATCTGACCGTTTTCGTTACCACGCACGAAAAAGACGGCTCTCTGACCGGCATTCTCGTCAACGACGAGCGCAACCCGAAAACCAAAACGACGCTGTCTGCCGAGCGCGGACGCATTGTTTATACCGACAAAGGCCCGCGGATTATCCTCGTCAACGGCGTACGACAGGAAATTAACCGGAACAGTTCGCAGTTCTCGTCATTGGCCTTCGACCGTTATTCGGTCGATTTTGGCACGACCGGCCCCAAAAAGGAAAAGGAAGAGGGTGTCCGCGAAAAAACGCTGATGGAACTTTTCAACGCCCGCAACGACCCAAGCCTGACGCCTGCCGAGGCAAACCGTTACATTACCGAAGGCAACAAACGCCTGTTGACGCCTTTGTACAACCTGGCCTTTGCACTGCTGGCCTGCACCGGGTTGCTGGTCGGCAACTTTAACCGCCGCGGCCAAACCAAAATCATTTCCGTATCTATCTTTATTATGGTTCTTATCCAGGCGGGCGATCTGGCCTTTACCAACCTTTCGGCCAAAAATCTTTATTTTCTGCCGCTTTTGTACGCAAATTTTCTGGTTCCGCTGATGACTTGCATTTATCTCTTATTGTTCTATAATCCGGCTTTCTTTACGCGGAAGAAAAAACTCAGGGAAAGTACGGATGAATAAAGTTTTCGGCAAAAAAATCCTTTGGACGGCAACGGCTCTTTGGGCCGCTTCGGCTGTCTCCGCCGCCGCGTTTGAACCTGATCCTTTCGGCAGGGAGCCGGATAAGGCCAAACCCTATGCCGAACTGGAACCGAGCTACAACATTACCTCTTTCATGGACGCCAAACCGCAGCCGGCCGCCGGGATTGAAAAAGAAACCGACGATATTTATTTCAGTGCCGACGAAATGATTGACAATAAAGACATGCAGACCATTACCGCCGTCGGCGACGTCAATATTATCCGTAAAGACCAGACGCTGAAGGCCGACAAGGTCATTTACAACCAGAAAGACGATATTGTCACGGCCGTCGGCAACGTCAGCATCGTTCAGGCCGACGGAACCGTCGTTTTTTCCGACTATGTCGAACTTGACGACAAAATGACCAAAGGCCACATGACCGACGTCCGCATCATCATGAAAGACGAAACCCGCATCGCGGCCAGCAAATTCCGCAAAATGGCCAACGACAACAAGGTTATGGAAAACGTCGTCTACTCGCCCTGCGACGTCTGCCGCAGCAAAGACCCGCTCTGGCAGATTAAGGCGCGAAAGGTAAAGCACGACGCAAAAAATCAGGATGTTTACTACAATGACGCGTTCATTGAAGTCAAGGGCGTGCCGGTTTTCTACACGCCGTTTCTCTCACACCCCGATCCTTCCGTCAAACGCCGTTCCGGTTTTATCGCCCCGACAATCGGAAGCTCCTCTTATTTGGGCGGCTACTTCCAGCCTCGTTATTTTTGGAACATTTCGGATCATGAAGACTTGCTGTTTGCACCGATGTTAAGCTCGGACAAAGGCATCGTCTGGAACGGCGAATATCGCAAATATTTCTATAAGGGCGACATTGAGGCGCAGGGTTCCTTCCTCACGGACGAAGACAAAGACAAGAACCGCGGCAACCTGTTTTTAAAAGCCCGTTATGAAATCAACGACTTCTGGCTGGCCGACACAGACATTAATTACGCCTCCGACAGCCTGTATCTGAAAGACCTCTCCCTCCCATATAAGGACAATGCCTGGCTGACCTCGCGGATTCGCTTGCAGGGATTTGACAACCGCAACTATGCTTCGGCCGAAGCTTACTATTACAAACTGGTCAGCTACAATCTGCGCGAAGCGGACAAAAACGAGTTTAACCGCCGCAATCTCAACAAACCTTTCGTCGCCCCGCTGATTTCTTACGAAAACATCAGCGATGTCGGCACTTACGGCGCCTACACCAAAACCAATCTCGACTTTGCTTCCGTTTACCGCGAAGACGACGTCTCCACCCAGCGCGCATCAATGATAAATTCATGGGTACTGCCCTACACCAGCCCCTACGGCGAAAAATACCGCATGGTTGCTTCGGTAAAGTCCGACCTTTACTACGTTGACAATTATACCAACGAAGATGACCAAAACTTTACCGGCGGCGTTGCCCGCGTTTTCCCCCAGGTCGGTTTGGAATGGCGCCTGCCTTTTGTCCGCGCAACCGAAACCTCCCGTCAGATTCTGGAACCGGTCATTGTCGCCGTCGCCGCGCCGAACGGCGGCAACAAAGCCGATAAAATTCCCAACGAAGACAGTCAGGATATTGAACTTTCCGATTCTAACGTCCTCGACCTCGACCGTTATCCCGGTTACGACCGCAATGACACGGGCAGCCGTATCAGCTACGGCATCAACTGGAGCTCCTATGGCAACATTCTCGGCCGCACTTCAGCCTTTATCGCCCAAAGTTACAAATTCAACAAAGACGAAAGCTTTACACAGGGCATCGACGAAGACAGCAACTTTACCGACTACGTCGGCCGTATTTACGCCGCACCGGCCGATTATCTGGATTTAACCTATCGTTTCCGCCTGGACAAAGACACCTTCGACATTAACTACAGTGAACTGGGCACGTCTTTCGGTCCCAGTATGCTGCGCGGCTACATCTCTTACATCTATCTGCAAAGAAACGATTCGGCAGCTTATGCCTATGATGCCCGCGAACGCAAAGAACTCTATACGTCACTGACCGCCAAACTGACGCGCGACTGGAGCCTGACCATTTACAACCGTCAGGACTTGGCGCCCAAAGGCGGCTCCATCGAACACGGTGCCGAAATAATTTATGAAGACGAATGTCTGAAACTGATAACCGACATCCACCGCTACCATTCCAACGATCCGGAATATGAAGGAAATTACGAATTCAGCGTTTCCTTCCTGCTGAAAACGCTTGGCGGCTTCGGTTCCAAATAAGGTTTTTTAAGATAAGGAGAAAGTTAATGAGAAAAATTTTTGCGACGGCTTTCCTGCTTGGTATAACCTCAGTTTTTCCGGCTCAGGCGCTCGACCTTTCCTCTATCGGCCAAAGCACCAAACCGGCCGGCAACTCGGTCATGTTTCAAAACGACGGCGAAAATGAAGAAAACGAAACCTCCGTTGTCCGTCAGCAGCCTGCCGAACCGACCGCACCGGCAACAGCGCCCGCCGCGCCGAAACCGCAGAAGCTTTTTCCCGGCGCCGTTAAAATCGTCGCCGTCGTCAACGGCGAAATTTTGACGACCGAAGATTTGGAAAACAGGGTCAATGCTTTCGTCATGAACACCCGCATCCCCGTCAACGACCAGACCCGCAACATGATTATCCAGCGCACGCTGCAGGCTGCCATTGACGAAAAGCTTAAACTCCAGGACGCCGAAAAAAACGGCATCGTCATAACCGACAAGGACATTGACCAATCCGTTCGTTTTTTTGAAACCAGCAACAAAATCCCTCAGGGCAAACTCCGGCAGATTCTCAAAGACAGCGGCGTCAGCTATCAGGTGTTTCTGCAACAGATGAAATCCGATTTGGCCTGGATACGCGTTATCCGCAAACTGTCAATGGCCGAAGGAGAATTGACCCAGAAAGAAATTGAAGAAGCCCAGGCCGAAGCCGACCGTGACCTCAGTACCGCCAAATATATGGTTTCCGAAATTCTCATCAAACGCAAAAACGCCAAAAATCTGGACGGTCTGGTTGCCAACCTGCGGCAGGATTCCCGTTTTGAACTCTATGCCATGCAGTTTTCGGAAGCTCCGAGTTCTTCCAAGGGCGGCAGCCTTGGCTGGATTAACCGGGAACGTCTTATAACTCCGCTCAAAAACGCCCTCGGTAAACTGAAACCCGGCGAAGTTTCTGATCCGGTCAAAGTCGGACAGGATTACTATATCCTCAAGCTTGACAAGATATTCGACCCCAAACGCGATAAAGCCGAAACCCCCACCCAGGAAAACATCAAAAAATTTCTTGAAGAACGCCGCATGGAAGAAATCGCCGCCCGCCATCTGCAGGAACTGCGTCAGGCGGCGGTTATCGAGGTTAGAATGTAAATGAACCTGAATCTCGGCGAAAAAATTGACATGCTTCCTTCGCTTCGCACCACGGTCGAAGCGCACGGTTTGCTGGCTAAAAAGGCTCTCGGACAGAATTTTCTTCTCGACCGCAACATTACCGGCAAAATAATCAGGCTTTCGCTGAATGCGCAAAACCTCTCCGATTACCGCGGCGCCGCCGTGTACGAAGTCGGCCCCGGCCCGGGCGGCCTGACCCGTGAAATTCTCCGCGCCGAACCGGACAAACTGATCGTGGTTGAAATGGACGAACGCTGCATTGCCATTATGGAAGAAATCAAAGCCAAAGTCGGAGAACGCCTGCAAATCGTCAATGGCGACGCCCTGAAGCAGAACTTTGCCGAATTTAAGCAGACTCCGCGTCATATCGTCAGCAACCTGCCCTATAACATTTCTGTCCCACTGCTGGTCGGTTGGCTGAAAGAAATGGAAAATTTTGCCAGCCTAACCCTGATGTTCCAAAAAGAAGTCGCCGACCGCATTATGGCGCCGGTCGGCAGCAAAGACTATGGCCGCATATCCATTTTGTCCCAGATGCTTTGCAAAGTCGAAAAACTCTTTGACCTCAATCCCGAGTGTTTCGTACCCGCACCGAAAATCTGGTCTTCGGTTCTCCTCTTCACGCCGCTTCGCAGCGGACTTTCCGCCAAAGACATCGCCGGCATCGAAAAGCTGAGCGCTTTGGCATTCGGACAGCGCCGCAAAATGATTCGTCAAAGCCTTAAATCGATTCCCGGTCTGGAAAAAATATGCTGCGAACTGCAAATTCCGCTGACTTCCCGAGCAGAACAAATTACGCCAAATCAGTTCCTTGCCCTTGCTCGGCGCCTTTAAGGAAATTTTGTCGATTTTTGTTGATTTATGTTTAAAGCTGTAGTATAAGATAGGTTCGAAAACTTTGAATTATGATGCAGCATTAACTATTATATACAGAAGTTAAACCTCAAAAACAGAAAAATTATGGCAACAGCAACATTAAGACGGAAAGAAGCAGTAAACATTATCCGTCGCAAAACAGCCTTCTCCAAAGAACAGGTTGAAGACCTTATGATTTCCTTAAACAACGGAAAGGTGTCTTACCCTTATTTTAAGGAAATAGTCGAACTGATGCGCTGTCGTGCCGGCCGTTCCTCATTCGCTCTTAACAATCAGGCTGAATGGAAATATGTCGAGCGCCGTTTGCGTGATTCTGATCTCCCGGCAGTCAAATTTGCCGAATATTTTTGCTCAGACCCACAGACTTCGGCCGAAATCCGCGCCGAACTGATGAAACCGAAAACCACGGCCGCGCAGGTAAAACAGTTTTTAGCCGATTGTCTGAACATCAAAGCCGAACAGTTGGATGAAAACACCCGGATAGATTTAATGCTTCCGGCTGATTTCAAAGATTACAATTTTTATCTGACCGTCCTGAACTGGTGTCGGCAGAGGTTTGGAAAATTCCCGGACAAAGACCTTATTTCCAAAGGTACCGTCAGGGATTTAATCGCATTTTTTTCTGATGAATAGAAAAACTTAACTTCCTTTCCAGAGAGCCGCCAAACGGCTCTCTTTTTTTATACAGACATATTTTTGTCCATTCCGCCCAAATAAAGCTTGATTTTTTTGTCCGATGATGTTACTTTGTCTTCATTAAAACCCTATAAATTTATATAAATTATGGAAAAGAAAAAAGTTTCTGCTTTATTGGCTCAGGAGCTGGTAAACAGATCACCGAAGTTGAAACCTCTTTATGCAAATGCAAACGGAGAGGTCGTATTTAACGCCAAAGACGAGGTACAGGTTGCCGAAGTTTTGATGAAAGCCCCCGCTTTTTTCAGACCCGCAGTCTTTTGCAGCGCCGTAAAAGCCGTTGCGAAACAAAACAATCAGAAGTTCTGCCGGCTTGCTTTGGAATATTTCCAAAAGAAACTGAACTTTGAAGCAATCGTCAATTTTTATTGCGGAGAAGCTCTCAACCTGTTGAACTTTCAGGATTCTTACGACATCAAAACCTTCTTTATCAAAAAGTCGGGATGTTTTGTCCGGGATCTTGAGCGTCCGGTTTCCAGCCCCGTCATTCCGCGCACTCTTCTGATCGACCTGGTTGAAGCGCTCGAATTTTTGACCGGCCGCCCGCTGAGTTCGGAAGACAATCAGCCTTTGGCCTACTTGGATTCGGAAGCCACTTTTGCCGACATTGCCGAATATTTCAGCGCCGGCAGCAACAAGGTCAACGATATCCGTGCCCGGATTCTGAAAGCCTTGCCGCCGACCAAAGAACAGCTGATTGAGCGGTTCCGCACCAAGACCGCTGTTATCTTTTCTCAGCAGGTTGGCGAAAAACTGGATGAGGACTTTCTGAAGAAGAAAGTAAAACAACTGCATCCGGTCGGCTTTGGCCCTCAGGAATGGGATTTGGCCGTTGCCTGGACCGAAGACGAACTCGACGTTCAGGTTTTCCACCGACTGTCGGCTGAAATCTCCGACGACAGCACGGTCAGAGATCTGCTCGACCTCTTCTGTAAGAGCTACGAGCAGAAATTAAAATAAAAATTATGTTTAACCTTTGGGAGGAGTTGCTCAACCGCACCCTCCCTTAAATTTTTTTAAAACAACCGCAAAAACCGCTCATCAACAGAACTGCACCGCAGCCGCCTTGCACTTCACTGGCGCGGCTTACCTCGTTGTGCCTCAGGAATGACGAAAGAAAAACCGTCATTTTCGGGCTTGTCCCGGACATCCATAGATGCTCGTATCAAGTGCGGAAATGACAAAAAAGTTAGGACTAAATCCGGAAAAACGGAAACGCTTAGTTGAAATTGGTACAAATAAATTTCTGTACTAGATGACCATTATACAAACTTTTTAGCCAGAGGATGCTTGCTCTGCACCTTCTTAATCAACGCTTCTGAAATGATATGCGTATAAATTTCGGTCGTGCCGATATCTTCATGGCCGAGCATTTTTTGTACCGAACGCAAATCGACGTCATGATTAAGCAAATGGGTCGCAAAAGAATGACGCAAAACATGCGGGGTAACCCTTTCGCGCGGCAGTCCCGCCTCAATCGCCGCCGCCTGAATATTCTTAAAAAAAGCGTCACGGGTAACATGTCCGGAGGAAGAAACTTTTGACGGGAAAAGCCAGACGGATTTCCGCCCTGCTTTCAAAAAGAAATCCCGATACCCCATATATTCGGAAACGGCATTCAGAGCCGCCGGCGCAACCGGCACGATTCGCTCCTTGCTGCCCTTGCCTTTTACCATAATCTGCCGTTTGTCATAATTCAGACAGTTTTCCGGCAAACTGACCAGTTCAGATACGCGCAAACCGCAGGCATACATCAGTTCCATCATTACCGCGGTACGACGGTGTCGGCAGTCGTCGTGCACTTTGGCCGCTGCAATCAACCGCCTGATTTCTTCTTCGGTCAGAAATTTCGGCAACGGCTTTTTCTGTTTCGGCGACAAAACATTGGCGGCCGGATTGTCTTTGATTTCTCTTTCGGAATAAAGAAACTTGAAATATTCGCGCAATGCCGAAATTTTCCGTGCAATCGTTTTCGGCGCCAGCTTGTCCTCACTCAGTTTCTGTACAAATGCAGAAACGTGGCTCTGACGAAAAGCCGACACGCCGGAAACCTTCGCAAACACGGCAAACTGTTCAACATCGCGCCGATAAGCCGCCAGCGTATTTTGCGCCGCGCCTTTTTCCGCCGCCATCATTTCCAGAAAATCGTCAATGCCGAAATTTTCCATAAAAAGCCTTATTTGTTCAAAAACGTATTTTCCAAAGGCTGTTCGACATGCTCCGTCTTTACGCTGACTTCGCGTGAAACCACAAACAGGATTCCGGCCAGCACAACAGCGCCCAAAACGTAAAATATAGCGTTTGATTTTTTCTGTCTCATGTTATATAACCTTATAAAAAATATTGATAATTGCTTAATTCACTATATTATTTATCAAAAGAGATTGAAAGAAAAATTAAGAAAAAATGCAACAGTTTGATAAAATAATTTTGCTGGTCGGCCTGATGGGCAGCGGTAAAACCAGCGTTGGCAAAAGACTGGCAAAAAAACTTGATCTTCCGTTTGTCGACGGAGACCAGGAAATTGAAAAAGCCGCGGGGCTTTCTTTGGTAGACGTTCTGAAATGTTTCGGCGAAGAAGAATACCGCGCCGGCGAACAGCGGGTTATGAAACGCCTTCTGCAGGGAACGCCCTGCGTTCTGGCGTCGGGCGGCGGTTCTTTCGTGGCTGAACAGACCCGGGCATTGGCTAAAGACCACGCCATTACCGTCTGGCTCAAAGCCGACGTTGACGTCCTCTATCACCGCACGGCCGGCCGCAAACACCGTCCGTTTCTAAAAGGCAACGACGAACATCTGAAAAACAAGCTGGAAAAATACATCAGTGAAGAATACCCCTATTATTCGCAGGCCGACATTGTCGTCGAAACCCGCGAAGAACAGGTTGACAACACTGTCCAACGGGTTGTTGAAGCCATAACCGACTTTCTGAAGGATAAAAAATGATAATTTCAATCGCCGCGGTCATCGCCTTTCTCCTCCTCTCAGCTTTCTTTTCTGGATCGGAAACCGCCTTGACCGGAGCGTCGCAGGCTTTTATGCTCGACCAGGAAAAAAACGAGCATAATCCCAAAGCCAAAACCATCAACCGCCTGTTCAAACACCGCGACAAACTTATTATCACAACCCTGCTCGGTTCCAACCTGTTCAACACCATGGCCACCTCGCTGGCAACCAGCGTCCTCATCAGCCTGTTTGGCAGCGAAGGCGTCGCTTACGCTACGGTTATTATGACTGTTTTGATTCTTATTTATACCGACATGCTGCCCAAAAGCTATTCGGTAAAACACGCCAACGCCGTTGCTCTGGTCGTCGCGCCGATGGTCAATTTCTGGGTTGCCGTCTTTTCGCCGCTGACTTACGTACTCCAGAAAATCGTCAATCTTACTTTCCGCCTGTTCAAACTTCAGTCCTCGGGCGAAAACAGCGAAGACGCCGCCATTTCCGAAATCCGCGGCGCGATAGACATGTATAAGGGCGAAGAAATCAAGGAAGAAAGCGAAATGCTTAAAAGCATTCTCGATTTGGACGACGTCGAAGTTTACGACGTTATGAACCATCGCCGCAACCTGTTTGCGCTCAACATCGACATGCCGGTAAAAAAAATGGTCGACAAAGTCAAAAATTCGCCGTTCTCGCGTATTCCGCTTTATCAGGACAAACCGGAAAACATCGTCGGCGTCATCAGAGTCAAACATCTGTTGAAAGAATGCGTCGATAAGAAAAACGATTTCTCCAAAATCGACGTTCGCAAACTGATGTCGGCACCATGGTTCATTCCCGAAAACACAACTCTGCTGCAACAGCTGCAAATGTTCCGCAAACGCCGGGAGCATTTCGCCATCATCGTCGACGAATACGGCACCCTGCAAGGCGTTGTCACGCTGGAAGACATCCTTGAAGAAATCGTCGGTGACATCAACGACGAAACCGACATTCAGAATCTCGATACCATGGGCATTCGCAAAAACGGCGAAAACAGCTGGCTGGTTGACGGACAGGTTCCCATCCGCGACATCAACCGCAAATTCGGTTGGAACATCGACGATGAATGCGCCGTTACCGTTGCCGGCTATTTGCTGGAAATGACTCAGTCGATTCCCGAACCAGGACAAAAATTCGTCTTCGGCGGCCTGTTGTTTGAAATTGTCAAACGCAACAAGAACCAGCTCAGCCTGATAAAAATCACGCCGCAGACGGATGAAAACGCCGCAGCCGAAAAGAAATCCGATTAAAGGCAGTTTTCCAGCGTTTCGGCCAGTTCCACCAAAAACGGCAGCGTTTTGGCCGTTACGTTTTCCGGCCTTTCATAAAAATCCCTGTACGCGCGGCCGATTTCCAGTTGCAATACCTGCGGTTTGCCGGTCTGTATCTGCATTCGCGCCGTAAAGGCTTTCATTCCGGCGATTCCGCTGTAATGGGGATGGTTAAGCGCCATTCGCAGCCCATAGCTTTTACCCAGTTTTTCAACGGCTTTAAGTGCCTTAGCATAGGCGTCGGCTTCCAACAACCCGGTACCGGCCGCCAATTCAAAATTCTCATGATCAACCATGCCGTGCAAATCCAGAAAGAAATGACCGGACAAATCTCTCTCCTTCACAAATTCGTCGGCCAGATATTCCCGCTCCAGATAAGCCGTGCGGATAAGCGTAGAGATACCGCGGTTTTCGCCGACCAGCTCTGCCAGCGCACCGGTAAACAAGTCAGCGGCCTTGACCTGTCCGTTAAGCTGCGTTTTGACGGCATGCGGCGCCGACAACACCAGTTTTGAACAACGGTCGGTAAAGACAAATGCGTCCTTGCCGGCACCAAAGCCGTTATTCTGAACATATTTCCGGTTTAATTCCGACAGTTTTGCCAGCATGCCTTGTCCCGGTTGCCTTTATCTGGCGGCCAAAAGCGACAGTGAAGAAATCGTGTCACCCATGCCGACCAGCGTCAGCGGCTTTTCGATGATTATCGTCGGCAGGGCAATGACGTCAAAACCGCCATAAGAACCGACACCGGTTTCAACCAGCTTCTCATTGCCGATAAAATCTGCCAAATCAGCCAGTTCGCGCAAACCGACGTCGGAAACTTCGCGGCCGCAGGCCCAGAGCAGATTTTCAGCTTTGTTGATATTGCCGGTACCGGCTTTGCCCGCAGCGACGGTTGCCGCCAGCATCATGCCGCGCAGATTGGCTTCCGGTGAAATTCTGAACCCTTTGTCAGTCAGCGTTATATATAACCCGAACATATGCAGTTGGATTCGCGGCGCCCCGATACGATGTTTGATTTTCAGCAGCGCCTTGAACATATTGACGCTCGTCGTATGGACATTGCATTCTTCCGCCAGTTTCTCCTCGCCGATAACTTCCAGAATGTCTATCGCTTCCCTCTCGTTAATGCCGATGGAATCAGCCAGCGGCGCAATCTTCCTAATCAGCGCCCGGCGAACCGCAATGTCCTGCGTCGAGGCTATTTCCAGATGAATCAGGCTTCCCTGGGCTTTCCAGGCCTTGATAATCGGCAGAATATCGTCTTGCAGCTCAACGCCGTTATTTTGCTCCGTAAGGGCATGAAAACCGGAAAGAACGATATATTCCGCCTTATCTTTGCTCAGCGCGCGGATAAAGTTCTCGTCAACCACCAAATGCAGATTCAACGGATCATAAGTTGCAATAAAACGATTTGACTTCGGGCACACGAACTTTTCGCCGTCAACGCTTACGCTGTCGTCCTTGTCAAATTCGATAATCCAGTGAATCAGCGGAATATCGGTCTGACGATCAATCTTGCAGGCCGGTTTTTCAACGCCTTTTTCGTCATAGGAAACCAGATTATCCAGTTTCAAAAACTGGTCGGCCTGCAGCTTCGGCAGCGAATTGGTATGGGCAATGACTTTGCCGACGCCGGCCACTGCCAGCGCATTGGCGACAATGCCACCCTGACCGCCCATTTGCAAACGGTCATACCCCAGATTTTTAACCATCCAGTCATAAACGGTCTTATCTTCGGTCAGCCATTCCTCGGCAATGCCGCTTTTAAAACATTTGAAAATGCCCTTAACGACGTCTGACGGCGCCAGCAGCTTGGTTCTTTCAATATTCGTCAAATCCCGAAGCGAAAGCTTTTCCGCAGCAATCAGTTTTTCCAAATCGGCGCCCTTCAGTTTCAGCACCGCATCAACATTGGTATTAAAAGCCGTTGCCGCTGATTTTACCTGCCTGACGTTTTCCAGAATGCCGGGAACCTGCTTAAACTTTTCGGCCCAGATTTTTTTCAGTTCTTCGTTTTTCATTGTTAACCCCGTTAAAAAAACAGCCGGCGGAAAACACCTGCCGGCTGTGACCGGATAAAAGCTATTCGTCGTCGTCCGCAGCCTGAACCTCGACAACCGGCTCATTCTCGGCTTTTTCGACATACAGCCGCCAATGGCTCTGGCCAAAGGCGTTGCAGTGCGGACAAACGGCTTCCCATTCCGCGGAAGCATGACCGCATTCGTCGCAAACCCACATCGCGTCATCGGCGCAGCTGGCTTCTTTTTCTTTCCATTTGGCCGCTTCTTTTTTGTCATTGTTGCTGAATTTCTCATATTTCGAAATCATTCCCGCCAGCTTCTTGGTTGCCGGATTGTTAATCAGGAACATTTCTATTTCGGCTTTGGCCTTGCCCCACAATCCCGCTTCGGTCGCCAGCTCGGCCAGAATAATGTTGTTCAGCGACGGACGCAGAACGTTAGTCTGCGACAAAGTTTCCATCCGCTGGATTTTGGCGGTAATGTCATCTTTCGGATACAGTTTCAGATATTCGTAAGCCACGTCGGCAGTCGGATTTTTTGCCCAGGCATTCAACAGAACCTTTGCCGCCTTGCGAAACTGATTGTCGTTCGCCACATAATAGCGGGCCATGGCCACCGCGGCCGGAACCAGCGTTTCGTCACATTCAATCGCCTGCGAACAAAGCCGGAAGAAATTGACGTCGTCGCCTTTTTTCTGGGCTTCCAGCGCCATTTCAAACAGCACGATGGCTTTCAGGCGCTTAAACTTGTCCTGCGGAATAATTTTTTTCTTAATCCCCGAAGAGAGCACCTGCAAAGCGCCGTCCCAATCTCCGGCTTTGGCGCGAAGTTCAAAAGCGCTCTCAATGACCCAGTACAGATCCTGACGAAGTTCGAAAGCCTTGTTTGCCGTTGCCAGCGCCTCGGCAAACTCTTTCTTCTGCATCTGCGCTTCAACCGCCGCTTTCATGCCGACCAAACGGATATCTTCATTCTTCATGATTTTGGCGGAGAGTTTTTCCATCTTGTCAAAATCTTTTTCGCCCTTGTAAATCTTCATCTTCAGCAAATCGATAATCGGGTCGTTGCCGATGAGTTTTTTCAGCGCGCGCAGATTCATACGGGCTTCTTTCATATCGCCGGCGGTAATGCTTGTCATCGTCCGCAGCACCAACAACAGCGAGTTGTCAAAATCATGGCGGTTGATGACGATTTTTTCGCTGATTTTGTCTGCCAGCACGTTAATCGCCTCGCCTTCGTTGACCGTATTGCCCAAATTATAGCGGTAGGTTTCCTTGACCTGAGCCATGACCAGCTTGCGCAAAATCCGGTTCAGGAAATCAACTACTGCCACAAAAACCAATACCAGCAGCATCGCTTCCGGAATGGAAAAGCGGTTGACATAACCGCGCCAATCCACGGTAATCACGCTGTTTTTATCCGACATCCACACGGCTAATGTAAAAATCAGACCAATAAAAATAAAAGACGAAATTTTTCTAGTCATGGTTGGTCTCTCCTTTAAGATAGTTCACTTTCATCAAAGCCAGCGAATGAGTGGAAATCCGGCTCACCGCTCTGTCAAATTCAATTCTTGCCCGTGCCTCGGACATCCAGCCGCTTAAGGCGGCATCAGCCGCGGCGTCTTTGTGCTGCGCTTCGTCAAGCAGACTGACGGCCTTGGCGATTTTGCCGGCGTCAACCAGCTTTTTGGCCTTTTCGAGAACCTTGTCTTCTTCAAATTCCGGAGCCTCTTCCTTAACCCGTTTGACCTTGATAATCTCGTTCAGTTTGCTGTTCAGACGGTCCTTCCAGGTTTTGGCAAACTCTTCTTTCTGTTGTTCGAGCAGTTCGGCGTAAATTTTGTTAAAGCTTGCCGCCAGTGCCTTTTTGGATTTGATTCCCTGCGGTGCGTATTTGACGATTTCCGCCACCGGCTGGCTGATTTTCTCATCGCCTCTGGCCAAAAGGTCAAGAACCTCAGCCTCATAGGCAAAAGGCTCGCCCTTGGCAGCCGCCTCCTTAATCATCACGGTTGCGCTCAAAATCAGCGCCCCGTCGTCGGAAATTTTCGCCAGCCTGCCCATCTGCGTTTCAACCTTGTCCATTCTGGTCAGAAGCCCGAGCACAAGCGCCACGTCGGCCTTGGAATCAATCACGTTCAGATTTTGCTTTTCAATTGCGTTCAGCCTGTCTTTCATCTCGGCCAGCGATTCGTCGTCAATCATGACGTTGGCGGTCGTCGGCGCCTGATTCTCCAGCCTGTATTGCATATCCGCCAGCTGTCGCTGCAAAGAGCCGATTTCCTGCCGCAGCGTTTCCAGCGGGTCAGGTTCCTGCGCGGCGTTCCGGCGATGCAGTTCTTCCAGATAGACATAGGCGTTTTTAACCGCCTGCGGATAAGCCGCCGCTCCGATAACGGCCAAAATAACGACCAGCCAGACAAACAGTTTCAGTTTGGAAACCCCTGCCTTCGGCATTTTTTCCGCGGCAGGTTTCTCTTTCGTCCCGGAATCCTCGGTTTTGACCATTTCTCAATCCTTTTGCTGATAATTCTTGGCAATTTTTCATTTATAGTTTATTACTATGCCTATAATGTATTAAGAATTTGCAAAAACTGCAACAGATTTTAGGATATTCGGATGATAGTTTTAGGAATAGAAAGCAGCTGTGACGAAACCGCCGCTGCCATTGTCAGCGACAAGCGCGAAATTCTGGGCGAAAGCCTGCTTTCTCAGGAAGAACACAAGGCTTTCGGCGGCGTGGTTCCCGAAATTGCCGCCCGTTCGCATCTTGAACATATTGACGAGATAATCGAACTCTGCGTCAAACGCGCCGGCATAAAGCTGGAAGACGTCGACGCAATTGCTGCTTCTTCCGGTCCCGGCCTCATCGGAGGGGTCGTCGTCGGCGTCATGGCGGCCAAAGCTCTGGCCCTGGCTCTGAACAAACCGTTTGTCGCCGTCAATCATCTGGAAGGCCACGCGCTTGCCGCTCGCCTGACCAGCGACGTACGCTATCCCTACCTGCTGCTTCTGGTTTCCGGCGGCCACTGTCAGATTCTGGTCGTTAAGGACGTCGGCGAATACGAACGTCTCGGCACCACCATCGACGATGCGGCCGGCGAAGCCTTCGACAAGGTTGCCAAAATGCTCGGCCTTGGATATCCGGGCGGCCCGATGATTGAAAAAATGGCCGCCGTCGGCAATCCCGACCGCTTTGTTCTGCCCCGTCCGCTGATTGGTTCCGGCGACTGCAACCTTTCTTTTTCCGGTTTGAAAACCGCCGTACGCAAAATCATTGAATCCTATTCCGAAGACGGCAGCATCGAACACGCCATCATGCGCAAACGCGAAGCCGCCGACATCTGCGCCGCCTTTCAGGTTGCCGCCACCGACTGCCTGACCCGCAAACTTGCCAAGGCAATCGCCTATTTCAAACAAAACTATCCTCAGGGCAAAGATCTGGTCGTCTCCGGCGGCGTGGCGGCCAACGCGTTTCTGCGCGGCAAACTTAAAGAGCTGGCCGACAAAAACGGTCTGGAATTTTCCGCCCCGCCGATACGTTTCTGTACCGACAACGGCGTAATGATCGCCTGGGCCGGATTGGAAAGATTCGCCAAAGGCTATGTCAATGACCTTGATTTCAAACCGCGCCCCCGCTGGCCGCTGGACGACAAAGCCCCCAAAGCCGCCGGAGCCGGAGGAGTAAAAGCATAATGCGCAGCAAAAAAGAAATTATGGAGATTATGGACATCTTCAATCAGCGCGATCCCAATCCGCGCTGCGAACTCGACTACCAAAACGCCTACACGCTGCTGGTAGCGGTCGTTCTGTCCGCACAGGCCACCGACAAAGGTGTCAACAAAGCGACCAAAGCCCTGTTTGCCGTTGCCGACACCCCGCAGAAAATGCTTGCTCTCGGCATCGATAAACTCAAAGAATACATTAAAACCATCGGCCTGTTCAACAACAAGGCCAAAAGTATCATGGCTCTGAGCAAAGATCTGGTCGACAAATACGGCGGCGAAGTTCCGCATAACCGCGAAGCTCTGGAAAGCCTCGCCGGGGTCGGACGCAAAACTGCCAATGTCGTCTTAAACGTCTGGTTCGGCGAACCGACACTGGCCGTCGACACGCATGTCATGCGCATTTCGCACCGGCTTGACTTCAGCCGCGGCAAAACCCCGCTGGAGATAGAAAAAGACCTGTTGAAGGTCCTGCCCGCCAACTATGCCAAAAACGCCAATCACTGGCTGGTACTGTTCGGACGCTATATCTGCAAAGCCCAGCGGCCGGACTGTGCCGAATGCCCGATTGCCGCTTACTGCCATTGTCCGGATAAACGGATTTAGCAAAACGCCGCAATATAAATTGCGGCGTTTTTTTTTAATCAACCAGTTCTATTTTCATGCGCTTGTTCAGGCAGAAACAAACATTGTTTATCTCGCCCAGAAAGCGCCGTTGACCGTTTAGATGCTCTTCAACGACATGCAGCGGTATCTCACTTTGCGCGCTGAACTCTTCCGGCGTCAGCTTCAGTTCCGCCAACGCCCGGCGGAAACTCTCGCTGTATTCCGAGCGCAGCCGCCGCAAATTCTGTCTTCTGATTTTATTTTCCATAGCTTCCTCCTTTGCAAGGTTTTGTTAAAAACAAAACCGCTCCCAAAATGAGAGCGGAGAATTGCTAAGCAAAACCAGCCGTTGCTCCGGCTGGTTTTGTCTGCAAAATCTTGGTAAACCTTATTGAGTGAGGGACGCGTCAGCAACCGATACGAAATTAGGTTCCCAAGTGAAAACTGTTTAATCAATCAGCTTTATTTTTATGCGTTTGTTCAAAAGAAACGATATATAGTTCAGATGTCCAAAAAAGCGTATTTCACCGCTTAAATGTTCTTCAATAAACTTCAGCGGTATTTTACTCTCTGTGCTGAACTCTTCCGGCGTCAGATGCCGTTCTTCCAAAGCCTGACGGAAACTCTCGCCGTACTCTGAACGCAACCGCCGTAAATTTTGTTTTCTGATTTGTTTGTCTGACATAACAACAACCTTTCTAATCCATATCCGGTTCGGTTTTGCATAAAAGGAGGGTTAAAAATAACCGGATACATTGGGTTAAAAAGATTGTTAAACATAAAAACTCCTTACAAAACCAGTACACTTATTCGTCCGCAAAAGCGGCTTATTTCGCGTCATCCTCCATAGATGGAGGTTATAATCGGTTCTGTGTAAGGAGCTTGAAGACTCCGCCATCGGATTAACCATTTCCTTTGGCAGAGATGATTATAAAAGTTAAATCCTAATTTTCAATGAAGATTTTTATCTCTTGCGGCGCAACAGAATATACAGCGCGCCGCTGCCGCCGAGTTTGACGTCCGGATGCCGAAATGCCAGAATCAACGGCCGCAGTTCCCGGGTATTCAGCCATTGCGGCACTTTTTCCTTCAACAATCCCTTAAAGGCCAGAACATCGTCATTGTCGTCATGCGCCAAACCCTTGCCGGTAATAATCAGCACACAGCGCTTTTGCGCCAGATAGGCTTTTTTGATAAAATCGTCAACCGCCGTATAAGCCCTGTCTTCCGTATAACCGTGCAAATCAAGCGTTGCCTCGACCGCGAAATCGCCGCGCTTGAACCGCCGCGCCGTGGCACCGTCAATATCGGCCAGCCGGCCTTCTCGCAGCTCGCCCAGCGCATCGCCCCGATATACTTCGTTCAGGCACACCGTCGGCGTCACTTCTTTGATAATCACGCTTTTGGCCGGTTGCTCTGGCGGCTGTTCAGTCTTTTCCACCCCGCCGGTAAATTCCGCCCAGAAATCCTTATCTTCCGGACTTGGCTCGCGGTTTTGGTTTAGCTTTTCCATCTTCATCGGGCGTTTCTTCTTTTTTCTCTTCTTCTTTGTGCTCGGTCATAAATTCCGAAAAATTCAAGACAACAAAATCTTTCCAGTCGCCCTCCGGGGAAACGCAGCCAAGTTTCTTGTTTTCGGCGTTTACAAACACCAGACCGCCGAAATTCCACAAACCGTCGCAGTTCTCGTAGCCGGAAGTGATATAGCGTTTGGTCCGTTCAATCAGCCGGCGGTAGATTTTTTTCTTAAAATAGGTGCTGTAAACCGAAATCATCGCTACGATAAACAGCAGACCGAACAAAACGCCGACCGAAAAAATCAGCAACAGGCCGACCAGCACCGGCACCAATATCGGCAACAGGCATTCCCAAGGGTCATAAACCGGCGATCCCGGCCGGTTGATTTTGCCATAATCCAGATAAATGCGCAGCCGGTCGTTCTCAATCGCCCGGTTCAGGGCTTTGTAAATCAACATATCCGCCTTGCTCGGTTTCTTCGTTTCTGTCATTAGTTCCTCGTCTCCGTCTTTTTCGGCAGCATAATGAAATATCTTCCTGCCGAATTCATTCGTCCGGCATAGTCCAAAACGTCATCCTTGCCGGAACCCCAGAAATAATCCCCGCGCACGGCGCCTTTAATCGCGCCGCCGATGTCCTGCGCCACAACCAGCTTTTCGATTTTTTCCCTGTCCGGCCCCGTCGTTTCCAGCCACAGCAGCGAACCAAGCGGAATATACCGGCGGTCTACCGCCAGCGAACGCCCTGCGCGCAGCGGCACGCCCTGCGCGCCGACAGGCCCTTCGGCATCAACCAGCCGATGAAAGACAAAACGCTTGTTCTCGGCCATGTTGTCCAAAGCCAGCTGCCCGTTTTTTTTCAGCCATTGTTTGATTTTGCCCATCGACGCCTCGCCGGGCTTGATAAGCCCCTTGCTCAGCAGAATGCTGCCTATGCCCTTAAACGCATGACCGTTGTTGTCGGCATAGCCAATACGCACTTTGCGGCCGTTGTCAAGATCGGCCACCGCAGAACCCTGAATTTGCATAACGTAAATGTCAACCGGATCATCACCCCACAGCAGCACCGGAGCATCGCCCGCACCGGCTTCGATTTCCGCCCGGGTGTAATAAGGTACCAGCTTTTGTCCCGCAATCCGTCCGACATACCTTTTCGGAGCCTGGGTTTCGTCAAAATCACGCAGATTAAATTCTATCAAATCGTTCGGCCGGCCGTAAATCGGATATTTGTAACGGTCGTTTTTATGATAGGACGCATTCAGTGAAGATTCATAATATGATGTGAATTTTCCGATTTCATTTCCATTTTCTACAACCAGATTAGGAATAAAATTATTTTCGACAAAGCGCCGGAAATCGGCTGAAGTATGAATGTCGCGCGCCGCAAAATCACGGCAGACGGCCTGATAATCCGCCGTCGGAATTTTTATTGCGGCATTGGACAGATACTGGTTTTTTTCGCCGCTGATTTTGGCGCATGAATCGGCAAAGGCACGCGCCGCCTGGCTCAGGTTGTCATGCTTCCAGTTGCCGAGCGCGCCGAAAGTTGTCGGCAGCAGTTCGATTTTCGGAGCGGTTTCCGCGGCCGCCGGCTTTTCCGCAATCGGTTCTTTTTTCGGTTCTTCGTCCCTGCCGCAGGAAAACAGCAACAGCGAGAAAAAAGCTATATAGAAAATGCGGTTCATTACTTTTTCGTCGATACTAACAGCCAGTTGGGATTGGTAGAGGTAAGAGCGCGCTCGAAAGTCCAGCTGTCGGTAATATTCTGAATAAAGTTCTCGTCGCCTTCGATGACTTCTCCGTCCTTGTTTTTAAGAATATTGACCTGTTCGCTGACAAACCTGACCGTAATTTTGGCCACGTCGCTTTTGCTTATTTTGGCATTGGTAATTTCCACGTCGTCAAAACCGATAAAGTCGGTTTCCGAAGTAATGCCTTCGGCCTTGCGTTTTTCGATAATCTCCTGAAACTTTTTCAACAGCGATTTGCTGACCAGCATTTCCAGCGTTTCAACGTCGCCCTTGCTGAAAGCCGAAATAATGATTTCAAAAGCCCTTTCCGCGCCGGTCAGAAACTTCTCGCGGTTAAAACCGGGAATTTTAGCCAGAACCTTGTCGGTTTCGCTGAGTTCCTCCTCGGGAACCTGAACCTCTTCTTTTTCCCGGTTCCGAGCCTCGGCCGCCGCATTCTTCTCCGCTTCCTTGACAATCATGTCAAAAATCTTTGCGGCGTTTTCGTCCGAAATCTTGCGTTGTTCAAAATTATCGGGACGGGTCCCGAGCAGGCTTTTCAGCTTGCTGAAAACCAGCACCACAACTACCAGAAGAATTATAATATCCAAATAAGCAGCCATTTTCCCCTCATTGAAATTCTAATCATTGTCCACCATTTAATATATAGCCTAATTCCGGTTATTATCAACTATAATTATTTGACGACTGACATTATTTATTGTATTGCTAAGATAATTAATATCAGCCTGTTAGGAGACATTTTAATGAGCGAAGAAAACAAAACCAGCAACGATAACGAACAGCCCGCCGGACACGAGGGGCAAAACCAGCCGGCAATTTTGATTAACACCCAGTACATCAAGGATTTGTCTTTGGAAATTCCGCATGCGCCGGAAATTTTCAAGGAAATCAAATCGGCGCCGGAAGTTCAGATTAACGTTGAAGTCGGTTATCAGACATTGGAAAACAATTTTTACAATGTTGAGCTGAAATTGAATATGGACGGCGACGTCAACCATCAGAAGCTTTTCATTCTCGAACTGACTTACTCGGCCGTTGTCGCACTGAATGTCCCGACTGAGCATTTGGAACCGGTGCTGATGATTGAAATTCCGCGCCTGATTTTCCCCTTCGCACGCAATGTGGTAACCAATTGCCTGGTTGAAGGCGGCCTCCCGCCGTTTATGATTAACCCGATTGATTTTGTAACCATGTACAACAATCGCAAAGCCGGAAAATAAAATCAATAATCCCCGCCAAAAGCGGGGATTATTTTTGGTCAATATTTCCGGCTGACCGCTATACGAAGTTTTACAAAAAGCTCGGAGAGTGAGTCAAATAGTAAGAAACAAGGGGAAAATTTTTTGAGTGTACATAATAGTACATGACTAAAAATTTTACCCCAACGTTTCTGTACTAGTTGACCGCTATACGAGAGTTTTATATTTCGTCCCAACCTTCCACGGCAGTACTTTGATTGTAGGAGGATACGTTGGCCTCAAAGAAATTTCCTTTGACGTTGCCTTCGCCGTTTGTATCCGAAATCTTGTCCAGATGCGCGTACGGATTCTCGTCAAATCCATCATACATCGGTTTCATGCCGATATCTTTCAAACGCTTGTTGGCAATAAACTTGGTATACTTTTCAATACTCTCCGGCGTAATTCCCAAAACCTGATCGCCGATAATGTGATTGCTCCAGTTAATTTCCTGCTCCACGGCCTTGGCAAACATTTCATAAATCTCGTCTTCGGAAAAAAACGTCGTGTTTTCGGCCCTGATTTCCTTGATGATATTGGCAAAAATTACGCAGTGCGTCAACTCGTCGCGGTTAATATATTTGATTTCATCGGCGGTGCCGACCATCAGCGAACGCGCCGACAGATTATAAAAGAAATTAAATCCGTTGTAAAAATAGACGCCTTCCAGCAGATAGTTGGCCATCAACACCCGGGCAAAGTTTTTGTCGTTGCGCTCATCGACAAAATCCTGATAAATCTCGGCAATATACTTGTTGCGCTCCAGCAAAACCTTGTCATCGCGCCAGCGGTCATAAATATAGGCGCGCTTTTCGGCCGGAATGATGCTTTCGATAATGTAAGCATAGCTCTGCGAATGAACGGCTTCCTGATAAGTCTGAATAGCCAGAATCAGATTAACTTCCGGCGCCGTGATATAATCGCTGATGTTCGGCAGATTGTTGGTCTGGATTGAATCCAGAAAAACCAGAAACGACAGTATGCCGTCATAAGCGTTTTGTTCCGCCGGCGTCAGTTCGTTATAGGCGCGCTTGTCGTCAAAAAGCGAAACCTTTTCCGGAATCCAGAAATTTTCCATCATCAGGCGGTACAGTTTGTTTGCCCACTGATATTTCACATTGTTGAGGTTAAATAAATTGGTAACGTTTCCCTTAATCATTCTGCGGTTTATCAGGGTATCGTCGCCGTCGACGTTAAACAGTTTTTTGCGCTGCATTATTCAATTCTCCCAATCTATCCCGCACAGCTGACACATTCTTCTTTTTCGGCGGACGAGCCGTCTTTCTGAATCGTGCGGGTATAATACAAAGTTTTAATACCTTTTTTCCAGGCGTCCATAATCGTATCGTAAATGTCGCGGGCTTTGATGTTGCGGTTCAGATTATACATCAGCTCAATCGAAATGCCGGTGTCAATCCACTTGTTAATCCGCGACATTACCTCAATAATCAGCTGCTGGCTGAGATTGCGATTTTCCTGATAGAACCAGAATTTGTCCTTGATAAACGGCGGACAGTTCGGCACGCTGCCCTTGCTGTGGTTCTCAACAAAAAATTTGCTGTAAATCGGCAGCACCGAAGCCGTACACCCCTGAATCAGCGACGAACTCGTGTTCGGCGCAATCGCCGTAATCTGCGAATTGCGAATGCCGTATTTGGCAAGGTCGGCAAAAACCTGATTCCAGCGGCGCGCATATTTTGAACCGGCATACATCAGCTGTCGACGACCCAAAATCAGCCCTTTTGACCAGTCGGAACCCTCATAAGCGCCAAACGTGCCTTTTTCCTTTGCCAGATTGATGCTGGCCTGAATATTGTAAAGAGCAAACTTTTCAAACAAATCGTCCACATAGTCGGCCGAAGCGTTATAGGGAATATTCCGCTTGGCCAGATGGTCGGCCAGTCCCATCGCACCGACACCGATGGTCCGATAACGCCGATTATGCAGCGAACCCTCCAAAATCGGCACTTCGGTAAAATCAATCGCGTTATCCAAAATCCGCACCGACGTGTTGCAGATGCTTTCCAGTTCTTCGTCGCTGTCAACATTCGCCAGGTTAATCGATACCAGATTGCACACATGCACCAGACCGTCACGCGCTTCCGAAATTATCCGGCCGCCTTCCAGGCGTTTTTTCTCAAACTGCGTCGGACGAACGTTGCTGTGCGATTCCGTGCACAGATTGGTTCCGACAATCACGCCGTCATGCTTGTTCGGATTCATCCGGTTCAGCGTATCCTTGAAGGCAATATACGGCATACCCGTTTCGACCTGCGATTTCATGACTCTTTTCAGCAATTCCTTGGCCGGCACGAATTTGAACATTTCCAGCTTGCCGAACTGCGCGTCCAAATACAGCTGATTATACAGCTTTTCAAATTCATCTCCCCACAGGTCGGCTATTTCCTTGCCGTAAACGCGGCGCACTTCCGACGGATCGACCAGTAACCAGTTTTCGTTGCTCTCAACCTTTTTCATAAACAAATCGGGAATAACCACCTGCGGAAAAATGTCATAGGCCTTCATCCGCTGATCGCCGTTTTCGGTACGCAGCTCCAGAAAATCTTCAATATCCAGATGCCACATGTCCAAAGACACCGTTACCGCGCCCTTGCGCTTACCCTGCTGATTGACGGCGACGGCCGTATCGTTGATAATGCGTATCCACGGAATAACGCCGCCGGAGGAGTTTTTGATGCCCTTAATCCGCGCTCCCTTGCAGCGAACCCGCGACAAATTGCAGCCGACCCCGCCGCCGAACTTTGAAATCGCCGAAATCTGGTCAATCACGTAAAAGATAGAATCCCGGCTGTCGTCCATGACCGTAATAAAACAGGAACTGAGATTGCCGTTCGGACGCCGCAGATTCATCAACAGCGGCGTTGCCAGAGAAATCTTGCGATTCGCCAGCTTTTCATAGGTATCTTTGACCAGCCCCAGGCGAATGTCCTTGTCGGCATTCTGTTCAATCAGCAGGGCAATCGACAGAAACATGTCCTGAGGCAGTTCGACAATCCGGTCGCCGTATTCACACAAATAACGCTTAATCAGCAGATTAATTCCGGCATAGTCATATACCAGATCAAATTTCGGCTCGATAAAGCCTGCCGCCAGCTTGATTTCCTCTTCGCTGTAAACTTCGCTGATTCGTTTTGAATAAATGCCGTTCTCTTCGGCAAATTTCAGGAATTGCGGATAATCGTACAAATTATTGTAGTTTTTCCCGGTTTGGCGGGTTTCCGACATCTGTTTATAAAGTTCAAACAGTTTCAGCCGGCCGGCCGCATTTTTCCAGTCCGGATCGGTAACCGTCGTCAGGCTCAGCGCACTCAGGGTCAGATATTTGGCAATCTCCGCAGTCGAAACGCCGTCCTTAACAAAATCGGCCATCTTTTCTTCCAGCGGCTGCAAATCCAGCTCAAAACCGGCGGCAGCCCGTTCAATTGTTTTCCTTATTTTGGCCGGACTAAAGTCCTCTCGGTTTCCGCCGCGCTTAACTACCTGTTTTTTCTCCATTATCTGCCTTGACCTCCCTACTATATATTGTGCTGATAAAAGAATAAATAACAATATATGGTAGATTTAGAGCAAGTAAATAAAAATTTGGTTAATACGAAACGCTTTTTTTCAGTGGTCTGATTTTCCTTAAAAATCATTGTGCATATTATAAAAAAGTTAACTTATTTGCCTTATGCTTGCAACATCATCAGGCGGGAATAATCAATGTTGAAAAAATGGTGGAAAGCAGCACAAATTTACATGGATAAGCGAATGCTTACCATGATTGCCCTCGGTTTCTCCAGCGGCTTTCCGCTGCTGCTGGTTTTCGGCACCCTGAACCTCTGGCTCAAGGACGCGGGAATATCCTACGCGGCCATCGGCCTGTTTTCTCTGGTCAAAACGCCTTACAGCTTCAAATGGGCCTGGTCGCCGATAATCGATCGCATACGGCTGCCGTTGTTCTGTCGTTTGGGACGCCGCCGCGGCTGGGCGTTTTTTACCCAGATAATCCTGCTGTTTTCCATTCTCGGCATGTCTACCGTTGAACCTGCGGCAACACCGTTTACCATGGCTTTTTTCGCGGTTCTGGTTACGGTGGCTTCCGCTTCGCAGGACATCGTCCTCGATGCTTACCGCATTGAAAGCTTCAACAGCAAGGAACAAGGCGCCGGCGTCGCCGTCTTTGTTTTGGGCTATCGTTTCGGATTGGTTTTTTCCGGTGCCGGTGCCATTTGGATGGCTTCCGCCATGAACTGGAACGACGTATATAAGATAATGGCGCTTGGCGCGATTGTCGGCATGCTTGCCGTTCTCTGCTCCCGTGAACCGGCCAAAAACGAAAAAAAAGCCAAAATATGCTATACCGGCTCCTTTCGCAAACGCATCAAAAAATTCTTGCTTACCGCCGTTTACGATCCGTTCAGGGATTTTACCCGCCGGGCAGATTGGGCGCTGATTCTGTTGTTTATCTTCCTTTACCGGATGAGCGACGCCTATATGGGACCGATGGCTTATCCCTTTTACGACGACATGGGATTCAGCAAGGTTGAAATTGCCTATGTCAGCAAAATTTACGGCATGATTGCCACCATTGCCGGCGGCATTGCCGGCGGTCTGATAATCAACCGCTTCGGCATTATGCGTTCCCTTTTGTGGTTCGGCATACTGCAAGGGATTACGAATCTTATGTTTGTTGCCCAGTCTTACGCAGGCCACAACATCTGGCTGCTTACCGTTTCCATTTCTCTGGACAACGTTTCGGCCGGCATGGGCGCCACGGCTTTGGTCGCTTACCTTTCTTCTCTGTGCAACATTGCCTATACGGCAACGCAATATGCCCTGCTGTCATCTCTGATGAGTTTTGCCCGCGACGTTTTTGCCGCCACCAGCGGTTTTCTGGCTGACCGCGTTTCCTGGGACGTTTTCTTTTTCATTACCGCCCTGATGGTTATTCCCGGTTTGGTTCTTCTGATTTATCTGATGAGAAAATACCCCCGGCAAATATGATTTCGATTATCAAACAAACGCGGTATTAAACCCTGTCATTCAGATTTTTCAGCGACAAATTGCGTTTAAGGAGAGTGTTTGTTTTGTCCTTTGTCTTGTCCGGAAACTTTTTGACGTCTTTTTTTCGCCGGCGTTTAACGTCCTGACCTGATTTTTCAAGAATTTTTTTGGCCAGTGCATTATTTTCTCGGGCTGCAATTTTAGCCAGTTCTTCGTCACTGATATCTTTCTCACCGGCTTTCAGCAGCGCGTCAAGCGATAACCCTTGCAAAGCTTTGTTGCCCCCGGCGTCTTTAACCCTTTTTACGCCGCGCAGCGTCTGGATAACCTTTCCTTCCGGAACTTTTCTGCCGCTGATTTTTTCCCGGTCATTCAAAATGTCGCGTACGGCAAGCTCGGTAATCTCTTCCAGCGGCGCATTGGTTTGCTGGTTTTTGACAACCGCTTTTTTTTCGGTGCCTGTCAGTCCCGCCTGTCGCGCCATATTGGCAGCCACGGCCAATGCTTCCATCTTGCCTGCCGTCTGTTGCATTTTCATGTTTTGCAGACTTTCCTGTTGCTGCAACAGGCGTTTTTCCTCGTCATTCAGAGCATTCATCAGCGAATTGGCCTGATTCAGCTGTTCCAGACTATCGGGAATATACTGGAAATCTTCGTCATCTTCGTCCTCATAACCGGAACGGACATCAATCTTACGAATTTTCTTGCGAATTTTCTTCAAACCTTTGGGAAGATTTTCGGCAACCGGCATTGCCGGCGCATTAAAAGAATTTTTCTTCGTCGCCGAATAAGCGGCGGCTTCTTTGTGGTTAATCCGCAGAGTTAACCTTTCGCTGGGATCGGAATTGTTCTTTTTCCATTCGATATTCGGATTTGAAACGTCTTCTTTCATCCAAAGCTCCACAATCATAAGCCCTTCTGGACCTTACACACCTGAAACACATATTAAAATGACACAAACGAAGAGTTTTGTCAAATATTAACCGCAAAACGGCAGAAAATAAGCTTTTTGCGGCAACACAATCTGGCTTTTGTCCATTTTTTGAAATCGGAAGTTGAAGAAAGGTCAAATTTGTTTGTAAGTAATCATAATCGACCCGTCGGAAAGCGCGGTCGTCAAAACCTCAATTGAAACGCCGTCGCTGCGTTTAAGGCTGAAACTCCTGGTCGTCAGGCTGGTAAGATGCTGAATAATGTCTTTTTTCAACAACGGCCAGTCGTCAACGTTACCGAAAAACTTCGCCTGCGATTCGATAATTTCGTCAATGCCGGGGTCGTTCTGCAGCTTAATCTCATCAACTTCCCACATCTCAAGATATGCCCTGTTGAAAAAATTTAAACGGCCGTTAGAACCAAAGATGAGAACCGGATCAAACAGATTGTCCAGAATCTCCTGCTGCACCGACAACAGAGAATTGTATGCCCGCCGCGTCGCCAGACGGTCGGATACGTCTTCAAAGGCAAACACCAGACCGCCCATCGGATGCGGCGCCCGCACACGCCGGAAAGTTCTGCCGTCCGGCAGATGCAGCATATCTTCCTTCGGTTCGATAATCGCCGAAAAGTCCTTTTGCTCATCGTTTTTATACAGACGAAAATCAGGAACTTCCGGCAGCATCCTTTTTTCACGGATAACGTCCAGAAACGAAGCATAAGTCGGATTGCTTTCCAGCCAGACATCTTCCAGTCCCCAAAAAGAGGCAAAAGCCTTATTGTAAAAGGAAAGCCTGAAACCGTTGTCAAAAACCGCAAAAGCCGTTCCCAAAGCGCCGAGAATTTCCAGATGCGCATTCTGATGCAGCTTTAGGTTCCTCTTTAGTTCGTCAAGTTCCGTTACTTCAATCAACGCCCCGGCCGTACATATCTTATCCAGACTTTGTCCTGCATGAAAAGGCGTTTCGATAACCTCAAAGGAATGTCTTTCGCCGTTTTTGACCAGTGAAACCGTTTCCTTTTTTACCCGATTCGCCGTATGAGCCACCAAAGCCAGATTTGTCGAAATGCTCTCGCCGTTGATTCCCTGAATTTCAAGCCCCCGCGCGACAATTTCCTCCGGTCCGGCTTCGGGAACAAACTCGGCATACTTCCTGTTTACCAGCACCGGTTTTAAATTTTCGTCACGCAGCCAGACCGGATAGGGAATATTGTCAATCAGATCGCGCAGCTGCCGGACTTTTTCCTGCGAAGCTTCCTTTTCCTGCTCCAGATCGCTGATTCGGTTGGATTCAAAACTCACGTCGCGAAACCATATCATGTCACAGTAAATGTTGCCGTCAATTCCGTTAATCCGCGAACCGGCCAGATTAATATGCTTGCCGTTGCTTTTCAGCACAAACTCTTCTTCAAAGGAAACGCCGTCGTCCATCAGCAGACTGACGTATTTGACCAGTTTTTTGGCATCGTCTTTATAAAGGGTTTTCAAAACATCTTCAAAAGAAGAGTTCGTCCCTTTTTCCAGATTAAGAATTACCGCAAGACGCCGCGAACACCTTTCCTTGATGGTCTTGCGCGGATCATTGACTTTTTCGTCGGGATAAATAAAGGCGAAATAACCGTCTTTGGAAGCGTAAAGCGTTTCTGCATAACGCTCCCGATCACGGTTCAGAAAATAGTTTTTTTGGCGAAGTTTCAAAATCTTAACGCCGTTATACATCAGAAAAGCCAATAATGCGGCAAACGCCGCGCCCAAAATGTACCACAGCTCCGGCGCAGCGTAAAACATGTCTTGTAACAGCTCATAACTCATAATTTTTCTGATTTTTTATTAAAATTATTGTCTGTTTTTATAATCTATAATATAAAAACAATTAGTAAAACTTAAAAATGCAGGACAAGTGAATAAAATGTATACTCTGGCTTTTGATACCACCGCCAACGGCGTTTCCGTGCTTTTAAGCAAAGACGGCCGAACCATAGACCTGTTTCAGGAAGAGATGGACTTCGGACAGGCGGAAGTTCTTATTCCCGAAATCCGCAACACGTTGGAAGCCGAAAACCTGCAGTTCAAAGACTTGGGGCTGGCGGTCGTCTGCACCGGACCCGGCTCTTTTACCGGCGTTCGTTCTTCCATTTCCGCCGCCCGGGCTTTCGGATTGGCTTGTCCGAAAACCAAAATCATCGGCGTTTCGGCTTTTGAAGCCTATGCGCACAGCCTTGACGCGGAAGAAACAGCCAAAATCAACGCCGTTATCATCGAAACGAAACGCGAAGACTTTTATTATCAGCTCTTTGATGAAAAACTGAAAAAAATTACCGAACCCGCCGCCGGAACTTACGAAGAAATCATTGACAGGCTTCGCGGTCCCAAAGTTACGCTGGTCGGCGACGGCGTCGAACGTTTTTTAAACAAACCCAGCGGCCTGAGCCTGCATGCGATTAAGATGCTGAACTGCCCGCCGATAGAAGACCTCGCCGCCTGCGGCCTGCAAAAATATCAAAACAAAATCTTCGATTTCCCTAAACCGCTCTATTTGCGCGCACCCGACGTCTGTATTAAATAAAATCAAAACAGCCGGCGGTAAACGGCAACAATCAACAGACTCATGACCAGCGCCGAAAACGCGACGTCGGAAAAGAAATGTGCGCCTTGACCTATACGGAAAACCGCCGTCGTCACGCCAAAAAGCAGTGCGGCCGCAACCGCAAAAGGGCGAAACTTTTTTGGAGCCAGCAGCGCCGGTGCCAGCAGCCAGAAAGCCACCGCCGTATGGCCGGACATAAAGGAACAGTCCCACGCACATTGATTTGATATTTCCAACGGCAGACTAAACGCCTTGCTGCCGCCGAAAAGGTCAATATCCCGCGGCCGCGCCCGTCCCCAAAACGTTTTGAAAATGCCGTTCACAATCAAAAAAGGTCCAACCAGCATGGTTCCCGAAGTCAGCAGAACAACCCTGCTGTCTATCCCGCCGTAAACCCGGCAGCTTATTTTTCCATACAGCCAGACTGCAAAAATTACCGCTGCGGACAGAACAATCAGCTCCGGAATCCCCCGGCGGATGAGATTGCCTAAAAAATTATCTTCCAGCAAAAAATGTCCGCCGTCATAAAACAGCGAACTTACATAAATATCCCAAGAACCGACGGCAGCGGAAAGCGACATCTAACCGTCTTCCAAATGCAGCAGAATGGAAACGCTGATCAAAACGGCAATCAGCGCCGGTGTCCAGGCGGCAAAGAAACTCGGAATATAACCGTTGATGCCGAAGGCGTAAATTACCTGCGACATAAAATAGACCATAAAACCCGTAGCAATGCCGCCGACAATCAAAAACATTACGCCGCCGCGCCTGTTGTTCGGTCGCAGCGCAAACACCGCCGCGACCAGAACCATCGCGCAGAGCATAAAAGGCGAAGCCAGCAGCGTAAGATAGCGCATATGGTGCCGCAGCGCCGAAAAACCCGACATTTCGTAAAATTTTATGGTTCCCGGCAAATCCCAGAAAGAAATAGCCTCCGGATCCACAAAGTTTTCTTTGATTCTTTCAGCCGTCAGCGTCGTCTGATATTTGACGTTGTTCAGATTCAGCGTCGGCTTGCCGGCCTCGAAAACCTTAACGTCCTTAAGTTCAAATTCCTTGTTTTCCAAAACGGCGGCAAAAGCCTCAACCCGTTTTAAAATCTGTGAATTACGATCCATTTCCAATATGTCGACATCTCGCAGCAGCAGGTTTTTTCCTTCCTGTCGCAGCGATTTTGCCTGCAAAACCAGAAACCGGTTCTCGTCAATGGCTTCCCTTATCCACAATCCCTTGTCCGAAAACAGCACGGCTTTCGGATTCTTGGTCTTAAAACGGTAATCCAGCGTTTCATAAGCCTCGTACATCTGCGCCGAAATCGGATTGATGATCGTAATGTTCAAAACGCCGACCGTAAAAACGGCAAACAGCACCGGTGTCAGAAAGCCCCAGATGGAAACGCCGGCGGCCCGGATAATTACAAATTCGTTGCTTTTGCTTAACCGCCAGAAGGTAATCATTGCCGCAATCATCATCACAAAGGGAAACACCATTTCCAGCGTCCGCGGCAGCTTGGTTACCGCCATCTGCATAATAAACCAGGCATCGACGTCGGTTCTGTCGGAAGTGCGGCGCAGCAGCTCAATCACTTCAAACATCAGTACAATTCCCATAACCATCAGCAAAACGGCCAGAAAATTGATAACGATCTGTTTGATTAAATATTTTCCTAGAATAGCATTCGGGTTCATCGGTTATACTTCTGTTGTCTGAATTTCTGTCAGAATATATAAATTCGGATTATTTATCAAGCTTATTGATTTCAGCCAACAGACGTTTTTCGTGTTCAGGCTGTTCCTGCCGCGCCTCAATAACCTCCCTGCGTATTTTCTGCGTGCGGGAAAACAGTTCAAACAGCTTGTCCCCTTCATTCCAGCGGATATTTCTCTCCAGAGCGATTAAATCTTCGACAAACCGCTGAATCAGTTCCAGAATGGTTTCCTTGTTGTTCAGAAACACGTCGCGCCACATCGTCGGATCCGAACCGGCAATACGCGTAAAGTCGCGGAAACCCGAAGCCGAATATTTTATAATCTCCTGTTTTTCATAACCTTCCAAATCCGAAACCGTGCCGACGATGGAAAAAGCAATCAAATGCGGCAGATGCGAAACCGCCGCCATAACCTTGTCATGATGTTCCGGCGTCATCTTGTCCACTTTCATACTGGCTGCCGCCCAAAGTTCGGAAACTTTCGCCACCGCTTCTTCCGTCGAACGGAAAGACGGCGTCACGATATACCAGCGCCCTTCGAAAAGTGTATCAAAACCGTTGGCCGGACCTGACTTTTCCGTACCGGCCACCGGATGCCCGGGCACAACAACAACCTCGGCGTCTTCCGGCAGGTTTTTCTCTATTTCGCGAATGGAATATTTCTTAATCGAACCGACATCGGTAAGAATAGCGCCTTTTTTCAAATACGGAACAATCTGCCGGGTAATCTCGCCGTATGCGCCGACCGGCGTTGCATAAACAACCAAATCGGCGTTTTCGACGGCCTTCCCCAGGTCATCGCTGATTTCGTCGACAATACCCAGCTCCCCGGCTTCGGCCAGATACTCCGGATTTTTGTCATAGGCGCAGAGCTTTCCCGCCAGTCCTTTTTTCATGATTACCCGGGCCAGTGAAGAACCTATTAGCCCGATACCGATAATGGTTATTTTGTCAAAAAGCATCAGTTAACGTCCCAAATTCAATCAAGCAGGCCGGTAGAAAGATACCTTTCCGCCGCATCAGGCAGAATGACGACAATATTCTTGCCTTTCATTTCCTGCCGCTGGCCGATTTTTACCGCCGCCGCCAAAGCCGCTCCGGCCGAAACGCCGACGGCCAACCCTTCGCAGCGGGCTGTCGCCTTTGCCATATCGGCAGCTTCTTCATCTTTAATGTCGATAACTTCGTCAATCAGTTTCGGGTCGTAAAATTTCGGCACAAAACCGGCGCCGATACCCGGAATTTTATGAGGACCGGCTTTGCCGCCGTTTAAAACCGGACTTGCCGCCGGTTCCACCGCCGCCACATACAATTCGGGATTATAGGTTCTGAGCGCCGAAGCAATGCCGCTGACCGTTCCGGCCGTTCCGACAGCACTGACCAGACAATCGACGTCGCCGCCGGTATCTTCCAGAATTTCAATGCTGGTGCCAAACTTGTGCGCGTCCGGATTGGCCTCGTTTTCAAATTGTCTGAGCAAAAGCACGGCCGGATTTTTCTCCGCCAGAATTTCCGCTTTGTTTATTGAACCCATCATGCCGTCTTCCGCCGGCGTCAAAATAACCTCGGTACCAAAATGACGCATCAGTTTAATTCGTTCCTGCGACATGTTTTCCGGCATGATAATTACCAGTTTATATCCTCTGGCCGCGCAGACAGCCGCCAGTCCGATACCCGTATTTCCCGAAGTTGCTTCGACAAAAACCGTGTCTTCCCTGACCAAACCGGCCTCTTCGGCTTTTTCAATCATTTTCAGGGCAACTCTGTCCTTTACCGAAAAAACCGGATTGTAAAATTCACACTTGGCCAGAATATTGGCCTTGACCTTAAATTTTTTCGCCAGCCGCGACAAATTAACCAGCGGCGTCCGGCCGACCATTTCCGTAACCGAATTGTATATCTTTTGCATTTTGCCCTCTAATTTGTTCATAAACCCCAAAATATCCTTTTCTTAGCAACGGGTCTCAAGTAGTATAAGAATAATGACAATTTGTTAAAAATAAAGAAATGAAACTAAAAAAAACGCGGTTTTTTATCATTTTCAGCCTGCTTTTTTTATCCCTGCCCGCCCACGCGACCAGTTTGGATGAAATTTATCGTGACCTGGTGCGTTCAGACAACAGCGGCTATCTGCCGATGTTTGTCAAAAACCGCAATGCGCCCGACTTTCTTCTCGACGACGAAGCCGCCAAGCAGATTATGCCGCCCAAGGAAACCAAAACGATTGACATGAAAGCCGTCAACCTTGAAAGCGAACGCCTGAAACGCGAAGCGGCGCTCAAGGCTGCGCGTCTGAAATGGCAGAATACTTTGCTTGCCGTCAAAAACAATCATGTCACGCCGGTAGAGTTGGAAGAAATCCAAAAACATGTCAACAATAACGAACCGCAGGCCGTTGAGTTGTTTGCATGGATGTTTGCCCGCGGCATCGGGGTTCAGACAGACTTGATCAGGGCTTTTCACCTGTACCGGAAAGCTGCCGCCCTGAATGTTCCCAATGCCAATAACAATGCGGCGCAGGTATACAAAGCCATGACCCGCGAACAGCGCGAAAGTCTTAACGCCCTAAAAAACTAAACCTTGCACTTATCGGCAAAAAGCTTTTGAAAAGCAAGCCAGTGCGCATAGTTTATTTTGGTTTTGCCCTCGAAAATATCATTGATGTCAAGCCATGCGGCCAAACCGTTTTCCGGCGTTTTCCAGCGCTCTTTTCCGGTGTCAAAGCCATAAGACGACGCGTCATAAACGATAAAAGTCATGTCATATTTGCAAAATTCGCCGAACGGACGCGCATCGTCGGCAAAATAATTGACATTTTGCTCGTATTTCCGGAGGCCGCCGTCAAGCATAAACTCTATGCCGGTTTCCTCAAAAAGTTTGCGAAACAGGCAGCCGCGAAAATCTTCCCTCCGGCCGGCCGAACCGCCGGGAAATTCGGGAACCGAAACCTGCGGCGGATAGGTTACCAAAACCCTGTCGTCTTTTACCAAAATCGCAAAGTAGCCTTTCTGCTCAAACGGAATGACGTCGTCGGCATATTTTTCCTTTCCTCTGCGGTCATAAAAGACTTCAACCATTCTCGGCTTCCCTGATAAGCTCGTTGACAAATCCTTTCAGTCCGACCTGGCGCACCCTTTTCATTCTTTCGCCGGAAATGATTTTTTGCACTTTGGCAATCGTTTCCTCAAGATCGACATTGACAATCACATAGTCGAACTCGTCCCAATGGCTTATCTTGTCCATAATGATGCCCATGCGTTTGTTGATGACTTCCTGAGAATCCGTACCGCGCTTTTCCAGACGGCGGCGCAGTTCTTTGATGGACGGCGGCAGCAGATAAATCGAAACGACGTCCGAACCGGCTTTTTCGCGCATCTGACGGGCGCCGGCCCAGTCCATGTCAAACATCACGTCCTGGCCGATGTTGATAAAGCTGTCCACTTCCGACCGCAAAGTACCGTAACGGTCGCCGTACTGCGATTCGACATGCTCATAAAAAGCGTCCTGTGCCAGAAACTCGTCATATTGCTCATTGGTAACGTAGTAATAGTCAACGCCGTCCACTTCATTTTCACGCGGCTTACGGGTCGTTACCGAAACTGAAAACTTAATGTTGCTGTCACGTTTCAGTATTTCCTTGACAACGGCGCTTTTTCCGGTTCCGGAAGGCGCTTCGATAATAAACATCGCGCCGCGGCGGACTTTCTTCAAACGGTTGATAATTTCATCCATCGGTTTTACTCCATATTCTGTACCTGTTCACGAAACTGCTCGATAAGCGTCTTCAGCTCCATGCCCAGATTAGTTATTTCAATGTCACAGGATTTTGAACAGGTCGTATTGGCCTCGCGGTTCAGTTCCTGACACAAAAAGTCAAGCCGCCGGCCCACCGCCTCCCCTGAAGACAACAGCTGCCGCGCAGTTTTCACATGCGCTTTCAAACGGTCTATTTCCTCGCGTATGTCTGCCCGGGCCACATACAGGCAAATTTCCTGAACCAGCCTGTCTTCGGAAATTTGGCAGTCGGCATCCAACAGTTCCTTTATCTGTCCTTTCAGGCGCTCTTTAAGCTTTTGCGGCAGAATTTCAGCCACAATTTCAATTTTTTCGACTCTTACGGCAATCTTATCCAAAATATCGGTCAACGCTCTGGCTATTTTTTCGCCTTCGGCCCGTCTGTCCTGCAACAGTCGTTTGCAGGCATTGACAAAACCTTTCTTCAAGTCTTCAAGCAGCCTGCTTTCTTCGCCTTCGCTCAATTCGTCGTCGACCGTTTCCACAACGCCTTTTACCGCCAGAATTTCGCCCGGCGACGGTTTTTTCATTTGTTCGGGATATTTTTCATAAACGGCAACGGCTCTTTCTGCCAATTTGCTGAGCAGTTCTTCATTGATTTTCACGCCGGTTTCGCCGTCAAAGCCGGTTTCCAGATAAACGCTGAGACTGCCGCGGGAAAAATATTCGGCCGCTTTGTTTTTAACGAACATCGACAGGCTTTCCAGTCGGAAAGGCAATTTGGTTTTAACGTCCAAAGACTTGCCGTTGACGCTTTTCAGCTCAAAAAACCAATCGCAGCGCTTTTTTTCAAAAACGGTTGCACCGTCGGTTCTGGCAAAACCGGTCATACTCGAAACAGACAAAAGGCTCTCCTTTTTACCTAAAGTTAATAACCGCAGTATATATAATAAATACTTAATAATATTTTACCAATCGGGGGCAAAATGACAAAAAAGAAACCAAACGTTCTCATTACCGGCGCATCTTCGGGCATCGGCGAAGCTCTGGCCAGACACTACGCCATAACCGGCGCCGGAACCCTGTTTATTTCCGGCCGCAACCGTGAACGGCTCGAAACGGTTAAAACCGCCTGTGAAAGATACAACGTCAAGGTATATGCCGAAGTCATGGACGTAACCAACCGGCAAAATACGGCTGCCTGGATAAAGAAATGTGAAGAAATCGCACCGCTGAACATCGTTTACGCCAACGCCGGGGTTGCTACGCTTGAAGAAACGCCCGAAAACATATACAACACTTTCAATACAAATGTTTTCGGTGTCTTAAACACGCTGATTCCGACGGTCGAAATATTCAAAAATCGCCGTGACAAACACAAAACCCTTGTTATTACTTCTTCCATCGCCGGTTATCACGGCCTGCCCTCCTGCCCGTCTTACAGCGCCTCCAAAGCCTGTGTCAAAGCCTATGGCGAAGCACTGCGTTCTGAACTGCGGCAGTATGGCATTCAGGTCAGCGTCATCTGCCCGGGCTTTGTCAAATCGCGCATTACCGATCAAAACACCTGCCCGATGCCCTTTTTCATGTCGGCTGAAAAGGCAGCCAAAATCATTGCGGAAAGAGTGGAAGAAAACGTCGGACTGATAGCTTTTCCCTGGCCGATGCGTTTTGCCGCCTGGTTCATGTCGATACTGCCCAACTGTGTCAGCGATTTCGTTTATGCCCGTTTGCCGCACAAGGTCTGACAATGGCATACGACACGGCTGCAATTTGCTTTGTAATATTGGAAATTATTGTGGTTTCCGTACTGTTTTACCTGCGAAACAAATAAAAGTCAGGAAAGCCAGACGGCATTTTTAATCTTACTTTCCAAAAAAGCCTTGTGAGCTTCCAGCTCTTCGGCTGTTGCGACAAAAGGCCTCGGCTCGCGGTAAATCTTGTTTTCATGATTTTGAAAACTGACCGCCGCCTTGGTTTCCTTTTTGTCTTCCAAACCCATGGTCGGTTCCTCGCCGCCCATCAGCTCCAGGTAAACCTTGGCCAGCAGTTCCGCGTCGAGCAGAGCGCCGTGGTTGGTACGGCTGCTGTTGTCGACGCCAAATCTTTTACATAAAGCGTCCAGATTGTTTCTGGCTCCCGGAAACATGCTGCGGGCTATTTCCAGCGTATCAACCACCCTGTCCCACGCCAGCGTCGGTTTGCCAAGCTGCTTCAGTTCATAATTGACAAAGTTAATGTCGAATTGAGCGTTATGCGCAACCAAAACGCTGTCTTCGCCGATAAATTCCAGCCAGTCGTCAGCCACTTTGTCAAAAGTCGGAAAATCTTTCAGAAAATCATAAGACAGACCGTGAACCTTATACGCCTCTTCGGGAACTTCTTTCTCCGGGTTTATGTACTGATGGTATGTCTTGCCGGTCGGAATATGGTTTATCAGTTCTACCGCGCCGATTTCAACCAGCCGTTCGCCTTCTTCGGCATTAAAACCCGTCGTTTCCGTATCAAAAACAATTTCCCTTACCATATTAACATTCCAGTCCGTCTATAATGCTGATTAAATCCGTAAAGACCTGATTCTGCGGCCGCCCGGTATCAATAACCACATCAGCCAACGCAATCTTGTCACGGTTGCTCATCTGAATATCGTTGATTTTGTCAAAGTCCTCGCCGGTAATGCCGTCACGTTTCATTACCCGCATTTTCTGAGTTTCATAATCGACATTGGCAACAATAATGCAGTCACAGTAAATATCCCAGCCCATTTCAAACAGCAGGGCAACGTCCAGAAAATAAAGACCGTCGCCGCGGGCTTGCCGATGAATAACCTTTTTGAGATATTGGCGTAAAAAGGGATGAATCAGGCTTTCAAGTTCTTTCAGACGCGCATTATCGTTAAAAACAATATTGCGCAGCGCCCTTTTGTTAACTTTTTCGTCTTCGACGACTTGGGGAAAATGTTTTCCGATAACCCGGATAAAATCCTTCTTGAAATAAAGCCGGCGGACCCAGCCGTCTACGTCGTAAACGCAGTATCCCAGGCGCCTGACCATGGAAGCCAGCGTCGTTTTTCCGCAGCCTATGGAACCGGTAATAGCTACAAGTTTCATAAAAAAATCCTCAGATTCAAAACCTTGGCCAACTTATACACAAAACCGCGTCCAGCTGTGTATAAATAAGCCTTCTGAGATATTTATACAGATTAATCACCGCAAAGTAAAATCTAATATACAACTTTACTAACAGGTGGATAACTTTAGACACAGGCGTTGATAAAAACACTTATCAACAAAAACTGATTTTTGCGGTTTACAGAATCAGCCAAAATAAAATTAACGATTCGTTAACCATGCTTAATTTTCGTTAACAAGTTTATTAACATTCCTTTAACTTTTGGATATCCGTGTGTACAAAAAATAATCCACACAAGCCGCAGGGATATACAGATAACAACTAAACTTTTTAAAATTATTATGGGGAGGTTTGACTGTGCATAAAAATCCTGCAACATTCAATTGACTTTCGTGCATTTAAAGCTTATAAACTAATCAAGCGTTAGTTCTTAAGATAACGATGCAGAGGGGTTCTTCCCTCACTCTCATTACATATTCACGTCAAAAATATATTCAAGGTCACAATGCATTTAAAAGATTTAAAGCAAAAATCTCCCAAAGAGTTGCTAACTCAGGCGGAGGAACTGGGAATTGAAGACGCTTCTTCCATGCGTGTTCAGGATCTGATTTTCGCCATAATGAAAAAAGTCGCTTCCGACGACCAAACGATTTACGGCGAAGGAACCATAGAAGTTCTGCAGGACGGTTTCGGTTTTCTGCGCTCTGCCGAATCCAACTATCTGGCCAGTCCCGATGACATTTACGTTTCGCCTTCACAGGTCAAAAAATTCGGCCTGCGCACCGGTGATACCGTAGAGGGCGAAATCCGCGGCCCAAAAGACAACGAGCGTTATTTTGCCTTGACCAAAATTAATACGATTAACTTTGAAGATCCTGAAAAATCCAAGCTGCGTGTCAATTTTGACAACCTTACGCCGCTTTATCCGACCAAAAAACTCGATTTTGACATCATTTGCGGCGAAAAAGACTATACCACCCGCATTATTGATTTGATTGCGCCTCAGGGCAAGGGACAGCGCGGCCTGATTGTTGCGCCGCCGCGCACCGGTAAGACGGTCATGCTGCAAAACATTGCCCATGCTATCGCCACCAATCACCCTGAAGTTTATCTGATGGTGCTGCTGATTGACGAACGTCCGGAAGAAGTTACCGATATGAGTCGCTCGGTCAAGGGCGAAGTTATTTCCTCAACTTTTGACGAACCGGCCGCCCGTCACGTCCAAGTGGCTGAAATGGTTATCGAAAAAGCCAAACGTCTGGTTGAAACAAAAAAAGACGTTGTCATTCTGCTTGATTCCATAACCCGTCTTGGCCGCGCGTATAACACGGTTATTCCTTCGTCCGGAAAAGTTCTTACCGGCGGTGTCGACGCCAATGCGTTGCAGCGTCCTAAACGTCTGCTCGGCGCCGCGCGCAACGTTGAGGAAGGCGGTTCGCTGACCATCATTGCCACGGCGCTTATTGATACGGGTTCGCGCATGGACGAGGTTATTTTTGAAGAGTTCAAGGGTACCGGCAACTCCGAAATCATTTTAGACCGTAAACTGACAGACAAACGTTTGTTCCCGACCATTGATATTACCCGTTCCGGCACGCGTAAGGAAGAGCTGCTGGTTGATAAGGCTACGCTTTCCAAAATGTGGGTTCTGCGCCGTGTTCTGATGCAGATGGGAATGACCGACGGCATGGAATTCCTGCTTGATAAGCTGCGTTTGTCCAAAGACAATCAGGACTTTTTCAATACCATGAACTCCTGATCGCTTATGGCTTTTTCAAATCCCTCCGGCAAGGAGGGATTTTTTTTGTCTTAAAAAAACACACAAAGGATATTGACAAAATTTCCGATACGTTTGTATAATAGCCGCGGTTTTAATGAAAAGCATAAGGCGAAAAATGTCGTTTTTTGGCAAGACATACAGTTTTTATTCGCTTTCCGGCGCTTTCCGCCCGGAAGCTTTCGCCGTTATTTCCGCAAAATCCCTGCTAATCAGCATTTTGCTTTTGTTGATTATGAACCTCTGAGCACTTTCGTCAGTTGAATAAAGCTTGGGTGCTTGGAGGATGAAAATCAACAGGCTTTAACCGGTTATGGATTAATTTTTACAGGATTTTGCAAACATGAACACAAACAGCCGATTCAAAAATAAAAGTTCTCCCTTTTCGAAGGTTCTGCAGCTTAGGAACCTCTGATTGCTTTTGGTAATTCGGCAGTCAGAGGATCAGCGCAAAATTACAGCAGGTTAACCTTTAATTCAGAAGAAAGAGAACAAAATGAGCAAATACAGCCAGGCGGTCATCGCCAAAAAACCCGAATTTTCCTATCTTGACACCGACGCCCCGTTACGGGAAACCTACGGTGACGGCACCGTTAATCCTTATAATCCGGAGGTGTTTCCCTATGCCGAAAGTTTCATGCGCACTGTTTTAAAACGCGTTAACGACACCTATGCCGCCGTTGTCGAAGACGAACATCGCCAGACACTCTGCCGCGAACTTTATCGGCAGCTGAAACATGATTTCCGCTTTGATTTTTCCGACCACCTCGGACCGATGCGTCAGCGCGACAAACGTGGTGCCGGAGCTGCCGTTGAAGAAAACGACTATAATATGTTTCATTCCTGCTACAAGTTTGTCAATCAGGCTGCGCGGGCACGCAGCTTTGGCGAGAAGTTTAATTTGTCGCTGATGTCCGGCCGTGTCAATACCGACAACCAGACCGGTCCCGAAATATGCGATCCTTTTGTTTTTGGCCCGCCGCTTTATCTCTACAGTAAAATTTATACGAAAGTTGTCGCCATGACCCTGCCCGGTTTTGATACGCCGGAAAAAATTGCAGCATTAAAAGCGCATGAAAAAGAGATGAAGAAAGACATGTTTGAAAAGAAGGCTCTGGCGGCCAAGGCTCTCAAAGCCCGTTGGCATCATCTGATAAATAAGGAGTTTATGCCGCAGGGTATGGAATTTAAAGATTTGAGCATGAATACCGTCAAGGCTCTTTCCGAACTTCACAAAGACGTTTTGACAGAATTCTCTGCACAGGTTGAACAACAGTTTCAAAACGATGTGCGTATGCTGAAAAAAGTGATGAAACTGTTAGACAGACAAATGACTTATCATAAAGCCAAAGGCACGCCGGAGAATGATTTGGCCGCGTTGCAGCTGGCTTCGGTTCATGCCATGCAGGCTAATGATCTGCTCAAAGACAGTTCGGTTGTCCAGGTCAGCATTGAAGCCGAAAAACCGATATTTGCCTTTATGGCCGATGTTCTGGACAATCCGCAGTCGCTTACCGCGCAGATTTTTGACAATCCGCAGACCCGGGCGGTTTTTGAAACTGAAATGAAAAAAATCCATACCACCAAATCCGGCGGCGAATATACGCATTTGCTTGACCGTATGGTGCCTGCCGGTTCCGGAAAAATGCCGGCTTATGCCCGTATGCTCGGCGACGAATATGACAAGGATATGAGCCGCGGCCAGATTGCCGAAGCTCTCCGCAGCGGTGAAGCCATGCCTAAGGTTTCGTTTATGCTGGCCGTCGTTTTGCTGGAAACCGGCGCCAAAATCGAAGGTGGCAGTTCGCAGATTGTTTATGCCCGCAAAATTAAGGAAGCTTTGGGCAAAGTCTTTGATGAAGCCGGGCGTCAGCCGGGTTTTGACCGGGAAGACATTGCCGCCCGCCGCACCGTCGTCGAAAAATTCGATTATCGCACGGCACAGGCGCAAATTTGGGGTGTCAGGGAAAATGGCAACGTATTGGGCTATCGCGATTTAGTCGACGGCAGCGTTAAGATCAATGACAAACTGCTTGATTCCGTAGCTTCGGTTTCTTCGCGTGCCGCTTTTGACGCCGCTTCTGTCCATCGCTTTTATTCCTTTGTTACCGGCGAACCGATGAGCGAAACAGAAACCGCCGCGCAGAAGGAAAGAGTTAAGGGAAACCTGCTTCGTTTTGCCGACAATGGCGACTTCAACCGCATTTTGGCTCCCGGCAGCGCTTTTTACAAAAGACTTGCCAACATCATCCGTAATGATGAAAATGTTACTGGCAGACAAGTTCAACATACTTATATGTCAAACAAAATGCAAACAGCCGCAGGATTCTGACAATGCAACGCAAAATCGGAGTAATTTCCCCTTCTCTGCCCTTAAAGTCGGAGGAAGAGGTAGAAACAGCCGTCAAACGCTTGGAAAATTATGGAGTCAGCGTAGAGTTTTTTACGACAAATGACAAATTACAAGACTTTATGCAAGCTCAAGTGAATGAGGCAGAAATCGTTATAGCCTCTCGCGGCGGCTTTAACGCTGTAGAACTTTTGCCAAAGCTTGACTTTTCTAAAATAACCAAGCCTCTCTGCGGCTATTCGGACATTACTGTTTTGTTGAATGCTTTGCTGGCTCAAACGGGAAAGGTTCAATATCTGGGACCGAATCTTAAAGCTCTAAATGGTGATATAGATAATTATAGCCTCAAAAATTTTCTCTCCGTGGCAATAGAGCACGAAGAAGCCAAATATTATCCGGCAAAAGCATATATGGATACCCATGTTTCCAAAACGCAAACTTTTGCCAATCAAGGAATAACAATCATCAATGAAGGAAAAGCCAGGGGACATTTGGTCGGAGGAAATTTGTGCAGTCAGATAATGCTTGCCGGAACAAAATATTATCCGGTTTTTGATGATATGATAGTCATTGCCGAAGAAGATGATTTATGCGGCGCAGAAACTTTTAATATGTTTATGCGTAATCTCTGGGCATTGTTTAATTATGATTTTGCCAAAAATATCAGAGGGTTAATCATCGGCAGATTTATGCAAAACAGCTTTGTGGATATGGAAGAATTAAAGCAAAAATTACAATCTTTTGAAGCTTTGCGTGATATTCCTGTCATTGCGGATTTCGATACAGGACATACTCTGCCGCAAATGACACTGCCTTTGGGTAAAGAAGCAATCTTAAACACATCGTCAGATTCTGTTTTAAGTTTTTAAAAAAAACAAGTGCCGAATTATAAAAAATTCGGCACTTTTAGTTAATAATTCTTAATTTCCAGTCTTTTTATTTCGGGAAAAGAATTATATGTCGTAACACCCGTCAAAACCTTAATTTGCGTTTTGTCATTAATATCGCGTATTTGCGGATATTCCTGCGGATTCACAGCAATTGTCTTATCCGGCAGCTTTACGATGTAGAAAGTGTTACCTTTGATAATTTCCCTGTCCCAACTGATAACGCGAACATATTCGGCTCTTTCGAAAAGTTCGTCGTTTCTGCGGTTTTCTTCTCTTATTACATAAGCGAACAGACAAGCACAGTTAATAAGCAATGACAAAAACATACCGTTGCACTTTGTCATTCCGTCCGTAGATATATCATAACTTTTTTCAGTATCTGTCAGCCCCATCAAGTAGGAAAGATAAGAAATCCAGCTGTAAAGGATTATATTGACAATCAAAGCTGCGGTAAAGCCTATTATCTGATAAGGAATAAAATGCAAAATCAGAGCATATAATCCGAAATTCAGCGCTGACCAGCCGTATCGGATCCAGCCGCTTTCTATTTCAACAGTTGCAAAGCGCAGCCTGATAAACATCAGAGCCGATATTATCATACCGGTCGAACTGAAGAAATCGTCCAATGGACGAACCAGCCAAACAATGCCAATACAAAGCAATGTAGCCAGGCCGCAAAAGATGTATTGTCCGTCTTTTTTCCATAAGGCAGCCGTTTTTACCGCCGCCTTTTTTACAGTTTTCAAGACCTTCATAATAATAATAAATTTATGGGTTATACTTTTTAATTATTGCAACATTCAGATTGTCGGCCTCGTCGCATTTACCTGTTTCGCAGCATTTTATCCGTATCGTATCTCCTTTTTTTGTCAGCAGCATTTCCTCATCGTATGTCCGAGTGCGGACGATATGATTGTCTTTGCTGACAAAAAGAAAAAACGTGTCACCGTTTCTGACATAAGGAATAATCGTGTCGACGACAAAAGTATGCACGCCTTTTTCAAAAAAGCGGTATGTTCCTTCCGGTCCGGCGTTTTCTGCTGCTTTTTGCGTTTCCGCTTCTTTTAAGATTGTTTGTTTTTTGTTAAATTCGCTGACGTAGTTTATAAACAGTATCAAAGCTGAAGTTATAAGCACGAGCAGAGGAACCCTTGCGGAGCGGTCCAATATTTTTTTGCCTTCGGCTTTTTTGTTTTTTACCCATCTCCAACCGTTTTTACTCCACATAATCTCGCCGAGCGGAAAACGAAAAAGCGAAAACAGAACGCCGGCGGCAACAACAACCGCATATGTAATCCAAAGGTCAGATGAACTGAAAGTAAGCACAACCAGACAGAAAACCGCAAAATAAAGTGCGTTTCCGGTATAGGTATCGCTTCTGAAACTTAAACTGCAGTATTCCGTATAGAAACTGCCGATTAAAAAGACGATGCCGAGAATAATGCTTTGCCACAGATAAGAGCTGCTGACATTCAGCGTAAATACAACGGACGCTGTTATCAGGACAACATTGGCAATAATTTTCAGTGCGTAGCCAAAATCTGATTTTGACCAGTCGCGGAATAAGTTTTTGCGCATAAACTAAACATTTTAATTTGTTGATATAATAAATACTTGCTTATGCGTAACTTTCCATAATTTTGGCTATTTGTCAATGTTTGATAGATATTCGCGCAATTGTTTCATGGTCGAAAAAATTAATTTGACGCCGAGTTTTTCAACTTTGGAGCGATATTCGCCGGTATTGTTCATTTCGCTGCCGATAAAGGCAATCGGTGTCATGCCGGCGGCAATGGCGGCTTTGAGCCCGGGCAGAGAATCTTCAATTACCAGGCATTCGGCGGGAGCTGCATTCATTTGTCCGGCCGCAAACAGAAACAAATCTGGCTCGGGTTTGCCGCATTCGACCTGCTCGGCCGTAAAAATGTGGCTGTCCGGAAAATATTTTTTAAAATCCATGGCTTTCAGTTTGGCTTCGGTTTTGGACAGCAGTCCGCCGGTTGCCAGACAATAGGGAATTTGGGTTTCCTTCAGGATTTCTTCTACGCCTGGCGTTGCGGTCAGGTTGTGTTCAATTTCGATTTTTTCGCGTCTTTTGACTTCTTCCCAAAAATCATTGTCTAGTTCAATGCCGATTTCTTTCAGATTGGCAATTTTGGTTTTTACCGCCAGTCCGCCGAGAATTTTGTCGGCTGTTTCGAAGTCCCAGCCGAGAGCGAATTTTTCGTTTATTAAATCCTGCCAGATTTTAATCCAGAGTTTTTCGCTGTCAGATAAAACGCCGTCGTAATCCCAGATAATAAGTTTTGTTTTTATCATATTTCGCCCTTAAGTTTAAAATTTTTGAGTCTTTTTAAGGCTCGTACAGAAGATTCTCAATCACTTTACAATAGATTTGTTAAGAGCGGGTAAAAAACCTCTCCAGAGTCAAAAAAAGCGGCTTTTTTTTAATCTTGCTAAAATTTGCGTTTCGGATAATACTAAGCGCAAAGACTTTAAGGAGTATTCATGGATAATCAGACAATCTATGCGCTTTCGACCGTCTATGGAAAATCAGGCGTTGCCGTCATTCGTATTTCCGGAAAGGATGCGCTTGCTGCCGTTTCCTGGTTGACGCCGCTTGATGTATCAGGTTTGAAACCGCGCTATGCCTATTTTACGAACATTTATGACAGTGTTTCCCGTGAAACATTGGATAAATGTCTGTTGCTTTATTTTAAGGCGCCGGCTTCATTTACCGGCGAAGATATCGTCGAATTTCAGATTCACGGCTCCCGGGCAGTCATTGCCTCGCTTATGGAAAATCTCGGTCGTCTGAAAAATTTTCGTCTTGCCGAACCGGGTGAATTTTCCCGCCGTGCCTTTTACAACGGCAAAATGGATTTGACAGAGGCCGAAGGACTGGCCGACTTGATTGATTCAGAAACTTCCGAACAGCAGAAATATGCCATGCGGCAAATGGAAGGTGGGCTGAAAAATCTGTATGACGGCTGGCGTGAAGAACTGATAAAAATTTTGGCATATCTGGAAGCCTATATTGATTTTCCTGATGAAGACATTCCTCAAGAACTTGTCGATAAGCTTTTGAACGATGTATTTAAACTTCAAACAGCCATTGATTTGCATTTGAAAGGAGATTCTGTCGGCGAGAGGTTACGCGAAGGTTTTCGGGTTGTCATCGTCGGGCCGCCAAATGCCGGTAAGTCCAGTCTGTTAAACGCCGTGGTCAATCGTGATGCTGCGATTGTTTCCGCTGTTGCAGGCACGACGCGTGATGCTGTTGACGTTCATCTGGACATTAAAGGCTATCCGGTCATGTTTACCGATACCGCCGGCATTCGCGAAGTAGAAGAGGAAATTGAAAAACAGGGCATCGAAATCGCTTTTCGCAAAATTGCCGACGCCGATTTGGTGTTGTGTTTGTTTGATGCCTCAAAAGACTCCGTTCAAATCTTTGATAATATTAAAAATTCTTTTAAAAACAAAGCAATATTTGTTGCCAACAAATCTGATAATTTAACTTTTGAACAATGTTCAGAACTAAAAAAACAGGGTTGTGTCGTCATATCGGCCAAACAAAAAGAAGGTATTGCCGCATTAATGGATGTAATTTGTCAGCAAATTCGCGGCCGTTTCACTTCTAATTCGGGTTTGCTTATTTCCCGGCGCCGTTATCGTGAAGCTTTGGAAGAAACTTCCGAAAATTTGCGTCGTTTCGGTTTCGACAAGGAAATCGAATTGGCTGCCGAAGATATCCGTTTGGCTGCCAGAGCGTTGGGCCGGATAACCGGCCGCATTGAGGTTGATGATATTCTGAATAAAATATTTGGCAGTTTTTGTATCGGAAAATAATTTTATCCCGATTATCCTTGAATTTTGCGTTTGTTTCGCTATTATGTGCATTGAAAAAAACATATAATTAATATTAGCGATTATGAACAAACGTGAAAAAATGCCTTTTTACGAGGCTGTTAAATTAAATTGCCCGAATGAACTGAGTTGCCGGATTGAAAAGCTGCTGGGAGACTGTCTGCCGGAAAATTTTTCGCCCGAAAGCGGAAAAATAGCCGAAGCTGTTTCGTCAATTGTCCGTTATGCTTCCAGCAACACCGAAACGGAATTAAAATCCCGTGTCCTTTTTACTGAAGCCAGAAATTTGGTTTCTCAGTATGTTAATGAATATTCTGGTCTGATTAAAAGTAAAAGACTTCGCATTGTCGAACGTTTGGCTGTTATTCAGCTGGTTCAGTCAATCTGGGCGTTTCCGCCGTTGGCAGAAAATTGCGATTTGGATGCTTTTCTTTCCTTATGCGAAAAGCATCGTAACAAAATTTTTTAACTAAAAATATATCTTATGGAAAATTATTCGGATGGCTTGGAATTTTTAATCAAGAGCCGTATTTGCATTGCAGAGGAGTTTGAGCTTAAAAACGTCAACAGTGATTTGCGCCGGGCTTTTAAAAAACTGGTTGATGCTGCTGAAGAAAAACAGATTGGCTATTACCGCCGGTCCGACGAACTTGAAAGTGAAATCGATGAACTGACTGATTTGCTTAATCTGTGGATTGGCAATCTGGAGAGAAGACGTGTGGCACCTTATTTTCTTTATCTCGCTTATCGGGATATTTTGTCGATTTGCATTCTCTGTCCTTATATTCTGTCCCGTGAAAAAATTTACAACGTTTTCCGACGGGGACTGAAAGAACAGCTTTATTAAATTTAAATCCGGTTTAACCCTTGGGTTAAGCCGGATATTGCTTTAAATGAGGGCGTTTATTAACGCCTTACTAACATTTTGATGATAAAGTAAAACAAATAAGTTTAATAAGGCAATTTTGATGAGTGACGGTTCTTTTTTTGATGTAATAGTCGTCGGCGGCGGTCATGCCGGTTGCGAAGCCTGTGCGGCTGCGGCGCGTATGGGAGCGTCGACGGCACTGATTACACACCGTTTAAATACGATTGGTGCCATGTCCTGCAATCCGGCCATCGGCGGTTTGGGCAAAGGACATTTGGTTCGTGAAATTGACGCGCTTGACGGACTGATGGGACGAGTCATCGACAAATCCGGCATACAGTTTCGGATGTTGAATGCCTCAAAAGGTCCGGCGGTTCGGGGGCCTCGAGCTCAGGCTGACCGCGATTTATATAAAAAATATATGCTCGACGCATTGCAAAATCAGGATAATCTGACACTCATTGAAGCGGCCGTTGAAGGATTGTTGACGGATAGCGGCAGAGTAAACGGCGTGACGCTTGCGGACGGAACCGAATTGCGAGCCGCAGCCGTCGTTCTTACGACTGGAACTTTTCTGAACGGCGTAATGTTTGTCGGCCATGAAGCTACGCCGGGCGGCCGTGTCGGAGATGCGGCCTGTATTGGAATAACACCGTATTTAAAGTCTCTCGGGCTTAAGGTTGGTCGTTTGAAAACAGGTACCCCTGCCCGTCTGAACGGCAAAACCATTGATTGGGACATTCTTGAAACACAGGACGGCGATGAAAATCCGGAACCTTTTTCTTATCTGACCGATAAAATTACCAATCCGCAGATACAATGTCATATAACTCACACCAACGAAGAAACGCATAAAATTATTCGCGACAATTTTTCAAAATGCGCCTTGTTTTCTGGTTTGATTACCGGTGTTGGGCCGCGCTATTGTCCGAGCATTGAAGACAAGCTTGTCAAATTTGCCGACCGTACCAGCCACCAGATTTTTCTTGAGCCTGAAGGATTAAACACCGATGTTGTTTATCCGAACGGCATTTCGACGTCTCTGCCTGCGGATGTGCAGGATAAGTTTATCCATACCATGAAAGGTTTGGAACATGTCGAAATACTGCGTTTTGCCTATGCCATTGAATACGACTATGTTGACCCTCAGGAACTGAATCATTCTTTGGCCGTTAAAAAGGTGCCGGGATTGTTTCTGGCCGGACAAATTAACGGCACGACCGGCTATGAAGAAGCGGCGGCGCAGGGTTTGCTTGCCGGCGTCAATGCCGCTTTGCTGGCAGAAGGCAAAGGACGCGAATTTGTTATCGACCGCAGTATGGCTTATCTCGGCGTGATGGTTGACGATTTGATAACCAAAGGCGTGGACGAGCCTTATCGGATGTTTACCTCCCGATCAGAATACCGTTTGTTTCTGCGTGCGGACAATGCGGATGCTCGCTTAACGGAACTTGGTCATCAGATAGGATGTGTCGGCGAAAAAAGATACGGTGTATTTAAAGCCAAATTTGCACAAATAAATCATTATCGCCAGCTTGCCGAACAATTGGACATTACGCCGAACGAACTTGAAAAATTTGGTGTTCGTACCAAAAAAGACGGCACTCGGCGAACGGCGTTCAATGTTATGTCGTATGACGGTGTTTCACGTGAAACAATTATAAGAATTTTTCCCGAATTGAATGACATTCCGGCCGATGTATATGAACAGATTGAAATTGAAGCGCGTTACGCCGGTTATATTAAACGTCAGTTGGCGGATATTGAAGTTTTCAAAAAAGACGAAAAACTTAGACTTCGCGATGATATTGATTATTCTAAAATCGGGGGCTTGTCACGCGAAATGGTGGCCAAACTGAGCAAAGTCAAACCGGCGACAGTCGGAGAGGCTTCGCGAATTCCCGGTGTTACGCCCGCAGCCATAACGGCCGTTTTAGGTTATGTTAAGAGGTGACCGATGACTTGTCCGAGCATAAAACAGGCTTTAGACTTATTTGATGAGGGTTTGGCGGCAATGCGCAAAGAACAGCAGCGTTTTGCCTTCTATTATGAAAAGTCTTTTCGCAGCCATTGTTGTCTGGTTGCCTGCTGTGCCGAAATGATAGCTTCGCGTATAGACAGCATTGACGGGCAGAAGGCTTACATCCTTGGCCTTCTTCATGATTACGGCAAGATGGTGCGTGATGCGGACAATAAGGAATATTTTCACGGTTTGACCGGATATTACGAGATGAACCGGCTTGGTTTTGACGATGTCGCCAGAGTCTGTCTTACGCATACTTTTCCCGATAAAGACTTCAAATACACGGAATACAGCTATCCGGAAATGCGCAAAACCAAAAAGCTTTTGGCTCAGATTGACTATGATGATTATGACCGTCTCATTCAGCTTTGCGACCTTTTGGTCGTCGGTATGGGATTTTCCAAAATAAAAGATCGGATGATTTTCGTCAAAGACAAATACCGTGTGCCGACGATGGTTATCAAGCGTCGCTATCGTCAGGCTTTGCGTCTTAAAAACTATTTTGATCGCCGCTGCGGCTGTGACATTTATCGTCTGCTTGGAGTCAATTAATGTTTCTGCCTTCTTGTCCGGAATTTGAAACTGCAAATTTTCAAGGAATTAACCGCAATGAATAATAATGTTCCTTCCATGAAACAAGCCGTCAATCTTTGGCTGGACGGTATCAAATATCGTCAGGAACATTTTGGTTTTCCGATAAAGGACGAATATATTTTTCATACCCAGGGAATCGCTTTTGCGTCAAGACAGATAGCTTCACGCATGTCCGGCATGAATCCGGAGACAGCTTATATTTGCGGTTTGCTTCATGATTACGGCAAAAAATATAATGAACGCGAAATCGGCCGTTTCCATGGTTTGGTCGGTTTTCAGGAACTGAATGCCATGGGATTTGGTTTGCCTGCCCGTATTTGTCTTACGCATACTTTTGCCGATAAAAACATAAATTTTTGTGATTTTCCCTCTTATCCGAAAAAAGATTTAGACACATGTCAATCTTTGTTGTCTGCTCTGGAATATGACGATTACGATCGACTTATTCAATTTACGGACAGGCTTTTTGAGGGGTTTACGATGATACCTTTTGCCGAGCGCGCTCAGGCTATCGGTCAGCGATATCATTTGACGGATGCGATTGTCGACAAATTGATAAAGGATGGTCAGGTTCTGAAAAATTATCTGGATCGCCGCTGCGGCGAAGATGTTTATAAAATCATAGGTCTAGCATAATGCAGAAGTTTTCTTATCATACTCATACAAACAGTTTCGGCGTTTATGACGGTCACAATTCTGCGACAGAAATGATTGCTGCTGCAGAAGCTGCCGGCTATACGGAACTTGGAATTTCCAATCATTTAATTTGTAAAAAGGGCATCAGTCGATTTTCACCACAATTCTTTGATGACTTTAAACAAGCCGAAACGGTGTATTTAAAAACTATAGATGAGATAAGGACAGCAGCCCAAAAATATAAAATTAAAGTTTATGTCGGTTTTGAAGTTGATTATTTTAAATCTGCCGATTGGCGCCGCGGTTTTGAAAAGCTTCGCAAGCGTTTGGATGTTGATTATCTTATAGGTTCAACGCATTGCTTATTAAATGATGATACCGAATGGGTTCAAAATATTTATGAAATGGCTCGCAAACCTGTTTATGTTGATGATGAAACCAAACGAGAAGGTATCAGAAACTATTGGCTTAATGTCGTCGAATCGATAAAAAGCGGCTATTTTGATTTTATTGCCCATCTTGATGTAATTAAAATTTTTGGCATGGGGTTGGAACCCGAATGGGACGAATATAAGTGGCGGGTAATTGAAACCTTATCAGAAACCAAACAGCCCTATGAACTCAATACCAGCGGTTGGAATAAGGCTGGCGAACAACACCCGCATACCTGGATGCTTGCAGAATTGTCAAAACGTAATGTTCCGGTCGTTATCAGTGACGACGCTCATTCGACGGCAATGCTTGCGCAGCATTTTGACCGGGCTGAAAAACTTTTGACTGAACTTAACTATACGAATCGTTGGCGCTTGAATAAATAAGTTTTACACAAAACCATAAAATTAAGATTCAAGAAACGCTGTCTAACTCTTTGTTTTAAGAGTCGTTTTCAAATATATATTTTTTATGTTTATAACTGCCGAAATGGGGTTTTAAATTTATTTAAAAAATTATATAAATAATTTATCGGAAAGAAATGCTGGGATTCTTGGAACAATGATTTTAGGAGATAAAGAACTTTTGGAAAAGGAAGTTTCAACAGTCTTTCAACAGGCAGGAGCCAGCCATGTGCTGGTAATCAGTGGAATGCATATTTCCTGCATTGGACTGTTCTGTTATGGACTTCTTAGAAAAAAAGGAAATTCTCTTTGTGCCTGTACGGCAGCAGTTGTATTTTTGTTCTGTTATGTGAAAATGACCGGGATGGGAATATCTGCTATCCGGGCATGGATTATGTTTGCACTTCTTATGGCAGCCAAGCTGTCCGGGCGAAGCTATGATAGCAGAACCGCTCTTTCTGTGGCAGTGCTGGTGCTTTTATGGAAAAACCCGTATCTGGTTGAAAATGCAGGACTCCAGTTTTCGGTAGCTGCAATTCTTGGTGTGGTAGTAGTGGCAAAATGTATTGGACAGTTGTTTCCGAGGGAGCAAAAAGAGCAAACACAGGAACGGAAAACAGGCGATAAGGCGGCAAATAAAATACGGGAAAAATGGAAACGGCAAATCCGGCAGAACTTTTTAGTTTCGCTTTCCGTTCAACTTACAACACTTCCACTGGTGGCATACTATTATTATGAAGTGCCGGTTTATGCTTTGATTCTGAATCTGTTGATAGTTTCCTTGTTAAGTGCAGTTTTAATAAACGGGATAGTTGCAACATTGCTCATGTGTATGGGAAAAATTGTTGTAGGAAGGCTGTTTGCGGGACCGGTAATCATGATGTTGGAATTATTGCTGGACGGAATTTATGTGGGAGTCAGCTGGTGCAGCCGGCTCCCGGGAGCTACGAAGATAGTAGGACAGTGGCCGATACAGCGCATTATATTCTATTATCTGATGCTTGCAGCCACCTGCTTGCTGATAAAAAAACGGACAAAGAAAAGCGGAAACAGAGATGGGAATAGAAATACAAATATACTCCTTAGAAAGTTTCCGATTGTTTTGATTGGAAGCGTGGTGTTACTTCTGGTTCTTCGTCCGGTAAAGAGTAATCATCTTATGGCAGTTCTTGATGTGGGGCAGGGAGATGGCATCTATGTACGACTGGGGGAAGATACCAATCTTTTTCTGGATGGCGGAAGCACTGATGTGTCTAAGGTGGGAACGTATCGGATTTTGCCGTTTCTAAAAAGCAATGGAATCACGAAGATAGATTATTGGTTTATAAGCCATTATGACGAAGACCATGTGAACGGATTGTTAGAAGTTCTTGAGACGGAGTATTCTGTTGAAAATATTATATTGCCTGGAAAACAGCCGGATGTAAAGAATTATCAGAGCATATGTGCACTGGCAGAGCGGAGAAGCATTCCTATCTTATATATGAAAGAAGGAGATTGCATAAGAAGTGGCGAGGATACCATAAGCTGCCTCCTTCCGGACGGAGAGTATCAGGCAGAGGATGAGAATGGAAAATCCATGATATTGCTCTATCAGACGAAATATATTTCCGGGATATTTACCGGAGATGCCGGAGAAGCAGAAGAAAATTGGCTCTTAGAAAAGCAGCGGTTGTGGAAAGTAGATTTTCTTAAAGTAGGACATCATGGCTCAAAGTATTCCACGACAGAAAAGTTTTTAAAAGCACTTTCGCCGGAACTGGCATTGATTTCCTGTGGGGAAAACAACCGATATGGACACCCTCATCAGGAGACTATAAATCGATTAAAAGAAGCTTCGGCAGAAATTTTTGATACGATGGAAGGCGGTCAGATTTCGCTGGAAGAGGAAAAAGGAAGGATCACAATTCACAGTTTTCGGTAAGTATACTTTGATAAAGAAGTAAAAATATAGTATAATATCCTTTATGAAAACAATAGATAATGACATTAAAATGGGACAATTAAAAAACGTATATCTTTTATATGGAACGGAAGACTATCTGAAACGGCAGTATCGTGATAAGCTAAAACATGCACTGGTAGAGCCGGATGATACGATGAATTTTTCGGCATATGAGGGAAAGGATATTAATCCAAAGGAACTGATTGATTTATCGGAGACACTGCCATTCTTTAAAGAAAAGCGTATGATTCTGGTGGAAAACAGTGGCTTCTTTAAAAACAGCTGTGATGACCTGGCAGAATATATGAGCCAGGTGCCGGAATCCACCTGCTTTGTTTTTGTGGAAGAAGAAGTGGATAAGCGTTCCAAATTATTTAAAGCGGCATCCAGGGCTGGAAGTGCCGTAGAATTTGAGACCCCGAAGGAAGATATGCTGATCCGCTGGATACTGGGCAGAATCCAGCGGGAAGGGAAGAAAATTACCCAGTCCGTGATGCAGCTTTTCCTGTCAAAGACCGGTTCCGATATGGAAAATATTGATAAGGAATTAGAAAAGCTTATCTGTTATACATTGGATAAGACAGAGATTTCTGCGGCAGATGTAGAGGCAATCTGTACCGGACAGACGGAAAATAAAATCTTTGAAATGATTGATGCCATCTCTGCCAAGAATCAGAAGAAGGCTTTGGACTTATATTACGATTTACTGGCATTAAAGGAAGCACCCATGCGGATTTTATTCCTGATTGCAAGACAGTTCCAGAATCTGCTTTTGATAAAAAGCATGTCAGCAAAAGGATATCCTGCTGTCAGTATTGCAAAGACTGCAGGGATGCCAAGCTTTGCAGTGCAGAAGAACCTTCGGCAGGCAGGAGCTTTTAAAATAAATCAGTTAAAGGAAGCAATTGAAGACTGCGGACAGGCAGAAGAGGATGTCAAGACGGGAAGAATGGCAGACCAGTTAGCCGTAGAACTTCTGATTGTAAAATACAGTGCATAAAAAAAGAACGTTTCGAATGACGGTACGAAACGTTCTTTTTTATAATCGTTTATAATCTATGCTCTTCCGGCAATTATGCCATTTTGTTCACAGCTTTGTTTAAGCGTGAAATCTTTCTGGAAGAAGTGTTCTTGTGATAAACACCCTTAGTAGCAGCTTTGTTGATTTCAGATGTTGCAGCAACTAATGCAGCAGCAGCAGCCTCTTTATCGTTTGCAGCGATTGCAGCGTCTACTTTCTTAATAGATGTTTTAACTTTTGATCTAATAGCTTTGTTTCTATCAGCTTTGGTCTGATTTACAAGAATTCTTTTCTTAGCAGATTTAATGTTAGCCAACCTGTACACCTCCAATATGATTGTTTTATTGTTTTTGGTTGTTTCATTAAAGCCGGACACGGACGTTCTAATGTAAACATACCATGTTAGTTTATCCCACATATTTGCATCTGTCAATACATATTTGGAGAAAAAATGTAAAAAATAATAAAGAAAATTTATTTGGAAAAATTGTTTACAGGAAGTGAAGCTATGTTTCAGATAAGAACAGACCTCGCATTAGAGACGAGAGAAAAATTTGATGAAGATCATATTGAAGTAAAGGGAGTACGGGTGGATGAGGAGAGAATTTCACCGGAAATCATGATTACAAGAGTATTCATTGACACAGAAAACGGAGCAAAGGCAATGAAAAAACCGAAGGGAACCTATATTACCATTGAGGCTTCGGACATGATGGAAGAAGATGAGGATTATCACAGAGAAGTGTCCGGGCAGCTGGCAAAAGTGATTGAAACCATGTTGCCGGGGAAAAAAGAAGAACTCAAGATATTGGTAGTGGGTCTTGGTAACCGGGAAGTGACACCGGATGCATTAGGACCTTATGTAGTAGATAATATGATGATTACCAGGCACATTATCAAGGAATATGGACAATATGCCTTTGGAAATAAGGCAACGAGCCAGATAAGCGGAATTGTGCCGGGCGTAATGGCACAGACCGGTATGGAATCAGGAGAGATTGTCCGTGGAGTCATTGAAGAGACGAAACCGGATATTGTAATTGTGGTGGATGCACTGGCAGCCCGCAGCGTGAAGCGTCTGAACCGTACCATCCAGATTACGGATACCGGAATTAATCCCGGTTCCGGTGTGGGCAATCACAGGCACGCCATTAATAAAGAAAGCATGGGAATTCCGGTAATTGCCATAGGAATTCCTACCGTAGTAGATGCCGCAACGATAGTTTCGGATACTATGAGTGACTTAATCGGAGCCATGCGGGAGTCAGCGCAGCTAAAAAGTGTGGGAAATGGGCTGGCAGGTCTGGATGAAATTGAAAAGCATGAGCTGGCAAGAGAACTTTTATCTCCACATTTGAATGCAATGTTTGTAACACCAAAAGATATTGATGAAGCGGTAAAAAGGCTGAGCTATACCATATCAGAGGGACTGAATCTGGCATTCTCCCGGTTCTAAAGGGACAGAAGCTGCATAGAATATAGTGTTTGCTATGGCAGAACAGGAGGTGCTGGCAGCATGAGAGTCTATGGGCAAAGATATCAGGGAAAAACGGAACTGGTCAGGAAACGAAAAAAATGGTACAGGCAGTCTGCTATTGCACTTTTTCTGTTGTATGCTTTTTTTCTTATGGTGAAAGCGGGAACCGGAAGGGAAACACTGGCAAAACGTTTTTTTTCCTATATACAGAATGAGATATCCATGTCCATGACCAGACAGTATATTCCGACTGTTGCCTATATGGCAGAGGGCAGGCAGGAACAGACACTGAGTGATTTTTTGCTGGAAAAAGTGACAGACCAGATACCGCTTATCGGATATGCAGATACCATAAGGACTTATGATACGGCAATTGAGAGCAGCCTTTCAGAAGAAGAGATTGTTGCACTGGAAGGAAAAGATGAAGCGGAAGTAGAGGCCAGGCAGATGGCGGAGGCAGCCAGCAGAGAGAATCAGGACTGCATAGTGGCAGAAATGGAGCAGGAAAATGCGCAGGCAGGAGCAGATGCGGCAGCAGAAGCGGCAGAGCAGCCGGCAGCCCCGGATAATACAGCAGTCAGCTCTCAGCCGTTGGTGGAGATTCCAAGAGAAAAATTAAATGATTTTGATTATCTGATTCAGAATTTTTATCAGGTGGACAATACAACAACCATTAATAGCAGTCAGTTAAATGCAGAAGAATTGTTAAGTATGGATTTAACCATAAAAACGCCGGCAGACCAGCCGCAGATTCTGATTTACCATACCCATTCCCAGGAAATGTTTGCAGATTCCGACCCAAATGATGTAATGACGGGCGTTATGGGAACAGGGGAATATCTTACCAGCCTGTTACAGGAAAAATATGGATTTCAGGTCATGCATCATATGGGACAGTATGATGTGGGAGACAGAGATCACGCCTATGCCAATGCGGAGGGGCCCATTGAGCAGCTGTTAGCAGAGAATCCGAGTATAGAAGTGGTAATAGATTTACATCGTGATGCAGTGGATAAGCATATGGTGCGGGAGGTAAACGGGGTGCAGATGGCACCGATTATGTTCTTTAACGGATTGAGCCGGACAAAGGCGTTAGGAGATATTTCTTATCTCAATAATCCAAACCTTACCGGGAATCTTGCTTTTTCCCTGCAGATGCAGATTGCAGCGGCAGAGTATTATCCGAATCTTACCCGCCCGATTTATTTAAAAGGATACCGGTATAATATGCATTTTAAAGAGAAATATCTTTTGATTGAAATGGGTTCCTATACTAACACGCAGGAGGAGGCACGCAATGCCATGGTTCCACTGGCAGACCTTTTGAACAGAGTGCTGCATGGAGAAAATTAGAAAAATATTTCGTAATGAAAATGTAATAACTTTTTGGGAAAAACACATTGAAATCACTTGCATTTCTTATATAATAAAAGAGATGCGTAAAATAAAACGAAAGATATGGAGTTATCATGGAGTTTTCAAGCTTAGAATTTTTATTTCGGTTTTTGCCGATTTTTCTTATTATATATTATCTGGTACCGGTAAAGTATAAAAATCCGGTACTTTTCTTTGGCAGTCTGGTATTCTATGCCATGGGAAGCTGGAAGGATGCACTTCTTTTACTGTTTTCCATGAGTCTGAACTACATTCTGGTATTACTGATGGATCATATAAGAAGGAAGAGCAGCAGAAATACCATGCTTGTGATTTTGCTTTGCTATAATATCGGATTATTGTGTATATTTAAGTATACAAGATTGTCGCTTCCGCTTGGAATCAGCTTTTATACTTTTACCATGCTTTCCTATGTGCTGGATGTCTATAAGAAGAAAACAGCAGCGTTGAGGGATTATCTGGAGTATGGAACTTATATCCTTTTGTTCCCAAAGCTGATATCCGGACCGATTGCCCAGTTTGCCAATATGGCAGGGCAGTTAAAGAAACATCCAATCCGTCTGGAGAAAATCGAACATGGTCTGACTCTTTTTATCATAGGATTGGGATATAAAGTAATTATTGCAAATCATCTGGCAATTCTCTGGCGTGATATTCAGGGCATTGGCTTTGAGAGTATTTCCACACCGTTAGCGTGGATGGGAGCATTCGGTTATTCTGCACAGTTATTCTTTGATTTCCAGGGATATTCCCTGATGGCAATCGGAATCGGAGAGATGCTTGGATTTGATTTGCCGAAGAACTTTGACCATCCGTATCGTTCCAGGACAGTGTCTGAGTTTTACCGCCGGTGGCACATTACACTGGGAAGATGGTTCCGTGATTATTTATATATTCCGTTGGGAGGCAACCGGAAGGGAAATGCGTGGACATTTTTCAATCTGCTGATTGTCTGGGGTGTAACCGGAATGTGGCATGGTTCTACCATTAATTTTCCATTATGGGGCTTGATTTTATTTGTATTTATTGCGTTGGAACGATTTGCAATCAGAAATTTTTTGGAGAAACATGGATGGCTGGCACACCTTTACATCTGGTTTGTAATCCCTCTGACCTGGGTCGTGTTTGCAATTACGAAGTTATCTGATTTGAAAGTATATTTTGCAAGACTGTTCCCGTTCTTTGGAACCGGAATCGCAGTCAATGCAGGCGATTATCTGAAATACGGCAGAACCTATGGAGTGTTTTTCCTATTGGCATTCGTGGTATCACTTCCTTTTATGGATAAGATATTAAAAAAATGCTGGAAGAAGTGGTGGATGAAAGCAATTTTGTTTGTTGTATTATGGATTTGTATTTATCAGATTGCAAATGGACTGAACAATCCGTTTATGTATTTTAGTTTTTAATGGGAGGCTGCCATGAAGAAATGGAAGAAATGTCCGCTTCTTATTGTTACGGCAATCAGCATGCTGCTGGTAAGCGGTGTCGCCTTAGCCGGAACAAAGGGCGCATATAAAGAATATAATAAGGACTGGCCGAAGGTTCCGGCGGTGGCTGGAATGATGCAGGCATCCAAAGAGGGCATTCTGCCATGGGATAAGGCAGAACCGGAGGAGGATTTGGAAAGCGTATATGCTGACAAAGAGGAGCCGGCAACGGAAGAAGCAACAGAAGCAGTTGCAGATACGGAGGCAGAAGCGGATAAGACTTATACTTTTACCGATGTAACCCAGGATTATTTTGATGATGCAGTATTTATCGGAGATTCCAGAACCGTTGGCTTAAGAGACTATGGCGGCTGGGATAATGCAACTTATTATGCCAGTATCGGACTTAAGGTCTATGATATGTTTGATACGCCGATTGTCGAGGAAAACGGCGCGAAGATTACCATTGAAGAAGCATTAAGCAAGCATCAGTTTGGTAAAGTCTATCTGATGATTGGAATCAACGAAATGGGAACCGGTACAGTAGACAGCTTTATGAAAAAATATGAAGAAGCTGTCAATCATATCCGGGAATTACAGCCAGATGCACTGATTTTCTTACAGGGCATTATGTATGTAAAACAGGAAAAGTCAGAAACCGACCCGATTTTTAACAATCCGGCAATCAAAGAACGGAATGACAGAATTGCAATGCTTGCAAATAATCACGATATATTTTATATTGATGTAAATGAAGTAGTGACTGACGAAACAGGAAATCTGAATCCGGAATATACTTATGATGAGATTCACCTGCTGGGAAAATATTATTCCCTGTGGACGGATTTCCTTTTGAAACATGGAATAAAGAAGGAGTAAATATATGTCAATCGACCAGAGTAAGATTCGTAATTTTTGTATCATTGCCCATATTGACCACGGTAAATCAACCCTTGCAGACCGTATTATCGAAATGACAGGGCTTCTGACCAGCCGCGAAATGCAGGCGCAGGTTTTAGATAATATGGATTTGGAGCGGGAACGTGGAATTACCATTAAGTCCCAGGCAGTCCGTATTATATATCATGCCAAAGATGGAGAAGAATATATTTTCAATCTGATTGATACACCGGGACATGTGGACTTTACCTATGAAGTATCAAGAAGTCTTGCTGCCTGTGACGGTGCAGTGCTGGTAGTAGATGCGGCACAGGGGATTGAGGCACAGACCCTTGCCAATGTATATCTGGCATTAGACCATGATCTGGAAGTGATTCCAGTCATTAATAAAATTGATCTGCCGAGTGCAAGGCCGGAAGAAGTAGTAGAAGAAATTGAAGATGTGATTGGAATTGAGGCACAGGATGCACCTCGGATTTCTGCCAAAACAGGGTTGAATGTGGAAGAAGTATTAGAGCAGATTGTGCATAAATTACCGGCACCAAAAGGGGATGCCAAAGCGCCTCTTCAGGCGTTGATTTTTGATTCTGTGTATGATGCTTATAAAGGTGTTATTGTATTCTGCAGAATCCGGGAAGGTTCCGTAAAACCGGGGACAACCATCCGCATGATGGCAACCGGAGCAGAGGCAGATGTAGTAGAAGTAGGATATTTCGGAGCCGGACAGTTCATTCCATGTGATGAGTTAGAAGCCGGAATGGTAGGTTATATTACTGCCAGCCTTAAGAATGTGAAAGAAACCCGTGTGGGTGATACCATAACAGAAGCAAAGCGTCCTTGTGATGCACCATTGCCGGGATATAAGAAAGTTAATCCGATGGTGTACTGTGGATTATATCCAACAGATGGAGCCAAATATCCGGATCTTCGTGATGCTTTGGAAAAATTACAGTTAAATGATGCAGCATTACAGTTTGAACCGGAGACTTCCATTGCATTGGGCTTTGGTTTCCGCTGTGGTTTCTTGGGACTGCTTCATTTGGAGGTAATTCAGGAGCGGTTAGAGAGAGAATTTAATCTTGATTTAGTAACGACAGCACCAGGCGTTGTATACCGGGTACATAAGACTGATGGTACCATGATAGAATTGACAAACCCATCCAATCTTCCGGATCCATCCGAAATCGAATATATGGAAGAGCCGATGGTTGCAGCAGAAATTATGGTGACATCCGAATATGTAGGTGCCATTATGGATTTGTGCCAGGAACGCCGTGGTATCTATAAGAGTATGGAATATATTGAGCAGACCCGTGCAGTTATTAAATATGACCTTCCGTTAAATGAAATTATTTATGATTTCTTTGATGCATTGAAATCCCGTTCCAAAGGATATGCGTCCTTTGATTATGAGATGAAGGGTTATGAGCAGTCAGAGCTTGTGAAGCTGGATATTCT